>Ga0233425_10008071_pt1 | contig 14260 bp, 14 predicted proteins | sample Watercolumn_Towu_2_FD_181712 | JGI IMG/M metagenome (GOLD analysis project Ga0233425, IMG submission 181712) | Freshwater microbial communities from Lake Towuti, South Sulawesi, Indonesia - Watercolumn_Towuti2014_140_MG | ecosystem: Environmental > Aquatic > Freshwater > Lake | place...
CAGTGTACTCAGGTGTTCCAGCAGGTTGACGGTCGACATCAGACGGTTTCCTTCAAGGCGAAAAAGCCATCAGCAGATCTCTTCAAGAGCCAGTTGTCAAGCGGATTTTCGAGATCTTGCCCTGGGGTCTGACCGCCGCCGTTTGCGTCCGCGGGAGGCTTTCCCGAAAATACCCCCTAGCCTCACCCACGAGACATCCTCATGTACCGATTTTTCTGCACTTTCGCCGCGCTCGCGGCCCTGGCAATTCTGTTCGACGGCTGTGCCGTCAATCCCATCACCGGCCGCGAGCAGGTGATGATGGTCAGCGACGAGGAAGCCGCCCGCCAGTCCGGCCAGGCCTATTCCTCTTTGCTGGGCCAGGCCGAGCAATCCAACGCCCTGGATACCAACCCGCAGACGGTCAACCGGGTGCGCGCCATCACCGAACGGCTCATCCAGCAGGCCGTGGCCATGCGCCCGGAAACCCGCGGATGGGCCTGGGACGTGCATGTCATCAACAGCGCCGAGGTCAACGCCTGGTGCATGGCGGGCGGCAAGATGGCGGTCTACGCCGGACTGCTGCAGAAGATCAAGCCCACCGACGATGAACTCGCCCAGGTCATGGGCCACGAAATCTCCCATGCCCTGCTGTCCCACCAGGCCGAGAAGCTGTCCCGCGCCAAGATGCAGAGCATGGGCGTGGGTCTGGGGGTCCTGGCGGGCGCCGCCATGGGGGTGGACGCGCGCGGCATCGCGGGTCTCGCCGACAACCTCGCCACGGTGGGTCTGCAGCTGCCCAACTCGCGCCAAAACGAAATGGAAGCCGACCAGGTGGGCATCGAACTGGCCGCCAAGGCCGGCTACAACCCCCGTGCCGCGGTGAGCCTGTGGGAAAAAATGCTGGACGTCGGCGGCGGCCGTCCGCCGGAATGGCTCAGCACCCATCCCAACCCGGAAACCCGGCTGCAAACCCTGGCGCAACTGGCGGAACGGCTGATGCCGGTGTACCAGGCGGCGCGGCGCTGATTCGCGGCCTCCACCGTTGCTGCAAGTCCACCGTATCACCTTGGCCGGTACAGCATGCGTCTTCCTTGGACTTGGGGGATACAGCCTATGGCTGCATTCCCAGAAGCCGGAAAATGCGAAAACTGATCCTTGGCAAGTCTGGATCAACGTCCTGAAGGGGTTTGGAACCGATGTAGTCTACGTAGGAAGTGAAGAGCCCTTCGCCTATTTTCGCATCGGCACTTTATTCCCCCACTACTACAAGATGCCGTCCTGTAACGCGTCGTTACCGCAGACCTTTGCGCTCGGGGCGGGTGAGACCTACGTCGTGGTTCTCGACCACTTGCGTGGCCCAAACCTGAATTGCGAAGCCCCGCCAACCAAACCAGCCGAAGAATCCGAAGAATGTGGCGACAAATAACTTTCCAGCCCCCCAACGTAGAGTGGGTTAGGTGCGCAATCCGAAGGGCATCACCGCCTTGGATGACGCTGGCTCGCACCGTAACCCACCGTTGGTGGGTTGGAGTGCAAAGGACCGACTACAGATGGCGAATGCCCTTCCATCGTGCAAGCTGCCGGTGGGTTACGGCGCACGACTTGATCCCTGGATGAAGCCAAAGGCCATCGCGAAGTGCGCCTAACCCACCCTACGACCATGCTCGCCGTGGAAATCGCCCAACCGGGCGGGCCGGAGGTGCTGCGGCCGGCGCGCCGGCCGGTGCCCGTACCGGGCGAAGGCGAGGTGCTGGTGCGGGTTGCGGCGGCCGGGGTCAACCGGCCGGACGTGATGCAGCGCCAGGGACTTTATCCGCCGCCGCCCGGTGCTTCCGACATTCCCGGCCTGGAGATCGCCGGCGTCGTCGTCGCAGTCGGCCCCGGCGTGGACTCGCCAACCGTTGGCGACCGGGTCTGCGCCCTGGTGACGGGCGGAGGTTATGCCGAATATTGCCTCGCCGCGGCCCCCTTGTGCCTGCCGCTTCCGGGCGGACTCGACGAATCCCAGGCGGCCTCCCTGCCGGAGACGATGTTCACCGTGTGGAGCAACGTGTTCGAGCGCGGACGGCTGAGTCCCGGCGAAAGCCTGCTGGTACACGGCGGCACCAGCGGAATCGGGGTGACCGCCATCCAGATCGCCCGCGCACTGAACTCGACCGTATACGCCACCGCCGGTTCGCCCGAGAAGTGCCGGGCCTGCGAAACGTTTGGGGCGGTCGCCATCGACTACCGCAGCGAGGATTTCGTCGAGTCGATCCAACGGCACACCGGCGGCCGCGGCGCCGACGTGATCCTGGACATGGTGGGCGGCGAATATCTGCCCCGCAACCTGGCCTGTTTGGCCAGCGACGGCCGCCTGGTGCAGATCGCGGTGCAGGGCGGCATGAAAGCCGAGATCAATCTGTGGACGGTGATGGCCAAGCGGCTCACGGTGACCGGTTCCACCCTGAGAGCCCGCGGCGTCGCCGAGAAGGCGGCCATTGCGGCGGCGGTGCGGCAACGGGTCTGGCCGCTGCTGGAATCGGGCGTGGTGAAACCGGTGATCCACGCCGAATTTCCGCTGGAAGCCGCGGCCGAAGCCCACCGGATGATGGAATCCGGCCGTCACATCGGCAAGCTCGTGCTGAGGACCGCGCCATGAAACTCTGGCGCGGGCTGATCGTCCTGTTGCCGCTGCCGGCGCTGGCCGCCAGCCACGTAGGGTGGGCAGGCTCTATCTGCCCACCGCCGCGGTGGGCAAACCAAAAGCCGTTTGCCCACCCTACGCCTACACCTTGGTTCCCGGGAACAATCCGGCGCGAAATCTCGCACCTTGGCCTCTCCCTCAAGGAAAGGTCGCGACTAAGCGACCGTTGTCGATTGGAGTCGGAGCCTAACCCAACGCCACTGGTGCTGAGGACCGGCCGATGAATCTTTGGCGCTGGCTGATCGTCCTGTTGCCGCTGCCGGTGCTGGCCGCCAGCCTGGAAGCCGGGGTCGACGCCCTGGCCCGGCAGGACTTCGCCACCGCCCTGAAGGAGTTCCGCCCCTTGGCGGAACAGGGCAACGTGGTCGCCCAGGTCAACCTGGGCAACCTCTATATGAAAGGCGCCGGGGTAGCGCAGGACTATGCCGAGGCGCGCCGCTGGTTCCTGCAGGCGGCGGCGCAGAACGAGCCCATGGCCGAGGCCAAGTTGGGCATCCTCTATTACTACGGGCTGGGCCTGAAGAAGAATTCCGCGGAGGCCGCCTCCTGGTTCCGCAAGGCGGCCGAACAGGGCAACCCCACCGCCCAAGCCATCCTGGCATCGCTCCATGCCGCCGGTGACGGCGTGCCCCGCGACAATGTGATGGCCTATTACTGGTACAGCCGGGCCGCAGAGGCCGGCAACGAGGACGCCGCCGCCGGCCGCGCCTCGCTGGAAGAGGAAATCTCCCCCGGCGACCGGGACGAGGCCCTGCGGCTGCTGGCGGAAGTGCGCAAGGCCGCCGAGGAGAAGGATCAACAGGCTCTGGAAGCGCTGTCCGGAGTACCTGCCCAGGCCGGCGAAAAGGCCATCAAACCGCACTCCGCATCCGGACATCGCTCCCGCCACACCAAGCCTCATCGCAAGCGCCACTCCAAGCCGGCGAGCCGCTCCCACCGCTGACACCGATCCCGGTTTTCCCTGGGATGAAAAAATCTCTTGCGCAACAGATGAGAACCATTATCATCTAACCCATGCACAATGATCCTCACCTCCCCACCAGCCTCAATGCCGCTTGGCGAGGACAACAAACCGACCAACCCCGGCCGCGGGTTTGGCCGAGCGGGGAATTGTTCGGCGCTGACCGCGAAGTGGTCATCGTCCACGGGACTGCGGAATATCGTCTCCGCATTACTGCGGCGGGAAAACTCATCCTGACCAAATAGGCGATGAGCCCGCCGCCAGGGATGGTGTAGCCCGGGCCGGCCAAAGCCGGCCTGCCTTGTTGAAATCGTCAGCCAGCCACCGAGTGCCCGCGCACGAGGCAGCCAGCCCTGGTCCAGATCAAACCGAGGGCGTTGCCACGCATGGGCAAAACCGTTGCATATCTGTCGTTTTGGCTCCTCTGGGTTGAGGCTGCCGGTGCCGAACAAGAGGCGCCGCACGAGGCCGCCACCGAACTCGACACGGTCACCATTACCGCCAGCCGCACCGAACGCAGCATGCTGGATCTTCCCGGCACCGCCTCGACGATCGACAGCGAGACCCTGGAACGCCGCCTGCTGCGCACCATCAAGGATGTCGTCCGCTACGAACCCGGCGTTTACGTGCAGAACGACCCGCAGCGGTTCGGCACCTCCGGCTTCAACATCCGCGGCATCGGCGGCAATCGGGTGCAGATGCTGGTGGACGGGGTCCGCATCCCGGACTCCTTCTCCATCGGGAGCTTCCAAAGCGCCCGCCGCAACATGGTCGACATCGACGCGCTGAGAGCCGTGGAAATCGTCCGCGGCCCCGGCTCGGCGATGTACGGCAGCGACGGCATCGGCGGCGTGGTCAGCTTCGTCACCAAGGACCCGCAGGACTATCTGGAGATGTTCGGCCGCAACCACTACCAGGGCCTCAAGCTGCTGTACAGCACCGCCAACGACGGATTCGTCCAGACCGCCACGCTGGCGGGCCGGCTGAACCGGCTGGAAGGGCTGCTGCTGCTGACCCACGGCGAGGGGGCGGAAACCGACAACCAGGGCCGCAACGGCAGCCGCTCTTCGGCCCGGACCGAGCCTAACCCCCAGGACACCCGCAACCTGAACCTGCTGTCGAAACTGCTCTACCGATTCAGCGACGACAACCTGCTGCGGCTGACCGGGGAGGCGACGGAGGACCAGGTCCACACCGATGCCCGGCATTTGTACGGCCTCAATTACGCCGGACGGGACGTCTACCGGTTCCTGACCCACGACCGCCAGGCCCGCTGGCGGGTCAGCCTGGACCACGCCGTCAAGGGGCTGGGCTGGCTGGACAGCCTCAACTGGCGGCTTTACGGCCAGCGCAGCCGGACCCGGCAGAACGTGGACGAAGCCCGCACCAGCCTGCAGGGGGAAGACCAGGCGGTGGGGCGGCGGTTTCGCTACGACCAGGACATGGTCGGCGGCGAAATCCAGGGCAGCAGCGGGTTCGACTGGCTGTCGACCAGCCATCGCATGGTGTTCGGCGCCGAAGCCTTCCGTACCGGCATCGCGGAGCTGCGGGACGGCTTCCTGGTGGACCTGCGCACCGCTGCGGCGACCAACGAGGTCACCCCGGACGCCTTCCCGGTGCGCGATTTCCCCTTGAGCAGCAGCATCCGCGCCGGGGTCTACTGGCAGGACGAGATCGGCCTGTTCGACCGGCGCGTCGAACTGCTGCCGGCCGGGCGGTTCGACTATTTCGGGCTGCGGCCGGAGGTCGATCCCCTCTATGCCAAGGACAACAAGGGCAATCAGCCCATCCGGCAGGACGAAACCGCATTCTCGCCCAAGTTCGGCGCGCTGTTTCACCTGACCGACAGCATCACGCTGCACGGCCAGTACGCGGAAGGCTTCCGCGCCCCCAACTTCTCCGACGCCAACAGCGGGTTCGTCAATTTCGCCTTCGGTTACGCCGCCATCCCCAATCCCAACCTGAAGCCGGAAACCAGCAGCGGCGGCGAGGTCGGGCTGAGGTTCCAGGGCGATGCGGGATACGCCGACGCCACCGTGTTCCGCAATGACTACCAGGGCTTCATCCGCACCGTCACGGCCTGCAATCCGGCGACGGCGGCGGGCGGCTGCCCCCCGTTCAACCTGCTGACCTTCATGACCGTCAACACGCCCGATCCGGTGCGCATCCAGGGTTTCGAATTCAAGGGCGAACTTCGCCTGGCGCCTATCGCCCCACTGTTCGACGGCCTCAGACTGCTGGCCAGCTACAGCTACAGCGAAGGCAGGAACCTGGCCGACCGGCGGCCCATCAACGAGATCAACCCCATGCGGGGCGTGCTCGGACTGCGCTACGACGCCCCCGGTGGCGACTGGGGCAGCGAGGCCATGCTGACCCTGGCCGCGCCCAAGCGCGCTCGCGACATCGATTTCGCCAGCGCCGGCGCGGTCTTCCCCACCGCCGGCTACGCCCTGGTGGATCTCACCGCCTATTACCGCTACGGCGACCACGCCACCCTTACGGCGGGGCTGTTCAACCTGCTCGACAAGACCTACATCGAGTGGGAGGACGCCCGCAGCCGCGGCACCGATCCCCACGCCGGGCTCGGTGGGGCGGCCGATATCCGCGACCGTTACACCCGTCCCGGCCGCAACGCCGGCGTCAGCCTGAACCTGGAGTTCTGAGGCCATGATCCAGGACCGCAACATCACGACCCGCGAAGTCAAGCGCCGGCTGGAAGCGCTGTTCGACGAACTGTTCCGCCACGACGGCTACGGAGAACTGAAAGTCGAGATGCGCATCCTCAAACGCGGCCAGAAGGAGGTCATCCTCCATTGCGGCAAACAGTACCGCTACGTGGTCGATTACCGCCCGAGAGCCGGCACGCCGGCGGGCGCTGCATCTGCCGAGGAGAATCCCGATGGATGACGATCGCAAGACCATGTTTCACACCACCCCGCCGGTAGTGCTCTGGATCTCCGGCGGACGGACGGCTTGGGGCCGAACGGTGGTGGATTCAGCAGCACAGCCAACCGATCGTCTTCGCGGCGAACAGATCGGCTTTCCGCACTTACTCATCGATCAGGAGCAACAACCATGCAGAAATCCAACCGCATCATCCTCCTAGCGGGCCTCATGTCCACAGCGGGCCTGGCCCAGGCCGACGTGGTCAACGGCCCCGACCCTTACGCGGCGGGCTACGGCTTCGACCTCCCGAACGAGGCCGCCTGGGGCGGCTGGAACCGGGGCGACGCAGGGACCCTCTACGCCGAGTGGGATAACTTCTCCGACGCGTCCTACGGCAGCGGAAGCGACCGTACCGCGGCCCCCACCGCCGGCAGTTCCGGCACTTCCGACGCCTATCTGAGCTGGAATGCCGGAACTTTTTCGGCCGGCAGCGGCAATCTCTACAGTTTCAGCGTCGCCGAGAGCTTCCAGGCCCATCTGATCGGTTCCACCGGCCCCGGCCCGCTACGGATCGCCCTGCAAACCGAGGAATGGGGCACCCCCATCGACACCGCCAGCGTGCTGTTGAACGGCACCGCCCCCACCTTCAGCAGCGTCACGTACAGCGAGCCGGCTTATCCCTCCAGCTTCGGCGAGGTCGCGCTGACCCAGCGCCTGTTCTACTGGGACCTGGCCTCGGCACCGGCCTCGTTCCTGCTCGCCTTCAGCAGTGCCGAGTCGTCCCTGAGCCTGGCCCAGGTTGCGGTCGACGTCGGCCCTGTGGCGGCTGTTCCGGTTCCGGCGGCCATCTGGCTCATGGGTTCGGCCCTGGCCGGCATGGGCATGGTCGGCCGGCGCGGCCGCGGCGGGCGGCGGGAGTTGCTGGCGTAACCGGTCATGGCACTCGTGCCACGACCGGTTTCCCTCACCCCGGCCCTCTCCCAGAGGGCAAAGGTATCTACACAAGTCCCTCTCCCTCTGGGAGAGGGATTTAGGGTGAGGGCCAAGGCACTGATATTTCGATGAGGTTGTCGCAAGAATTGAGCGCTCCAGGCCCTCACCCCTGCCCCTCTCCCAGAGGGAAAGGGTGATCAAGGTGTTCGCTTCGCGACTTTCACAGTAACGGCGTTCACGGCGCCTGCCGGTATTGCCAGGGACGGCCGGCGGCGGGCGCCACCTTCAAAGAGGTTCGACCATCATGAACGGTAATTCCCAAACAGCCTGGCGGCGCGCCCTGCTCGCCGCCCTCACCGCAGTTTCGTTGCCGGCAGCGGCGGACACCAGCAACGGCCCCGACCCCTACGCCCAGGGCTACGGTTTCGACGACCCGCAGGAAGCGCCCTGGGGCGGCTGGCAACGGGGAGATGAGGGCACCCTCCACGCCGAATGGGACGTCTTCACCGACGCCTCCCACGGCGGCGCCTCCGACCGCAGTGCGGCTCCCGACCTGGGCAGCTACGGCACCAGTTCCGCCTGGCTCGGCTGGAACACCGGCAGCTTCGTTGCCGGCACCGGCAATCTGTACAGCTTCACGGTTCCGGAGGTGTTCAGCATCAACCTCGCGGGACCGGTCGCAGCCACTTCGCTGCGGGTCGTCTTGCAGGTGGAGACCCAGGGGTTGCTGCTGGCCCCCGCCAGTTTCCGGCTCAACGGCAGCGAGCCGGTTTCGGCGACGGAAACCTACCGGAATCCCGCCTTTCCTTCCCCCATGGGCACCACCGATCTGGTTCAGCGGGTTTACATCTGGGACTTGGCGGCTTCGCCCGAACAAACGGTGTTCGCCTTCTCCTCGACCCAGCCCCACGTCAGCCTGACCCAGGTGGCGGTGGACATCGGCCCGACCGGTCCCGGCGGCGAGACCGGCGGGGATTTGTCGATCATCGCCAAACTCCCCGCCGAGGCTCTCGACGAAAACCTGGCAACGGCACTGGCCGAATCCGGGTCACCCTGGTTTTCCGACATCGGCAGCGACGGTCAACTGGTCTTCACTCGAAAAACCGACCCGTTCAGCGGTCAACCCGGCTTGACCCTCAAAGGCGCGGTCGATGCGGTATTCCTTCATCGCCCGAAATCGCAGGGCAGCTCCAACAAGGTCTACGTCGATATTTATCGCCCCGGCGCGGAAGGCGACGTGAAGCTCGCCGAATGCCGTCTGAAGGCCACGAAGATCCGCCGTTGGAAGACGGTGACGGTCGGTGACCGCCGGATGCGGGTCGGCAGCGCCCGCTACCAAATCGACCTGGCCGCCAAACCGCGCCCGGCCAACCCGGACAAGATCCGCCTGGCCAGCCGCGCCGGCTACTGCGACCTGCAACCCGATGCCGCCGGACTGCAGCGGGGCATCCCGGAACTGCAGGACGGCGACTATGGAGTCTTCCGCCGCGCGACGGAATGACCGGAATTTCACCCCCACCCTCGCGAGATCGTCCCATGAACGAGCAACCGTCCCTCACCGAAGTCATCCTCCCGGAGGCATTGAAATTCCACCGCGCCTTCCAGTCCCTGCTGCTGGCCACCGCCGACGCGGCCGGCAATCCCAACGCCAGCTACGCCCCCTACGTGGCTGACGCCGATGGCTATTACATCTATATCAGCGAACTGGCGGCGCACACCGGCAATCTGCGCTGCCGGGCGGTGGCAAGCGTCCTGTTTATCGAAGACGAACGGGACGCGAAGCACCTGTTCGGGCGAAAGCGATTGACCTTGGACTGCCGGGCCGAGCCGGTCGAGCGCGGAACTTTGGCCTGGACCGCAATCATGGACCGGTTCGCCGAAATGCACGGGAGCTTCATGGCAACCCTGCGGGATCTGCAGGATTTCCAGCTGTTCCGGCTGAATCCGGTCATGGCGGTCTACGTGCGCGGATTCGCCCAAGCTTACGAATTGAGCGGCGAGCAGTTGCAGCAGATCCGCCACATCAACGACCGCGGCCACCGGCCCGGCTCGGCCGCCGCGGAAACAGCCCTCGCCGGCGCGGAGGAACTCTCATGAACAGCCCGATGCAGCGTGAGCGGACTCCCGGCTTCATCCCGCCTCAGGAAAACCCGGCCCTGGCCGAGCTGGAACGGGCCTGGCGCCGGCTGCTCGCAGCCGAGCCGAAAATCCGCATCCGCGAAGCGGCGGCGCGGCTGGCGGTGCCGGAATTGCGGCTGCTGACGCTCCACTGCGGACGCTCGGTCATCCGCCTGCGGCCCGACTGGGGCCGCTTGCTCGGCGAAGCCCGGCGGCTGGGAACGGTACTGGCGCTGACCCGCAACGATCATGCGGTGCACGAGAACTACGGCAACTATCCCAAGGGCAGCATCGGAAGCGGCGCGGCACGGCTCAGCGGCGATGGCTTCGAGCTGAGCCTTGCGCTGGAGCGTTGCAGCAGCGCGTTCGCCGTCACCGAGGAAGGCGCGGGCGGTCCCCGGCGCAGCTTGCAGTTTTTCGATCGCCACGGCGATGCCGCTCACAAGATCTACCTGACGGCAGGAAGCCGCAGCGAGGTCTACCGCAATCTGGTCGCCAACTGCGCCTCGGCCGACCAGTCCCGCCGCCAGGCGATCCTGCCCCGGACCGTGACCAAGCGCCGGCCCGCCACCGACACCGATCGCCTGCAGCTGGTAAGGCAATGGCGCGGGCTCTGGGACGAATCGGGATTCCTGCCGCTGCTGGAGCGGCTGGAGCTGGACGAGGTCCAGGCCTTGGAGATGGCCGACGACGATCTCGCCCGGCCGGTGGCCAACGACAGCGTGGGCCACATTCTCCAGCTGGCGTCGAACCTGGGCATCGCCCTGCGCATCGCGGTCGCCAACGGTGCCGCCGAGCAGGCCTGCAGCGGCCCGATTCATAACATTCGACGTACCGGACCCTGGCTGAACGTCCTGGACGAGGGCTTCAACCTGCACCTGCGGGAGGAACGGATCGACTCTTCCTGGGTGATACGTCTGCCGTTGGCCGACAGTGGCGTTGCCGCTTCCCTGGCCACATTCGACGCCGGCGGCAACCCAATCGCCCGTTTCTTTTCCGCCGATCGGTCCGGCTGCGGAGAGACCTGGAAGGACCTGCTGGGTGCGCTGCCGTCCCGGCAGGAACAGCGATGAGCGGCCGCCGGGGCAGGCAGGCCCTGGTGCTGGCCTGGGTGGTGACGGCCGGCTCGGCATGGGCGGCTCCCTCGCAACGGCTGGTGGTGGCGGGCGGCGCACTGACCGAAATCGTTTACGACCTGGGACTCGCCCAGCGACTGGCCGGAGTCGACACCACCAGCGTGTTTCCACGGGATACGGAGCGGCTGGCCAAGATCGGCTACCTGCGCAACCTGAGCACCGAAGGCATCCTGAGCCTGCACCCCGATGTCCTCCTGGCCACGGCCGACGCCGGCCCGCCCTCGGTGCTGCAGCAGCTGCGCAGCGCTGGACTGCCGCTGCGGATCGTCGCGGCCCCCCACAGTCCGGGCGGCGTCGCCGACAAGATCGCCGCGGTCGCCGGCGCCTTGGGGGAAGCGGACCGGGGCAACCGGCCGATCGGCCGCTACCGCGCACAATGGCGGGAAACCGAGCAATTCGTGGCGCGCCAGACCATCCGGCCGCGGGTCCTGTTCCTGCTCGCCCATGGCTCCGGAATCCAGGTCGCCGGCCGGGAAACCGCGGCCGATGCGGTGATCCGGCTGGCCGGAGCGAAAAATGTCGGCGGCGATTTTTCCGGCTACCGCCCGCTCAATGCCGAAAGCGCGGTAGCTGCCAATCCCCAGGCCGTGCTGCTCACCCGCGAGGGACTGGCGGCCCTGGGCGGGCATGACGCCCTGTGGCAGGTGCCCGGCCTGAAACTGACCGAGGCCGGCTCATCCCGCAGGGTGGTCGCCATGGACGCAGGCTATCTGCTCGGTTTCGGTCCCAGGCTGCCGCAAGCCGTCCGGGAACTCGCCGAACGGCTGCGCCGGCCGACGCCGTGAGCGCCCCGGCCAGGCTGCCGCGGCAGCGCTGCAAGAACCGGCCGGAACTGCCGCTGAATGCGCTGCTGGCCGTCCTGCTGGGCGCGGCCATGCTGGCCGCGATCCTGACCGGCCCCTATGCGGTGGCGCCCTGCCAGGCGCTCGCCATTCTGCTCGGCCGGATCGGCCTGGCGGCGGAACTTCCCGCCGGCGATCCGCAGGCCGCGGTCCTGCTCGGCATCCGCCTGCCGCGCGTGCTGCTGGCGGCGCTGGCCGGCGCCGGCCTGGGGCTGGCCGGCACGGTGCTGCAGGGACTGTTCCGCAATCCCCTGGCGGACCCCGGCCTGCTGGGCGTCGCCAGCGGCGCCGCGACCGGCGCCGCCATCGCCATCGTGGCGCTGCCGCCGCAATTCGCCGGGCCGTGGCTGCTGGGAGAACTGGCGGTGCCCCTGAGCGCGTTCGGCGGCAGCCTGCTGGCGACCGTCGCGGTGTACCGGCTGTCGCTGCGGGACGGCCGCGCCTCCCTGGGAGTCATGCTGCTCGCCGGCATTGCCGTCAACGCCCTGGCCGGGGCCGCCATCGGCTTTCTCAGCTCGGTCTCCTCCGACGAACAGCTGCGGAACCTGACCTTCTGGAATCTCGGCAGCCTGGGCCGTGCCGATTGGCCCATGCTCGCCACCCTGGCCGGGCTGGTGCTGCCGGCGGCGGCCCTGATGCTCGGTCTGGCGGCGCCCCTCAACGTGCTACTGCTGGGAGAGTCGGAAGCCCGCCACCTGGGAGTGGAGCTGGATTCCCTCAAGCGCCGCGGGATCGCCCTGAGCGCACTGATCGTCGGCGCCCTGGTGTCGGCCTGCGGCATGATCGGCTTCATCAGCCTGATCGCCCCCCATCTGGTGCGGCTGGCGGCCGGCCCGGACCACCGCCGGGTGATGCCCGGATCAGCCCTGGCCGGCGCGACCCTGCTGGTGGCTTCCGACACCGTGGCGCGCACCGTGGCGGCTCCGGCGGAAATTCCCATCGGCATCGTCACCGCCCTGTTGGGCGCGCCGTTCTTCCTGTGGCTGCTGCGGCACCGCTGGTCCGAAGGAACGCCGCCATGATCCGGGCATCGCAGATCACCGTACGGCGGGGCGGCCGGATGCTGCTGAGCGAAGTCGGCCTGGAAATCCGTCCGGGGGAAGTGCTGGTCCTGCTGGGCCCCAACGGGGCCGGCAAGTCGACCCTGTTGCGGGTCTTGAGCGGCGAATGGGCGCCGCCCATTGGCGAAGTCACCTTGCGGGGCCGGACCTTGGCGGACTGGAACCGCCGGGAACTGGCCAGGGTGCGGGCGCTGCTGCCGCAGGAAAGCCGGCTGAGCTTCGCGCTGCCGGCCCTGGAGGTTGCACTGCTGGGACGCTATCCCCACAACGGCGGAAGACACGGCGGCTGCGACCTGGTCATCGCCAAGTCCGCGCTGGAGCTGACCGGCACCGGCCATCTGGCCGGGCGGTCTTATCCCACCCTGTCCGGCGGCGAACGCGCGCGGGTTCAGCTGGCCCGCTGCCTGTGCCAGATCTGGGACGCGCCGGAGGGGCGCTGCCTGCTGCTGGACGAACCCACCGCCAACCTGGACCCGGCCCACCAGCACGCGGCACTGGCCATCGCCCGCCGGTTCGCGTCCGAGACCGGCGCGGCCGTCGCCGTGGTACTGCACGATCTCAACCTCGCCGCGCAGTACGCGGACCGGATTGCGATCCTGGAGCGGGGCCGGCTGGCCGCCTGCGGACCGCCCTGGGAGGTATTGACGGCGTCCCGGCTGGCCGGTGTGTTCGGCATCGAGGTGCAGGTGCTCCGCCGGCCGGAAGGAGAACGGCCGTTGATCGCCACTGCGGCGGCGGCGCCGACCTTACCCGGTCAAGACGCTGCCGGATAGCGTTCCCGCAGGAGTTTCGCAGCGGCGACCAGATTGGCCAGCGAAAGCTTCACCTCCGGCCAGGCCCGAGTCTTCAGGCCGCAGTCGGGATTGACCCACAGCCGCTCCGGGGGAATCACTGCCGCAGCCTGTTCCAGCAGGTCCGCCATCGTTTCGGTGGACGGCACCCGTGGGGAGTGGATGTCATACACGCCGGGGCCGATGGCGTTGGGATAGCGGAAATCGCGGAAGGCATCCAGCAACCCCATGCCGGCCCGGCTGGTCTCGATGGTGATGACGTCGGCGTCCAACTCGGCGATGGCGGGCAGGATGTCGCCGAACTCCGAATAGCACATGTGGGTGTGGATCTGGGTGTCGTCGCCGACGCCCCCGGCGGCCAGCCGGAAGGCCTTCGCCGCCCAGTCCAGATAACCGCCCCATTCGTCCTGGCGCAGCGGCAAGCCCTCGCGGAACGCCGGCTCGTCGATCTGGATGGCCGCGACTCCGGCCCGCTCCAGGTCGTCCACCTCGTCACGGATCGCCAGGGCGATCTGCCACGCCGTCACGTCGCGGGGCTGGTCGTCGCGCACGAAGGACCACTGGAGGATCGTGACCGGGCCGGTGAGCATGCCCTTCACCGGCTTGCGGGTCTGGCGCCGGGCATAGCCGATCCACTCCACCGTCATCGGCCGGGGCCTGGACACGTCGCCGTAGATGATGGGCGGCTTGACGCAGCGCGACCCGTAGCTCTGCACCCAGCCATGGCCGGTGAAGGCTAAGGAACCTAGCAAAAATAAGTTGAACATTAACGCGATGACTCCTATGGTGGTGGCATGGATGTATTGGAGACCATCGCGAGCAAATACCGAGCGCTGTCCGGGCGGCTGGACGAAGCGACGTTGC
>Ga0233425_10008072_pt1 | contig 14259 bp, 13 predicted proteins | sample Watercolumn_Towu_2_FD_181712 | JGI IMG/M metagenome (GOLD analysis project Ga0233425, IMG submission 181712) | Freshwater microbial communities from Lake Towuti, South Sulawesi, Indonesia - Watercolumn_Towuti2014_140_MG | ecosystem: Environmental > Aquatic > Freshwater > Lake | place...
AAGCCGTGGCGCCGGCTGGAGTTTGTCCCGGCGCTGGCCGCGAAGCTCGGCGCCGACCCGCTGGCGCTCGGCCCGGAGTCGTTGCGCAAGTTGTGCGCGCGATTCGGCATCGAGACCGCGCCGGCGACGCCGAAGGGGAAGCTGCTGGACAAGCTGTTTTCCGAGCTGATTCAGGACCATCTGGTCGAACCGACGTTCGTGATGAACCATCCCCGGATTACCACGCCGCTGGCCAAGCAGCATCGGGACAATCCGGAACTGGTCGAGCGGTTCGAGCCGGTGGTGTGCGGGATGGAACTGGGCAACGCCTTCTCGGAGCTGAACGACCCGGCTGAGCAGTCGGCCCGGTTCAAGGAACTGATGGCCGCGAATGAGGAATTCGCGACCTTCGACGCGGATTATGTCGCGGCGCTCGAATACGGCATGCCGCCCTGCGGCGGGCTGGGCATCGGGATTGACCGCCTGACGATGCTCTTCACCGGCCACAACTCAATCCGCGAAGTTATTCTGTTTCCGCAGCTAAGAGCAGTGGAAGAAGATAGGCGATAGGAGATAGGCGATATGCGAGACGAAGCGACCCGGAAGAACGTCTATCGGCTAACGCCTATCGCCTACCGGTTCCATGTTTGAGCTGTTCATCGCCCGGCGCTATCTGCGGCGCCGGCAGGGGAAGGGCCCGTCCGGCATCGCGTTAATCGGCATCGGCGGCGTGTTTGTCGGCGTGGCCGCGACCCTGATTGTCCTGTCGGTGATGAACGGGTTCCACCAGGAGTTGCGCACCCGGATTCTCGGGGTGACGCCGCATATCATGATTTCCCGGGTCTTTAACGACCCGATTGAGAACTATGATTCGCTGGCCCGGATTGTCCGGTCGGTGCCCGGGGTCAGGGAAGTCGCACCGTTTATCTACACCAAGACGATGGTCCGGTCGCGCACCACCACCGACGGCGTGATTGTCCGCGGCATCATCGCCGAGGAAGAGGCGAAGATCGTGGACTTGTCCCGGCACATGAAACACGGGAAGTTCGATTTCGCAAACAACGGGCTGGTGCTGGGGAACGAACTGGCGCTGAACCTCGGGGTCGGAGTCGGCGACACGCTCAGCCTGGTCTCGCCGCTGGAGGCGACCAGCACGCCGCTGGGGATGCTGCCGCGCACCAGGAAGTTCCGGGTGAACGGGATTTTCGATGCCGGGATGTACGAGTATAACACGACTCTGATTTACCTCTCGCTCGAGGAACTCCAGCAACTGCTGAACATGGGCAAGGGCGTGAGCGGGCTGGAGGTCCGGATTGACGACCTGGATAATGCGGCCCGGTTTGCCCGCAACCTGACCCAGAAACTCGGCTACTCCTATCGCGCCACCGACTGGATTACGCGCAACCACAACCTGTTTACGGCGCTGCGCCTGGAGAAGGTCGTCACCTTCATCGTGCTGGTGCTGATTGTCCTGGTCGCGGCATTCAATATCGCCGGGATGCTGATAATGATGGTCCTGCGCAAGACCCGGGAGATCGGCATCCTGCGGGCGATGGGCGCGGGCCAGCGCCATATCCTGCGGGTCTTCAGCGCGGTCGGCCTGCTCATCGGGTTCATCGGCACCTGCGCCGGGGTCGTGGTCGGCGGCATCATCTCGGTGCTGCTCAACCGCTACCGGTTCGTCCAGTTGCCGGGCGACGTGTATTTCATCAAGAACCTGCCGGTCAAGATGCAGCTTACCGATTTCGTGCTGGTCTGCAGCATCGCCATCCTGATTTCGTTTGTCGCCACCCTGTATCCGGCGATCAAGGCCGCGCGCATGCAGCCGGTGGATGCGATCCGTTATGAATAGCCGAATCGGAAACTCTAAACCCGAAACCCTAAACCCTGGTCCGGACTTGGGGCTTGGTGCTTCGAGCTCAGGACTTCCCGCGCAGACTCCTGTCCTGCGCGGGCAGGCCATCGAGAAGGAGTTTCGACTCGGGCCGGAACGGTTGCAGGTGCTGCGCGGCATTGACATCGCGGTTCAGCCCGGAGAGATGGTCGCGATACTGGGCCCGTCCGGTTCCGGGAAGAGCACACTGCTGCATATCCTGGCCGGCCTGGACCGGCCCACGCGGGGCGAAGTGACGCTCGCCGGGGAGCAGCTCTCGCAGATGAGCAGCGGCGAACTCGCGGCCTGCCGGAATCGCCACGTCGGGCTGATATTCCAGTTTCATCACCTGCTGCCGGAGTTCACGGTGCTCGAGAACGTGATGATGCCCTGCCTGATTGCGGGCGATACGGCGCCGGTCGCGCGGCAGAAGGCTGAGCAGGCGCTGACCGAAATCAACTTCACCCAGCGCATGCGCCATCGCCCGGCTGAGCTTTCGGGCGGGGAGAAGCAGAAGGCGGCGACCGCCCGCGCGCTGGTCACGAGCCCGATGGTCGTGATGGCGGACGAACCGACCGGAAATCTCGATGCTCATTCCGCGCAGGCGCTGATGGAGCTGTTTCGAGACCTGAATGCGCGCAAGCAGGTTACAATGGTGATTGTCAGCCACAACGAGCGCTTTGCCCGGATGGCGCACCGCCGGCTCTATCTCGACGACGGTCTATTGAAGGAGACGGCGTGAAACCGCAATTCGGAACGCGGAATGCGAGCGACGCTGTACGCCTTGCGCCTTACGCATTACGTCGGTTTGACCATCGTCCGTACGCCGCGGACCCTGCTTGCCGTTCGCTACTCACTGATTACTACTCACTACTCACTACCCAATGAAGCAGCCTGACTCGGAAGCGCCGGAACCCAAGACCACTCCCGTGCCCTGCAACGAGTGCGGGGAGCGGCCGGCTGAGGTCAGGGTGACCGAGGTTGACAAGCATGGCAAGTCGGTCGAACGCCGGCTCTGCGCCGAGTGCGCCCGAAGTCGGGGGATAACCGCTCAGGGCGCGGCCAAGGTCGCGGTGGCCGAAGTGCTGCTGGAGCTGAAGAACAAGATCAAGGACGTCGACCGGAAGCTGGTCTGCCCGAACTGCAGGCTGACGTATGCTGATTTCCAGGCGACGACCCGGCTCGGCTGCCCCGAATGCTATAATGCCTTCATTGAACGGCTGCTGCCGGTCATCAAGCGGATTCACGGCGCGGTCAAGCACACCGGCCGCGCGCCGGCCGCGGACCGCGGAACCGCGACCCGGTCGTTTGAGGTTCAGCGCCTGCGCCGGGAACTCTCAGCGGCAATTGAAGCCGAGAACTACGAGCAGGCCGCAGCGGTCCGAGACCGGATTCGCAAGGCCGGCGGGGAGGAAGCGCAATGATGCCGCACGCTCTATGCCGTACGCCATACGCGGCACGCCTTCCCGCGACCAGGAGGCGCAGAGGGCTTGAGCTTGGGCTGACGCATGTTTGACAAGACCCTGGGCCGCTGGCTGGACGCGACCGGACCGCATGCCGATATCGTGCTTTCGTCCCGGATTCGGCTGGCGCGCAACGTCGCCGGCGTGAATTTCCCGAGCCGGGCTCTGCCGGCGGACCAGGAACGGGTGATTGACGGCGTCGAGGGGGCGCTTCAGAATCTGTCAATCTTCGCGCCCGACCGGTTCCTGCGCAGCAAGCGCCTGACCCCGGTCCAGACCGGGTTCCTGGTGGAACGACACCTGGCGTCGCTGGAATTCGCGGCCGAGGGCATGAGCCGCGCGATATTCGTGGGTCAGGACGAGATGCTGAGCGTGATGGTAAACGAGGAAGACCACCTTCGCCTGCAGACGATTTCATCCGGACTGGACTTCGGTCCGGCGCTGAAAGAAGTGCAGAGCCTGGACGAAGTGCTGGGCGCCGGGCTCGGCTATGCCTTTTCCGGGCAGTATGGATTTCTGACCGCCTGCCCGACCAACCTGGGCACGGGCATGCGGGCCTCGGTGCTCATCCACCTGCCCGGGCTGGCGCTGACCCGGGAAATCGAGAAGATTCTACGCGGGGCGCTCCAGGTCGGCCTGGCGGTCCGCGGCCTGTACGGCGAAGGTTCGGAAACCAGGGGCAACCTGTTCCAGATTTCCAATCAGGTGACACTGGGCAAGTCCGAGGAGGAAATCGTCGAGGTCCTGACCAGGATCGCGACCGATGTCGTCGGGTTCGAGCGCAAGGCGCGGGACTACCTGCTCGAGAAGCTGCGCCTGGAGATTGAAGACAAGGTCCTGCGCGCCGACGCGGTTCTGCGCGCGGCGCGCGTCCTGACCGGCGACGAAGCCACGAACCTGCTCGGCGTGCTGCGCCTGGGCGTCACGACCGGACTGATACCGAGTCCGAGCACAAGATTGATTAACGAGCTGATGATTCTCTGCCGTCCGGCCAACCTGCAGGTCTACCACGACCAGGAGTTGACGCCGCCGGAACGTGATGCGGTCCGCGCGGAACTGGTCCGGGCCCGGCTGGCAACGGCGTAAATGGAGTCCAGAGTCCTGATTTCATCCACAGATCTCACAGATTCACTTTCGGACTGCGTCTGCGCAATCTGCGTAGTCTGCGGTTGAGGAGAGAGCGAGGGACAAATGAAGAATGCTGATGCCCTGAGAACGCTGCCCAGCGTCGAGGCGATTATCGGCGACGAGCGCGTCGTTCCGCTGCTGGACCGGATGCCCCGACGGCTCGCGCTGATGGTCATCCGCCGGTATGTGTCGGATGTGCGGGAGCGTCTGCTTGCGGACAAACCCGGGCAATTCGACTGGACGACGTTACTGGAGCGTCTGGCACGCCAGGCCCGGCCCAGCCTGCGCCGGGCAATCAACGCCCTGGGCGTCGTGCTGCATACCGGACTGGGGCGGGCGGCGCTGAGCAGACCGGCCCAGGCGGCGCTGACCGAAGCGAGCGAGAACTTCTGCACCCTGGCTATCGAGATTGAGACCGGACGGCGCGGCGAACGCTACGCGCACGTCGCGGAACTGCTGTGCGAACTCACCGGCGCCGAGGCAGCGATGGTCGTGAACAACAACGCGGCCGCGACGATGCTGATTCTCAATACACTCGCCGAGGGGCGGGAGGTAGTCATATCCCGGGGCCAGCTCGTGGAGATCGGCGGCGCGTTCCGGATGCCGGATATCATGAAGCGAAGCAACGTCCGGATGGTCGAGGTCGGCACGACCAATCGTACTCATCTCAAGGACTACCGGTCCGCGCTGACGCCGGAGACCGGCATGCTGGTCCGGGTGCATACCAGCAACTACAAGATTACCGGCTTCACCAAAGAGGTGAGCCTGGCCGACCTGGTCGCGCTGGGCCACGGGGCGAACGTGCCGGTGGTGGACGACCTGGGCAGCGGCGCGCTGATTGACTTGTCGAAGTACGGGCTGCCCAAAGAGCCGATGGTTCAGGAGAGCCTGGCGGCCGGCGCGGACATCGTCTGCTTCAGCGGCGACAAGCTCGTCGGCGGGCCGCAGAGCGGCATCATCGTGGGCCGCAAGACACTTATTGACCGGATGAAGCAGAACCCGTTGACCCGGACCCTGCGCTGCGGCAAGCTCACCTATGCCGCACTGGAGGCGACCCTGCGGATGTTCTTCGATGAGGAACGACTGGTCCGGGAGCATTCGGTGCTGAGCGTCATGCTCAAGCCGCCGGCGGAAATCGAGCGCGCGGCAGTTGAGCTGCGGGCCGCGACTGAGGATATCGGCGGGCTGGAGGCGAAGATCGAGACCGGCGTCTCCGAAATCGGCGGTGGCTCGCTGCCGACCGAACCCCTGCCGACCAGAATCGTCGCCCTGAATACCGGCCGGATGCCGGCCGAGGAGTTGGGGCGCCGGTTGCGGCTGTCCGACCCCGCGGTTTTCGGCCGCATCGAGAACGGCCGGCTCCTCCTCGACCTGCGCACGGTCCGTCCCGACGAAGTCGCGCTCATCGCCCGGGCGCTGCACGGCATCCTGGGCTAGACGTCGCAAAAGCATCGGCAGGGCTTTCGCCCTGCCGAGATGCAAAATCGAATCGACTACTTGGACGGAGGCACCGCCCCGGCATCTTCATCGCCATTGAACGGCGGATAGGCATCGGTCATGAAGCCGGGGAAATAGGCGGTAACACGCAAAGACCAACGGAAGTACTTGACTACGAAGTCAAACATGCCTCTGGGGAATTTGCCGGTGAACAGAATCGCCCACCAGGAGATGAACATCACGACGGATACCGCCACACCATAGAGACTGAGAATGACGCCGTGCGGAATCATGACATAGAAGTAGCCGAACAGGCTCTTGAGAATCAGTTTCCCGCGAGAGAGCTTCTCCGGGTATTCGAGATCGAACTTGACGGGTGAGTATGCCATAAACTCTCCTTTCTGCACCCGTGCGGGTGCCCTGTACCTTACTTCTGCCTGAAGTGTAGCGGCTAAACCCGGCCAGTCAAGCGGAAACTGCGCCCGGACCTTGCGACCGCGACCGGCGACTACCGTCTTCTGAGACGCTCGATTCGCGCCAACAGCCTGTGCTGACCGGTCGCGCGCAGAACGCGGCACGCGTAGTCGTAGTTCTTCGGCTCAGCGAGCTGCAGCAGGGCTCGTTGCAGCCTCTTCTCGCGGACATCCTTGGCGACGCTGAGCCTGCGACCGGTGAAGGGGTCGATTTCGGTAAAGTACATCGCGGCAGCGATGGTCATGGGCAGCGGGGTGAAGTCCTGGACCTGGCGAATCAGTTCCGGCACATCATGCGTCTTTCGCACCGTGACCAGGAACTCGGCCAGTTCGACCATGTCCTCGGCGGTGCAGCCGGGAAAGCCGCTGATGAAATACGGTATCAGATACTGCTTCTTCCCCAGTCGCTGGTTCACGGCCTCAAACTGCGCCATGAATCGCTCATACTGCTCCCGGCTCGCCTTCCGCATCAGGTCGAGCACGCGCTTCGATACGTGCTCAGGGGCGATTCTCAACTGTCCGCTGATGTAGTTGCACGCCAGTTCATTCAGTCCGCCTGCCGCTGGCCGCTTACCGCTCGCCGCCGGCGGAAGATCAATCAAGTCATAGCGCAGGCCGGTGCCGATTGACACCTTCTTCACGCCGGGCAGCCTGCGCACCGCTTCCAGCACTTTCAACTGCTGCGACAGGTCGCTCTTCAGGCTGGGGCAGCGGCTCGGGAAGAGACACTCGCGGTTCCGGCACGGCGTCGCCTTCTCGAGTTGCGAGCAGGTTGCGTGATACATGTTGGCGGTCGGCCCGCCGACGTCGGTGATGTGTCCTTTGAATCCCGGCAACGCGGCAATTTCCCTGACCTCTGCGACGATGGAGTCGAGACTGCGCCACTGGATAATCCGGCCCTGGTGCGCGCGCAGGCTGCAGAACGTGCAACTCCCCAGGCAGCCGCGATGCGACGTAATCGAGAACTTCACGGTCTCCAGCGCCGGGATGCTGCCGAGCCGCTCATAACGCGGGTGTGGCCTCCGTTGATAGGGCAGACGATAGACATGGTCGAGTTCATCGGTGGTCAGCGGCGGCGGTGGGGAATAGTGAACGATTTGCTGGTCGCCGCTGCGCTGGATGATTGTCCTGCCTTTCGGCTGGTCGCTTTCCTGATGCCAGGCCATGAAAGCCGAGAGGAACTTTCCCTTGTCGGCCTTGACTTCCTCATAGCTCGGAATCTCCAGAGCGTCTTTCGGACTGGTCGTGCGGGTTCTCGTGACTGTGCCCGGGATGCCGTCGAGCGCGTCGGCCGGGGCGCGGTCCAATCTGCGGGCAATGTCTACGACCGCACGCTCGGCCGTGCCATAGGCGATGATGTCGGCCCGGGCGTCCAGTAGAATCGAGCGGCGCACCGTGTCTTCCCAGTAGTCGTAATGGGCGAGCCGCCGCATACTGGCCTCGATGCCGCCCAGCACGAGCTTCACGCCGCGAAAGGCCTCGCGCAGCCGTCCCGAATAGACGATGGTCGCCCGATTCGGGCGCAGACCGGGAGTTCCGGCCGGGGTGTAGGCGTCGGTTCGACGCTTCTGGAGCAGCGGGCTGTAGTGATTCACCATTGAGTCCACGTTTCCGGCCGTGACGCCGAAGAACAGCCGGGGACGGCCCAGTTGCCGGAAGTCGTTAGTTCCTTCCCAGCGCGGCTGGGCAATCACGCCGACCCGGAATCCGGCATCGAGCAGCACCCGGGCAATCACCGCGCTGCCGAATGATGGATGGTCAATATAGGCGTCGCCCGTGACGATGATGACGTCGCATTCTTCCCAGCCCAGCCGCTCCATCTCCTCCCGGCTCATCGGCGGGAACTGCGGCTGTTTCAGCGGACTGCGATTGCTCTTCATGGCTGGGCAATCATATGCTGCGGAAGCGTCCGGGTCAAGGCGGCTATTCCCGGATTGATGTCGGGCTGCCCCATCTGATATCCGACCGTGACGGCCGGGCAGCGCCCTTGACAGTCTTCCACCATGTTCCTATAGTTTGACCGACATGGCTGAAGTAAGGCGTGACATCGTCACCGATGCGTGGGTTATCGTCCAGACCGAACCGGGTCCGGTCATGCCTGCCCCTGAGCCGGAGAAGTGCCCGTTCTGCCCAGGTCACGAGACGATGACACCTCACGAGACGTTCTCGATTCGCCCGGACGCGAGCAGCCCGGACCAGCCGGGCTGGTTGGTCCGGGTGGTGCCCAGCAATGCGCCGATACTCCGGGTGGAAGGCGCGCTGGAACATCACGGCGTCGGCATTCACGACATGGTCACCGGCATCGGGGCCAACGAAGTCGTAATCGAGACCCCGGACCACATTGCTGCTCTGCCTGACATCTCGGCCGGCCAGATTGCGCTGATCATGCAGGCCTATCGGCAGCGCATCGCTGACCTGTACCGGGACCAGCGGTTGCGCTACGTCATGGTCTTCAAGAACTACCGGCAGGGCGCGGGTGCTTCAAACCTCGCGCATTCGCATTCGGAGCTGATTGCTCTGGCGGCCACACCGCGGCGCATCAAGGACGAACTGAACGGGGCCCGGAACTACTTTGAGTACAAGGAGCGCTGTCTGTTCTGCGACATTCTCGAGAACGAAATGGGAACCGGGTCACGGGTTTTGCTGGCGACGCCCCACTTCACGGTCTGCGCGCCTTATGCCTCGCGGTTTCCCTATGAGTTGACGATAATGCCGCGACGACACAGCCATGCTTTCGAATTGGCCTCGGATATCGAACTCGATGATTTCGGCCAAGTGTTGCAGCGGACGCTCTCGGCGCTGCGCGCAGCGCTGGATGACCCGCCCTACAATTACGTGCTGCATACCGCGCCGAATCTGCTGCCGGTCGGAGGATACTGGCAGACCATTCGTGAAGACTATCATTGGCATCTTGAGATTATCCCCAGGACCAAGCGGGTCGCCGGATTCGAATGGGGGTCGGGCTTTCACATCAACCCGGTCGCGCCCGAGGCCGCAATCGCCGCGCTGAAGAGGAGACTATGATCAAAGCCGTTGTTTTCGACCTGGACAATACGCTGGTTGACTTCATGAAGATGAAGGACGCGTCAATTGACGCTGCGATTGATGCAATGATTGACGCGGGCCTGAACATGAGCAAGGAAAAGGCCCGCGCAGCGATTTTCGCGGTCTATGACCGCGAAGGCATCGAGTACCAGCAGGTCTTCGACCAGTTCCTGGAGAAGGCGCTGGGCCGGATTGACTACAAGATCCACGCCGCGGGCATTGTCGGCTATCGCCGGGTTCGCGAGTACGTTCTGGTCACCTATCCCCACGTCATGGTCGCGCTGGTTGAGTTGATGAAGCGCGGGTTGAAACTGGCGGTCGTCTCGGATGCCCCGCGCCTGCAGGCGTGGACCCGGCTCTGCGCGCTCGGCATTCACAACTACTTTGACGCGGTTGTGACCTACGCGGACACCGAGAAACGGAAGCCGGCCCCGGAGCCGTTCGAGAAAGCCCTGCAACTGCTGAAGGTGCCGGCCGACCAGGCCATCATGATCGGCGACTGGGCCGAGCGGGACATCGTCGGCGCCAAGGTGCTGGGGATGAAGACGGTCTTTGCCCGGTACGGCGACTCGTTCGGCACCGGCCGTTCCGGGGCGGACTACGACATCTGGGATATCCGGGAGCTGGTGGAAATCGTGGACAAGCTAAACAACCCGGAGAGCGGCGACCTGTTTGCGGCGACGGAATGATGCCTGACGCTTCACGCGGCACGCACCACGCTCGAGAAGGGGTTTCAGAGTTTCAGGGTTTCAAGGGGACGGTATGATTTTCGGCGTTGGAATTGACCTGGTTGAAGTCTCCCGGATTCGGGAGACACTCCTCCGCTTCGGCGACCGTTTCCGGCGGCGCATCTTCACCGCACCCGAGGTGGCCTTCTGCGAAACGCTGGCCGACAAATACCTGTCCTATGCCGCCCGTTTTGCGGCCAAGGAGGCGTTTTCCAAGGCGCTGGGCACCGGGCTGCGCGGGGCAATCGGGTGGTCGGAGATTCAGGTCAATGACAATGAGCGAACGCGGCCGTCAATCTCGGTGACCGGGCGTGCCGAGCGCCTGCTGGGTAATCGGCGCGTGCATGTCAGTCTGTCGCATACCAGCGACTATGCGACCGCGGTCGTGGTGATTGAAGAGGCCTGACCGGGGAGTCAGAGGTCAGGGGCCGGAGGTCGGTGACCGGCGCGGGCGGGCGAGCTAGAAACCCTTGATTTCCCGGTGGATTTCTTCCCGGACCGCGCGGGCGTCCTTGAAATTCAGGAGATTCACGCCCAGTTCGAGCGTAGGTTTCCGCCAGCGGGCCGAGGCCACCGTGGACATCACCTCTACTTTGTCGACCTCGGCAAAATCGGCTTTGAAGTTGATGTCATTGATGACGTCATGCAGGGTCTGCCAGCCGCCGGCCGTGAGCCGGCTGGTCGACCCGCCAACCGCTACCCGCAGCACCTCTGCCAGCTTGGGCATTACGTCGCGGTAGTAGTTGGTCAGCATCAGCCGGTGGTCGGCTGAGCCCAGGAAATAGGCTGTCTTCTTCGGCGCATCCAGGGCGAGCAGGACTTCCTTGGTTCCGTAGACCGCCTTAAAGTTCAGCTTCACCGTCATCTTGTTCACTTCGGCGTTGGTGCAGAACGTGCGCATCAACTCCTCTCTCTCCTCGAGCAGCTTGGCGGCCTCCTTGTCCGCGTGGACATGGTGGAAACCATAGCTGCTCATCACCTCCCGGAAGACGTCGTTGCCGCGGTAGGAGAGGATCTTGGTGAACATCTGGCCGCAGGCAATGCGCGGATTCAGCAGAGCGCTCTGAATCTGCAGCGAGCGGTCGTGGTTAATGCGCAGGGCGGTAGCCATTCAGTTTCCTCCTTCGGATGCTTGCCCGGAAGTGCAGTTCATGTCTAACGCAGGAGATTCGGGTTGAGTTTGACCGCCTGTTCGATGACTTCCACGGCCTTCTCCTTCATACCCTTGTCCCGGTAAATGATACCCAGATTGTACAGCGCACCCGCGTGCTTCGGGTTGATTTGCAGAACCTTCTTGTAGGCTTCGATGGCGTCGTCGAGCCGGTTCTCCTGGTAGTGCGCCTGTCCCAGGTTGTAGTAGGCCCGGACGAAGCCCGGGTTTATCTTGACCGTCCGCTGGTAGGCGGCAATCGCCGCGTCCACCCGGTTCGCCGCGAGATACGCATTCCCCAGGTTGTAGTGCGCCTGAGCGTAGTCCGGGCGCAGCCGGGTCGCGGACTGGAATGCCATGATGGATTTCTCCAGCTCATTCTGCTGCTGGTAGGCAAAACCCATGTTGTTGAACGCTTCGGCCAGGCTCGGCTTCAGGCGGATAGCGGTCTTCAGCGCCGCCAGCGCCTCGTCGGCCAGATTGCGCATCAGATACGCGCTGCCAAGCGTGACGTGAGCTTCCGCAAAATCCGGGTCAAGCGCAACGGCCTGACTGCCGGCCTCAATGGCTTCAGCGGGCTGGTTTCCGCGCAGGTAGACCTGCGCCAGTTCATGGTAGGTCACCGGCAGGTCGGCGCGCAGGGCCAGCGTCTGCCGGAATGCCTGAACCGCCCGGGTGAGCTGTCCCTGCCGGGAGTACCAGATGCCGATTTCGTGATGGGTGCGCGGGAACAACTCAAACACACTCACCTTGTCGCCGGTCTGCACCGATACATGAGACAGCGGCGTCCGGCCGGCTGACTCCCAGTAGACCCGCATGTGGCCGAGCTGGACCTCGAGCGACAGCAGGTTGTCGACGGCGACCAGTTTCACCGGGAAGCTCAACTTGGCAATCATCACGGCATCAAGTGCAATCCGGCCCAGCAGATTCGATGACTCGCCTTCCGTGTGGTCGAGCATCGATTCCAGCACGCGGTTCAGCCGGAACTCGATTCCCAGCCGTTCCCCCCGGGCAGCCAGCAACTGCTCGCGAATCTGGGTCAGAATCGTGAACTGGGCGTCGAACGGCGCATGACGCAGGTCCTTGCCGCCCAGCCGGTTCAACATCTGCACGACCGCCGGCATCAGGGTTATCCGGTCAAACAGGATCTGGACCATGGCTCCGTACTTGATAATCTCGGACTTGCTGCGCACGCCGACAATCAGCAGCAGGCCATAGACCAGAGCGGTGGCGGTGCCATAGCTCTGTTCGATTGCCCGGATACCGGACAGGAAGTGCCCGGGCGCGACAAGAATGTGTTTGGGGCTGACGGCGTGCAGGCTGGCAATCTCGGCGAACCGGGCGGCTTCGTCCGAAGGGAGAATCCCCAGCGCGCGCAGAACCAGCTCTTCCCGCTCGTTGTCGTTGAGCAGAACAAATCCCAGGTGTTCGTGAACCAGGATCGCCTCGGCCTCAGCGCGCACCTGCTCGATGTACTGCTCAAGCGGCGCCAGGGCCGCAAACTCATCCGGGCCGTAGCGCACCAGCACGCCATCCTCATCGCGCAGCGGAAGCCGCCAGGCGACCAGCCGCGCCGCGTGATTCGGCCGCAGCGCGGGCAGGGCATTTCGAGCCTGGCGCAGCAGCATGGCGTCGACCGCCCGGACCGCCTGGTCCCGGCGCTCGACGAAGACGTTCAACCCGTTCGGGTCAAGTACGATGGCCATTATCAGTTACGGACCGGCCGGTCCCTCTTGACCCGGTCGGTTCCAGTTTCTAACTCTAAGCCAAAAGCCGGTGTCAGTCAAGCTACAGGCGCGCCGTCATCGAGCGGGATATCGGCCAGCCGGACATCGGCCGGGGCGTTTGCGGCTGCGTCATGAAACCGGCGCAGGGCGGCCGGCAGCGACTGGTCGCCGGCGGCGGGCGGCTGGCGGTCGGTGACAGGATAGCCGTCGAGGGCATCAGTAATGTAGCCCAGGGTGAGCTGGTCGGCGCCCCGGGCCGGCTGATAGGCGGCCGACCGCTCGTCACGGGCCACGGTGCGCACGATCAGGCCGGCTCCGGTCAGTTCAACCATAAGCCGGCGTAGGAGGCGAACCGGAATCCGGACCCGGGTGGAGATGTCCGCCGCGGTCAGCCCCCCGGTTCCCTGCTCGAAGTTCTTCACCAGCAGATGCAGAACCTTGAGGTGCACCAGCCGCCGTAGATGCCCGCCGAGCCGCGCGTAGTCCGGAGCGAAGCCGTAGGTTTCGCAGTGTTCATCGGCGAACGCGAGTTCGGCGCCGAACAGCACCGCCATCCACGTTGCCTGCACCCAGGTCAGAAACAGCGGCAGGGCGGCAAAACCCCCGTAGATCGCCCCGAAACCGCTGATGCGGGTCTGGAATCCGAGGTAGACGCTTTCCACGAACTGATAGAGTACCGCCGCTCCCAGCCCGCCCAGCGCGGCTGACCCGGGCCGGACACGGGTGTTGGGCATTATGATGTAGGCGGTCGTGAGCAGTCCCCAGATGAGCAGAAACCGCATGGCCTGCAGCAGGAATCTGGTCATCGCCGCCAGGTCGGGAATGCCGACCCGGGCGCCCAGTGAGCCGAGTTGCCCCTGCAGGGCAATCGCGATGCCGATGGATACCAGCCAGAGCACGGCGCCGATGATGACCATTGCCGTGTAGTCGGTGAGCCGGCGGACGAAACGGCGCGGATGCGGAACTTCCCAGACCCGACCGAATGCGTCCTCGATGTTGCCCAGCGCCGAGGTAACCGTCCAGAGCAGTACCGCCACCCCGACGCCGGCGACGACCGTGTTGGACGTGCTCCGGAGCAGGGCGTTGGCGAACACGAAGAGCTTCTCGATGAGTTCGGTCTGATTACTCAGGCTTGCCCAGACATGGCGCTGAACAACCGCGTCCAACCCGAAGGCGCGGGCGACCGCCAGCGCCATGGTCAGCACCGGCACAACCGAGACCAGTGTATAGAAGGTCAGCCCGGAAGCGCGCTGCGT
>Ga0233425_10008073_pt1 | contig 14256 bp, 10 predicted proteins | sample Watercolumn_Towu_2_FD_181712 | JGI IMG/M metagenome (GOLD analysis project Ga0233425, IMG submission 181712) | Freshwater microbial communities from Lake Towuti, South Sulawesi, Indonesia - Watercolumn_Towuti2014_140_MG | ecosystem: Environmental > Aquatic > Freshwater > Lake | place...
TGAGATCCATCTTCACGCGCGTCCGGCTCTTCAAGCGCCTCGGCTGGTTCACGCTCGCGGCCAACCTCGCGTTCCGGTTCTACGCTCGCAAGGCCGTGCTGGCCAAGACGTGACCCTCCTCCGCCCGGAAACAGCCGGGGATGGAACGGGCTCCAGAGAGCCGACATCGCGTTGCGGAACGGGCTAGAGGGAGCCTACCTCGAGGTAGGGCACGCGGCTCGCATCCAGCGCGTCGAAGGCCGAGCGCCCGTCCTCCCAGTGCACCACGTAGATGCGGCTGCGCAGCAGCACGTGGGGCAGCGCAGCCACGGGTCGAAGCAGCGGATCCGAGCCGGCAAAGCCTGCCACGACGAGCCCGTCGAAGGCTTCGCTTCTGCACCGGCGCCCGAGATGTGCCAGCAACGCTTCCAGCACGTCCGCACGGTCGTCCTGGATGCACACAAGAGCCAGGAAGCGGTATGCGAACCCGGTCCCCGGCCGCGGAAGCGCAGGCCGTGCAAGCAGCCGCGCAGCGAGGTTGTAGGCCGGCCGCACGAGCCCGAGCAGGCCTGTGTAGCCTTCCACGAACCATTGACGGAACGCGGCCTGGTCCCACAGCGCGGCAGTCCCCGCAATGGAGCCGCCGACCCGCGCCACGGCAATATCACGAGGCGACAGGCCCGACAGCAGCCCGCCGGCCCTTGCCAGGCGGACCGCGGACTGCCCCGCCGTCGGATCGCCGGCCTGCGGTGACCGGAAACAAGGATCGCCTACAGGCCGCGGTGCGAAGTGCTCCTCCCGGTATGCGGGAAAGAACTGGCGCTGCTTGCCCACCCTGCGCCAGAAACCCACCAACTCGGGAACGTCGGCATCGCACGCGTCCGATACCTCGTGTGCCCGGTCTGCTGCATGCGCATCCGCTGCCTCATGCTTCCCGCGCACCCTGGTGGGCAAAGCCCGGGCCGAAAGCATCAGCGTGTGAAACGGGCCGAAGTCACGATAGTGGGGCAGGCCCGGCCGCCCGCTTGTGAGCGCACGTATGGCAGGCACGTTGTCCTCGAGTATGGTCGTGGCATAGATGCGCGCCGCGCCTGCAGCGTGCATGCGCTCCATCTCCTGGTAGCCCGCCTTGAGCACCCGGCCCCCGCGGTGCTGCGCCTCGATTCGCAGGCTGCTCAGGTATCCCACGACTTCGGGCTCGTCAGCCGCGTTGACCGTGCAGCGCTTCTCGCTTCGCGCACCGACGCCAACGATTCGGCCATTGCCACGCTCCTCGGCCAGCAGCACGTCCGTGCGCTCCCCTTCGACGGCCATGGCGGCAAAGAAGTCCGGCTCCTTCCTCATGGAAAGGCGGATGGGCCCGGGCAGCGGAGTACGGTGTAGCAGGCTGCGCAGCGCGGGCTCGTCCTCCGGCCCCGCCCGCCGGAACGTGACGTCCGGAAGCTCCCGGCCCGATCCCGGGCTGCCCGTGCTCATCGCGCGTCCCCGCCGGCATCGGTGCCCGTGCTCATCGCGCGTCCCCGCCGGCATCGGTGCCCGTGCTCATCGCGCGTCCCTGCCGCCCACGGTGAGGATCTCTCCCTCGAAGCCGAGGTCGCCCAGCGGGTAGTTCTCACGCTGCGTGGCTTCGATGCGAAGCAATGCGTTGATGAACAGGTAGTTGCGCAGCATGTACAGGTTCGGCACGTTGGCCCTGTTGCGCATCCGCGAGAGCACGGACAGCGGGCCGTAGAACTTCTTCCTGGCCTGCACGCATCCGGCCTGCACCTGGTCCGAGGGCAGCGGGGTCTTGTACGGCACCTGGCCGTACCGATAGCGAGGATCCAGCCACCACCTGTCGTACAGCAGGCGCCCCTCCTGCTCGAGCCTCCGGTAGAGCGGCGTGCCCGGGAAGGGTGTGCAGTGGTTGAACGCAACCATGAAGATGCGGTTGCGGATGCAGAAGTCGATGGTGGTGCTGAAGCTCTCCGGCGTGTCGTGGTCGTATCCGAACACGAACGTCGCGTACAGAACGATGCCGTGGGCGTGGAGCCTGGCTACCGCCTCGCCCGGTTCGCCGAAGTGGTTGTTGAACCCCTTGTTCATGCGCAGGAGGTTGCGGGGATCCAGCGACTCGAAGCCGATGAGCACGCCGATACAGCCGCTTCTCTTCATCAGTGCGAGCAGGTCCTCGTCCGCGGTCATGTTCACCGAAGCCTGGGCCACCCACCGGATTCCCAGCGGCTCCAGCGCACGGAACAGCTCCTTGGCAAACTCCAGGTGCGCGATGATGTTGTCGTCCACGAAGAAGAACAGCTTCGTCGTCTTCGCGAGCTGCCGCACCTCCTCCACGATCTCCGGGATCCCGCGATGTGTCTGCGTCGCGGCAAAGCACGTCTGGATGGAGCAGAACTCGCACTTCAGCGGGCAGCCCCGTCCTGCTTCCACGAGGGCGAAGGGAAGATAGTTCTTGCCCGCGAAGATCCTGCGGTCCGGCACGGTGTGGGTGATGTCCGGCCTCTTCTCGGTTCGGTAGAGCCGCTGGAGGCGCCCGTCACGGAAGTCCTGGATGACGCGCGGCCAGAGCTCCTCGGCCTCGCCTGCGACGACGGCTTCCGCGTAGTCCAGCACTTCGTCCGTGACCAGCGTCGGGTGGAACCCGCCCATGACCACCGGGACCCCGCGCCTGCGGTACTCGGAAGCTATCTGGTACGAGCGCCTTGCGGTGTACGTCTCGACGGTCAGCGCGACGAGGTCCGTGGGCTCGTCGTAGGGGATGGCTTCCATGCGGTCGTCGAAGAACCGCACCTCCACGTCCCGCGGAGTCAGCCCTGCAAGATGCGCGGCGGGCAGAGGCTCCATCTGCCACGAGCGGACGTACCGTTTGCCCGGGCGGCGGCCCATGCAGGGATAGATCAGCGTGACGTTCACGGCATCCCCGCATCACAGTTGTAGAAGCGGTGCAGGCTGTGCGCATAGTACCGATACGCCAGGTTCGCGGCCAGGAGCATCGCGTAGTTGAGCTTCTTGCCGCGGCAGCGGTGCAGGATCGACTTGTAGGAGTACACCTCTTCCCACACTCTGCGGTGCCCGTCGAGCAGCTCCTTCTCCGTCATGTTCTTCGGCTTGAACACGACGTGCTGCCCGTCGTACTGGCTCCAGTCCTTGTGCAGGATGCGCCCTTCCGAGTCCAGCCGGTGGTGCAGCTTCGTGCCCGGGAAGGGCGTGAGGATGGCAAAGCGCGGCAGCTCGATGCGCTGCTCGAGCACGAAGTCCCGCACCTCCGCGAATGCATCGGTGGAGTCGGAATCGCTGCCGAATGCGAAGCAGCCGTTGATCGCGATGCCCAGGGACTGCAGGTCCCTGACGAAGTCGATGTAGAGTCTCGGGTCGTTGAACCGCTTGTGCATGTCCGCGAGGCTCGAGGTGGAGACCGTCTCGAATCCGACCAGGAGGCCTTTGCAGCCGCTGGCAGCGGCCAGCTCCAGCAGCTCGGTGTCGCGGCCGATGAGCGCGGTCACGAGCCCGTACCACTGCACCCTGAGCGGGATCAGTGCCCGGAACAGATCCGCCGCGTGGTCCCGGCTCGCAATGATGTTCAGGTCGTAGAAGAGGAGCTTGCGTGCCTGCATCTGTCGGATGTCCGCGAGCACGTGGTCGATGGGCTTCAGGTAGTGGCGCCGCCCCCAAGCGTGCGGCACGACGCAGAACTCGCAGTCGTGGAGGCAGCCCCGTGTCGCCTCGAAGGTGTTGTACGTCCGGTATCCCTTGCGAGGCATCACCTCCCGCTTTGGAAAGGGGATGTGCTTCAGCCGCGCAAACGAGAAATCGGGGTCCATCACGTACCGCGGCTTCATGGCTCCTGACAGGAAGTCCCGCAGCAGCTCGGGCCAGGTCTCTTCCGCATACCCGGTCACGATCGCGTCGGCATGCGGCTGCGCATCGTCCGGAGCAAGCGTGGGGTGCGGTCCGCCCATGACCACCGGGATCCCTCGCCCGCGCAGCCTGTCGGCAAACTCGTAGCAGCGCTTCGCATTTCCCGTGATGCACGTGATGCCCGCCAGGTCCGCATCGATGCTTCCCGGGTCCACGTCCTGCACCCCTTCGTCGTAGACCGTGACATCCGCGGAGATGTCGTCCGGGATGAGCGACGCCAGCGTGGAGAAGGTCAGAGGCGAGGGGCGAAGCGCCTTGCGGAATATGCCGCCCCGGTGCCGGTACAGCGGTCCCTTGGGCGACAGGAACGCAATCCTCAGCTTCTTGCGCATTCGGCCATCCTCCTGGCGCGGTGACACCGGGCGGCTGCCCGGCGTCCCCCTCGTCACCGGTGTAGTCTCACGTACCTCGGGGTGTATTTCAACAGAATAGGGATGTAGTCTCGCAGCCGGATCTCTGCCAGGCAGGCCAGCTCATCCCCGCGCGCCCAGCCGGGGTTGCGCTCCAGGAAGTACCTCACGTCGGGGTCCGCGGCAGCCGCGGGGTCCGGATCCGCAAGCCCGCTGCTCACGGTGTAGCCCCCGCTGTCGAGCCGGATGAGGCCCGATCCCCGGTCGAACGCTCCGGGGTACTTCCAGGAGTAGAAGCCGTCGAGCACCGCCTGCACCGCCTCGGGCGTGGGCTGGCTGCGCTGCGGAAACGAGTGCGGGTAGTTGCGCCGCATCATCATGTACGTCTTGTACGCCTTGCTGATGAGCATCCAGTACACGGGACGGTGCAGGTTGCGCAGCTTCACGGACAGCACGTAGCGGCCAAAGGCCATCTGGAGGAAGCTGCCTCCCCACCACTGCTGGTCGACGACGGTATCGCCGGAAAAGAGGAACGTCGCGTCGCACAGCCAGGGAAACCGCTTGCAGAAGATGGTGCTGAATCCGATGAGCCTGCCGCCCGTGCGAAACAACAGCACGTCGTCCTTCTCCGCCAGGTCCGCGTGGAATGCGTCACGCTCCATGCCGCGGTAGTGCCGCAGCATGAGCGAAAACATCTCCTCCCTGAGATCCGGGCCGACGTGGGACACAGGGGCGACGGCTGTCTGAACCTTTGCCATGGGCTGATGTTGCCAGATGCCCTCCGAGTGTGCAAGATGCGCGTCATGAGCACGTCGCCACTCGTGCACGTGATGCACGCAGCAGCCCAGTTTCCCGGTCACGCGCTTTTCAAGAGGGCGCTGGCTGACGTCACCTCGGCTCAGGACGAGGTGCTGAAGCACCTGCTCGACCTGGCGGCACGGACCGAGGTCGGCCGGCGTCGCGGCATCCACCGGACCTGGACTGCCAGGACCGTTGCGGAGCGCCTGCCGGTCACGACGTGGCCCGATTGGGCTGCGTGGGTCGACCTCCAGCGAGCAGGCCGGGACAGGCCGGTCATGGGCCACTCGTGCACGCGCTTCGAGCCGACCAGCGGGTCCACCGCGTCCCGGAAATGGATCCCCTATCCCCCGGCCCAGCTTCGTCAGCTCGACCGGGCCGCGTCCGCGTGGCTGTTCGATATTGCACGCACGTACCCGCGTGTTCTCAGGGGCCGCCACTACTGGTCGCTCTCCTGGATTCCAGACGATCTTCGAAGCCCGGACAGCGGGGCAGCCGCGACAGGCGACGACCTCGAGCTGCTGCCAGGGTGGAAGCGGATTCTGCTGTCACGGGTCATGGCAGTGCCTCCGGACGTGGCACGGCGCCCCTCCGTGGACGAGACGATGTTCGAGACGCTGGTGGCCCTTTGCGCGGCCACGGACCTGTCGCTGGTGTCGGTCTGGAGCCCCACGTTCCTCCTGGAGCTGCTGCGTCGTCTCGGGTCGGAGCGTGAGCACGTCGCACACCGGATGGAGGGAATGGGCCAGCCCCGTCGTGCGCATCTGCTCCGCTCGTGGAACGGGTCTTCCGACGCGGGGTTCTTCCGGACGTTCTGGCCGGATCTGGCGCTCGTCAGCGCGTGGGACACGGGCAGCTCCGCCAGCTTCGCGGCCGAGGTGAAGGCGCTGCTTCCCCACGCCGCGTTCCAGGGCAAGGGGGTCTGGGCCACCGAGGGGGTCATCACGATCCCGTTTGCAGGCCGCTACCCCCTCGCAGTGCGAAGCCACTACTACGAGTTCCGCTGCCTCACCACCGGCAAGATGCTCCGGCCTCGGGAGCTGGAGCCCGACATGGAGGTGCAGCCGGTCATCAGCACCGGCAGCGGACTCTGGCGCTATGCGCTGGAGGACCGCCTGGTTGTGACGGGATTTGTCGGCACCGCGCCGTGCCTGCGCTTTGTTGCTCGCCTCAACGGCACCGATCTCGTGGGCGAGAAGCTGGACGCAGCGCTTGCACTTTCGGTGCTGGAGAGGGTCGGCAGCAGGCTCGGCATCCAGTGCGTGACGCTGCTGGCCCGCCAGCCTGCCGCAGGCTCGGACGCCCTGCCGCAGTACGTCCTGCTCGGCCGCGGCGACTCTGCCGGCGAATCCCGCGCAGCGGCAGCCGCGGAAGAGGCCCTGGCAGGGATCCATCACTACGCCCTGGCCCGGCAGCTCGGCCAGCTGGGGCCGGCACAGGCCATGCTCGTGGCAGACCCGCTGGCGACATACGGAGCACTCGCGCGCACAAACAAGGCCAGCGGCAGCACCAAGATCGATCCGGTTTGCGTGTGGAAGGAGTAGCGGAAGGCGGCGCAGCCTACTTGCACTCGCCGCCGACAAGGTTGCCCAGCAGGCCGTGAGCTTCCGAGGTCTCCTCGTCCTCCGGCGGCGGCTCCGCAACGGGCCGCTCCTCCGGAGCTTCCTCCTTCTGGTTCAGGCACAGCCCCTCGGACACGGTCACGGTGTCAGCCGGCGCCCCGGTGCTGGCCATGACGAGCTTGCCTGCCAGAATCTCCAGCAGCGATCCGGTTCCCTCACCGCCAACTTCGTCCTTGAGGAACCTGACCTTTGGCGGGGTGGCGGAGTCGAGCGCGACCGTGAAGACCTCCTGCAGCATCCAGTCCGGCAGGTCCGGGAACTCCCCGAGGATGGCCTCCAGGCCCCACGCAATGGCGAAGTCCAGCAAGGGATCCACGCTCACGATGACGTTGTCGCCGTCGGGAGCGACGGAGGCAGCAAGGCCGCGGCCGTTGTCCGGGTTGAGGTCCACGGCAATGAGCGTGGCATCGTCGAGCTTGACGAAGGACGTTTCGGTCCCAAGCCCCACGTTGCTGAACGTGGCCGTGTCGCTCTTGCCGTCGAACACCATGTTGCCGTTGATGCCCGCGACGTAGATCGAGAGGTCGCCGGTGACCGTCGGCGGCTCGGCCTCGGGGTTCGTGATGTCGTCCGCGGGCACAGGCGGCACGGCCGGGGGCTCGGCAGGCTCCGCGGGAACCGGCGCCTCGGGCTCGGCAGGCGACCAGGCCATGTTGACCCAGGTCTGGTAAGGAAGCGCAACGCTCACGCTACCGAACGCCACGTTCCAGGCTAGCGTCTTTGCCACCTTGCTGGCCTCGGCGCTCAGCGACCCCGGAGCAACGGTGACGAGATACTGGTCGTCGCCGCTCACCATGCCCACGGTGACCGTCTCCACCACGGACCACGTCAGCTTGAACTTGCCGTCCGCGACCTTCTTGAGCTCGACGCGCACATTCCCCTCGAACACATCGGGAAGCGGCTGCTCGTCTCCCTCTTCTGCATAGGCATCGATGAACATCTGGACCACGTCCTTTGTTAGGGCCAGGTCGAAGTCCACCGCGAGCATGTCCTTGTACACCTGCATGTGCACGGGTGCGACCCGGTCCTCTCCGAAGAGCATCCACAGGTCGTAGTTCCCCTCGCTGGACGACTCGAGCTTGAGCCGCATCGGGATCTTCGACAGCATCTCCGCACAGTCCTCAGACGTGGAGGCCTCGGGATTCTCGGCATCCGGCGGCAGCGCCGCCCCATCGCCTTCGGGCACCACCGGCACCGCTTCGCCCGTGCGCTCGGGCATGGCGGGCTTGGCCGGGGTCGACTCTCCGGGTTCCACGGTGTCCTCGAAGGACTTGCAGAAGACTTCGGCCTTGGCGAGGTAGATGAACGTGTCGCCCTCGCCGCTCTCGAACTGAGCGTCTGCAAACACGTAGTCGCCGAGCCACTTGGCAAAGTCCTCAGCCATGTCCTTGGTGTCCTGGGCAATGCCTATTTCCCCTCCCTCGTCGTCGGGGCACGGGACCTCGACCTCGACGGGCTCGCTGCCGTCTTCCGGGAACTGCATCTCGATGCACGTCTGACTGGAGAACAGGTCGAGGCTCTTGTCGAACACCGTCGCTTCGTCGAGGAACGAGAGAACGCCGCCCACGTCCACGAGGTTGTTGGTCACGTTCTGGGTCGCGGCCAGAGCGGCCTTGCTGCTCTCCAGCTTGCCCCCATCTCCGCCATCCGTCCCCCCGCACGCTCCGACCAGCACCGCCAGGACCAGAATTGTCGCTGCCACAGCCTTCATGATTCCCGCCTCCCTGTTGATACCAACTCAACCTGAGTTGCGGTGGATACTAACCACGCGCGGGCCGGAAATCAATCCGAGGCTCCGCAGGCGTTGATTTTCCCTGGCTTCGGGGAGAGAATGGGCGCTCCGGCCGGGCTGTGCCGGTCGACGAGGGACTCCACGGTGTCGACGAAGACCGCAGCGCATATGAGGCACCCGGCGCGCTTTGAGCCCGCAGCGCACATGAGGCACCCGGCGCGCTTTGAGCCCGCAGCGCACATGAGGCACCCGGCGCGCTTTGAGCCCGCAGCGCAGTGGAGCAGCCGGTGCCTCGGCCTGCTCGCGCTGCTGTGCGCGGCAACGGCCGGTCCGAGCGCGTGCAACCAGGAACGTGTCGCGCCCTCCGGCGGCGAAGCGCTCTTCCGGCAATCGCCGTACGCTCCGGCGCTTGGCGTGCCGGCCGAGATGCTGGCCCCGGAGTTCTGGGTCCGCCGCGTGCACGCTCCGGACGCGCGGCTCATGACGCCCGAGGGCGTCGCGGCCTACGACGCGAAGCTGCGGGATGCGTCGGAGGGCTCGCTCGTGGACCTGGCCCGGTTCCCCCTGTCGCTGACCCGCGACGAGCTGATGCAGCGCGCAGGTTCGTGGGCGCCAGGCGAAGGCCCCCACTTCCGTGAGGGCCGGCCGCTGTCGCAGCAGGACATCGAGGCGTTGGCCGAGAACCGCAACCTGGACGGCATCCGCGACTCCAATCCGGTTTCGCCGGGCGTGGTGCTCGAGCCGGCCCAGCTCCGCATGTGGCCGACGCACCTTGGCGTCTACGAGGCGGACTGGGACCGCGAGTTCGACATGCTCCAGGCCACCTCCGTGGCCCCGTCGGAACCGTTGGTCGTCCTGCACGAAAGCAGGGATCACGCCTGGTGGCTCGTCCGCACCCGGCTGTGCGACGGCTGGCTGCCCAAGAAGGACGTGGGACTGCTGTCGTCGCGGGAGGAGTGGCTTGGCCTGGTCGCTCCACAGTCGTTTCTCGTAGTGACCGGCCCGCGGCTCGTGCTCGAGGAGCGCTGCGGCGCGCCCGGGGCCGCGGGTCTTCGATTTCCCATGGGCTCGGTGCTTCCCCTGGCCCCGGACCAGTCCCCGCGACTGGTGGACGGAAGATCCTCTGCTGCCGCGTACATCGTCATGGTTGCCGTGGCGGCAGGACGAGCCGCAGCACCCGAAGCATCGTCCTCAGGCCGGGACTTCGCGGCCGACACCGGTGCTGCGTCCGACAGCGGCGGCTTCGCGGCCGACCCCGATGCTGCGGCCGGCACCGCGGGGCCTGACCCCGACACCGTTTCAGCCGCTGCCCGTCTCGTGGAGGCGCTGGTGCCCCTCGGCTCGGACGTCTCCGCGGGCTTCCTGCCCTACACCCGCGGCAACGTGCTGCGGCAAGCGTTCAAGATGCTGGGAGAGTCGTACGGCTGGGGCGGGCTTGGATCAGGCGTGGACTGCTCCTCTTTCGTAGGCGGGGTGCTGGCCACCATGGGCGTCGTGGTTCCCCGCAACACCGCGTTCCAGGTGCGCGCTCCGGCCGCGGACTTCCCGCTGGCGGACCTCGACCCCGCGCAGCGCCTGTCCGCACTGGCGGGTCTGCCACCCGGGACTTTCCTCTATCTCAAGGGTCACGTGATGCTCCTGCTCGGCGTCGTGGACGGCAGGCCGCTGGTGCTCCATGCCCTGGCCGCACATGCGGACGTGCCGGAGCAGACGTCTGCGACGGACACGCCCGCGCCGCGCATCCGCGTCCCGGTGATGGCGGTCGTGGTCACCGGCCTGGACCTGTTGCGCATGAACGGGCAGACACTGCTCGAATCATTGACTCTTGCCAAGCAGTTCGTAGACGACAACAACCAGGCGAACAGGGAGGAGTGACCATGAAAGGCAGGACCATCGACACCATCGCGGTCGGAGACAGCGCAACGTTTACCAAGACCATCTCGGAGTCGGACATCTACCTGTACGCAGGCGTGAGCGGGGACGTCAACCCTGCACATCTCGACGAGGAATACGCCAAGACCACGATGTTCAAGACCCGCATTGCCCACGGCATGCTCAGCGCGGGCCTCATCTCCGCGGTGATGGGCGTCCAGCTTCCGGGGCCCGGCAGCATCTACCTCGGCCAGACGCTCAAGTTCCTTGCTCCGGTGAAGATCGGCGACACCATTACCGCAAAGGCCGAGGTGCTGGAGGTGATCGCGGAGAAGAACCGCCTGAAGATGAAGACCACGTGCACCAACCAGGCAGGCACCCTGGTCATCGACGGCGAGGCGACGATCATGCCTCCCAGGAAGTAATGGACATGAGCCCCCCTTGGCCAGCGTGCGTCCAGTTCGGCGGGCTGCTCCTCGCCGCTGTTGCGTGCAGGGGCCCGTTGGCCACGAACCACGCCGGCCACCCCGCGGCAGCGGCCGCTCCCGCGTGGCTGCGCATGGTGGACGCGGACTGGCTTGCGGCCGCTCCGGCTCCCGAGACCGTGGAGGGTGGCGCCGGGCAGTGGTACTCCGCGCTCCTTGCGCTGGCAGCGGGCAGGCCCCTGTTCGTGCTGAACCTGCGGGACGAACCGGATCCCGAGGTCGAGGGCATCCGCGCCCGCTTCCTCCACGTCCCGGTGCCCGACTTCGGCGTCCCGTCGCGGGATGATGCTGCAAGGGCGCTTGCTTTTCTCGACGTCGCGGCGGCAGCTCGGGGCCTCGCAGTAATCCACTGCCGCGCAGGATGCGGCAGGACCGGAACCGTCCTTGCACTGTACTTGCGCCACAGGTATGGGATTTCGGGAGACGAGGCGCTGGCCCGCCTGCGCGGCGTGGACCCCTGTTTCGTCGAAACGGCAGAGCAGGAGAGCTTCGTCCGAACCTTCTGATGGAGAGTGACGGTCATGACCCGAACGAGCGTTCCCGCCGCGATTGCCGCGCTGCTGGCGACGGCTTCCTGTGCCTCGTGCGGCTCTTCCGAGGATGCTGCCGCGGCGGAAGTGCTTTCGCCCGACGTGCTCGACGCGCTGCCCGATGGTCCTGAGGACGCGAGCCCGGTCAAGGAGTGCCGCGTGCGCGACTATGGCGCGGTCGGCGACGGGCAGACGCTCGATACGCAAGCCATCCAGGACGCGGTCGACGACTGTGCAGGCGCGGGCGGAACCGTGGTGCTGGACGGCGGGACGTTTCTTTCCGGCACCGTGGTCCTCAAGGCGGACATGACCCTGCTCATCGCGGCGGACGCGGTTCTGCTCGGCTCCACGAACCAGGAGGACTACACCGAAGGCCACCTGCTCTACGCCAAGGACGCGGACAGACTCGTGGTCGAGGGACCGGGAGTCATCGACGGCAACGGCGAGTTCTGGTGGGGAGCACGGCTGCTCAACGGCGGCTGGCGCCCGCACCCCATGATTCGCCTCGTGTCATGCGACGGGCTGACCGTGAAGGGGATCCGGCTCACGAACTCGCCGGGTTGGCACCTGCACCTGCTGGACTCGGACAACGTCCTGGTGGACCAGGTCGAGATCAAGACGCTGGTGGCCCCAACGCAGCAGAGCCCGAACACGGACGGCATCGACATCGACGCATGCCGCCACGTGGAAGTATCCAACTGCGACGTGGAGACCGGGGACGACGCGGTGGTGGTGAAGAACGGGACCGAGGGGCATGTGGCCGAATCCTTCGACATCACGGTTCACGACTGCCGGCTGTCGAGCTGGGCCAACGCGCTCAAGATTGGCACCCGGCCTCAGGCCGACGTGAGCGACGTCGTGTTCCGGGACTGCGAGATCCACGCGGCCGAGGCCTCGGGCAAGGGGACCCGGGCCATGGGGGGCGTCACCCTGGTGTCGGACGCGGGCGCCCAGGTCCACGACGTGCTCATCGAGAACATCCACATGAAGGCAGTCCAGGCCCCGTTCTTCTTCCGTGTGCAGGAGCGCAAGCTCGACGACGGCACGTTGACACAGGCGGGCATGCTGTCGGCAGTCACGGTGCGCAACGTCACCGTGGACGACGCGTCTCTCCCCTCCATGGTGATGGGCATTCCGGGCCACCCGGTGGGCGACGTGCGGTTCGAGAATGTGTCCGTGGTGTCTTCGGAAGGAGGCACGAAGCAGGATGCGGGCATCCATCCGCGGGAGCGCAACTTCGAGTACCCGGACTCGGTGTATTTCGGCAAGATGCCGGCGTTCGGCCTCTACGCAAGGCACGTCGAAGGGCCGCTCGTGCTCGCGCCCACCGTCGCATTCTCGTCCTCCGCCAAGGTCGAGGAGCGACCTGCGGTCCTGTTGGAGGACGTCCAGTCGACCGACCTTTCGGGCCTGGCCGAGGGCACCGAGGTCGTGACGCTGGACACGGGTCTCGAGGACCCCGGTGTCCGCATGCGCAAAGACGGGTGGCTCCGTGGCGACCTGCACATCCACACGCCGGCAAGCGACGGGGAGGACTCGCTGGGCACGCTCGTGGGGCTCGTCGAGTTCCTCCAGTCTCCGGTGTTCCTGGCGTCGCACCCCGAGTACGAGGGCAACGGCATCGACTTCCTTGCCACCACCGACCACGGCACCCTGGACGCGCTGCTGGACCCGGTCTGGGCGGCAACGGACAGCCTGATTCTGGTTCCGGGGCAGGAGATCGGTGGCGGCGGCCACGCCAATGCCTGGGGCATCTCCACGGCAGTGACGCATGCCGGGGGGCCGCCCGAGACCTTTCTGCAGGGATGGCAGGAGACTCTCGACGCGGTGCACGCTCAGGGCGGGCTCTTCTCCATGAACCATCCCTACAGCGGCAAGGGGCTCAATTTCGGTGCGGACCTGAGAGACCACGACGCGGTCGAAGTGTGGAACACCGCATGGGCGCTCATGGCCGCGGCGTTCACGCCAGAGAACCTCGCGGATTGGGAAGCCGCGCACGGCCCCGCCTCCCCCGCGTTCAAGAAGGGTGTCGAGCTGCAAGACGCAGGCGGGAGCCAGCAGGCGCTGCGCATGGTGGAAGCGCAGCTCGCGCTGGGCTCCCACCCCGCGCTGGTGGGCGGAAGCGACCGCCACGCCTTCTTCGTCCCGGGGTTTCCGACGACGTGGGTCCGGGCGGAGTCCGCGGACGTCGCGGGCATCCTGGCCGGCATCGCGGCCCGGCACACCTTCGTGGCCCGTACCCCCGCGGCCGCGACCATCGAGCTTGCCGTGGAGACTCCGCTTCCGGGAAGCGACCGCGGCGACGTACAGACCCACGAAATAGGGGATCTCGTGCCTGTCGCATGCAACGGGAAGAGCACCACCGCCCGCTTCCAGCTTCGGGTCGGCCGCGCGGACAACGGCCTGGTGCGCCTCGTGTCCGGACCGGCCCTGGCCGAAGAGGACCTCCCGGCCGCAGGCCTGTCGAAGGTCGTTTTCGAGTCCACCGTGGAGGGCGATGACTTCCGCGTAACGGTGGACCTGGACATGCATCCGGGGGACTGGCTCTATCCCATGGTCCTCGAGCCGCTCGTGGTTCCCGGTCTTCCGCCGGACAAGGCGAAGCTGCTTCCGAAAATGGCAGAGGCCGCAATGAAGACCGGTGCGGAGGACTTCGACGCGCTCGCCACGATCTTCTGGGACATCATCGACTTTGCCGTGGTGCTGGCCCCGGAGGACTGCGACCCGTCCAAGTGGGACCCCTACATGCTCCAGTGCATGCCTCCGGACGCAACCGGCATCGCAACCTTCTTCGTGCCGGACTGGGTCAGCCGCGGTATCAACGTCCTTCTCCTCGACGGCAAGACAACGGACTGGACCGTCGGCGCGGTCGGCTCGGCAGTGCGCTTCTCCCCGTGCGCAGACTAGGCCGCGAGCCGGACCGGAGGCATGCGGGTGTGAACCAGCAGACCGGAGGGGGTCAGACCCCCCCAC
>Ga0233425_10008074_pt1 | contig 14254 bp, 13 predicted proteins | sample Watercolumn_Towu_2_FD_181712 | JGI IMG/M metagenome (GOLD analysis project Ga0233425, IMG submission 181712) | Freshwater microbial communities from Lake Towuti, South Sulawesi, Indonesia - Watercolumn_Towuti2014_140_MG | ecosystem: Environmental > Aquatic > Freshwater > Lake | place...
GCGCACTGCGCCTTGCAGTTGCCGCCGGTGCACGAGACGGAGCACTTCGCGCCGGCCTCGCACACGCTCTTGCAGTTGCCGCCGGGGCAGTCGTTGTTGCAGGTGGCGCCGGCCGCGCACGAGAGCTCGCAGTTGCCGCCCGTGCACGCGAGCGAGCAATTCGAGCCCGACGCGCAGGCGAGCTTGCAGTTGCCGCCCGCGCAGCTCGCGCTGCAGGTCTGGTTCGCCGGGCAAGCGAGCTTGCAGTTGCCGGTGGGGCAGCCGTCGCCGAGCGTGACCGCCGCGCCGCCGCCCGCGGCGGGCTGAGCACCGGGCTGCGCGGCGGGCTGCCCCGCGGGCTGCGCGCCGGGACCCGCCTGCGCGTTCCCTTCGCCCTGAGCCTTCATCTGGCCTTCGCCCGCGGCGTGAACCACACAACCGACGAGCGCGAGCGCGACAACCGAAGCGAGCAGCGAACGCATCACGAGTACCTCCGTTGAAGAGCCCAGACAGGTTAGATCGCCGTTCCATCGTCGGCGACAAGGAATGACGGGCGTCAGGTCGTCACGGCGGGTCCTTCACCCCTCCCGTGCGAGCGAAGCGAGCGCCGGGGAGGGGTCGGCCGCGCGCAGGCGGCGTAGCCGCCGAGCACGGACGGGGGTGGGCACCCCTAGAAGGCGCAAGTCGCCTTCACTCACCGACGCGAACCCGCGGCTTGCCGTCGCCCGAGCCCTGAGCTTCGTCGCGCTCCTCGGGCTCCGCCTCGTCCGCCTTCTCCGCCTTCTCCTCCGCGGGCGGCGGCGGGGTGCTCTTCTCCGACCCGCGCGCGCCCTCCTTCGCGCCGGCGATGGCGCCACTGGCGATACGCTCCACGCGCTCGGCCACGCGCTCCATCACGCTCAGGAGCTCGCGCCCGGCCTCCTCCGCGACCTCCTCGATCTTGCGCGGGTCGAGGTTCTTCGCCGCCTTGCGCCCGAGGTTGCCGACCTTCTTGGTGTCCACGTTCTCGAGGTTCTTGATGGCGCGACGCCCCACCTCCTCGATGCGGTTCGGGTCCACGGTCTTCAGCGCCTTCTTCGCCGCGGTGAGCATCAGGTGGAGCCCCTCCGTCAGATCCTTCGACGCGGTCCGCTCGCTCTCCTCGGCGGGGGGCGGCTCTTCCTTGGGGGGTTCGCTCGACATGGCGCGTAGGATGGCCATGCGGCCTCGGGCATGCAAGCCCGGGCTCAGGCCGCCGTCCGGGGCGAGCTGAGCAAGATCAAGACGGCCAGCACCACCACGCCCGCGCCGGCCAAGGTGAAGCCGCTGAGCTGCTCGTGAAAGAGCACCACTCCCCAGATCGCCGCGAAGACGATCTGCACGTAGCCGATGGTGGTGCCGCGGGCTGCCGTCACCAACGCGAGCCCGCGGGTCATGAACGTCTGCCCGAGCTGCGTGGCCACCCCGAGCCCGAGCATCAGCAGCCACCCGCTCGGGCTCGGCCACACCCATGCGGCGAGGGCGAAGGGCAGCGCGATGGGCGCGGCGAACATCGCGAAGTAGAACACGATGACGTCGGAGTGCTCGGTGCGCGCCAGGCGCCGCACGGTCGCGTAGGCGCACGCGCTGAGGAACGCGCTGCCGAGCGCGACCGCGACGCCGACCGGGGGGAGGGGCATCGAGCCGCCGAACAGGAAGCCGGGCCGGGCGACCAGCAAGGTGCCGCCCAGCCCGAGCGCGATGGCTGCGACGAGCCGCGCGTCGATGCGCTCGCCCAGGAACAGCGCTGCGATGATCGCGACGAAGACCGGGTTCAGGTAGTGAAGCACTGTCGCCTCGGCGAGCGGCAGCGCGTCGACGGCGTAGAAGTAGCAGGCCAGGGCGCCGGTACCGAACAGCGCGCGCTGGACGAGGCCCGCCTTGTCGCTGCCCCAGGGACGAATGCGCCGCAGCCTGAGCCAGGTGACGCTCATCACCAGCGTCACGACGCCGCGGGCGAGGACCAGCATGGCCACGGGCAGCTCGCGACCGGCGAGCTTGACCTGGACGCTCATGGCGCTGAACGCGAGCGCAGACAGGACGAGCAGGGTTGCCCCCCGCCGCTCGTCGCTGTGTGGCACGGCCGGGTTATGGCCGCCGCGGACGCTCGCGGCAACTTGCCCCTGGCGCTTTGTCGGAGCGGCCCAATGTTCAGCCGGCTTTCGCGATGCTAGAACCTGCCCGCACTCCACGCTTCGTCGCCGCGATGCGCCGGCACGAGCCCTACGACCCCACGAGCCGACCCATGGCCCGCCCCCTGATCCGCGTCCCGGAGCTCGAAGCCGCCATCGACGGCGTGGTCACGAGCTACGACGGCCCGGAGGAGATCAACAACCTGGAGAGCGCGGCGCTGCCCAACAAGCGCTCGGTCATCGAAGCCTTCCGCCACCTCCGCCCGGTGCTCTTCATGGGCTTCTACGCCACGCGGCCGCTGTCGCGGGACAACCTGCGCTACAGCGTCAGCGAGCACCTCTACCCGGCGTACGAGATCCTGGTGGAGCAGATCGCGCGCGCGGTCACCTACGAGGAGCGCTGCGGCCGCGCGCGCGTCCACCGCCCGGAGGGCTGGAACGAGGACGTGGTGCTGCGCCTGTTCCAACAGCTGCCCGAGCTCCGCCGGCTGCTGAACGGCGACGTGCTCGCCGCCTACGACGGCGACCCGGCCGCGAAGAGCATCGAGGAGGTCGTGTTCAGCTACCCGGTCATCCAGGCCATCACCGCGCACCGCGTCGCGCACGTGCTCTACCAGGAGAAGGTGCCGATGCTCCCGCGCATTCTTTGCGAGTACGCGCACTCGGAGACGGGCATCGACATCCACGCCGGCGCGCAGATCGGCGAGCGCTTCTTCATCGACCACGGCACCGGTGTGGTCATCGGCGAGACCAGCGTGATCGGCAACAACGTGAAGATTTACCAGGGCGTCACCCTGGGGGCGCTCAGCACCAAGCGCGAGCGCGCCGGCGAGAAGCGCCACCCCACGCTGGAGGACGACGTCACCATCTATTCGGGGGCGACCATCCTGGGCGGCGACACCGTGATCGGCAAGGGCGCCACCGTCGGTGGCAACGTCTGGGTGACCACGAGCGTGCCGCCGGGTGAGAAGGTGTTCGGGCGCGCGAAGGAGTGACGCGCGCGCGGGCCGCGTGGCATGCTTTCCGGCATGAGACTCGCTTGGCTGTGTGCCCTGCTCGTGCTCGGGTGCGGCAGCCGGTCGCGCTTGCTCGAGGTCGAGGGCACCGCGGGCGGCAGCGGCGGCAGCAGCGGTAGTGGCGGCAGCGCCGCGGGGTCGGGGTTCGGCGGTATGCTCGGCGGGTTCGGCGGCATGCTCGGCGGCGCGGGCGGCGTGGCGGGCTGCGAGCCCGTGGACAACGGCGCGCCCTGCGCGGCGCTCGCCGAGGTCGGCTGCCTGGCGGCCTTCCCGCGTTGCGCGCCGGTCTACGACGACACGTGCTGTCCTTCGTGCATCCCGACCCCGGTCTGCGGCGACTGCGTGACTTGGAAGTTCCACGAGTGCATCGATCGCGAGGACTCGGACTGCGCGGCGAGCAACGGGCATTGCGGCCTCACGCCGGACTGGGCGTGCAAGGGCGGCAAGGCGGACTGCTCCGGCCAGTGGGATTGCAAGCTCGTCCCCGGGTGCATGGCGGCGGCGCCCGCGGGCTGCGCCCCGGACGGGTTCTGCCCGCCGGAGTGCCACGCCGTCAGCGCGGGGACCTGCGGGCCGTTCTGCGGGCCCGAGCTGCCGCCGCCGCCGTGCGTGAACGGCGGCGTGCCGGAGATCTCCGGCGGTCAGTACACGGGTTACTGCATCGAGCCGAGCGTGTGCGGCAACGTCGCGACGACCTGCCCGGCGCAGATGCCGAAGGGAGCGTGCGGCAGCCCGGGGCTCACCTGCAAGTACGGGAAGTGCGAGTACTGCACCTGCCAGAACGGCATCTGGAGCTGCGTCACGCCGCCGTGCTGACGTCGCCGAAGGCCTCGCGCTCCACGGCGAGCTCCGCCTCGCCCGTCGTGGTCTCGGCGCCCATGAAGTTCTTGTAGCGGTGGTCGTCCCGCGTCGCCTTGCAGTAGGCGTTGAACACCTCGTTGAAGAAGCGCGTCTGGCCGCGTGCGTCTTCCGGTTTCAGGAAGCCGGCGCGCTCCGAGAGGTGCGTGACCTTGCGCATCACCGAGCCCGCGAAGTCGAAGGCGTCGATGCCGAGCACGGCGAGGTCGGACTCGAGCAGCATGATGAGCGGCAGCGCCGGCAGCGTCATCCTGAGCCGCCGGATGCGGCCGAGCGGGCTCCGCTGCTGCCACTTCGACATCGGAAACTCCTTGAAGTAGTTCGCTGGCAGCGCCGTGTGGCGGCTCTCGTCCAAGTGGAACAAGCGCAGGACGTCGAGCCCGGGCATGCTCGCGAACACCCCGAACAAACTGAGCGCGATGCTCTCGACCAGCACGTTCATGCCGAAGAACTTGTCGAGGCCCTTCGCCTTGAGGGCGCCCTCGAGCAGCAGGTACTCCCACACGCTCTGGCGCGGGATGGGAACCCCGAAGGCCTGCATCAGCTCGCGCATCACCACGAAGTGCTTCGCCTCCTCCAGGATCTGCATGGTGAGCGCAGCCTTCGCGCCAGTGCTCTGCACCTGCGGCAAGAGGCTCGCGGAGACGAGCCAGGCGTACGCCTCCCCGTGACCGATGGCCGAGAGGATGGCGACGATGGCGTGCTTCTGTTCGAGCGTGTATTCGCGATCGAGCAGCGCCTTGAACTCCGCGCTGGTGATGCGGTTCCGGATGCTGCGCTCCTCCGCGCTGAAGCTCCGTTCGGCGAGGTCGATGAGCTCACGCTCGTACGGGTTGCAGTCACGGAAGCTCGACCAGGGCAGCGCGGCCTCGCCCTTCCAGAGCAGGCGCAGGCTCTTGTCGTAGTGCTTCTTGCGCAGCGAGTCGGCGGGGCCGCCGATGAACTCGTAGTGGACGTCGTCGTACTTCGCCGCGCGCCCGCCCAGGTGCAGGCGCTCGAGCACGCCGTCGTAGGAGCGCACGATGCGGTTCGCGATGCGCTCGACCTCGAGGTTGATCTGCGCGGCGCGGGCGTTGACGGTCAGCTTCTGGAGCTCCATGACCTGCAAATTCTACGCGGACAGCCGCGGCGCGCGAGTTGATCGCGGTCAAACCTACATCAGACCACCCGGAGGGGGTCGCGATCGCGCGCGGCCACGGTGACGTCGATGCTCGGTACGCGCTCCGCGAGGCGGCGCGCGAACCTGGGAAGGAAGCCGCGCTCCGTGTTGGTGTGGTCGCACAGGATGACGCTCGCGCCCGCGCTCACCTTCGCGCGCACGTCGTGGTGGCGCATCTCGCCCGTGAGGTAGAGCTCCGGCTCCGTCAAGGGCGCGAACAGCGAGCCGCCGGCGCCGGCGCAGACCGCGACGCGCTCGATGGCTCGACCCGCGTCATGCTCGGCCGCCGAGGCCACGCGCAGGTGGGTGAGGCCGAGGTGCGTCTTCACCCTCGCCACCAGCGCATCCAGGCTCGTGAGCGCATCGAGCTTCACGCTGCGCCCCATTCCGGTGTCAGGCCGACCATCCGTCGCGGGCACGAGCGGCGCCCTGACCCCGGGGCCCAGCGCGTCCGCGAGCCAGTCGTTCACACCGCCGGGCGCCGCGTCGAGCGCGGTGTGCGGCGAGTAGACCGCGATGCCGGCGCGCACCGCCGCGAGCACGACGCGCTCGCTCGCGGTGGCGAGCGTCAGACGCTTCACGCCGGAGAAGATCGGCGGGTGGTAGGCGACGACGAGCTCGGCTCCGCGCTCCGCCGCCTCCTCCAGCACGTCCTCGCCGAGATCGATGGTCAGGATGACGCGGTTGACCGGGTGCTCCTCGCGGCGCGGCTCGACCAGGAGCCCGACGTTGTCCCAGCTCTCGGCGTAACGCAGCGGAGCCAGCGCCTCCAGGACCGGGACGATCTCCGAGAGCGGCGTCGACATGGACGGAGACACTACTATGCTACGCGCCGTGAGTGACGCCCTGACCTTCGGCGCGCGCATCGCGCTGGCCTTCGTGTGCTTCTTCCGCGTGCTGTTCGACGGCGCGCTCGCCGCACGGGTGCGCGCGGCGCTCGAGCCGCGGCTCGAACCGGCGCTGCCGCCACCTCCCGAGCCCGAGGAGCCGCCCAGCGCCGACCCCGCGCTCCAGCTCCTCGCAATCTTGCAGCGCGAGGGCCGCCTGGTGGATTTCCTGAAGCAAGACGTCGCGGGCTTCCCCGACGCGGACATCGGGGCCGCTGCCCGGGTCGTGCACGAAGGCTGTCGCAAGGTGCTGGCCTCGCACGTCGAAATCGAGAGCCTGCGCAGCGAGGACGAGGGATCGAAGCTCACGCTGGAGACGGGCTTCGACCGAGCGAGCGTGAAGCTCACCGGCAACGTCGGCGGCGTCGCGCCGTACCGCGGCACGCTGCGCCACAAGGGCTGGCGCGTGACCAAGCTCGAGCTGCCGAGCGTCGTCGCCGGCCACGACGCCCGCGTGATCTACCCGGCGGAAGTCGAGCTATGAGCGAGCGCTACGTCGTCGGCATCGACCTCGGCACGACCCACACCGCGCTCGCGGCGCTGCCCGTCGATGGCGGCGCCGCGCCGGAGGTGCTGGCGCTGCCGCAGCTGGTCGCGCAGGGTAGCGTCGAGGCACGCGTCCTCTTGCCGTCGTTCCTCTACTTCGCGCACGAGAGCGAGGCTCAGCTGGCCTTGCCCTGGGACGCAGCGCGGCGCTTCTCGGTCGGTGAGCACGCCCGCACGCGCGCGGCGGAGTCACCCGCGCGCGTGGTGTCGAGCGCGAAGAGCTGGCTGTGCCACGACGGCGTGGATCGCCGCGGGCCCATCCTGCCGCAGGGCGCCCCCGACGACATCGAGAAGATCTCGCCGGTCGAGGCCTCGTTCCGCTACCTCGATCACCTGGGCGAGGCCTTCTCCGCGAAGTACGGGCTGCCGCTCGGCGAGCAGCAGGTCACGCTGACCGTGCCGGCGTCGTTCGACGCCGCGGCTCGCGATCTCACCGTCGAGGCCGCGTACGCGGCGGGGCTCGAAAACGTGACCCTGCTCGAAGAGCCGCAGGCCGCGCTCTACGCCTGGATCGCCGGCGCCGGAGAAGGCTGGCGCACGCACCTCGGGCCGGGCGACGTGGTGCTGGTCGTGGACGTGGGCGGCGGCACCACGGACTTCTCTGCCATCGCCGCCGTGGAGCGCGACGGCGTGCTCGAGCTCCACCGCATCGCCGTCGGCGATCACATCCTGCTCGGCGGCGACAACATGGACCTCGCGCTCGCGCACGTCATCGCGCAGAAGCTCGCCCGAGAGGGCAAGGAGCTCGACCGCTGGCAAATGGTCGCGCTCACGCACACCTGCCGGGGCGCGAAGGAGCGCTTGCTCTCGGACGCGAGCGCGTCGAGCGCGCCCATCGCGCTGGCGGGTCGAGGTTCCGCGTTGCTCGGCAACATCCTGAAGAGCGAGCTGACCCGCGAGGAGGTGACGCGCGTCCTGGTGGACGGCTTCTTCCCCGTCGTGCCGGCCAGCGCGCGGCCCGCGGCGCGTGCACGCGTGGGCCTCACGCAGCTCGGGCTGCCCTACGCCGCCGACCCCGCGGTGACCAAGCACCTGGCCGCGTTCCTGTCACGACAGGTCGAGGCCGCGGACAAGCTCGCGGGCATGGGCGCGCGGCACGGCGCGCTCTTGCACCCGAGCGCGGTGCTCTTCAACGGCGGCGTGGTGAAGGGCGACGCCCTGCGCACGCGCCTGCTCGAGGCGCTCGCCCACTGGCTCGAGGCCGACGGCGCGCCCGCGCCGCGGGTGCTCCCGGGCGCCGACCCCGACCTCGCCGTCGCGCGCGGCGCCGCCTACTACGGCCTCGTCCGCCGCGGTCAGGGCCTGCGCATCCGCGGCGGCACGGCCCGGGCGTACTACGTGGGCATCGAGAGCCCCGCGCCCGCGGTGCCGGGCCTGGAGCCGCCCATCAGCGCGCTGTGCGTCGCGCCCTTCGGCATGGACGAGGGCAGCCACGCCGAGCTCCCGCCTCACGAGCTCGGCCTGGTCGTCGGCGAGCCGGTGCGCTTCCGCTTCTTCGGCTCCAGCGTGCGCCGCGACGACCGCGCGGGCACCGAGCTCGAGCGTTGGGCGCCCGGCGAGCTCGAGGAGCTCTCACCCCTCGAGATCGAGCTGCCCGCCGAGGGCCGCCGCGAGGGCGACGTGGTCCCGGTGGAGCTGGCCGCGCAAATCACGCCGGTAGGAACGCTGTTGCTCGAAGCCGTCCCGCGCGAGCCCCGCGAGCCGAACGAGCGCTGGAAGATCGAGCTGGGCGTGAGGCACTGACGGCGGGGCATCACGCTGGCGTGCGGCCTGCGGCAGCGCGCGCGCTTGCGACGCGCGCTTTGGCCGCCTGGTGGCCATTCCATGCGTCGCAGTCCGTTGCGACGCGCGCTTTGGCCGCCTGGTGGCCATTCCATGCGTCGCAGTCCGTTGCGACGCGCGCTTTGGCCGCCACGTGGCCATCCCATGCGTCGCAATCCGTTGCGACGCGCGCTTTGGCCGCCACGTGGCCATCTCGCGCAGGGCAGACGCTTGCGACGCGCGCTTTGGCCGCCACGTGGCCATCCCATGCGTCGCAGCCCGTTGCGACGCGCGCTTTGGCCGCCTGGTGGCCATCCCATGCGTCGCAGCCCGCTGCGACGCGCGCTTTGGCCGCCACGTGGCCATCTCGCGCAGGGCAGACGCTTGCGACGCGCGCTTTGGCCGCCTGGTGGCCATTCCATGCGTCGCAGTCCGTTGCGACGCGCGCTTTGGCCGCCACCTGGCCATCCCGCGCAGGGCAGACGCTTGCGACGCGCGCTTTGGCCGCCACGTGGCCATTCCATGCGTCGCAGCCCGTTGCGACGCGCGCTTTGGCCGCCACGTGGCCATCCCATGCGTCGCAGCCCGCTGCGACGCGCGCTTTGGCCGCCACGTGGCCGTTGCGACGCGCGCTTTGGCCGCCTGGTGGCCATTCCATGCGTCGCAGCCCGTTGCGACGCGCGCTTTGGCCGCCACGTGGCCATTCCACGCAGGGCACTTGCACGCACCGCCGCCGCCGGTCCCGCCGCCGGCCCCTGCCTGCGTCTCCTCGCCGCACGAAAGCAACAGGCGGCCCACCAGCAAGGCCGCTCGGGTCACTGGCACTCTGTCTGGCAGTTCACCCCGACGCAATTCACGAAGTCGTAGAACGCCTGCTTGCCGCCCGGGTACGACGCGATGCACTTGTCCGCGCACACTTGGCTCGAGCAGGTCTGCATGCAGTCGATGATGGCCGCACACGCGGGCGTGCCGAGGCAGCTCTTCATCTCCATCGCGCACTTCATCTCGACGCACTGATCGCAGTTTCCGGTCGACCCACCGCACTTCTGCGGGCCGCCGCCGCCCGCGCCGAAGTTGGCGCAGCCGAAGTACGGTCCACCGAACGACTTCAGATCGACCAGCGCGCCGCACGTGCCCGTGTTCGGGTTGCAGCAGCCGGGGTACTTCGTCGTGCCTCCGTCGAGCGGGTTCGGGACCAGCAGCGAGCCGCAGGATGGGTCGGGCATGCCGGGCTGATCGGTCGGGTAGCAACCGGGCGGCAGACCGACGAGCTGCCCCACCGTGCTCTCGACGACGGCCCCGCACGCACCGTTGGGCGGACAGCACGGCTTCATCTCGAGGAGCCCGCCGAGCTTGTAGCCCGGGCAGCCGGGACACGGCATGCCGCCGCTGCCGCCAGGGTAGCCGCCGCCGCCCCACGGATCGCCGCCGCTGCCGCCGTACGGGTAGCCCCCTCCTCCGTACGGCATCCCGCCGCCTCCGTACGGGGATCCCCCCGCGCCGCCGTAGCCACCCATCGGAGGCGGAGGACCGCACTCGCAGTCGCTGTAGCCGTCTCCGCTCGGCAAACACTGCCGGAAGCAGGGGCCCGCGGTGCCGTTGCTCGAGCAGTCCTTCAACGAGCCCGGCTCGCAGCTGACGTCCCCCTCGACCTTGCCGCCGCACGCGTGCACGAGCAAGCCCGAGAGCCCCAACGCCCACGCCCAAACGATCCGGGACCTCATGCAGGCAAGATAGCAGTTGCCGGTCACCGGAGCGGCACGCCGACAACTCGAGCTGCAATCTCCGCAGCATCTCGCGTGGCCCGCGGCTTGCTCACGCGAGCCGACATGACTCGACTTCGACTCGCGTTGGCTTGCTCGCTCTCGCTCGTGGCCTGCGGTGGCATCACGGAATCGCCGCAGCGCACTGTGCCGCCTGCGGACAGCACGAGCTCGGGCGGCTCCAGCGCGGGCTCGCCCGACACGCCGGGCAAGCCCGGCGGCGCCGGCTCGGCGGGCGCGCCGAGCATCGACGTCTGCTCGACGAAGTCCGCGTGCGAGGAGGAGCTCCTCGCCGACACCGTGGTGGACCCGCGGCGTCTGGAGCGAAGCGGCTCGTGGCTGTATCTGGAGTCTTCCTTCGGCCTCTCGCTCTCGCGCCTCCCGCTCGCCGGGGGCAACCTCGAGCACGTCGCGTCGAACGCGGCTTGGTTCGGCGTCGACGAGCAGGCGCTCTTCCTGCTCACGCAGCCGAGCTGGGCAACCCATTCCTTCGGGCGCTTCACGCTCGCGGGCGCGAGCGTCGAGCTTCTCACCGAGCTGAAAGGCATCGCTGCATCGAACGCGAGCATCCTGATCGACGAGACCTCGCTCTACTTCGCGCACTACTCGTACCCAGCAGGGCTGAACGGGATCTTCCGGCTGTCGAAGCACGCTACCGAGGGCGCGCTGGAGAGCGTCGCCAACGACCTGCTGGATGCGACGACCCCCGGCGCGAAGGCAGAGCTCGTCGCCCTCGACGCTACCCACCTCTACTTCGTGCTGCGCGCCTTCAGCTCGGAGGAGCGCCTGGTGCGCCTGCCGAAGGCCGGCGGCGCCAAGCAGGTGCTCACGACCTTCAGCGCGACCGAGGTTCCCTACGGAGAGCTCACCCACACGAGCTTCTTCGTGGATACGACGCACGTCTACTTCGCCGAGCACCTCACCGGCAAGGTCGACGAGCCCTGGGGCCGAGTGCTCCGCGTGGCCAAGGACCACGCCTCACCCGTCGAGGAGGTCGTGCCGAAGCAGTACGTCGAGGTCGAGCACCACCTGACCAGCGAGGCGCACTTCTTCCGCACGCTCGACCCGGATGGCACGCGCCGCCTGTACCGCAGCGGCAAGCTGCTCTTCGCGCAGCCCGGCAAGTGGCTGGGCGTCGACGAGTCCGGCGCCTATTTCGCCGTGCGGCACAGCTTCGAGCAGTACGAGGACGAGTACCGTCTGGTGCGCCGCAAGCTCTGCACGTGCCCCTGAGGATCAGCGCCTCGGCGCGCCGAGCTCCGCCCCCCAGGGCTCGGCGGCGATGAGCGCGTCGGCGTCTGCGCGCAAGCGGGCGTCGAGCCGATCACGAGCTGCGTCGGCGAGCGCCGCAGCGAACATGCTCGCGCTCGAGAAGCGGCGCTCGCGGTCCTTGGCCAACACCAGCGCGAGCACGCGCTCCACGTCCCCGCCCAGGTACGGCGCGACGTCGGTGGGCCGCGCGGGCTGCACGTGGACGACGTTGTAGACGGTGAGCACGCTGTCTGGCGCCGTGAACGCCGGCCGTCCGGTGAGGCAGCGGTAGGCGATGACGCCGAGCGAGAACACGTCGCTCCGGTGATCGACCTCGAGCCCGCGCGCTTGCTCGGGGGACATGTAGCTCGGAGTGCCGATGATGGCCCCCTGCGTGAGCACGCTCGTGAGCTCGCGCACCTTCGACACGCCGAAGTCGAGCACCTTCCAGGTGGCGCGCGTCGAGCTGTCCGCCAAGAACAGGTTCTGGGGCTTGATGTCGCGATGCACGATGCCGGAGCGATCCGCCTCGGTGAGCGCCTGGCCGACCTGGGTCACGATCTCCAACACTTCGGGCAGGTCCAGGCGCTTCTGCTCGCGCAGGCGGTCGGCGAGGTCCATGCCCCGCAGGAGCTCCATCGCGATGAAGGGTGAGCCGTCGTCGGCCCTGCCGGTGCCCAGGACCTCGACCACGTGCGGCGAGCGCAGCGAGGCCGCTACCTTCGCCTCGCGGAAGAAGCGCTCCAGCATCTCGGCGTCGCCGAGCACCGCGGGGTTCAAGAACTTGAGCGCGACTGCGCGTTTCGTCGTCACCTGCTCGGCGCGGTACACCTCGCCCATGGCGCCGCGCCCGATGATCTCGCCCACGGCGTACTCGCCCACGGTCCTGTCGCTGAAGCGCCCGAGGTTCGCGGCGCGTGCGGCGTCGAGGTCGGCGCGGGCCTCGTCGAGCAGCGCCTCGCGCTGCCGGATCTGCATCGCCGCTCGCTCCAGGCGCTCGAACGCCTCGCGCGTCGCGAGCCGGCTCTTCCGAGCCATGCCGAAGGTGAGCGCGAGGAAAATCTCCACCATCAGCGTGAGCGCGACGAGCCCGCGCACGTCCGGGCTCTCGATGCTCACGATGGCGCGCTCGAGGGGGATGACCCCGGCGATGCCCAGGCCGGCCAGCGACGCATAGCCACCCGCCAGCGTGCCATAGACCAGCCACGCGCCGAGCTTCGAGTCGCTGAGCGCGAAGAAGTACACGCCCACGCAGCCGCCCATGATGGTGGGCGAGAAGATGCCCACGTAGAGCGCGGCCGAGAGCACGGAGGCGACGCAGAACATCGCGTGCAGGAGCGCGAGGCGCGAATCGAAGCGCTCCAGGTTGCGGAAGCGCAAGAGGAGCCAGACGGTGACGGCCAGGGTCGCCGCGAACACCGCGCCCGCCAGCGCGCGGAAGGGCGCCTCCTTGGCCGGCACCAGCAGCGCCAGGATGCCGAGGGCGGAGAGCGGCCCGACCAGGCGCAGGAGCGCGCGCGTGCGCGTCGCCTCCTCGCGCGCGAGGATCAGCGTCGCCTCCGCGGTGCGGAGCGAGCCTCCGGTGGTCGCGGGCAGGAGCTCGGGCGTGGTGCTGCTCGCCGAGGAGCCCGGCGCGAGCGCGACGGTCGGCGCGTCTTCGGCGTCGCGCGGTCCGTCCCGCACCGTCTGGTCGCTGTCCGGGGGCATGTCTCGAGCGCCCGGCATGATACAGATCCGCCCGAGCCATGGAGTACCGATTCCTGGGCAAGACCGGCGTCCGCGTGTCGAAGCTGGTGTTCGGCACCATGTCCTTCGGGGGCGACGCCGACGAGGCGACGAGCGCGGCGCTCTTTTCCCGCTGTCGTGACGCCGGCATCAACTTTTTCGACTGCGCCGACGTGTACTCGAAGGGGCGCTCGGAGGAGATCCTGGGCAAGCTCGTCGCCGGCTGTCGCGACCAGGTCGTGATCTCCACCAAGGCGTACTTCCCCACCGGGAACGACCCGAACGCGCGGGGCTCGTCGCGGCTTCACCTGACGCGCGCGGTCGAGGCCAGCCTGCGCCGGCTCGGCACCGATCGCGTGGACGTGTTCTTCCTGCACCGCTTCGACGATGCGACGGCTCTCGACGAGACGCTGCGCGCCGTCGAGACGCTGGTGCAGCAGGGCAAGGTCTTGTACCCGGCGGTCAGCAACTTCTCCGCCTGGCAGACGGCCAAGGCGCTGGGCGTCGCCGCGTGCGAGGGTCTCTCGCCCGTCGTCGCCTCGCAGCCCATGTACAACCTGTTGAAGCGCCAGGCCGAGGTCGAGATCCTGCCGCACGCGCGCGCCGAGGGGCTCGCCGTCTTGACCTACAGCCCGCTCGCCGGCGGGTTGCTCTCGGGCAAGTACGGCGTGGCGAAGGCGCCGGAGCGCGGGCGGTTGATCGAGAACGCGATGTACAAGACCCGCTACGGCGCCGCGTCCAACTTCGAGATCGCGGAGGCGTTCACGGCGCTCGCCCGGGAGCTCGGTCACCACCCCGCGAGCCTCGCCATCGCCTGGGTCGCGGCGCAGCCCGGCGTCACGGCGCCGCTGGTCGGCGCGCGCAGCGTGGAGCAGCTCGAGCCCTGCCTCGCCGCCGCGGAGCTCACGCTCACGCCGGAGATGCTCGCCCGCGTGAGCGCCCTGTCTCCCGAGCCCCCGCCGGCGACGGACCGCAACGAGGAGAAGTCGGCGCACAACTACGGCAGCCGCTGATGCCCGCCCTCGTCGTCGGCATCGACCTCGGCACCACCCACAGCGTGGTGGCCTGGGCGAAGCGCGAGGCCGGCGCGAAGGTCGAGGTGTTCCTCGTCCCTCAGCTCGTCTCGACGGGCGAGCGCGAGGCGCGCGCTCTGTTGCCC
>Ga0233425_10008075_pt1 | contig 14254 bp, 12 predicted proteins | sample Watercolumn_Towu_2_FD_181712 | JGI IMG/M metagenome (GOLD analysis project Ga0233425, IMG submission 181712) | Freshwater microbial communities from Lake Towuti, South Sulawesi, Indonesia - Watercolumn_Towuti2014_140_MG | ecosystem: Environmental > Aquatic > Freshwater > Lake | place...
CTTCCGGGCTTTCGCCCCGGCAGGATTCCGCGGGATCTCCTGCGCTCGCGCTTTAAGGACGAGGCGAGACAGGATGCTCTAAGAGAACTCATTCCGGAAAGCTATAGTCAGGCGCTCAAGGAGACCAACCTGGATCCGGTCAGTGAGCCGATTCTGGAGGAGATCGTTTGTGAAGAGGGAAAACCCCTCAGCTACCGGGCTTCCTTCGATGTGAAGCCCACGCTGCAGCTCTCGGACTACGCGGGGATTGTGGCCCATAAGGAGACACTTGAGGTAACGGACTCTGAGGTCGATCAAGCCCTGGAGTACCTTCGGGAGCGGACGGCAGAGTACGTACCGATGGATGGCTGGCCCGCTCTGCAGGAAGACCTCCTGGTGATAGACTTCGAAGGCTTTACCGGCGGCAAACCGCTGAAAGGCGTGAGCGGCCGGAATACCTCGGTCCTGCTCGGGGCGCACCAGTTCATCCCGGAATTTGAGGCCCAACTTCATGGTCTCAAGAAAGGCGACCTCAAGGAGTTCTCCCTTGAATTTCCGAGCGATTACGGACGACGGGAGCTGGGGGGCAAGCGGGTGCTCTTCAAGGTGAACGTCAAAGAGGTCAAGAAAAAGCGAGTGCCGCCGCTGGACGATAACTTCGCCAAGTCGGTGGCTGGGTGCGAAGATATTCAGGCGTTGAGGGAGAAGGTGAAGCAGGATCTGCTGGCGCATAAGGAGCGGGAGCAGATTGGGCGCCTCAAGGACCAGATCCTGGAAAAACTGCGCGCCGCCCATCCGTTCGATCCTCCTGAGTCGCTGGTAGATGCAGAGGTTGAAGCCATCCTCTCCGACCTGAAGCGAAGCGCAGGCAGCCGCGGGACGGCCTCTGCCCAGCATGAGGATGAGGCGATGCGGACCAAGGCAAGAGAACTGGCCTCAAAACGGGTTCAGGACTCCCTCTTGCTGGAGACGGTGGCGAAGCAGGAAGGACTTGAGGTATCGGAGGACGAATTGAATAAAGAGGTCGAATCGGCCGCCGCTACCCTGAACCGAAAACCGGAGGCTGTCCGCGATATGCTGCAGCGAGAGGGGCGCATGGAGGCATTCCGAACGCGCCTGCTGGAGCGGAAGGCGCTCGATCTTCTCTATGAGCGGGCTCATATTGTGGAAGGGGCCAATCTCGTCACTCTTGCTTGAGTGTTACCCTAAAGGGAGTCGCGTGCCATGCAACTGATTCCAATGGTTGTCGAGCAGACCAGCCGGGGTGAGAGGGCTTATGATATCTTTTCTCGCCTCTTGAAAGACCGTATTCTGTTCATCGGCACGCCGATCGATGATGCCGAGTCAAATCTGGTGATCGCCCAACTCCTCTTCCTGGAAGCCGAAGACCCCGATAAAGATATCCACCTCTATATCAACTCACCGGGCGGGTCAGTGACGGCTTCGTTGGCTATCTATGACACCATGCAGTATATCAAGCCGGCTATCGAAACGATCTGCATGGGGCAAGCGGCCAGCGGCGCCGCGCTCCTGTTGGCGGCCGGAGCCAAAGGGAAGCGCTATGCGCTCCCCCACGCGCGAATCATGATTCACCAGCCGTACGGAGGAGCACAGGGGCAGGCGTCCGACATTCAGATTCAGGCCAAAGAAATCCTTCGGATGCGAGAGGAACTGAACCGGATCATTGCCAACCACACCAGCCAGCCGTTGGAGCGGATTGAGAAAGACAGCGATCGTGACTTTTTCATGTCGCCGGGCGAGGCTAAGGAATACGGCCTGATTGATGAGGTGATCTACTCGCGTGAGGGCCTGCCGGTATCAGCGGCAGTCCCGGCGCCATAGATTCTAGATTCTCAGCATGAACCAAGTCGTATGGACAGTTTCAGGTTCCAGGCAGCGTGGCAGAACTGGAACACGAGGGGGAGGAGTAGATGGCCAAGGCGGTTAAAGGCGGAGGGAAACTTACCTGCTCCTTTTGTGGAAAAAGTCAGGACGATGTCCGGAAGTTGATCGCCGGTCCCACAGTCTATATCTGCGACGAGTGCATCGAGCTCTGCAACGATATCATTGCAGAGGAATGGGAGGAGGAAAAAGGCAAGAGTTTAGGCGAGCTCCCGAAACCGTCCGAAATTAAATCGATTCTGGATCAGTATGTCGTCGGCCAGGATCGGGCCAAAAAGAGCCTGGCGGTCGCTGTTCACAACCACTATAAGCGCGTCAACGCCCGGATGACCTTTGACGACGTGGAACTGACCAAGTCCAATATTCTCCTCATCGGTCCGACCGGATGCGGAAAGACACTGCTGGCGCAAACCCTCGCCAAGATCCTCGATGTGCCGTTCACCATCGCCGATGCCACGACCCTCACGGAAGCGGGATATGTCGGGGAAGATGTGGAGAATATCATCCTTCGGCTGTTGCAGGTCGCAGACTACGATGTGGAACGAGCCGAGCGCGGAATCATCTACATCGACGAGATCGACAAGATCGCGAGAAAATCTGAAAATCCCTCCATTACGCGGGATGTCTCCGGAGAGGGCGTTCAGCAGGCTCTCCTGAAGATCCTGGAGGGAACGGTCGCCAATGTTCCGCCGCAGGGCGGGCGGAAGCATCCGCAACAGGAGTACCTGCAGGTCGACACGACGAACATCTTGTTTATCTGCGGCGGGGCGTTCGTTGGGCTAGAGAAGGTCATCGAACATCGGGTCGGCCAGAAGTCGATGGGATTCGGAGCTGAGATTCAGGCAAGGCGAGGCAGACGGATCGGTGAACTGCTGGCCAACGTGCAACCGGAAGATCTGCTTCGGTACGGCCTCATCCCCGAGTTGGTCGGACGGCTGCCGGTGATGGCGGTGGTGCATGAACTTGACGAAAAAGCGCTCGTCCGAATCCTGGTAGAACCGAAGAATGCCTTATTGCGGCAGTATCAAAGGTTCTTCGATTTCGAACACGTCAAATTAACCTTTACCGACGATGCGATCAGTGCTGTCGCTCAGGAGGCAGCAAAGCGTCAAACCGGTGCCCGTGGCCTCCGGGCGATCCTTGAAGAGATTATGCTCGACATTATGTACGAGGTCCCCTCCCAGTCAGGGATTGCGGAGTGCATCGTCAACCGCGAGACCGTCGTCGAGCGTAAATCGCCCATCATCCTGTATAAGAAAAAGGCCGAATCGGCCTGATCGCCCACCTGATCGCGAAATGTGAATCTCGGAATTCGAAATGCAAAGTCGCCATTACCTCACTGTCAATCCGAAATCTGCAATCCAAACTCTGCTTAACCAGAGGTACTCAATATGAGGTCCTGTATGCCGCGCCTGCTGCTCATAGCAGGCTGCGCGCTGTGTCTTCCCTCGATCTCAGGATGCGCAAGCATGGAGCTCTTTGCGCCGAAGCAGGCCGAGGCCCCTGCCTCATCGGATCAGGAGTTGATGAGTCAGGCTGAGTCGGCCTTCGCCCTCAAGAAGTATGACGAGGGGCGCAAACATCTGCAGCGCCTGATCAATCAATTTCCTGAAAGCGAACTGGTCCCGACCGCTCGCCTGAATGTCGGTCGCACCTACTTCGATGAGAAGAGGTACGATGAGGCGCGCGCCGAGTACCAGCGGTTCGTCGAACTGTTTCCGCAACATGAGCAGGTTGATGAAGCCCAGTATTACACGGGCCTGGCTTACTTTCGCCAGATCGAGAAGGTGGACCGTGATCAGACAATGACCGAGAAAGCAGTACGAGAATTTCGGACCCTGGTGAGCGAATTTCGTAACTCCCAGTTTGCGCCGGACGCGCAGGCCAAATTGGCGGAGTGCTATCGACAACTGGTTGAGCGGGAGCTGTATGTCGGAAAATTTTACTTTCACCGTGAGGCGTATGGGGCGGCCATCCCGCGGTTTGAGTCGATTCTCAAGGAGTATCCCGGCTCCAAGTACAATGACCAGGCTCTGTATTATCTGGGGGAATCGCTCTGGGAACTTGAGCAGAAGGGAGCCGCCAAAACCGCCTTTGAGCGCCTTATTGCGGAGTTTCCGAATTCCGACATGGCGCCACTGGCCGCAAAACGGATCGGATTGGCCTTTGTTCAAGATCCGCGAAGCCGCAAGCCCTCCGCCGGTCTCCTGAGCGGTGCGCTGGACTCGATGTCCGATGCTCTCTCAGAGTTGGGGGACGCGATCATGGACAGTTCAATCTGGCAGGCCCCGGCCCCTTAGATGTCGCAGGAGAAGCGGTCGCCGTGTCGGCGGGGGGGTTATGCAGCTGCCTTGGATGATAACATTTGCGCAGCGCTTTCGTGAATGCACGGGACCATCCGTTCGAATCGGGCGCCATCTCTTGGACATGAGACCCGCGCACTACTCCGGCAGTACCATCTGCTGCCGAAACGAGGTTTGGGGCAAAGTTTCCTCGTCTCACCTGCGGTTCGCGATCTGATCCTTCGCGCAGCAGATGTCGGACCACAGGACCTCGTGGTAGAGATCGGTCCCGGTACGGGGGTCCTGACTGAGGGTCTGGCCGAACGGGCGGGCCGACTGGTTGCGATTGAGCGGGATCCCGGGCTTCATCGACTACTGGCTGAACGACTCGGAGATCGCTCTACGGTTTCATTGATCTGTAGTGACGCCCTCGAATTCGACTTCGCAGACGCGATCGGCAACATGTTTCCAGCGTATACACGGGCCAAGCTGGTTTCAAACCTTCCCTATTCTGTGGCTACTCCTCTGATCCTTCAATTGATCGCGCTGCGGCAGTACTTTTCATTCCTTCTGGTGATGGTGCAGCGAGAGGTCGCACAACGGCTCTTGGCGGCGCCCGGTGAAGAAGGATATAGCGCCTTGACGCTCCGTTGCCGTTATGAGGCGGATGCCGCGGCGCTGGCGCACATCTCACGAACAGCCTTCTACCCGAGGCCGGCAGTGGATTCGACCCTCGTTCGCCTTGACCTGTTGCCGGAACCCAGGGTGACAGTACGCTCCCCCGATCTACTGTTTCGCATCGTACGGGCGGCGTTCGGACAGCGTAGGAAGATGCTGCGCAATGCCTTGCTGCACGCCGGGATCGTCGCGGAGCCCACCCATCTGGAGCGGATCCTACTAGATGCGGACATCGACCCGAAGCGCCGGGGGGAAACTCTGCATCTCGATGAATTTGCTCGACTCGCCGATCGACTGCACGCGATGAGCGCGGTCGTTCCCGATCTCCCCCAACGTCGATCCTCCTCGAACTTGGAGGATATCGGGGGGAAAGGGGAGGAAGCGGGGGTTGACGATCGCTTATGAAAGTTTCGACTGTCGGCGAGTTTGCCCTGATTGAGCGAATCAGACGTACGCTGCCTCGGCCACATGAGGCCCTCCTTGGAATCGGTGACGATTGCGCCGCGTTGCGACCCTCAGCAGGCAAGGACCTTCTGCTGACAACTGATTTGCTCGTTGAAGGGGTCGATTTCACACCGCAGACCATGACACCCTTTCGTCTCGGACGCAAGGCAATGGGGGTCAATCTGAGCGATATCGCCGCCATGGGGGGGCTCCCGCGCGCGGCGCTTGTCACGCTGGCAATTCCTCCGGACGAAGAGATTGAGTTTGTCGATGAACTCTATCGCGGCCTTCTGGAAGAAGGCGCACGATTCGGGGTCGAGGTCATCGGCGGCGATGTGTCGGCCTCACCAGCCCTCATGATCAGCGTAACCCTGACAGGAGAAGTGGAGGCAGGGAGGGCTGTCACACGTTCCGGGGCGAAACCGGGAGAACGGATCTGGGTTACAGGTCGGTTGGGCGCGGCAGCGGCGGGCCTTGCCGCACTCAGAGCCGGTTGCCGCCTTCTGGGCGATCAGGTTGAGATCCCGTTTGACGTCTCCGACCCTCTCCGAGAGGCCATCGGAGGGACCATCGAGCGACATCTCTGCCCTCTTCCAAGGATCCGGGAAGGGAGGGCCCTTGCGGAGGCCGGAGCCGCGTCGGCAATGATTGACCTGAGCGACGGGCTGGCTTCCGACCTGGTACATCTATGCTGCGAAAGCGGGGTCTCCGCAACGATCCGAGAGGATCGGATTCCGATCGATCAGGCTGCGTCAGTCACCGCACAACGCTTCGGTCAAGAGCCGCTCGCCCTGGCGCTTCAGGGCGGTGAAGACTTCGAGTTGCTCTTTACTTCTTCGTGGGATCCCGATGATATTGCCGCGATCTTCCCTGATGCGGGCACCGTCACCGTGGTTGGAACGGTCGGACACGCAGGTCACGGATGCCGACTCGAACGGCAAGACGGCAGCACAATCGCACTCACGGGCGGGTATGACCATTTCAAGGGAAGATAGCGGTCAGCAATCAGTCGTCGGCTATCAGCTCATGGCTGCCGGCTTTAGCAAGGAGGGATAGATATGCGGATGCTGGGGGGGGGATTTTCCGGACTATGGACGCTGGGATCGATTATCGGCGCCGGCTTCAGGGGAGTCGTAACGATCATGGCCTTTACCGAGAGCGGCCTGATGCGGCAGTTCCGCCTGTCAAGGCGAACTGTCGCTCTTTCCTGTATTGTGCTGGCAGGCCTGACTGCCGGCTCGACCGTCACCCTGCTTGACCTGGGACGAGGCCAGTATTACAGGACTCGCGTCAAATATCTCGAGCAGGAAAATCACGCGATGACCTCGCTCCTGCAAGGGCAGGCTGAGCAACTGACAAAACTCAAGATTGAGATGGCCAAGCTGAAGGAGTTCGAGGAGAGCGTGCGGGAGGTTGCCGGTCTCGGCGTCGCGACAGAGCTTCAGGCAAGCGAGCCCGAACCTACCGGCGGGCGCCGGCCCTCAAAAGATCACCGGCCGTAACGCCCCCTACCGCGCCCCGGCGAAGGGAACCGCCAAGACCGCATGCGCCCCCAACGCTTCCTCGATTCTGAGCAGTTGATTATACTTGCATGTCCGCTCGGTCCGACTGAGGGACCCGGACTTGATCTGACTGGCGCCTACAGCAACCGCCAGGTCGGCAATCGTCGTATCCTCCGTCTCACCGGACCGATGCGACATCACGGTCCGGTACCCGGCGGACCGCGCCAGCTCCATGGCCTGAAGGGTTTCAGTGAGCGTCCCGATCTGGTTCAATTTGATAAGAATAGCGTTGGCTACCCCCTCATCGATCCCGCGGGCCAGCCGGCGGATGTTTGTCACAAAAAGGTCATCGCCGACCAGTTGCGTCCGCTTTCCGAGCTCGGCGGTCAGTTCCTTCCATCCCAACCAGTCATCCTCGGCCAGACCATCCTCGATCGACACGATCGGATATTGGCGGAGCCAGTCGCTGTAGAAACGAATCATTCCCTCGGCGTCCCGGATTGAGCCGTCCGATTTCTTAAAGACATACGTATCCCCATCAAAGAATTCACTCGCTGCGGGGTCGAGCGCGAGCGCGATGTCGCGACCCGGTCGGTAGCCGGCCCGTACGATCGCCTCCAGGATCAACTCGACTGCTTCGACATTCGAGCGCAGGCGCGGCGCGAAACCGCCTTCATCGCCCACCGTGGTACTGTAGCCTTTCTCGGCCAGAACGCCGCTCAGCGTGTGGAAGGTTTCCGCCCCAAATCGGATCGTCTCGGCAAAGGTAGACGCCCCGATAGGAATAATCATAAATTCCTGAAAGTCGACATTATTATCGGCGTGCGCCCCGCCATTGAGGATATTCATGAGAGGAACCGGTAGCGTCGTCGCTACCGGGCCGCCAAGGTACCGGTACAGCGGCAGACCTTGCCCGGCCGCGGCAGCCTTCGCAACGGCAAGCGAGACGCCTAACACCGCATTGGCTCCCAGCCTGGCTTTGTTCTCGGTCCCGTCGAGCGCAATGAGCATCTGATCGATGGCGGCCTGCTCATCAGCCTGTTTACCAACCAGGGCAGGAGCGATGAGATCGTGAATATGCTGAATCGCCTTCTGCACCCCTTTCCCGGCGTAGCGGGCCTGATCCTTGTCCCTCAGTTCGAGCGCCTCGTGCCGGCCGGTCGACGCACCGGACGGGACGGCCGCCCGTCCGATGGAGCCGTCATCCAATACAGCATCCACTTCGACCGTCGGGTGGCCCCTGGAGTCGAGAATTTCTCTGGCGACGAGCCTGGCGATCCGCATCATGGATACAACCCCCTGAGTCGCTTGCCGTCGGCTACCCTCTTGATGGCCAGCATCAGTGCGGCCGTCCGAAGATCCACCTGCTCTTTACGAGATGTGGCCACGACCCGCTGGAAGGCCGTCGTCATCACCTCAGCCAGCCGTTCGTTGATCTGATGTTCGTGCCAGAAATACTGCTGCAGGTCCTGCACCCATTCGAAGTATGAGACCGCCACGCCACCCGCGTTGGCAAGCACGTCGGGAATGACCATGGTCCCTTTCGCTGCGAGAATCTGATCGGCCTCTGGTGTCGTCGGCCCATTCGCCCCCTCGGCTACGATCCGGGCTCGTACGCGATCTGCGTTCTTCCGCGTAATCTGCCCTTCTGTCGCGGCGGGAACTAAAATATCGCAGTCGAGCTCAAGAAGCTCCTCGTTGGAAATTCGATCGCCATCACGGTGCTGAGTGACGGACCCTCCCGCAGCGTCCTCAGCCGACACCGACGCAATGTTCAGCCCCTTGGCATTATAGACGCCACCTTTGCTGTCGCTCACGGCAATGACCTGGCAGTCTTCTTCATATAAGAGCTTGGCTGCAACGGCGCCGACGTTGCCAAAGCCCTGAACCGCCACCCTCGCCCCCTTTAACGGTAGGTCATATTCCCGGGTCGCCGCCTTCACCGTATAGTAGACACCGCGGCCGGTAGCCTCGGCGCGGCCCAGCGATCCTCCCAGCAAGAGCGGCTTACCTGTGACCACGCCAGGTGTCGTGATGCCACGGTGCATGCTGTAGGTATCCATCATCCAAGCCATAATCTGCTCGTTGGTATAGAGGTCTGGGGCCGGAATATCCTGATCCGGACCGATAATAAGGATGATCTCGGAGGTATAGCGACGCGTCATCCGTTCCAGCTCACCCTGCGACATTCGAGTCGCGTCGCAGCAGATTCCCCCCTTCGCGCCGCCATACGGTAGGCCGATCAGCGCGCACTTCCAAGTCATCAGCATCGCCAAAGCCGTCACCTCGTCCAGGTCCACACCGGGATGGTAGCGGACCCCCCCCTTCGTCGGACCCAAGGTCAGGTCATGCTGCACCCGAAAGCCGGTAAAGACTTCGAGCCGTCCATCGTCCATCAGAGTCGGAACCGCCACAATAAGGGACCGCTGGGGTTGCCGAAGCCGTTTATGGATACCCGGGTCGAGTGCCAGCCGTGCCGCCACCGAGTCCAGTTGCGCCAACGCAACCTCCAGCATACTATACACACCCGTTTGTGGTTTTGCTGTCATTCTGGTAGCCCCTGCTCTCCTTGCTTACCAACGCCCGCGGTAACGCGCTGATCGCAACGACGTTACCGTGCCGCCATCACGCCACAACGCCAGCGCGTCTAAACCGCCCGAATACTATCACGCTCAAGGCTCCATGACCAGATGAAACACGCACGGTCCCCACCTAAGACTCCACTTTCCACTTGACACCAACAGGCATAAGATCATCATATGTTTCATAAATGGGGGTTGGATGGGGTAACTATGGAATATTGCGCATACATTCGTTGTTGAGAAGCGGAGTCGTTCTGAGAGGTAGACCGACGACCCTTGAGCGAATCAACAGCCGAAGGAGTTTGGCGTATATCCGACGCGAGGCGGAGATCGGGGGTTACATGCCAGAACTTGAGTTCTTTACTGAAATAATGGTTGTCGGGTTCCTGTTTTCAGCAGCTATAGTACCTGTCTTTGCGTCCCGCTCGATCTCTGAAGTCGTGCTCAAAGACTACAATTGGATAACAAAGCATAAGGCTGCATTAGCTGCAGTAGCGATTATTCTTGTCTACACAGTCGGTGTGGCGGGAAATAGGATCTCATCGATTATCTTCAAACAGATTCCTGGCGAGGCAGAAGAAGCGACCAGAGGGCAATACCGGAAATGGGCTGTCAGCCATCCTGAAGTGCCGTCACGGTTAAAGCTTGCCGAATTCAAAGTGCGCGAACAATCAGAAAGAATGGCGTTGTGGTCAGATAGGCACAGATCGTACATTCGGATTCTGCGCGGGCTGACAACCTCTCTGCTTATTTACCTCGTCTCTGTGACATACCGCTGCGTCAGGCGCACGGGACAATACACATGGAAATGGATCGCTGGTGCGCTGATCGCGATGTTCGCCTCATACGGCATCTACTATGCAGAAGCTCAATCTTACTGGCGCCTCATCGCACAACTCTCAGGTATGCCGTAGAGTGAATGAAGTTCATTGGCGAGCGTTGCCCGCCGACCAACCAGGCATTGAAGACGTGTAGTGGGCAGGGTAAGCACAGGCAAGGCGTTGAGTGAGCCGACCATTCATGACAGCAACAGAAAGAGCGTACGGCTTGTCGGTGTCGTAACTTGCTCTGGAATTCCTGAAAACAGCTGTGAGAGTTAAAGATTCGACGTCACAAAGGAGGGAACTATGAAGCGAACGGGATTATTACCGACCTTGACCCTGACGGTGGGGATTGCGCTGGGGGTGTTCGGAGCTCAGGCTGTGAATGCGCAGCAGGAGCCGATGAAACGCACCACACTGATCAAGACGGATCTGGCCGGGATTCAGGGAAAGGAAGCTATTTTGGTCCTGGTGGAGTTTGCGCCCGGAGCGGTGACTGCATCCCACTATCATTCGGGAGAGGAGCTGGCGTACCTCCTTGAAGGCACGGTCGGCATGGAGATGGAAGGCAGATCACCGATCACCTTCAAACCCGGCGATACCTTCCATATGCTGCCGAAACAGGTGCATCGCGTCAAGAACCTCAGTGCGACGGCTCCTGCGAAGGCCTTGACCTTCACCATCACAGAGAAGGGCCAGCCGGATACCATCCCTGTGAAGTAGCAGTCAGAAGCGTTCAGTTGTCAGCGGTCAGCCAGATAGGAGAAAATCAAAGAGGCGAAGGCTAACGGCTGAATGTGGTGGCGGTGACTGGATTCGAACCAGTGACGCCGCGGATATGAGCCGCGTGCTCTGACCGACTGAGCTACACCGCCATGATAGCTTCGAGAAACTTAATCAGTTTGTACGGTACTGTGCAACGCTTGTCAAGCGGAAGGCACTCCGGCCGCGCGGTGCAACTCGCCCTGCTGGAGCCTTGGCGAGTTCGATCTCAGAGGAGCTTGGCCATTACCTTGGCATCCCAGTCCAGAGCAAGATCACTCAGTTCTTGAGCCAGCCGCCGCCCTTCTTCGTCCGTCGTCCAGAGCTTTTCCCATGCGTCGAGATCCGCATAGGCGGAAAACTCCCACAGCGCCATATACTGCGGACGATGGCCCACGTAGAGGTCACGGGAGAAAAGACCGACGAGCTTAAACTGCGGGAGGAGCTTTGCGAAGTGGTCGGCAAACCGCTGATACGCTTGGGCAACCTGCCTCCGTGTCACCCCTGCCTTCTGGTCAAACTCGATCATGTAGAACATCGCCTGGTCCTCCACGCAGCATCTCTGCCATGATGTCGCCGATCTTTGCCAAGGAAAGCCTGACTGCACCGTCTTCGCGTAGCGTAGCTTGCCATGCGCTTGCCAAGATGTCAAACATTTTTCCCGGCTTTCCGCCGAGTCAGATATTAGTCGGAACAGACTCGCCGGCGGCGCCGGTCAGTGCCTTCTCGGCAGCCTCGCTGAGGGCCTTGACATGCCGGCGGTCCGTCGTGAAGACCCGGTAGCGGGCCACTTTGGGCGGGATATCGCGGAACAGCTCCATGAGCGGCCTTGGCGATACGTCGCCCGTAGCCGGATTATACATGAAGATCTGCTTGCTCCCTTCCGCCAGCGGGTTGATAGGGCGGGGATCGAGCGCGGCCATGTCCACCTTGAACTCAATCCGCTGCAACCGCTTCGACAGATGATGGCGGATCGCGTTCTCCAGGTGTTCGGCGGTCCGGAACTGAACCATCCGCTGAGACTCCTCGATGGTGGAAACAAAGTCATAGGCCATCTTCCACTTGACGTTTCGACCCAACACCTTCCCCCATTCCGCTCCCAGCGCCCGCTCATCCGGATCCTTCGAGGCAACCCACCGACCGACCCGCTCAAACATCGACCAATCGGTCAGCTCCAGGTATCGGTCCAGCGCTTTATACGGATTATATGGGGCGATCCTCGTCATCGTCTCCTTGAAGATCTCCTGGACGTGCAGGTCGATGGCCCGGGTTGTCCGGTGATGGTAGACATGCAGGTAGAGGGCGAATTTCGCATTCAGAAACCGCATCAGGGCCGACTCCCCGGCCTTGTGCAGGGTCAGCCCCTTCGACGTATAAAATGTATACAGCAACAGTCGCTCAATATCCACCATATCCAGCGAGAACCCGGTCATGTACGCGTCTCGCTGGACATAGTCAAGGTTGTCTACCGTGTAGATCCCGGAGAAGAGCGGGCGAAGCGCCAGCAACCAGTCAGGACATCCGGCCGTATGGCCTGTCCTGAGCTGAGTCAAAGAGCCGCGCTCCGGCTTTTTGATCAGAAAAGCGATCTGTCCGGGATCAAGCCGCTCATTCGACTGAAACGGCCCCGTCGGGCTTCGGCGGATCGCTTTGATGATCCCACTCAGTCTCTTCGTGATGATGGCCATTCCCAGGATCTCGTGGTTCAGCCGCTCGCCACCGACGTCAAACTGCTGCAAGAAGTGCTCGTCGAAAAAGTGTCCGAACGGGCCGTGTCCCACATCGTGGAGCAGTCCGGCAAGCCTCAGCAACTCTTCGATGAACGGCTGCGAAGGCAGTGTCTCTCCGTATGTCTCCTTGAGACTGGGATAGAGGTGCCTGGCGAAGGCGCCGGCCACGTGCATCGTTCCCAGGACATGCTGAAACCGGCTGTGTTCGCCGGACGGGTAGACCCACCAGGTACTCTGCAGTTGATGAATGCGGCGCATCCGTTGGACCCACGGGCTGTCAATGACCTCCTTTTCGGTCCGTTCCGACCGATCACCCGTCGGCACGGTAAAGACAATATACCGGTGGATCGGGTCTGCCAACAACGCCACCCCTTCGTAGGGTGACGCACACGGCGAGCCCAGACTCCCGGTCGATTGCGACGGCGCAGTGCGCGGTGCGGTCATCGATCTCCTCTCTAGATTAATGCGGACTCCAGGACAATGCCTCGGTCCAGCATCGCGGTCGCCTGCGAAAGCGTTCGCGTCAGATCGGTCGGCAACTCCGGGCTCTCTTCCAGTTGGCGACATAGATCGATCAGTCGGCGGAACGCCCGAATCAGATCGCCCTCATGCCCGCCAAAACTTTGCTCTACCAGCGCCGGCCAGTTGTCTTCGCCGGATACCCACCGATGGGTAGCCGCCAGATAGGTCGTGTGCATGGAGACCGGAAGCTGAACCTGGTAGGACCGTTGGACCCTGTCCACCTCCTGGCTCAGCTCTTCCAGCATCTTGACGCGACGGCGTACGTGCGCCTGATCGCGGAGGAACAGCCTGGCGGCAGGCTGCTCAGTTGTGCGAGGTTCCTCAACCAGGCACGACAGGAGCGCGGCAAGCTCCTCGGGTAACAGCCCCTGCAGCAGTCCGGAGAACACCACCCGGGCCACCAATAGTTCGTTATCGTGGCGCAGCGACGCGATCAGCCGGCCTTCTGTGCTCAATCGCCCGTCATCGAGATAGTCGAAGTGCTGGAAGATTCCTACGATACGCAGAAACTGTTCCCAGTAGGAGTTCTGAAGCTGCTGCTGCGTCTGATGATGACGCTCCAGCATCTGCCCCAGGCGTTGCGACTGCTTCAGTTGTCGCTCCCGGATTGACCGCTCCGCGCAGCGATGGCACGGCATTTGGGAAAGCGCGAGGGCCATCGCGTCGAGTTTGGCTCGACTCTCCTCATAGTCACCCCAAAAAAAGGCTGGGGAACCGGCGGATCGTCGACCCCGGCCACGGCCGCCTCTACGACCGGCCCGCGCTGCCGCTACCCGCATCATACCGATCCGTTCCCGCTCTTGCTCAAGCGCGGCGCGCCGTTCCCGATACTCGATCAGCGTACTGACCGGACAGCATGGTGATGCCATGCCATCGGCATCGGCCAGTCTGCGGATCAACTCCTCTTGTTCTTTCCGACCGGCTTCGATCTTGCGACGATTCTGGAACTGACCGAAGCTTTTCTCTATGGTCTTGCGGATCGCCTCCGGCTCGCGCTGCATTTGGATCAACAACGCCGCGCTGCTGTAGCCGATCCGAAATCGACTATCA
>Ga0233425_10008076_pt1 | contig 14253 bp, 11 predicted proteins | sample Watercolumn_Towu_2_FD_181712 | JGI IMG/M metagenome (GOLD analysis project Ga0233425, IMG submission 181712) | Freshwater microbial communities from Lake Towuti, South Sulawesi, Indonesia - Watercolumn_Towuti2014_140_MG | ecosystem: Environmental > Aquatic > Freshwater > Lake | place...
GGTAAGGGGTTCTGATGCCGGGTCTTGAGCGCCGGGAGAGATATGCGGTGATAGCGCTGACGGTAACGCTTCTTATGGCGTCGGGCGCCATCGCGTACAAAAGATCCCGCGCGGCGGAACCGTTGCGCATAGAAAAATTTACGGTCCGCAAGACGGCCTCCGTCCCGTCTCATGGCAGGATAAATATCAATAAAGCCGACGTGAAGTCGCTGGCCGCCCTGGACGGTATCGGGGAGGTCATGGCCGCGCGGATAGTCGAATACCGCTCCTCAAGAGGCCCGTTTCTGCTTACGGACGATATCAAAAAAGTCCGCGGCATAGGCCCCGCTCTGTACGACAGGATAAAAGACGACATAGTGACGGAATGAAACGCCCCATCCTTTATATCCTTATTCCTTTCTGCGCGGGCATAGCCGTCTGTGCCTCCTTCCCGGTAAGGGTCCTGTACTCTTTTTCAGCAGGTATAATATTCGCGGCCGCTTCGTTCTTCTTTTCTTCCAGGAAGGCGCTTTCGCACGCCGCGCTGTATCTTGCCTTATTTTTCCTGGGCGCCTCCTTTTACCAGAATTCCGGCGTACTGCCTCCCGGGCATCTCTCCAATCTTGTTCCGGACGGATCCGGGCCGCGGAAAGCCGTGATAAGAGGCGTTGTAATTGATGACCCTTCGGCAGAGGAGGCGTTCTACGGCGGCAGGAAGATATCCTTTTTACTTGATGTGTCGGCCGTTAAACAGGCCGAACGGTGGAGCCCGGCCGAAGGCCTTTGCGAAGTCCGCATATATACAAAAGAGCCGCGCGGGATAGAATTTGGCGATCAGCTGACGATAGAAGGGCTCCTATCCAGGCCTTCGGGCTTGAAAAACCCGGGGCTGTTCGATTACGCGCGGTATCTCGCGAATAAGAACATATATTGCGCGCTGAAGGCAGGGGACGGCAATCTCATAGAGGTAGTAAGGGGGATCCCGTCGAATCCTGTGAAGCGGCTGGCCTACAAGATGAGACGCGCCATAAGGTCGGCCCTGGAGCGGTATCTTGACGATCCGGACCTCGCCTTCGCGAAGGCGATGCTCATAGGCGACAGGTCGGGACTGAAGGATGAGCTCAATGACGATTTCATAAAGACCGGGACGGTCCATATAATCTCCATCAGCGGGCTTCACGTGGGGCTTATAGCCGCCCTCGTGCTGTTCCTATTCGGTATATTCAGGATACCGAAAAAGATAAACCTGCTGATGACGGTGGCGTTTTTGGCCGTCTACTGGTATGTGGCGGGATCGAGCGCGCCCATAACAAGGGCCGTCATAATGTTCGCGGTCTTCGCTTTCGGATATGTCTTAGAAAGAGAATCCGACCTGCTCAACTCGCTGGCGTTTGCGGCGCTATGCATACTTCTCTGGAACCCGAAACAACTTTTCGATCCGGGCTTTCAGCTGTCATTCGCTTCGATGGCCGGTATATTTATATTTGCCCCGAAGGTAGAGGCTCTTCTGGGCCTTGACGGGCGCGCTGAAGGGACGGCCTTCAGAAAGTCCGCGGTATACCTGCTGAAGGGGGTAGCCGTATCGGTGGCGGCGTGGATCGGAACGTGGCCTATCGTCGCCTCTTATTTCAACATAATATCTCCCGTGTCGGTCGTAGCCAATCTCGTAATAATACCGCTGTCGTTCGTCTCTATGACGGCCGCGATATGCCTGCTGCCGGCCGGTCTCATTCCGGGCATATTGCCCAATGCCGTCGCGCACGGACTGGGCATTGTGGACGGCGCGCTCTTTGCGGTAAACCATTTCCTCGCTCAGGTTCCTTTCGCGTACTTCCGCATTCCGTCGGCGCCCGTCTGGTTTACGGTCCTGTATTACGCCCTCGCGATATTGTGGGTCGTCCCGCAGGAGGCCCTCGCAGCCGGAAGATTCAGGCTTAAAAAGGCTCACGCCGCGGCGATTATTCTGCTGGCGCTGAACATATGCGTCTGGACGGCGTACGCCCGGGCCGGCGGCGATGCCGTAAAGATCACGTTCCTGGACGTTGGCAAGGGCGACTGCGCCTTCATTGAATTTCCGCAGGGCGGCAACATGCTGATAGACGCCGGCAGCGGAGGCGACGGCGGCAGGTTCGATATCGGCAGGAACGTCATCGCTCCGTACGTATGGAACGGGCTCGCGCGGAAAATAGACATCCTGCTTATAACCCATCCTCATGAGGACCACCTCGGAGGGGCGATATATATCCTGGAGAATTTCCCGGTCGGCGCGGTCATAGACAACGGTTACGCCGAAAAGGGAAAACTTTACGAAAGGTATCGCCGGCTGATAAAAGAAAAAGGGGTGCCCCGGATAGCGGTTGCGGCCGGCGACAAGATATGTCTGCCGCGCGGCGCGGGGTTCTTTGTCCTGAGCCCCGGAGGAAGTTACTCGCCGCCGGATACTAACGCCGGATCGGTCGTGGGGAAGCTTGTGGTGGGGAAGAGGAGCGTCCTATTTTCCGGCGACGCGACGAGCGACGCGATGAAAAACATGATAGGCGATTACGGAGATTTTCTAAAATCCGAAATAATAAAATCGCCGCATCACGGCGGTAACATCGGCAATGAGATGACGGCCCGCGAATTTTTTGATATAGTGGATCCGCAGATATCGGTCATCAGCTCGGGCGCGCCCGGGCCGCACGGCGCCCGACGGAAAAATAGTATTGCATATTCGGAAAACGTGAGCTACAATACTGGTGAACAGGGAGCTGTGGTGGCTTACATATGGCCCGAAAAATATTATGTCACGGCGGCTAAAAATAACTAACTTTTTTATACCTTACCTTGACAAGATGCGCACAATGTGGTAGATTTTATACAGTCATGAAGCAGTTGAGAGTCTGAGGAGAGATAAACAGCAAGTGGATAATTTCGCTAGCATAGAAAATAAGCGAAGACACCAAAGGGTGGTTTCTAACTTTCCGGTTCAATACCGAAACCTGCGCAAGGCGGGTGTACCATCATCGGGAACGGTCGCCAGAAATCTTAGCGAGGGCGGAGTATGTTTCAAGGCGAGTGAGTTTGTTTCGCTTGCCTGCCGTTTGGTCCTGGAGATATCGTTGCCCAACTCTACGAAACCCGTCAAGGCGATATCAAAGGTAGCGTGGATCAGGAAGGACGCATCGGGCGACCAGTATGAGCTCGGCAATCAGTTCCTCGAGATCACAAAAGAGGACAAGTCCGCAATAATGAACTTCGTAAACAGTACCATGAATTCCAGCCTCTGAATAAGCCGCAATCCGCACCAAATCGTTAATACGCCTTATCGTAATGAACTCTTTTCTTTGACTATCGGCGCGCGCACGTGGTATAATTCCAACCTATATTGCGTATAGATAAACATGAAAATATATCAGGCCAATAATATAATCCGCATACTGTCCCGCAGCGCTTTAGTCAGCCTCTGCGTCATCGTATTCGCCTCTACGGCCTCGGCCTACTGGATCTGGACGCCCGAAACGAAGAAGTTTATCAATCCGAAATACGCGGTAAAAGATACCCCCAAAGAGCAGTTCGACTGGGCTATGAGTTTCTATAACGCGAAGGATTATAAGCGCTCCGCGATAGAATTCGAAAAGCTCGCCAAACAGTATGAGTTCTCGGAATACGCCTCTAAGGCGCAGTATTACGCCGGACTTTCATACGAAGATATGGGCAAGCCTTACATGGCGTTTCAGGCCTACCAGAAGGCCATCGACAACTTCCCTCACATAGAGAATATCGACGAGATAATATCCAGGGAGTTCAAGATAGCGAACATGTACGCCGAAAAGGATAACCCGAAAATCCTCGGCACCGACATCATGACGTCTACGGACAGGGCTATAGAGATATACAGGAGGGTGGTCGATAACGCGCCGTTCGGCCCGATAGCGGACGAAGCGCAGTACAGGACGGGCGAGGTGATGAAGCGCGCCGGCATGTACGAAGAGGCGACCGTGACCTTCCAGAAGCTGATCGACGAATACCCCCAGTCAAAATTTGCGGACAAGGCGCAGTATGAAGTCGCGCAGTGCGCTTACAGGGCGTCGCTGCAGCCCGCGTACGATATAGGTCCTACGGACAGGGCCCTTAGGATATTCGAGGATTACGCGGCTTCGGGACAGGACGAGAAGCTGTCGGAAGACGCCAAGAGGACCATGCGGCGCCTGAAGGACAGGGCGGCCCAGAAATCGATGCTTACGGCGGAGTTCTATGAGAAGATGCGCCATCCGAAGAGCGCCATAATATATTACCAGGATGTCCTGGACAGGTATCCCGAATCGATACACGCGCCTCTGGCGCAGGCAAAGATAGAGGAGCTCAAGACCGTCAAGACCGGAACGGACGGTATATTCGGATGGTTTGTGAAGCAGGCGCCCGAAGATACGTATGTTCCGGCTAAAAAGGCCTGGAAGCCGATAAGGTTATTCGGCAAGAAGGCTCCAGCGGTCCCGGCGGCCGAGCCTTCAGCCCAATCCGCCCAGGCTGTCGCCGCGGCACCGGGCCAAGCGGCCGCGGGCGCGCCATCGGTATCGCAATCAATCCCCGCGGCTAAGGCTCCTGCAGATAAGCCTGCCAAGAAGAAATATTGGGATTTTATGGGCATACTGGGGACCAATTATGTAGCCCCCAAACAGATCGCCCCGTATTCCGCGCCTGCCGTAGCTACGGCTCCACAGGTTGCGGTTCCTCCGATATCTCCGGAGCCTTCGGTAGCCGCCCAGACAGCGGCGGCAACGGCTGCGTCCGCGGCTCCTGTTTCTGCTGCGGCCGCCGCTCCGGCCGCCGATAATTATGAAGTACCGGTCGCTCGTGAAGATAAGGGTATCGTGCGTGCGAGCCCCACAGGAGACGATCCGAATGTCGAGTACGATGAAGACAGGATATAGGTATGGCTAAAAATATTATCAAGTACGCCGGCTTTGCGTCCATGATGGCGGCCCTTTTAATAGCGGGATGCGGATACACTACGAGGTCGCTTTTGCCGTCAAATTTTAAGACCGTCTACGTGGAGAACGTGGTAAATAAGATAAACGTTACCGCCGAACAGACCAACCTGAGGATGTACAGGGGATACAGGCCCGGGATGGAGATAAACCTCACCAAGGCCATAATAGACAGATATCTGTTCGATGGTAACCTGAGGACGGCCCCGGAGAACCAGGCCGATCTTATACTGAAGACCGAGCTTATAGATTACAGAAGAGAGCCGTTGCGTTATGACGCGAACGACAACATAGAAGAGTACAGGATAAAGCTTATTGTGAATATTCAGCTGGTTGACGCGAAGGCCGGGACCACCGTATGGATCGAGAAGGGATTCGCGGGAGAGGCCACTTACAATACGACGGGCAGCCTGGCCTTGAGCGATACGGCCGCGGTCGGGCTTACCATGGAAGACCTGGCGAGAAGAATAGTGGAGCGGACCATTGAGGCATGGTAAACCAGCGGCCTGGCGTCTTTCTCTTTGTGGGCACCGATGAGTATCTGAAGGAGAAAGCGATAAAAGAGCTTTCGTCATCCCTCCTGGACGATTCGAACAAAGACCTCGATTATAAGGTATTCTACGGCGCCGAGACCGCCCCGCGGGAAGCCCTCGACCATATAAATACCGTACCTTTTTTCGCGTCGAGAAAACTCGTTGTCATAAAAGGTTTTGACAAGGCGCCCGACGAACTGAAGGAGCGCCTGGTAAATTACGCCAGGAAGCCTTTGAAGTCCACCTGCCTCGTGCTGGAATCCTCCGGCGATTCGATCCTGAAGGACTACCCGGAAATATTGAAGTATGCCAGTCTGCGGAGGTTCGGAGACCTGACCGGCCGCGAATCCGCGCTATGGTTCAAGGAATTTTTATCGGAGAGAAAAAAGAAGATGACCCCCGAGGCCGTCGCTCTCCTGAAAGAGTCGCGCGGCCGGGACATGATGGCCCTCACCCAGGAGCTGGAGAAGCTGGCCTCCTACACGGGGGGCAGGCCCGAGATAGGGAGCTCGGATGTAGAGGCTGTGGTGGGCAAGAGCCTGATAGCGTCGACGTTCGATCTGGCCGACGCCATAGGATCCGGAAAGGCCGCCCGCGCCCTGCAGATATGTCACGACCTGATTACGGCCGGCAAAAAAGAGTATGAGATAATAGGCCTGCTGTGCTGGCACTTCAAAAGGATCATGAAGGCGAAAGCGATGCGCTCGCGCGGCGAGGGCGACAACCGGATAGCCCTGGCGCTGCGGATCGGGCAGAAGTACTGGCCGGGATTTTTCAAGCAGGTATCGGGCCTGACCATGGCCGGGATAAAGTCGAGGATAACCGCTCTTCTGGAGGCCGATCTGGACATAAAAAGGACCAGGTTCGATCAGACCCTGGTCCTTGAATTCGCCGTTATTAAGCTTTGCTCCGGGAGAGCTTCTTCATAAGGCGGGATATCTTCCGAGAGGCGGTGTTCCGCTTTATTATCCCCTTGGACGCGGCCCGGTCAATCTTTGAAACAAGCGTCGCGATGGCCTTCTTCGCGTCGTCGGATTTTTTATCGGCTACAAGTTTCTCGAACTTCTTCGCGAGCGTTCGCAGCTCGGTGCGGGTGGAGATATTCTTGAAGTGTTTAAGCTTCGCCTTCCTTATCTCTTTGTAAGCGGATCTCTTGATCGGCAATTTTTGTTCCTCCGGTTAAGTTTTGATTAGATTCTGTCAGATAAGGAATTGTATCATTTCGAATATGCGAGGTCAACTTTTTTATCCCATATGAGTAAAAAGAGCCTTATAAAATCGACAGGCGTTATCGGCGCGGCGACGGCCCTCAGCAGGGCTCTCGGGTTCGTGCGGGATATAATATTCGCGAACTTTTTCGGCACGGACATAGCCGCCCAGGCCTTTGTAGTCGCTTTCCGCATACCCAATACGCTCAGGGATCTCGCCGGCGAAGGCGCTATGAACGCGGCGATCGTGCCCGTATTATCGGAATACAGAGCCGTCAAGGACCGGGAGGAGTTCCAATCCGCCGCAAAGGTCCTCTTCAACATATCTTTCGCCTCTCTTCTCATATTGACTCTGGCCGGCATAATATTTTCGCCCCTGGTAGTCCGTATAATGGCGCCGGGCTTCGCCGCCGACCCTGAAAAGCTGGCCCTTACCGTAACGCTGAACCGGATAATATTTCCGTACCTGCTGCTGATAGGGCTGACCGCCTATTGCATGGGCGTCCTGAACGCCATGAGACATTTTGCCGCTCCCGCGTTCGGCCCGGTCCTGATGAACGTAGCGATGATAGGGTCATTTTTATTCTGCCGGCAGTTCGGAGTCATGGCGCTTACCGCCGGCGTCCTGATCGGGGGCGCCCTGCAGCTGGCAGTGAACGCTCCCGCCCTGTACCGTAACGGGATACGGTTTGACCTCAGGGCGGGTTTTCGCCATCCCGCGGTAAAGCGCATCGGAAAACTGCTCGTACCGCGAGCGGTAGGTTCCGGCGTTTACCAGATAAACATATTCGTGGACACGATACTGGCGTCTCTGGCGTCGATAGTGGGCGCCGGCGGCGTCGCGGCGCTTTATTACGCGAACCGGCTGATACAATTCCCTCTCGGCATATTCGGCATAGCCCTGGCCCAGGCGGCGCTTCCCAGGATGAGCCAGGAATTCGCCGAAAATGACGTTGAAAGGTTCAAGGACACGCTCTCTTTTTCCTTGCGGACGGTATTCCTGGTGATGCTCCCGGCCGGATTCGCCCTGGCCGTACTCGGCAGGCCGATAATAAGGATACTCTTTGAGCGTGGCGAGTTCACCGCATATTCGACGGACATAACAAACAGCGCCCTGTTCTTCTACGCCTTCGGCCTAATGGCATACGGCGGGGTCAAGCTTCTTGTGACGGCTTTTTATTCAATGCATGACACGGCGACTCCGGTAAAGACGGCGTTCGCGGCGGTGATCATCAACGTCATATTGAGCGTGGTGCTGATGTGGCCGCTGAAGCTGGGAGGGCTCGCCCTCGCGACCTCCGTATCCGCAACATTCAATTTTGTGATGCTGTATATAAAATTACGCCGGAAGATGGGCGATTTCGGAACCAGGGTCATAGCCGACTCATTTACGAGGGTTTTTCTGGCCAGCTGCGTGATGGGTATAGCGCTTAAAACTCTTATAACGGTATTTCCCGATATAAGGATACCGGGACTTCTGTTATGCATGGCCTCGGGCGCGGGCGTCTTCATCGCCGCTTGTTATATGCTGGAGGTAAAGGAGATAAAGGACTCCTGGACATGGATATCAGAGAGAAGGTGAGGCTCCTGCCGACGTCCCCGGGCGTGTATATAATGAAAGACGCCGGCGGCGCCGTGCTGTATGTAGGCAAGGCGGCCAATGTGCGGAAGCGGGTCTCCGGTTATTTCCGTCCCAACAGCCGTTTATACGGCCGGCTCGGGTCGATGGTGCCTCAGGTGGAGCGCGTCGATTGTATGCAAACGTCCACCGAGGCCGAGGCGTTGATCTACGAGAACAGCCTTATAAAACAGCTGGCGCCCAAATACAACGTAGCCCTGAAGGACGATAAAAGCTATCCCAGGCTGAAGCTGACGGCCAACGAAAAGTTCCCCCGCCTGTTGATTACGAGAAAGAAGCTCCCCGACGGCGCGTTATACTACGGCCCGTACGCCAACGCGAAACTTTTGAAAGAAGCCGTCGTGGCCCTCCGTCAGGCCTTCCCCCTGAGAACCTGCGGCAAGATGCCGAAGAGCCCGTGCCTGAATCATCATATCGGCCAGTGCATGGCGCCATGCGCCGGCAAGATAAGCGGCTCCGATTACGCGCAGATAGTCTCCGACCTTAAGCTTTTCCTGGAGAAGGGCAGGTCCGGGCTGATAAAGGCGCTTACCGAAAAGATGCTGGAGGAGTCCGGGGCCGAGAGGTTCGAAGAAGCCGCCAGGATAAAGGCCAGGGTAGAGGCCCTGGGCTCGATGAAGAAAGAGTCTATCAGATACGTGCCTGTAGAAGAGGCCGAAGAGCTGGGGAGCATGCTCGGTATCGCCGGCAAGATAGAGACGGTAGAAGCGTTCGACGTCTCGAATATCATGGGCCGGGAAGCCGTAGGTTCCATGATATCTTTTTATAAAGGGTCGCCCCGCAAGAGCCGGTACAGGAAGTTCAGGATAAAAGCCGTAACGGGCGCCGACGACTATTCCATGATGCGCGAGATAGTGGCCAGACGGTACTCCCGGCTGGTCGGGGAGAATGGGCGCCTTCCGGACCTTATAGTGATCGACGGGGGAAAGGGGCATCTCGCGGTGGCTCTGGAAGAGCTGGACAGGCTCGGGATAAGCTCCGTACCAGCTATAGGCATAGCCAAACCTGCCCGCCCGCAAGGAACCCCCGCGCGGGCAGGCGGGGAGTTTGAGCATATATATATGAAGGGCAGATCCGAGCCGTTGATACTTCCCGGGGACTCCAAGGCGCTTCATCTTCTGAAGAGGATAAGGGACGAGGCCCACAGGTTCGCCATAACCTACCATAAAGGGTTGCGCTCGGCCCTGATCGGGTCTTCCGAACTGAACGATATCCCGCTGATCGGCCCGAAGAGGAAGAAGGCGCTTTTGAAACGATTCGGCTCGGTAGATTCGGTGAAGAGTGCCGGCCTTGAAGAGCTGTTGTCGGCAGAGGGCATGGATGAACGATCGGCGAAAAATATTATCAGCCATTTCAAAAAATAGAAGATTGAGCGCGTTCGAAAAGAACGTTTACAGGGCCACGCTCGCCATACCGCCCGGGCAGGTGCGCCCGTATAAATGGGTCGCTTCCAGGGCCGGGTCTCCGGGGGCTTCGCGGGCGGTCGGGAACGCGCTGAATAAAAATCCTTACGCTCCGGTCGTGCCGTGCCACAGAGTGGTGCGATCTGACGGATCGACGGGCGGATTCGCGTCCGGGACCGCGGCCAAGACAAGGATGTTGGAACGCGAACGCGTCCGTGCAAGTCGCTAAGGCATTGACTCGGGGAGCTCGAGGTTGTTATAATTGATCCCTCGGCGGCGCCGGTTTTTTATCCCGCCGACGGATGGGGCGGGATTCCGCTCGGACGGATGGAAACCCCGGGCTTTAGCCCGGGAGCTTCATAAAGGACGGGATAGACGGTGATAGAGGCTCTGAAAGAAGATATCAGGATGGTCGAGCAAAAACTCGAGGACCTGCGAGGTTATCTTTGACGTGGTTAACAAATCAAAGAGGATCGGCCAACTCGAAGCGGAGATATCTAAGGCCGACTTCTGGAAGGACGATGCCGGCTCCAAAGAGGTCATAAGGCAGCTGAAGGGCCTTAAGTCCGTGGTGGAACCTTTCCTGAAGATAGACGCCGCGTTCAGGGACCTGCGGGACATCATAAGCATAGCCACTTCCGAAGACGGCGAGAGCCTTAAGCATTTTCACGGCGACCTCGAAGCCCTGAAACGCAAGCTCGACAATATAGAGTTCAACAGCCTGATGGACGGGGAGGCGGACATGAATAACGCTTTCCTGACCGTGAACGCCGGGGCCGGAGGCACGGAATCCTGCGACTGGGCGGCGATGCTCCTGCGCATGTACGTGAAGTGGGCCGAAGGCAAAGGCTACGAGATAAGCGTAATAGACCAGCTGCCCGGCGAAGAGGCCGGGATAAAGAACGCGACGATGCTGGTGAAGGGCGATTACGCCTACGGCTTCCTGAAGTCGGAGTCCGGGGTGCACAGGCTGGTCAGGATATCGCCGTTCGATTCGAACAAGCGCAGGCACACCTCTTTCGCGTCCATAGACGTCCTTCCGGAGATATCGGACAACATACAGATAGACATAAAAGAGTCCGACCTCAAGATAGATACGTACCGCGCGGGCGGGTCAGGCGGTCAGCATGTGAACAAGACCGATTCCGCGGTGCGCATTACGCATATTCCCACAGGCATGGTCGTTCAGTGCCAGAACGAACGGTCGCAGTTCAAGAACAAACAGGTTGCCATGAAGATGCTCAAGGCCAAGCTCTATGAGAAGGAACTGACGAAGAAGGCCAGGAAGATAGAGAGCGCTTACGACGCGAAAAAAGAGATCGCCTGGGGAAGTCAGATACGCTCCTATGTACTGCATCCGTATTCCATGGTCAAGGACCACAGGACGGATCACGAGACCGGGAATTCGCAGGCTGTCCTCGACGGCAAGATCGACTCGTTCATAGAGGCATATCTTAAGACATCGAAATCCAAATCTTGATAGGAGAGGATTTGGATTGGGTTTGTACGTGAAAATCCAAAATTTGCTTCGTCAAATTTTGGGCGAAAGGCGTAAAATAGATGATAAATTTCATACTGAAAAAGATAATCGGAACGCAGAACGAGCGCGCGCTGAAGAGTATAAGGCCGATAGTCGCCGAGGTGAACGCGCTCGAGCCCGTAATTTTGAAGCTCTCGGACTCCGAGCTTCGCGCCAAGACCGGCGAATTCAGGGCGAAGATCGCCGAGAAGTATAATGTCTTCAAGGCGGACACTGCCGAGCTGGACGAGCTCTTCCGCACGACCACCTCGCCCGACGAAAAAGAGAAGATCAAGAGAAGGCTCAGGGATCTCAAGAACGGCATATTCGAGGATGTGCTGCCGGAAGCGTTCGCGGTAGTCCGCGAGGCGGCGAAGCGTACCGTGAAGATGCGCCATTTCGACGTCCAGCTGATGGGAGGGCTTGCCCTGCACCAGGGTAAGATCGCCGAGATGGCTACCGGCGAAGGAAAGACGCTGGTCGCGACTCTCCCGGTATATCTTAACGCGCTCACAGGCGAGGGCGTCCATGTTGTTACTGTAAATGACTACCTCGCAAAGAGGGACCGCAGCTGGATGGGGCCTATATACGAATTCCTCGGACTGACGGTAGGGGCGATACAGCACGATATGGACCAGCGCTCCCGTAAGGAGGCGTACGCCTGCGACGTGACTTACGGGACAAATAACGAGTTCGGTTTCGACTACCTGCGCGACAACATGGTGGTCCATAAGGACGATATGGTCCAGAGGGGGCAGAACTTCGCGATCGTTGACGAGGTGGACTCGATATTGATAGACGAATCGAGGACGCCGCTCATCATCTCGGGCCCGGCCGAAGAGTCGACGGACAAATACTACATAATAAACAAGATCGTACCCCGCCTTAAGGGAAAGATAATAACCGACAAGGAAGAGATCGAGGCCAAGTACAAGGGGCAGGATATAGAAAAAGGCGTCGACTACGTGGTCAACGAAAAGAATCATACCGTGAACCTCACCGACGAGGGCGTGATCAAATGCCAGCAGATGCTCGGGGTGAAGAACCTCTATGACGATCTCCAGTCGGAATGGGAGGACCATATACGCCAGGCTATACGCGCTCACGCTTTGTACAAGAACGATGTCGATTATGTGGTGAAGGACGGCGAGGTGATAATCGTCGACGAGTTCACCGGCAGATTGATGCCCGGCAGGAGGTGGTCGGACGGCCTGCATCAGGCCGTAGAGGCGAAAGAGGGCGTTAAGATAGAGAGGGAGAACCAGACTCTCGCCACCATCACGTTCCAGAACTATTTCAGGATGTACAAGAAGCTGGCCGGCATGACGGGTACCGCCGAGACGGAAGCCGTCGAGTTCGGTAAGATATACGGCCTCGATGTTGTCGTAATGCCGACCAACAGGCCTATGAAGAGAGCCAATTATCCGGACGTCATATATAAGACGGAGCGGGAGAAGTTCAACGCCGTCTGCAATGAAATAGCCGAGCTGTATAAAAAAGAGCAGCCGGTGCTGGTGGGAACGATCTCGATAGAAAAGTCGGAAAAACTCAGCGGCATGCTGAAGAGGATGGGCATACCGCACCATGTCCTGAACGCGAAGTATCATGAGATGGAGGCCGAGATAATAGCAAAGGCCGGACAGAGATATTCGGTGACGATAGCCACAAACATGGCCGGCCGCGGTACGGACATAGTGCTCGGAGAGGGCGTCACGGAGCGCGGAGGCCTTCATGTGCTCGGCACGGAGCGCCATGAGGCGCGCCGTATAGACAATCAGCTCCGCGGCCGGTCGGGCAGGCAGGGCGATCCCGGGTCGAGCAGGTTCTACATGTCGCTTGAAGACGATCTCATGAGGATATTCGGTTCCGACAGGATAAAATCGATCATGGAAAGAATGGGCATGGAGGAGGGGCAGGACATACAGCACCCGTTCATAACAAAGGCTATAGAGACCGCCCAGAAGAGGGTCGAGTCCCACAATTTCGAAATAAGGAAACACCTGCTGGAATACGACAATGTCATGAACAGGCAGAGAGAGGTTATCTACGAAGAGCGCCGCAGGGTCCTCTTCGGCGCGGATCTGAAAGAATACGTGCACGAGCTGATGGAAGAGGTCGTTGACGCCGCGCTGGAGACGTACGTGAACGAGAAGCTCAGGGCGGACGAGTGGGACTTCGAGGGTTTCAGAAATTATCTCGAATCCAGGCTCCTCGTAAAGACGAAAGACGTCAATTTTGAAGAGATGAGGATCCCCGAGATCAGGGATGTCGTCCTGGATAAGATGAAGGCTTTTTATGACGGGAAAGAGAGGCAGCTTGGCCCGGACATGGCCCGGCATCTCGAGAGGATGGTGCTTCTGCAGGTAGTCGATACAAAGTGGAAAGACCACCTGTACGCGATGGACAAGCTCAGGGAGGGCATAGGCCTCAGGGCGTACGGCCAGCGGGATCCACTGGTGGAATATCAGCACGAAGGCTACGCAATGTTCATGGACATGATAAGCCGTATAAAAGAGGAGACGCTGGAGTACCTCTTCAAGATACAGGCCGTGGCGCCCGAAAAAGAGAAGCCTGTATTCGACGTCTCAAAGCAGAAGCTCGTCCATGAAGAGAAGGTGCAGTTCCAGGACGTCCCCCAGGGCCCTGAAGCGGCCGATGCCGTATCGTACGGAGGACAGCTGCCGGAGGGCAGGGTGGAGACTTACCATAGAGACGCCCCGAAGGTCGGCAGGAATGACCCCTGCACCTGCGGCAGCGGAAAAAAATATAAGAAGTGCTGCGGCAAATGAAACCCGACCATATATACCCAGTCCCGAGAAGCGAAGCGACGAGGGGCGGCAAATGAAACCCGACCATATATACCCAGTCCCGAGAAGCGAAGCGACGAGGGGCGGCAAATGAAACCCGACCATATATACCCAGTCCCGAGAAGCGAAGCGACGAGGGGCGGCAAATGAAACCCGACCATATATACCCAGTCCCGAGAAGCGAAGCGACGAGGG
>Ga0233425_10008077_pt1 | contig 14252 bp, 7 predicted proteins | sample Watercolumn_Towu_2_FD_181712 | JGI IMG/M metagenome (GOLD analysis project Ga0233425, IMG submission 181712) | Freshwater microbial communities from Lake Towuti, South Sulawesi, Indonesia - Watercolumn_Towuti2014_140_MG | ecosystem: Environmental > Aquatic > Freshwater > Lake | place: Indonesia...
AGTACGGCGTCGAGAGCGGCAATCCCGAGACCCTCAAGCGGATCCACAAGCCGCACACGGTTGCGATGGTCCGCCGCGTGATTCCCATGACCCGCCGGCACGGCATCCGACCGGTCACGTTCTTCATCCTCGGCTTTCCGTGGGAAGACATCCAGGCAACCGATGCGACGCTGGCATTGATGAAGGAGATCGCGCCGCACGTCGTGTTCGAGCCCGCCGTGGCCTCGATCATCATTCCCTTCCCACACACGGAAATCTACGACCGCTACAAGGATGAGTACGGTTTCGCCGAGTGGTGGCTGGGCGACAGCCGCACGTACGACGCACCGCGTCCCGACACGCATGCATTCTATCAGTCCGTTATGTACCGCATGGGCGCCGTGCTCGACGCCGACTTCTTCCGCTACACGCCCGCGATGAAGGCCAAGATCCACGAGGTCTTCCGCTTCATGTACGCGAGCAACTTCCGCCAGCGTGGATTTCTCTTCCGCACGGCCGCCCTGTGGGCACTCGATATGTCGCGGAAGCTCGCCGCGGTTTCGCCGCGGCTCGAGCGTGCGGTTTTCAGGGGGCCACTGAAGCTGCGGCAGATGCTCGGACGCTTGTAGATTGTGCGGGCATTGTTCAACGCGAAAGTAGTGCCGACAATGTTGCCATTGCCGCTTTCGCTCTCGCACCGTCACTTCTGCAACAGCGGCTTCAGCGGAAGTGCCCGTGGGACATTTTGATCATGAGATGAAAATCCAGTCTTCGAGTAAGGGGGATCATCCGGCTCGCAGCATGTCGCTCTGCCGCCTATTGCCCTGCGTCGCTGCTCACACTGTGGTAGAATCACCGGAAGGAGTCGCAACCGCAACTGGATCGACGTGGCGGCTGTTGGCAGCATTGGAGTTGGCGTAGCCCAGTACTGGCTTCCACTGGTCGTCAGAACGTCCGGCGTGAAGCTCGCTCGCTTCGGGTCGGGTGCCGAACCGTAGGGCAAAGAAAGGTCCGCTGATATGGGTATTCTGGTCGGTGCCGAGATCGAGAGGGCATTAGAAGATGGATCGATCAGGATCGACCCGCTCGATCGATCGCAGGTCGGCCCTGGGTCGGTCGATCTTACGCTTGGAAACGACTTCCGGGTATTCAAGCAGAGGTCCGAAGTCTACCACGTCACCAACGACGCCCGGTTCGAGGACATCACGAGCAGCATCCACGTGGAAGATGGCAGTTTTGTGGTGATCAAGCCGGGCGAGATGATTCTCGGGATCACGCGGGAGAAGATCACACTGGCCGACAATATATCCGGCCGCCTGGAAGGGAGAAGTCGATTCGCCCGGTTCGGTCTGGCTGTACATGTCACTGCGGGATTCATGCACCCGGGCATCTCGAACCATCAGGTGCTGGAGATCGTGAACCTTGGCCATGCCCCGCTGGCTCTGTATCCGGACACTCGCATCTGCCAGTTCGTGTTTGAGAGGTGTGATGGCCACGCGAAGTATCGGGGCAGATTTGCCGACCAGAACAAGCCGTGAGATCACGTCGCACCCGGTTCTCCGCGGAGGCGACCAGCGAGAACACCGTGCTTCCGGCGTTAGCCGTCACGGGGATCTCAAAGCGGTAGCCTTGTCGCCGACGGCAAGCACAATTCGGGCGACGCGACGACCGGCCGCGTCACAAGTGCGGGTTCGTTTTGTACAATAGCGGGCGACGGCGAGAAGCCGTAAGGCTCCGTCCGCCGGCCATTTCAGCCTTTGTGATCCTCCAGCAGAGGGGAGAAGAACATGCGAGTATCTTACGGGTTATTTGCCGTGCTGTGCGGTCTGGCCTGCCTCGCGAAGGCCGAGGATACGACGATGGCTCCAGCGAAGGAGACTGAGGCTCTGGGAGTCCACACGCGAGTCGTCGTCGGGACGACGAGCGACGTCTTGGCCGTGCCTGTGCAACTCCTGGCACGGGTCGACCATCCCGTTGCCGGTCACACGTACCAACTCATCTATCAACTCCGGCTGCACGCGAAGAAAGGCGAGAACGGTCCGATCCTCGGCGACGCTACGATGTCCGATGGGCGGGCTTACGTGGTCGGGACGCTCGTGCATCCCAAGGGTCTGTCGGCCTTTCGTTACAACCGCTATTACTTTTCGGTGCCGCAACCCTCGTTTCAGGAGCCGCCGAAGGCGGATACGGACGGCGTGGAGATCGCCGAGACCGTGGACGTGACGCGGAAGGAATTGTCGGCGATGACGAACCTACCCGAGCACGGCACGGATGTGGTCGTGCGTATCGAGCCGCAGGTGTACGACGTGACGACGAAGACGTTCCTGACGCCAAGCCGGAGCCCGGCTGTGCTGTTGTTCCTGGACATCGGCGATCCGGCCCGGGTGACTCAACCCCGCGACCCCGCAGACCCGCCCCCTTCGAAGCTGGTCACGCCGGATATGTTCCCAATTCCGGGATGGCATCCGCCGCACCCCCGCCAAGTAACCTCGGTACGGTCATTCGAGAGTTGGTTCCCTTCGCAGTTCACCTTAGTCTCCAAAGCCAAGCGGGCAATCCGCATCCTGGAAGAGGCGGATACCCTGGAGACTTACGACCAATTCCACACGCGAACCAAGGCGTTCGTGGCCGTACTCGGTGCGGACAATGTTGCTCCGGCTGCCAAGACGATTGCCGTCCGCGGCGTGCCGCTGGAATTGCTCCGCACGGACATCAAGAGCCGGGAATTGTACAACGTCGTCGCCAAGCTGGGCGAGACCGCCGAAGGCGACCTGAAGGTTGCCGTCGACGCCAGGCTGGGAGAGGTCCGCAAACGCGATGCACAGACGCCGAAGAAATAGCGTAAACGACCTGCGAAGGTGCTCCAGGAATGGAAAGTGCGGGCTGGCCGGATCGATCGCCGTAGCCGAATGGTCGGCCTGATTTGGACTAACCCGCGGATGCCGTCCGCGGTAACGCGAGGGCGGCCAGCGAGCCCGGCCAAACCAACTGGCAGGATTCATGACCGGGGGCGACGATCGGCATCAACGACGGGCGGCTGTGGAGGCGATCGTCCAGAAGCAGCGCCGCCCAGGGAACCATTCCGGTCGGCCGGGCGTCTAACTCGGACAGGATACCGCATCCGTAGGGTGGAATTGCCGGTCAGCCGCCTGGGAGACCTCGAAATGCGGATACATCTATACTATGCGGCGTTGGCGTTCGCACTGGCCACCCCGGCCTATGCGGCCGTCGATCTTGTCACGCTCCCCCGCCGCGAGGGGACGCAACTGACAATCTATAACTCCGAAGACATCACGATGGTCCGCGAACAGCGGCTGCTGACCGTCAAAGAGGGCATCAACCGCATCCAGTTCTCCTGGGCGAACACCCTGATCGACCCGACGAGCATCGACTTCCGTATCCTCGACCAGCAGGACAAGGTCGACCTGGTCGACACCACGTTCCCCGCCGGCCGCAACGACGCCTTGCAGTGGAACATCCAGAGCCAGTTGGCCGGCAAGATCGCGGTCGAGATCCGGTACTTCACGAGCGGCATCACTTGGGCCGCCGACTACGTGGGCATCGCCAACGAAGATGAGACCAAGCTGCACCTGACCGGCTACGTCCGCGTGACGAACAACTCGGGCGAACTCTACGACAACGCACAGACACGGCTGGTTGTCGGCACGATCAACTTGGTGGAGAAGATTGCCGATCTGGCGAGAAGGCCGCCACCTGGGGTAACAGCTCTCACCAAGAGCGGCTCCGGAGCCCTCACACTCACCGGTCGTGTGCTCGATGATAGAGTCGCCGTGTTCGATAGACGGGCCGGTGACGGCAAGCTCGACTATGGCGGAGTGATTATTGAGAAGAAGCCGGAGGTGAAAAAAGAGGGCCTCTCCGAATACTTCCTCTTCACCATCGAGGGCCGCGAGGACATCAGCGACAAGGAGCCCAAACGGTTGGTGGCCCTCAAGGTCGCCGAAGTCCCGCTGGAGTGCTTCTACAAGCTCAGCGACCGTGATGGCGGGACGTTCTTCACCAAGTTTTACCGCTTCAAGAACCTCAAGCTGCTCGATGAGAAAGGACAAGAGAAGAAGCTCGCCGCGATGGAGAACCTGGGGCTTTCGCCGCTGCCGGACGGCAACGTGCGGCTGTTCTCCGAGTACCAGACCAAGGCTCTCGCCTACGTCGGCGGCACGCAGACCAAGTACGTGCCCATCGGCGACCGGGTGGAGGTCAACGTCGGCCGCGACCAGGACATCACGATCGCCCGCCGGCTGAAGGACCAGAAGATCACAAACGTCGTCGCCCGGCAGTATAAGAAGCGGCTCGACAACACGTTCGTGCAATACTACGACCTCGTGGACTACGACGAGACCTTTTTCTACGAAGAGGAAATCGTTTCCGGCAAGCCAGCCAAGACGGAGTTAGAACGCCGCTTCGACGCGAACGTGGTTCTATGGAGTCCGGACGATCAGCCGAAGGACTGGAACTCGGACGAAGCCGGGGCCTACGTCGATCTGCACTCCGTCGCGGGCAAGGTCGAGAAGGTCGACCAGAACCACGTCAAGTACTTCCTCGACCTCAAGCCGGGTGAGAAGCAGTTCGTCAAGTACAGCGTGACCTACAAACGCCGCAAGGTCGGACCGGAACTGAACGTCGAGAAGAAGCGGGAGCCGCTGTAGCACGCACGGAGCGGCGGCACAGCAGGCCAAGTAGCCGCTGTTCACCACGCCTGTCCGACACCACCGGCCGCCAGGATCCCCGGACTCAGCCTCGCTAAACCTGGGGGCATTGATTTCTCGGCGGCGGTCGAGCATACTGGCAGTCGCCAGACACACTGGCGTTCTCACCTTCTACCCGCAGCCAAGAGGCGGCGTCAGTACCCCGAAGCAACGACCGTCCGGTTCTCGCGGAGTCGTGGGGTGCATTCTTGATTGGCTCAATGCGAAGGGCCGACCCCTCAGTCCTTTGTCATAGATTCTCCGTCTGCTGTCCGGTACGAACAACGCCCAACCGAACTCCCAGGAGTTGCCACAATGCCCGCGTTTCGCCGTTTCTCTCCGATCACCGCCATTGCGTGCGCCGTGTTCTCGTCGACCAGTCTGTTTGCCGCACCCGTTTCGTTCGGATGCAACTCGTCTGCGAAATGCCCCTCCCTTTCCACGCCCCGTCACTGTACCGTACAATGCGGTCATGCGGCTCATTTCCCTCCAATCCGGCAGCAACGGCAACTGTATCTACGTCGAGGCAGGCGGCGTGCGGTTGTTGTTCGACGCCGGGATCAGCGGAATCCAGGTCGAGGAGCGGCTCGGCGTTCATGGCCGGGATGTCAAAGGCATCGATGCGGTGCTGATCTCGCACGACCATGTGGACCACTCCCGCAGCATGGGTATCCTGCATCGCAAGTTCGGCTTGCCGGTTTACGTCACTGCCGACACCTACGAGGCCGCCAATCGATATCGGCTCGGAGAAATCGGCGACCTGCGGCATTTCCGTTCGGGCGAGACGCTTCGGTTTGGCAGTCTCAAGGTCGAGACCATTCCCACGCCGCACGATGGTGTGGACGGCGTGGTGTTCGTGGTGGACGATGGGCAGCGTCGGTTGGGCATCCTGACCGACTTGGGGCACGTCTTCTCCGATCTGAAGGCGGTGCTCGGCTCGTTGGACGCCGTGCTATTGGAAAGCAACTACGATCCCGACATGCTGGCCGATGGACCGTATCCCGACTGGCTCAAGGAACGCATCGAAGGCCCTGGCGGGCACATCTCGAACTTCGAGGCGGCCGAGGTTTTGCAGTCAACCATCAAACGAATGAAGTGGGTTTGCCTGGCACACCTCTCCCAGGACAACAACACGCCGAAGTTGGCCCTAAAAACCCACCGCCGCATTCTCGGTGACCGGCTGCCGCTGTTCGTCGCCAGCCGGCACGAACCTTCCGACGTGTTGGAAGTCTGACTATGCCCAAGTTCGATCCCGATTTCTGCGAATCCCGCTGCCCGATCTGCACGAGGGCGAGAAAGGGAAATCGCTTCGCCCGCTTCCTTCAGCGGATCGAGGTGCTGTTCACTCTTGGGGGTTGAGCACACTGCAATTCCATCTCAAGATCAAAGTCCTGCGACCAAGCCAGTTCGCCCAACACCGGCCCGTCGTTCTCGATCAGTTGGAATCCTGGCATACCCCCTCGTGCATGGTATCGACCTTATTGAATGCGCCGGTTGTAGCGCTCAGTCGTATATTCAGTTGAGGAGATCCAGGAAGGGTACGATGGGCCAACGCGAGCAATATCACCCACTCGAAGGGGTGGAGGGGATTTCGCGCGACGACCAGTGGGCGCGCGCGGTGCTGCGGGAGTATGCCCCCGCGGTGGGGGCGTTATTGCGTGCCCGTTATCCGGCGTTCAATTCCAGCGACATCGACGACGTGATGGTCATTGCCCTCGCCCGCTTGTGGACTGCTCGCGGCCGTCATCTGCCCGAAAAGTCCTCGCTGAAAACCTACTTCTTCCGCATTGCCGACAACGTAGCCCGCGACGTGTTGAAGAGCGGGTGGTGTCGGGCGCGGGCGATGGAGGTTCCGCTGGACGACGGACAGGCAGCCGCGATCTCCTGGCGGGAGTCCGACGATGCACTGGCGGAGCCGCCGGCCGACACGCAATTACACCACCGCCTGCGGGAGATTATCGACGGCCTGCCCGACGCCTATCGGACCATCGTGTTGGCCGACGCCTGCGCGCCGGGGCGGGTGGCTTCGGCGGAGATGTTGGCCCAGGAACTGCAACTCCCGCCCAAGACGGTGCGGGTCTACCGTAGCCGCGCGATGAATGCAATTCGAGTCGCGCTGCGCAAATTAGGATACGAAGTGCCATGAGCAATCCCATGCCGGACGAAGCCGCCGGACCGGGCGATGCCTGGTTGCGGGAACGGATCGCGGAGGCTGTCGGCCCCACGGACCTCCGCCAAGTGAGCGATGGCGAATTGGCCATCTTGTTGGAAGCACATTGCGACGCAACATACGGCGACGATCGCGTCGAGGAGTTGCGCGCGCGATTCCAGGCCGAACTTGCGCACCGTCTGCCGGCGGCCTCCCGCCCGTCCGCCGCGGCGTCCACTCCATCCGCCGTTTCCACACCGTTGGCCGCGGCCAGCCACGGCGGCGGCAGGTCCGCTTCAGCCGCCGGGCGTTCGCCCATCCTGGGGTTCCTGGCCAACTTGATGAGGAGCGACGGCTGGCCGGGCGTTACAACGGTCGGCGGGTATGTGATTGCGGCCCTGTCGGCGGCCGTGTTGGCGCTGGCCGTTACGGTCGTGCTGCTGGTCCGCGGTCTCGTCTTGCCTGCCGGCCCCGGGGAGCTAGCCGAGTCGCCGCAAGGTGAACGCGCAGTGGAGAGTGGGGCCGTTCCACTTCCGGCGCACGAGAATCGGCCCAGCCCCCAGCCCCCAGCCCCCAGCCCCCAATCCCCAGCCGCCACATCCGTGGCCACCCTGAGCCGCCTGCACGGTGTCCGCTGGGCCGGGGCGCGTCTTGCGCTGGCCGAAATGGACCGCCTCGCGCCGGGGCAGGATGTCCAGTTCGACGCCGGCCGCGCGGAGATCAACTTCGACGCCGGCGTGCGGATGGTCGTGGAAGGCCCCGCCCGCCTCCGCATCCTCGGCCCGCTGAAGGTTCAGGCCCACTTGGGCGGCATGGCCGCGCGCGTGGGCAAGGACGGCCGCGGCTTCTCCGTCGTCACGCCCAAAGGGGAGATCGTCGACCTGGGCACGGAGTTCGGCCTGCGGATCGACGGCTCCGGCCGCGAGGACGTGGCCGTGTTCGAAGGGTCGCTCGACGTCGACTACGGGCCGGCGGCCTCCGCCGCCGAGCCGACCCGCCGCGGCGCCCGCCGCTTGGTACAGGGCGAGGGGATCCGCGTCGGCGCGGAAGGCGAAATGAGCCGGCTGGTGGCAATCGCCGACGACACCTTCCCGCGCCAAGTCCAGCCGCCCCCCGCGCGGCGGCCGGTCATCACATCTGTGAGCGACAGCCTCCGCCGGCCCGATTGCAAGAAGTTCTATGAAATCGTCCACGGCGGTCTCCAACACCGCGTGCAGGCCTACGTGGATAGTACACACTGGAAGTGGGGCATGCCCAAGGGCAGCATTCCCGCGGAGTTGGTCGGCGCCGACTACGTCAAGATGTTCACTGAAGACGTGAACCGGCGCGACGTCGAGATTTCCGTCGACCTGGCGCAAGCGGCGGACCTGTATGTTTTGCTCGACGACCGAACGATCAAATACAACTACGGAAAGCCACCTGCGTGGCTGGACCGGTTCGAGCGGACCGGCTGGAAGATCGTGCTGGACGAAGGGTTCCCAGAACATCCACCAGAGAATCCAGCGTATACCTACCCCGGCAAACCGTTCTCCATCTACCGCCTTCGCGTTCCGGGTGCGCAGACCGTGAAGCTCGGCGGCAACGGCCTGTACTCTGCCGAGGAGTTGGAACGCCACAAGGATACGTGGAATGCCGACATGGCGATGTACGGCATCGTCGCCGTGGCACGTGCGGCTTCCACTGCCCCCGCGGCTAAGGGGACGGCAGCGAACGCCGGTCGGGCCCCGGCCACCGACGAGAACGGAAAGTGACATGCCCCCATCGCCGTCGCCAACCGAACGTTCCTTCGAGCCCCACGAGCCGTTATGCCAAGCAAGAAGCCACGGAAGGGCGGCCGTCGCGATCTCCCCGGTCCGGTGGCCGAAGCGGTGGAGGCAGTCCGCCGGCAGGCATGTTCCGGGAGGAGCGTGTCCGAGATTGCGGAGTCGTTGGCCGTTTCGGAGCGTTGGCTGCGGGCGGCCTTCCGCCGGCACGTGGGCTATTCGCCCAACAGGGAAATCCAGCGCGTGCGCCTGGCCGAGGCCCGGCGATTATTGGAGGCGACCGATTTGAGCGTCACGGAAATCGGCGGCCTGGTCGGTTTCGCGACCACGGCTGCGCTGACCAGTTTTTTCCGGCGGATGACCGGCGTCTCGCCCAGCGAGCACCGCGAGCGGTCGCGGCGGGGGGCGAAGCCGCCCGCCGCCCATCCGCCGGCCGGCAGACCGCCGTCCGAACCGGGTTGAAGATCTGCCGATCCAAGAAAGACGAATTTGTGCGTTCCAGGTAGATTGAGGAATTGAGAAGAAGCGGCCCGTTGCGCCGGGCCGCATTACCGGGCTATTTACTACACCTTTTTTGTATGGGGGAACTCCCATGACGACGCAGAAGTCTTTGTCGGTTTTCGCGGCCCTGGCGGCCGTATTGGTGCTGGCTGTGGGGACGACCGCACAAGCCGGCTGGGTGCAGACGGCCGCAGGCACCTACGAGTACACCACCACGACTAACTGGGACGGCGGAACGATCGACGACAACTTCCCGTCGATTTTGACACTGGCAGGCGCTCAGACCTTGACCTTCGCCAGCAACCGCACGCTTACCGGTGATTGGAACTTCAGCTACGCCGGGAATTACGGCCTTACGATCCGCGGCGCCACCGCGGCGCAGACGATCACTTTGGGCGGCAACGTGATCCTGAATACGACGGGCGGAACGAACGCCAATGTAACGATTCCGCAGGTCTCGCAGACCCTCGCGATCGACCTCGGCTCCGTCCAGCGCACGTTCGACATCGCCTCGGGCAGAACCTTCTCCATCATGTTCGGGAACAGGTTCACGGGCACGGGCGGTGGCATACTCAAGATCGGCTCCGGAACTTTGTCGAACGATGCAACGGGCACCGACTTCACGGGCCAATTGACGATTCAGGACGGCGTCTATCAGACGGGACAGTCCCTGAACAACATCAGCGCCGCGGGCGTTCTCGGCAACAGCGCCCTTCCGGTGATCCTGGGCGGCAGCGGAACCACGGGCACCCTGCGCAGTACGCGTGGCAACACGAGCGGCTCTACGACGAAGACTTTCAAGTTGGCTGACGGGGGGACCGGCGCGATCGATCTGACGGCCAGCGATTTCACCTTGACGATCAGCGGCGCAATCACCGGCGATACGCTCAACACCGGGAACTTCGAAAAAACCGGAGCGGGCACTTTGATCTTGACTACCGCGACGAATACCTACGGGGGAACGACGAAAGCCACGGGCGGCATCCTGACCCTGGAGAAGGCGGCATCGCTGTCCGGCTACAATTCCAGCGGCAAAGTGATTTTCAATGGCGGAACGCTCGCGGTGCGCATTGGCGGCAGCGGTTGGTCCGACACCAATCTCAACGATCTCTTGAGCAACGCCACCAAGACCAGCGGCTATCTGGGCATCGATACGGCCAACGGAACCTTCACGCAGGTCACGGCCCTAACGGCCTCGAATCTCGGCACGGGCATCGGTCTGCGCAAGTTGGGAAGCAACACGTTCATCATGGGCCAGACGAACACCTACACGACGCCCACGCTGGTCAGCGCAGGCGTGTTGCGGGCGAACGACAACACCGGCCTGCCGGGGGCGTTGAGCGCGGGCAACGGCTCCAACCTCAATATCAACGGCGGCATCTTTGAAACCGGCGCCAACCTGGAACGCGCCGGCGGCACCGGGCAGGCGGAGATGCAGATCACCGGCGGCACCAGCGGCTTCAGTTCCAACACGGCTGGTGTGCAGATCGCCTTCGGCACGCTGACCAGTCCCACGGCGTTGACCTGGGGCACCGCGCCGTTCGCGCCGGGCACGTTTGTCCTCAACGGCTCCACGGCGACCAACACGCTCGAGTTCAAGAATCCCATCAGCTTCGCCAACTCGGCGCGGACGGTCCAGGTAGACGCCACCGCGGCCGGCACCGCCGTCACCATGAGCGGCGTGCTCAGCAGCAGCGGCGCCTCCGGTGGCCTGACTAAGACCGGCAGCGGAACGCTCGTTCTGTCCGGCGCGAATACCTACACCGGCAATACGCAGATCAATCAAACCAACAACCTTGGCACAATCCGCATCGGCATCGACAGCGACGGCGTCGTCGGAACGATCAACAGCAGCGCGATCGGCAAGGGCACCCTGATCTTCAACGGCGGCGGCCTGTCGTCCGACGGTACGGCTGTGCGGACGATCCTCAATCCCGTCACCTTCAACGGCAACGGCACCATCGGCGACGCCACCAACAACGGCAAGCTGACCTTTGGCGCCAACGTGAATCTCAACGGGGCGGTGCGGTCGGTCGCGGTCAGCAGCGATGTGGAAATCAATGGGCAACTGACGAGTACCAGCGGCGGTCTCACGAAAACCGGCACGGCGAAGTTGACCGTCACCGGAAACAACACGAACACGGGGGCCACCTCGGTCGCGAATGGGATTTTGGAAGTCGGCAACGGCGGCGCCGGCGCCTCCATCAATTCGACCAGCGGCGTATCGGTCTCGCCGTTCGGCACGCTCGCCTTCAATCATTCCGATCCGCAGACCGTTTCCAAGCCCATCAGCGGCAGCGGCGCGATTACGAAGTCCGGCAGCGGTACGCTTACGCTCAGCGGGGCCAATACGTTCGCGGGAACCATGACGGTCAACGGCGGCGCAATCGCCGGCAGTACCGGCAGCTTATCCGGAACGATTGCGCTGACCAACAACACTTCGGTCACGTTCGATCAGGCGTCGGACGGCACCTATCGCCGCAGCATCAGCGGCGCGGGCAACCTTGTCAAGCAAGGAACCGCCGCCCTGTTGCTGGACGGCGCTCAGGCTTATGACGGCAGCACGACAATCGCTGGCGGCACGATCAAACTCACGACACCGACCATCACGACCGTGCCGTCCGGCTTGAGCGAGGGCAATCAATATCGGCTCATGTTCGTAACGACTGCCGAGGCCTACGGCAGGTGGTCTGCCGACAATAACAGTGGCTTCAGCACGATCGCCCAATACAACACGTTTGCCGCGAACTCGGCAAATTCCGTCCCCGCGCTCGCCGCGTTGGGAACAACGTGGACGGCGGTCGTTGCGACGGAAACACCGCCGCCCGGCGGCGGTACGTTTGCGAACGCGCGAACCAATACCGGCACCACGGGGACCGGTGGCGTTCCATTCTACAATCTGAACAACCAGCAGTTGGCCGCAAACAACGGCGATTTGTGGGACGGGACGATTGCCGTCCCGGTCAATTACACGGAATTGGGAGTGATCTCCGCGCTGCAATACAACAGCCAGCAGATGGTTTGGACCGGGGTCTCGGACGCCACCACCGGGGTGGGGAACAACGACAACTCTCTGATCTCACCCAGCGGCGGTTATATTCATGCTGGCCTCGCGAATAGCGCGACCAGCTCTTGGATCACGACCCTGGGGTCCGGCGATCCGAATTTACGCACAAACGACCTGATGCCCATCTACGTCATGTCCGGCGTGCTCACGGTCCCGGCCTCCTCGTCCGTGGCCAATCTCTTGCCGGCGACGACGACCGTGAATATCGGCGCCAGCGGCACGCTGGACCTCAACGGCATCAACCAGCAAGTGGTCGGTCTGGCGGATTCCGGCGGCGGGGGCGGCAGCGTGACGAACAATCACGCGAGCCAGGCCGTCACGTTGACCTTGAATCCCACCGGCGGCAGCAACGCGTTCAGCGGCGTCATCGGCGGCGGCACGAGCGCCATCAGCCTCGTCAAGCAGGGCGCCGGCACGCAAGTGCTCTCCGGCGTCAACACGTATACCGGCACGACGACGGTCAATCAGGGCACGCTGCTGGTCAACAGCCCCGGCTCGCTGGCCGCCGGCAGCGCGGTGACTGTCAACGCCACCGGCACGCTGGGCGGCACCGGCACGATCAACGGCACCGTGGCTATCCAGTCCGGCGGCACCGTCGCCCCGGGCGCCAGCGCGGGCACGCTCAACCTGGCCAACGGCCTGACGGTCGACGCCGGCGCGACTTACGATTGGGAGCATACGGCGGGCAATGCCCTCGGCACCGCCGGCTCGACGTTCGACACCCTGAACGTCACCGCGGGCACGGTCTCGATCAGCAACGCGATCAACATCGGCTCCAAGCTGCGGCTGCTCTACGCCGCGGGCACCGATTTCGCCGACGCCTTCTGGAACAGCGGGCGTACCTGGGGCATCATCACCGGCAACGTCACCGCGGGCAACTACTTCGATACGTCGAATCTCTCCGTTCTCGTCAACGGCAGCCCGGTGGACGGCGGCGACTACAGCATCACCGGCGAGGGCGCCTTCGCCACGACCGTCAGCGGCGGCAATCTTAACCTGACTTGGACCCCGGCCGTATCCACGCCGCAGTGGATCGGCGGCACGGGCGGCAACGCCTGGAACGTGGCCGCCAACTGGTCGACCAACAGCGTGCCCGGCGGGGCCGGCGCCGGCGTCGAATTCGGCGGCGCGGGCAGTTCCGGCGCGGCCGACCTGGCCGCCAGCAACCGTATCGTCGGCGCGGTCACGTTCAAGTCGAACGTCAGCACGACGATTACGGGCGCATCGAACAGTATCGAGTTGAACAACAGTGGCAGCACGGCCTCGATCGCCGTCGACGGCGGCACGCACGCGATCTCCAGCGGCGTGCAACTTGTCGACAACGCCTCGATCACCGTCTCCGCCGGCCAACTGACCGTCGGCGGAGTCATCAGCCAGAGCGCGGCCGGCCGGACGCTGAGCGTCAACGGCTCCGGCATCCTCACGCTCTCCGGCGCCAACACGTTCAGCGGCGCCACGACCCTCGCGGGCGGCACGCTGCAAATCGGCGTCGATAGCGTGGGCAGCGTCGGCCTGATCACCAGCAGCGCCGTCGGCACCGGCGGCTTGACCCTTTCCGGCGGAACGCTGTCCTCCAGCGGCACTTCCGCCCGGACCATCCTCAATCCGCTCACCATCACCGGCAACGTAACGCTGGGCCACGCGACGAACAACGGCGCGTTGACCTTCGCCGCGAACGCCGACCTCAACGGCGGCAACCGCACCGTAACGCTCGACAGCGACGCCCAATTCGACGGCGTCGTGAGCAACGGCGGCCTCATCAAGGCCGGCGCCGGCACGTTGACGCTCACCAACAGCAACATCCATGCCGGCGGGACGACGCTCAACGCCGGCCGGACGCGGATCGGAGCGAACACCGCGCTAGGCTCCGGCACGCTGACGCTCGGCAACGGCTCGCTGTCGTCCACCGACACGAATCCCCGGACGTTGGCCAACGCCGTGACCGTCTCCGGCGATCCGACCATCGGACACGCGACGAACAACGGCAAGCTCACGTTCACCGGGAACGTCGATCTGGGCGGCGCGACGCGGACCGTCACCGCCGCCAGCGACGCGCAGCTCGACGGCATCGTCAGCGGCACGGGCGG
>Ga0233425_10008078_pt1 | contig 14252 bp, 16 predicted proteins | sample Watercolumn_Towu_2_FD_181712 | JGI IMG/M metagenome (GOLD analysis project Ga0233425, IMG submission 181712) | Freshwater microbial communities from Lake Towuti, South Sulawesi, Indonesia - Watercolumn_Towuti2014_140_MG | ecosystem: Environmental > Aquatic > Freshwater > Lake | place...
CCTGCTCTTCCACCCATCGCTGGGGAAACCCGCCATCTGGCCCCCGGTTCGCCGCGATTCGTCCGCGCGCACCTTGGCCCCCTGATCCCGCGAAACTGGCCCCCAGTTTCGCCGCGACTGACATCGAGATGCCTGAAAGCGATTTTGGCGTGTGTGACGACCGCGGGCAGCATGCGAAGGAACACCTCGTGCCACACGGGCGTAGCCGGCGGCGAAGCAGAAGCAACACGTACCATGAGAGCGACCTCCGGAAAGGAAATGGCCGCCCGTGTGAGGCGGCCGTGTTGAAACACGAACGCCTCGCTGCACCACGAGGCACGAAGTGAAGACGGAGAGCCGGCCAATGCGGCCGATCAGCGGAACTCAGATCGAAAGCACGAAATCCTGATAGCTAAGTAACGGAGCCGAGCTTGTGGTGCTGGGAAACCGCTGCTTTTCGTTCTTGGATCGCTTTTCCACGGCAGAATTGGGCCTTCGAGCGGATAATCCCCGCGTGACAGGTTACAATGCCGTGAAATCGGCCCGATTTAACGACCTGAGCCGCGTAGGGCTGGTGTGCGGGGCATTTGCAGGTGAACCGCAGGCCGAGTACGATACCGCCAGGTGGACCATGCCCAGAGACCGAAGACAGAAACGCGACCTGCACGCTCTCGACGGCAACGGCATGGTGCTGTGCAACCCTCGCGACAAAGAGGCCGCACATCGGGCTGAGATGGAAGGCATTGCCACCGATGATCTCAGTGCGGTGACGTGCCGAAAGTGCTTGTCGTTGCTGAACAAGCTCCGCCAGACGGAAGAGATGGACCTGGAGTGAAGGGTGCCAAGGCTCAGGCACTTGGACCTGCCGCAATTTGATCTCAAGATCAAACTTAAGCGGCGTTCCTGGTGGCACAGAAGCCTATCCGGGGATCGATGGCCGGATCCTGCATGACGGGTGCCAGCCTCAGCCGATCCTCTCGCCCAGCGGAAACGCATTCGTTTCAGCGTGAAGCAAGACCGCAGGCTGTTCGGCGATCACATGAGAACGGATCAACCCGCAGGATGACCCGTTATGCGTTGGCCCTTGCGGTTGTGCTACGCCGTCCGGTTCCGCCGTCGCCAGGCAAACGCCCAGAGGCTTGTGCTGCCGATGCCGAGGAGGACGAAGGTGGCAGGTTCGGGAACAGTCACAGAGAACACGACACCTGAGTCGCTGCCTCCGCCGAAATAGGTTGTTCCGTACAGGGTTGACCCGACAAGAAGCGGTGTGCTGTACGGGGTATCGCCGTCGCTGCCCCCTCCGGCAAATGAATGCAGGACGGTGAAGTCACTGCCATCGGCACCGACCTTAAAGAGCGTGCCTAGACTGCTGCTTCCGCCCAGAAGAGTTGTGCCGTACAGAACCGAGTCACCGAGAGCCAAAGCACAATAAGGTCGTTTCCCATCGCCGCCAGCGAACGAGTGCAACTGGCTGAAACCCGTGCCGTCCGTGCCAATCTTGAAAACGGTGCCGCAGTCACTGCCGCCGCCGCCGAAGCAGGTTGTACCGTACAGGGTTGAGCCGTCCAGGATTAGACCGTTGGCTGGACTTCCCCCGTCACCCCAAGTGAATGAACGAAGCACACTGAAGCTACCACCGCTCGTGTTCATCTTGAAAATGGTTCCGCCGTTACTGGGGCCACCGTCGTGTGTCGTCCCGTACAACGTCGAACCGTTCAAAGTCAAGCCACCGTAAGGGGCCTTGCCGTCACCACTGCCATTAAACGAATGCAAAATGCCGAATCCGCTGCCGTCGGAACCGATCTTGTAGACCGTGCCACAAGCATTGCTGCCACCGCCTGGCGTCGTACCGTACAAGGTTGACCCGCTTAGAACGAGGCGGGCACTATTGGGATATTGCCCATCGCTGCTGCCGCCGCTGAATGAGTGTAATAGGTTGAAGCCACTGCCATCGATATTGATCTTGAAAATGGTCCCTCTGTTGCTGCTGCCGCCAAAGGCGGTCGTGCCGTACAGCGTGGAGCCACTCAGCATCAGGTCGCAGTACGGGTTGCTTCCATCACCACCGCCACCCGTGAACGAATGCAGGACACGGAAGCCACTGCCATCTAGGTTCATCTTGTACACGATGCCGTTGTTGCCGATCCCGCCGCCACGGGTTGTGCCATATAGAGTTGAACCACCAAGTGTCAGGCCGCCGTAGGCTCCAAATCCATCGCCGCCGACTTCCGTGAACGAACGGAGAATACTGACGGTTTGCCCCTGTGCGACGGGCGATCCGGCTGCGGCAATCAACGCTGCTGCGAAACCTATCCAACGCTTCACGATCATTTCCTCCACAATCAAGAACGCACGGACGATTCACGACTACCCACTTGCTGGGAACACTGGCCGAGAATCAACCAGTGGCGTCCGACGAAAACCGGGCGAGGAAGAAATGGAGAAGTCCCAATCAGCGACTTCTCAACGCACGGGGTCGGACGACGTCAACGCTGCCTGCTGGATGGGGTTTCCAATGGCTCCCTTATACCCAGCCAGCAAACGCAAAGCAATCCCCCCAGGTCTAGCGAGGCGGGACGTTGGGACAGGGCACGATCTCGGGCACCTGGCTGGGTTCGGGCAGAGCGGAACGGGCTTGCTGTCCGTGTTCGGTACCGCGGACAACCACCCCAGAAAACGAAGAAGCCCGCACAGTGAAGGCGGGCTTCTCACTTCAGGTTGTGGGTGAGGGAGAGGCGATACGCCGAACTCGGCAACCTGCTGCCCATCAATGTATCGAGCCAGCGGTTGAACCCGGTGTATCGGCCCTTCCTCTTCGCTGACCAGCTACTTGAAGACTACTATCAGCCTGCAAACTTGTCAACGATCTGACACGCCGTTTTTCTGAAATTGTGGGACAGAAGCGGGACTTGCGGAGTGAATCGAAGGCAACAGCCGATGCACCAGCCCAGAACGTTGAGTCCTGTCAGAACTACGCCAGCTTGACGTTCTCGGCACACGGGCCTTTCTTTCCCCGGCCTTCCGTGTAGGTCACCTTCTGGCCTTCACGCAGTTCCTCGAAACTGACGCCTTCGAGACTCGATGAGTGGAAGAACAAGTCCTTGGCCTTGCCCGTGTCGATGAATCCGAAACCCCTGTCCGTCAACCTCTTGATCGTGCCTTCGGGCATCTGTGCGTCTCCCGTAATGATTGCTGGAATCGACGCCGCCCGGCTTACAATGGCCGACTGGTCGCCATCCGTTGATGGAAAGTGTACCCAGACAGGGGGCCGTCGGGCAAGTGGGGCGGCGGCTGTTGATCTCGACCGGAACGGTGACAGGTTCCCGCTGCTTTTCGGCTGTCCCCGCCAGAAACTGGGTTCAGCGTTATACTGAACAGCGGATTTCGCCATTAGAATCAGGGCCGATCCAGCCCCAGAGAGCCCGTAATCGGGAGAGTCCTGTGGAGAAGCGTCCCTCAGTCAAACGGTTCCTGCTCTGCCTGGTCGTAGGAGGGCTGGTTCTGGCCGCATTGGCAGGCATCTATGTGCTGCTTTTTGGCACATTCGGGAAGACAGAGGGGAAGATCCTACTGACCACGCTGAGCATTTCCTACTTCAGCGTCACGTCGTTGGCCTGTGCCGTACTCTACGAGAAGAAACGGTATGGTCTTCTCGCAGTTCCAGGCCTTGCCATAAGCGTCGCCGGATTCGTGTTGTTCCTTGCCACCACCTGGGCCGAGTGGTGGCAGTCGGAATCCCTTGTCAAGACCGTGGCCATTCTCGCCACCTTCTCGTTCTCTTTCGCCCAAGCCTGCTTGCTCTCGTTTGCTACATTGAAGCGGGAAATGGCCTGGGTCTACTATGCCGCTGTGCTGACCATCTTGATCCTAGCTGCACTCGTTTCCGGGGTGCTCGTGTGCGAACCCAGGGACGCGACGGGGGTTCTTAGAATCATTGGAGCCGTGGCGATTTTGGATGGCTGTCTTTCCCTCTGTGTTCCGGTGCTTCATCGGCTTGGCGGCGAGTCCCAGGTGCCAACAACGGCCGAAGTGTACCAGCAGATTGAACTCGTCTGCCCCCGATGCGGTCAACGTGGTACGTATCCAATCGGGGTGATCCGGTGCCGTCGCTGCTCGCTGGCGATTGGCATCCACATCGAGGCGGATTCGCACGAGCCGCCCTCTGCATTTTAGCGATGGTGGGCAGAACTGGCTCAATACGCCACTCGATCCGCCTTCTTCACCCACGCCGCAAACACCTCGCAGGCTTCTTCACGAAGGGCGTTTACCATCGGGATCGAGCGGCGGTCAGGCGGAAGGCCAAGCTGCCGGTAGAACGGAGCGTCGTCAAAGCCCGCAGCGGTGGCGTCTTCGCAGGTGGCGGCGTAGTAGACCCGTTCCAACCGTGCCCAGTAGATCGCCGCAAAGCACATCGGACACGGTTCGCAACTGGTGTAGATTTCACAGCCTGCCAACGAGAACGTCCCCAAGCGACAACAGGCATCCCGAATGGCGACGATCTCGGCATGGGCGGTCGGATCGTTGGTCGAGGTCACCCGGTTCCAGCCACGCCCGACGATTTCGCCATTCCGCACGATGACCGCACCGAACGGGCCGCCTTCACCGGCTTCCATCTTCTCCAGAGAAAGTCGAATTGCTTCACGGAGGAAATCTGGGTTCATGGGAATCAGGGTAAGGGAGCGTGGGGTGGTTGTCCAGGGGGCAGGCAGGCGACAACGCTGGTTCACCCTGGTAGAATCAGGCAGTTGCCCCGAGAATTGCCAATGTCCGTTCTTCGCCTCACGTCGAAATTGCTTTCTGCTATCAACGACACACCGTCGCCCGACATGGCCGCCGCTCTGTCTCCGATAGGTGATTGGTACGGCAGTCTTTTCACGACTGACCGCCGCAAGTGCATCCTCTTCATCAATGAGCCGACCCTCTTTGTCTGCCTCGCTCTCGACGTTGCGAAGTCCGAATACCGGCAGATCATCCCGTTCTTCTTCGAGAAGCTGATTTCTGCATTGCGGATTGAGTCGTTCAGCAAGGACGAGATTGGCCTGATCCTCGGGCTGCATGAGAGTCTCACGGTAGGCCGCACGCTAAACCGCAGCACGGTTGGTTCGCTCAACAACCGTGTGCAGGACGCCAAATGCTTGATCGAGGTGCATGGCGGTTTGGACTCCTGCCTTGCGGGCCACATCAACCGCATGCTCAACGACACGCCAATGAAAGCCATCGGTTACTCGAAGGGCATTGAGAAGATGAGGGCATTAGTCGCAGGACTGAGAAAGTAGCCGGACCAGCGAAGGAGCCGTTTCCATGCCAATCCACGAATCTGTCCTCGACCCCGCTTACCTTGCCGCCAAAGAAAGACTCACGGCAGGAAAGGCTCGAAAGTCGCTCCCCAAGCGGCAGTACGGACGAACCAAGGAGAAGCTCTCGATCATTGGCTTCGGCGGCATGGTGGTGATGGACGTGACGCCCAAGGAATCCGCCCGTTTCGTTGCCGAGGCGGTCGAGCGTGGCGTCAATTACTTCGACGTGGCCCCGTACTACGGCAACGCCCAGCAGCGGCTCGGCCCCGCCTTGAAACCGTACCGCCAAAACTGCTTCCTAGCCTGCAAGACCCTGGAACGGGATGCAGCGGGGGCCAGGAAAGAACTCCACCAGTCCCTCAAGCTGCTGAAGACCGATTACTTCGACCTCTACCAGCTTCACGCTCTGACCGACGTGGATGAGGTAGAGCAGGCATTCGGCCCTGGCGGTGCGATGGAGGCCATCCTCAAGGCCCAGCAGGACGGCAAGGTTCGCTACATCGGCTTCTCGGCCCACAGCGAGGAAGCGGCCCACGCAGCGATGGACCGCTTCGACTTCGATTCCATCCTGTTCCCGCTGAGCTTCCCGATTTGGATCAAGACGAACTTCGGCCCGTCCGTTTACCAGCGGGCGAAGAAATCAGGCATCGGAATCCTGGCTATCAAGCCGATGGCCCACCAAGTATGGCCGAAGGGTAGCAGGCGGAAATGGAAGAAGACCTTCTGTCAACCGTTCGACGACATTGACTCGGCGGCCCTGGGCCTGCGGTTCACGCTGCACCTGCCCGTGACGGCCATGTTTCCGCCGTGTCACTGGGAGTTGTTCAAGATGGCGTTGGACTTGGCCCAGGCCGGGGCATTGGTGCCGTTGAACGCCGGCGAACGGAAGCTGATTGCCAAGATTGCCAGGAAGGCCGAGCCGATCTTTCCGTGAAGGGCAGCGATCACGCTGAGCCGTTCTTCTTCTGCTCCAACTCGGTCAGCAACCACTCGGGCAGTTGCTCCGATTCCTCCCAGGGACCGCAGTGGCGGTTCCGTATGGACAGCAGCACGGCATGTTCGTCCGGGTATCGCTTGCCGACATCCGGCTCGGCAACCCGATAATAGTGATCCCGCTGGAACTTCCTCATACCCACCGGCATGGCAAGGTCGATCACCTCTTCGCCTCGTTCGCACCATGCGTGCTTCAGCCGTCCTACTTCCAGATTCCGAATAGTGCCATGAACGACGGTCCAGCCTTGCCCCTTCGTTGCCGAAGCCCATTCGACTGCGGCATGATAGCAGTCGCCCGTAAAATCCCGTTGGAGCAGTTCCTCGGGTGTCTCACGCTGGAATGGTCTTCGTTTCTTCGGGCTGGAGGTCGATTTCTTCGGCATCTTGTGCTGCTCGCTGTCTGGGTCGATATGACAAGGATACCTCAGAATCGGATTGTTGTCCCTCACAATCCGGTAAGTCGGCCAGCCCTTGCTGGTCATCGTTCTCGGCCCTGGATCATAGACCAACGTGAAACGCCGGATGGTGCGTCACGTTTCCCTCGGGCATCGTGTCGCTCATCGGCAAGCACATGATGACCTCCGGGGGAACGCCTTCCATTCCCAAGGTCGCAGGGTTCTCGAAGCCGAAGCGGCGGTAGTAGGCCGGATCTCCGACCAACACGCAGCCCTCGACACCAAGCTTCTGAATGGTTTCTAGCCCTGCTCTGACCAGCCGTTGACCGATCCCTTGCCGCTGACGAGCAGGGGCGACCGCAACGGGGCCGAGTGCCAGCCACTTGCAGTCCATGCTGTTGATCTTCATCGGGGAGAAAGCGATGTGCCCCACGACATCGCCACCGACCACGGCGACCAACGAGACGGTCAGGGCGTTGTCGGTCCTCAAGCCCTCGACGATCAGGTGTTCGGTCTGATGGCTATACGGGTGATTGGCGAATGCGGCGATGTGGATGTCTCGGATCGAGGCGTGGTCGGCGGGCGTTTCGGAACGGATAATCATGTTCGTAGCTCTCTGGGCACTACTTCTTCGGTAATGTCTCGACGAACTCAACGGCCCGTTCGATCCAGTGGCCTAACCGCTCATCTGTCTCCACGCCCTCGGCCTCTACCATCACCCAGCCCTTCATGGGACGGCCCGTGATATCGAACTCGACCACATGCGGTTCCTTCAATGCCGCCGCAGCCTCGTGGGGTCCGAGCCGGACAATCAGCGAGGTCTGCCAGATGCCCACGCACATGTTCCCGTGAAGCATGAACCCGATGCCACCAAACATCTTCTTCTCGGTGAAACCACGGCGACCCTTGAGGGCCTGGCGAATGCGGGCAGCGAGTGACTCGCTGTAGGCCATTTGTCAGTCTTCCTGGGGCGGGTGGTTCAAGACGCCAAGGCTCTACTTCGTCTCGGCCGACACATCCTCGATTTCCTCTTCACCCTTGATCGAGATGGTCTTGACTGTCCCGGCGTCGAGGTTCACTGCTTTCAGATCAACCATTCGAATACGGCTGTTTTCGTAGGTTCGGTAGTAGTAGCGGAGATTCTTCAGATCAGAAACACTCGTCCAGAGCGTATAGTCAGCGACCTCCTTGCCATGCTCAATTCCCCGTGCGGCCCCTTTCGGAATGTCGAACTGATTCAGAATGTGGAACGCTTGCAGAACGCCTTCACGAGCCGAATCCACGGGCACGGCACTTTTCGAGAATGCCACCGCACGGACAAATCTCGATGGCGGCGTGAAGTCGCCCGGAATTCCCAACATTCCGGAGCCTTGTCCTAGCCCCTTAATTTCGTTTCCACCAACGTCGATCTTGGGCACGTTGCTAACGGTCATGTTGACGTAGTTGCTGAGGTTCGTCATGTGCCAATCGAAGGTCGGCGAATTTGACATAACGCCCAGAGGATTCCGGTGAACTGTAAGTTCGCCGCCAACATATTCAAGCACGACTGCTTTGCCCGAGCCATCTGTCACGATGCAGTGTACCGGAAGAACGAAGCCGAATTCCTTGAAGACAACCTCAGCGACCTTCACGCCCTTGGCAGCTTCGACGGCTTCAGCAACCGTACCACAAGTCCCAAGAATGTATCCTGACAGTTGTTCCGGGGCGAGGGTGTGTGGGATGTTCTGATCCGTCACGGCTTGATACTGGGCGTAACCAGGGAAATAGAAGAGGCCGACGTGAAGCCCCTTCTCATTGAGGCCGTCAGCAATAATCGGAAGACCGAATGCGTTCATACCGACGATTCCGTACTTGGACTTCCAGCGTAGACCCGGTTTCCCACCCGGTGTGTTCCCGACGAAATCCGTACCTCTCGGCACGACGAGGATGTTCGACTTGAGATCGACAGCGAATTCGAGTGTTCTGGCGAAAATGACCGAGCCGTCTTTGGGCTTGATCGTAATGCCAGTGCAGGCAGGGGCGGCTGAAGGTGTCAAAGCGGCTAGGCCGACAATGCCAAGAATGACCGCAACTCGAAACAGGGCTTTCATGATTCGTACTCCAGAACTTGTTATGGTGGTGCGTGTCGATTTACGTGTGCAATGGATTCTGAATGCCTAGCATGTGCTGACTTGCCCATATTCTACCGGCCTGTTCCACCGCCGCCAACATCTTCGCCAGCGATTCGTCATTAGCTAGCCGATGCTCATGCCCAACGACGATCAAAGCCGATTCAGGCAACCTGCTGTTCCGCATCAACTCCACCGAATCGGAAAACGGCACCACGTCGTCCGCTGGGGAATGCAGAATCACCGTACCGGGCTTGACCGTCGTCGCTGTCCCCCACCGCTTCCAGGCCGGGCAGAGCAGCACCAGCGGGGTGTCCCCCGAATCAATGTTCATCGCCGCCGCACCGCCCCGACTGGAGCCGACGACGACATCGGGCTTTCCACGGTCGAATTCGGCCTGGGCGATCCTGACGGCGGCGTCGAAATCGTCGTCGGGCAGGGCCGGGTTCAGGACTTCATGCCCGTGGTCCTTGAGATAGGTCGGCTTGATGCCGCCCGGTGTCGATTGCCAGCCGTGGAGGAAAAGGATGAGCATGGGACTAAACTCCCCGTATTCTAATCAGCCCTGCTCTTTTCCTAAGCTAGATGAACCAAGGGGTCGATTCTAGTACCGGGTGCAACTGAAACGGCTCCTTCTGTCGAAGAAATGCGGCGGTGAGGTATGCTATGTCGCCTGCGTACTTTGTCGTGATCGGCTCGCCGCAGAAGGCATCTGTTGACGCCCAGTTGAGTTTGGTCAGGCTTAGGACTTGAAGGGCTAGACTTCGGTGATCGTAGTCGGACGGCTCCTCTGCCTTCGGGGAAAAATGGACGACGTTCAACTCTAGCGGACGTGGAGTGCCCATAGCCCTGCGAAACGGATTATTCCCCGTCGTTGAAAGAAGTAGCCGCCTTCTGGACAACGGGATGTAGCTGCCTCGCCGCACACTGCCATCAGTCTCCGGGCGAGAGTCGAACAAACGGCTTTGCCCGTAGCTATTGACCCATACGAAGGTGACAGATGCATCCGAAACGACAGAACGCACGCTACCGAGAATTGCAGTCCGGTCGTCTCTCGACACACGCACGGAATGGTGGAACACAAGGCTTGCTGAGGACGGAAGTGAGTGCGTCTGTCGCAGTCGCTCAAGAGTGGCCCTCGCCAATGATGCCAGATGCTCCGACCGTTTGGCCACATCGAACGTCGTCGTATTGCCAGCGTAAAACTCCCATCGGCCATAGTTGTTGAACACATTGGCGAAACCCATGATTCGCTGGCCGTCCTTGGATTGTGTGTAGGACAACCCAACAAAGAAGTCAGCGTCAGGGATGCATTCTGGGAGAACCCACGGCGTCACCCCGCACTTAGCAATAACGTTCAATGCGAGATTCAAGTCCTTCCAGTCCGGGTTGTTCAACGTGGGCGAATCTACCATCTGGCACGGAATACCGGCCTCCAACAATCGCCTCTTGACAACGTAGTAAGGCGACTTCTCATCATCACTCGCAAAACCCTCCTCTGGGCACTGGACCAAAAACAGCCGGTTCAGTTCTCTTGCCCCGCACCAGTCGGGATGTTCCCCAATAAGCCTCTCGACTTCACGGTCGAGGTCTCTCACCCCTCCAGCGGTAACGATTGCGTTGTAACCGAATTTCGTAGCGAACGTTCGCTCTGCCCCTCGGTACTTGTATCTGCCCTCCTTCAGGCGGCCAATCAGTTGCTCCATTCGATCCCGGTACTCGGCTACGCACAGCGGCACTAGTTCTATTCGGTGAGGTTCGGAATCGAACGACCCGAATCTTGTAATGCCGTCTCGAACGTCCGACGACGAATGACCGTCTCTAAACTCTACCCGTGGTTCATTGAGCCGGGACACCCTGAAGCACGATGCTTCGCTGCTACCTTGCTCAGTAAGAGAAACCGGCGTCGTCTCAATAGTTGTCGCAAAGTTGCCGAATACCACGGGGAAGACTTCATCGGCAACAGATTCAACGAATCTCTGAATCTTCTCTGCACGCATCCGGGCGGCTGCTTGTTCGGATGCAAGACTTCCCCGCTTCACGGCGGCGTGGAGATCATATTGCACGCCCTCGGTACGAAGCAGTAGCTCAATCATGCGGAGTGAAAGGTTCGGAATAACGTCCGACGCCGCAATACTTCGCTCTTCCTCGGTGTCGAAGAAGTGAATCGTGGCCCAATCGTCGGTTAGCTCGGTGATGCGGCCCCTACGATATTGCCCCGACCTTGCGACACACGTCTTTCCGACGAGGGATTCCTTGGGAATGCTGCGAAGCACTAGATTCAGCTTGCGAACACTCAGAACCATGCATGTATAGTCCACGCAAAGGTAGTGCTGGCCCTGAGATTCGTGCAACTGAAGGGTGTAGGCAGGGTACAATCGCAAATAGGGGCGGGCAGCTTCAGCTACAGGAAGCTCGTTCCCACGACGGTGGACGGTAATTCGGCTGAACGAGAAACCGTCAATGTACCAACCTTTCGACGCCAGAGAATCCTTCACACTGGTGAGAAACTCACCGTGCCGCACACGCAGTTCTGCCGAAGTGGCAGGGTCGGTTCCTTGACGGGCGGAAAGCCGGTAGAAGTTGAGGGTTTCCGTCGTCGCCGCCGTCGCCGCCGCTCGAAGAGCCGCTTCTCGCTCTGCGGCTTTGCTTTCGAGTTTGAGTAGCGACTCGTTCTCGGCAAGTCGAAAGAGGGGGGCGGGGAGCTTGAGGACGACCATTTCCGCAGTCATTCGCTTGGTGCCCTCACTGATCGCTTGAACGAAAGCCTTTCCGTTCGGATCACGTATTAGTTTGAGCCACTCAAGGAGTTTGCTGTTGCGGGGCGTCGAGTCCAGGGCGGTTACGTCGAGGCGGAATGAATCTGGCAGATCGACATTCCGCTGTAGCACACGCCCAGGATTCTTTACAAGAAACGCATCGCTGTAAGACTCACATTCGATTGGAAGCTTGGTGCAGTAATCCCGATGAGCCACGGCATTGACTATGGCTTCGTCAATCGCAATCGGAGGAAGTTCTGGTTCCTCAACGAATCCTCCATCGGGCGTCCGCTTTTGGTATCGCTTGAAGAACCCCGATTCCCGAAAGAAGGTGCGTGCGGCTCGAATCTGTGATGTGATCGGCCCCTTGAATGACTTATCGAAATCAGGTGTGCCACGACTGCGGAACTGGCTTGACGGGACGGAGAAGCGGAGAAGGCGTATGTAGGCGTGAGAGAGTATCCTTTGAGGATTGGACGCAAAGAACAAGACACCCGGCATGGTGAAGTAACTACACCCGTCCTTCTTGACGATGGCTCCCGCTTCGTAGAGAAGGCGTTCCTCAGTAAAGGCGGCGGCGGTTTCGGCATGAAAGACTTTGCGGAACTCAGCGAGGACATCTCGGTCTATGTCGTCGAGTGAGAACTCACACAGCGGGTCACTTTCAACGCTCACCAACCCTTTTCGGATGCGAAGGCTATCCCGCATCGCCTGGGTTACGGGAATGCACTGGGAGCCATTTCGAGTCCACGCCTGCGGATTGCTTCCGAAAGTCTCACAAATGCCAGTTGTCGAGAACCCACTGAAGATCAGGCACACGGTCTTGGCGTTGCCACTAGCATCAGTGCAGTCGAAAAGGCGGACCTCGGCGGCATGGTGGAGAAGACACCTGTTCAGATTGGTGAGGTCGTTTCGCTGAGCCTCCGTAAGATGGTCGATGCCAAGAACTTCCCCCGTGGTTGAGATGCCGAGGACAAGCACACCACCTTCGACGTTGCTGTTTGCAAATGCCGAAACGGTCTTCTGAACCAACTCCCGTAGCCCGCTGAGGACGGTACTGCTCAGTCCGCCTGATGGGCTCGGTCTGCCAGCTTCCTTACGGTCAAAATGCTGCCCCTCGAAGCCGTCGTCCGTGGGTTGAGTCAAGTAAGACCAGAAAGCCGAGGGGTCATCGAAGACTTGACGGGGCGAAGGTCGTGACATGGCAAAAAAGCCCCAGAATCACCGAAAACTGGCTGCCACACTGGCGTTACAACTACCGGGAGTATAACCGGAGTCACCCAACCAGCAAAGTAGGGGCATCCCGTTCTAGGAGGGGCCGGGTGCCGACCGCACGACCCGCCGAAAATGATCCGCACCATGATCCTGCATCAATTTCCGGGCAACCCGCTCGGCATCGTCCCGAACCTCGAACTCCTGGACGGCGAGGGTGTAGCGGTCGTCGGGGCCGTCGTAGATGCCGAAGACCTGGAACCGAGGGCAGTGGTCGTTGGGATGGGCAAGGACGGTGGTGGTCATGGTCGGCCATTTCCGCTGAGGGGAGACAGTATTATCTATACTGCCCTCGCCGGGCCAAGGTTCGCCTCCGCTGGGCAGAATTGGCACCCGGACAGCAACGCCCCTCCACAGAGGCAATTTACCTGAAAATGTGTACGGGTTGGCCGTGATCTGACCAGGCCCCTCTTTATGATCTGGGTAGCCTCGGAAACCGGAATTTGGTAGCCGGATTGTGGTGAGGAGATGAACTCCATTTCAACGAAAGGGTGCAGCGATGGCAGATGAGGAAGATACCCCAAGAGAAGACGACGATCTAGGGACAGAGGCGGAAAGCAGGGCAGAAATCGCTGCCGCCGTGGAATATGGTGAGCGATACGAGGCATGTCAGGTCACGGCCCGCAAGGTGCGAGCGGCGAGAGACTTGATCGAGTTGGCGGGTGGCTACAAGGAGGCGGCGATCTTGGCGGACGCCGTGTGGTTTGTGGCCTCAGAATGCGACGACGCCAACGCCGGATCGGGCGAGGCCCTGGCCGACGAAGACGATTCGGAAGTGGAGTACCAAGCGGACTACGAGGGATGGGAGGCCAGAACCCGCAAGGTGCTGGCGGCTGAGAGGTTGCTGTCACTGACAAGTAGCTACCAAGAGGCGTTCATGCTGCTGGACACGATAGTCGTTGTCCAGCAAGGCAAGCAGGGACACAAGCAACTGGCCAAGGTTCGTGGTGCCGCTGCCGGCTATCACAAGAGGGCTGCGGCGGCACTGGAAGAAACGGACGAAGACGAGTAGTGGCGAGGTTCGGCCACTAGCGCAAGCGGATTGATTGAACCATTTTACTTTACAAGGAGCCTAGAATGCTGACTGACGATGCTGACGAAAATGTGCGGAGCGTATTGCTGGGGGAAATCGAGAGCGAAATCGTCGGGATGAAGTATCACCAGGGCGACGTACAGCCCGGCGAGCAGGTCAACCTGGAACGGGAGAAGAACGCTCACCACCGGCAGGCGATCCGTGTCGAGAACGGCCATTTCGAGCCGGTGGGCTACCTGCCTCGCAAAACGGCTTCCTGGCTGGCCCCGCTGATCGACGCCGGGCAAGTCCATCTGGATGGCTACGTGCCGCAGGACTTTGCCGACGCTGACGAAGAGTCGAACCGCTGGCCGGTCGTGTTGATGGTTTTCCAGTGCGAGAAGGGACTGCTCGACAAGACCGAGCCGCACAGGGAA
>Ga0233425_10008079_pt1 | contig 14252 bp, 11 predicted proteins | sample Watercolumn_Towu_2_FD_181712 | JGI IMG/M metagenome (GOLD analysis project Ga0233425, IMG submission 181712) | Freshwater microbial communities from Lake Towuti, South Sulawesi, Indonesia - Watercolumn_Towuti2014_140_MG | ecosystem: Environmental > Aquatic > Freshwater > Lake | place...
CGGCGACTGAGGCGATCTCCCCAGACCCTTGTGCTGGGGGCATTCCTTTTTGTACTGCTCGACATCATCATCGATCCGGTAGCGCTCCAGGGTTATCGCTGGTTTCTGGGGCAGATTTACGGATACCGGGAACCCGGCTTGTATTTCGGCATACCCATGAGCAATTTTGGCGGATGGCTGCTGGTGGGCCTGGTAATGATCGGCGTGCTGCAGCTGTTGGACACCATCCCCTCCCTGGAACCAAAGAAAGCATCGATCCTGACCAAGGCGCCCGGGATAAGGCTTCTTGGTCCCCTACTCTACGGTGGCATCTTGTTGTTCAACCTTGCCGTCACCTTTTGGATCGGGGAGTATCTATTGGGGCTGGTGGGCTGCATTGTCCTCTTCTTCCCGAGCCTGCTGATCGTTCTCTTCACTCTCTACAAACGGGCCAACCTCACTCCAGCGCAGATTGCTGAACACCGCCGAGATTTTCCCTATGCCTGTTCATGACCGTTAGATCCGAAGCAAGGCTGCGCAGTTCCTCGTGAGGGAGGCCGACGAGGCTCGCGATGACTCTGCCCAGGCCCTTAGCCGCCTTCATGGAGCGCTTCCAGGACATGAAGTAGCTCTTGAGAAGCCAGGAGTTCCTGAGGATGGATCCAAGGACCAGGGGGACCCTCACGCGCCCTCGGGCATCGGTGATGGCCGTCAGGTCAAAGTCAATTTCATCAAGAACGCCGTCACTGATAGCGCGAAAAGAAAGAAACGGAATGTTCCTCTCATAACAGAACCGGACCACCAAATAGCTTTCCATATCCATTACGGTGACACTGTTTTCATACGCTTCGCTGAGCTTCTGTTTTGGCGCCGGCTGGTTGACGGTGACGATCTGTGTCCTTCGAATCCGCTGCTCTTCACAGAATTGAACCAGTCGTTCCGATAGTTCCAGGCCCATCTTCCTCGGTCCAGACTCCGAACAAAATGGCACCTCAAGCGAGGTAAAAGTCTCACCCAAACAGGCATCGCCCACGCCCAGTTCCTGCGTGAGGCTTCCGGCAAAACCGGCGGCGATGACCAGGTCCGGATGCATCCTCCCAAGCAGCCATTCCAGGGCCCCAAGCATTCGGTCCCGGCCAATCCCGGTTTCTATGAGCACCAGTTCTCTGGAAGGGTCCCGTCTCACAAAGCTCTTGAACGGCTCTCTTGCGGCAACCCGCCATGAACCCGTGAGTCGTTTCAGGTAAGCATACTCCTGAGGCAGAGCAAAAAGGAGCAGAATGCGGATCATGTCTTGAGCGAGTCAACTCCCGTGCCTAGGACCGAGGCCAATAGTTGGGGAAAGTCCGTGAAGATGCCGTGTACTCCTTTTCCAATGAGCGACCGCATATCGGCCTCGTCATTCACAACCCAAACCATCACTCCCCTGCCCCGTTCCCGCAAGAGACGGACATCCGCTGCCCTAAAAGTGTGAACACGGGGATGATAGACATCAGCCTTCAGGTACTCCAGAAGCCTAAAAGGGTTCCAATGGGGACGATCGGTGAGGACGCCGGTTGGAAGCAAGGGGTTGAGCACCTTCACCTGCTCCAGGTAGTTGTGATTGAACGAAGAAATGAGGACCCTTTCTGCCATCCGGTTCTTCTCAATCAAGTGCACCACCTTCTTGATTATCTCATGGTGTCCGGGAGTTCCGCGAAGATCCTTGACTTCAACGTTGACATACCAGTTGTGTTCTCGAGTGAACTCTAAGGCCTCGCCAAGAGTTGGTGCAGATTCTCCAGCATAGCTCTCCAACTCGCCATCAGAGACCCTCCCGGCACTGATCTGCCCAAAAGGGTCCTTTTCTTTGAACCAGGATCCGAAATCCAAAGAGCGAACCTTTTCGAGACTGAATTCGTGCACCCACCATGGCTGGCGAGATGGGAAAACGCGCGTGGCATTGGACGTACGATTCAGGCTATTGTCGTGAAGGACTATTGGTTCCCCATCGCCTGTCATGACCACGTCCAGCTCCCACAAGTCCGCGCCTATCTCCAGAGCTTTCTTGGCAGCAGCCAGAGTGTTTTCGGGGGCCAGGGAGCGCGCTCCCCGGTGGGCAATGTTCAATGTCCGGCCGCTGACAATCTTGGAGAGCAGGGAATTCATACATGCTCTCTCAGCCCAGCAGTTGCCGCATCTGATCGAAGAGATGCAGCATATCCTTCTTGTACTGGTCGGGAAGCAGAGGAAGACGCTTGGGGGACAGATAGGACATCTCGGCTCGTCCTTCCGCCATCTTCTTCCCATGGGAGTCGAGTAAAGCCCCCTTTGTTGAGCATCCTTTCGGGGAAGAGTCGGACTCGATTTCACCAATGGCCGTAAGAGGTGAATTCACCTTAACCGGTCGCAAATAATGGATTTCAATGCTTCGGGTGACAAAGAAGACGCGTTTGAACGCGATGACCGTCCAGCCCATAATCTCATCGAGGATTGTTGAGATGATCCCTCCGTGGGCAATATTCTCCCAACCCACGTGATGTTCGCTCAAAACGACGTCGGAACGGACCGTATTGCCCAGACTATAAAATGACATTCCAAGTCCCAACGGATTATTCGTACCGCAGCCGAAACATCGATAGCCCTGGGATTTGGGAAGGATCTTCTTCTCACCTTTGGCCGCCATAAACAAATTCCCCTCCCCTCTCCTGGTTTCTGTCTGCACTCAGCGCAACACCACGGTAACAGGTTTCTGGATTCCGGTCAAATGCCGGAATGACGCCCGGGGACTTTTGCAAAAGGCTCAAAAATCTTGTAATAATTTCAAGAAACCGCACGTTAGTGGCAGAGGGGAGATGGAGGAGGCAAAAGTCTTATGGCATTTGTTTCCGCAACGCTTTCATCTTCAGGCGTGAAACCTTGCTGGATTTGATTGTGAGTGACTTTTCCGCCACGTTGATATACAGAAATACAGGGACGCAAGACCAAGTGCGGTTGAGGAGGACTGAATGATTCGAAGTGTGATCGCTGGAATCGGAAGTTATGTGCCACCGAGGGTTGTGACCAATGATGAACTCTCCAAACTGATGACCACAACTGATGAGTGGATCCGCACACGCAGCGGTATCGAAGAGCGTCGTTTTGCAGATGAGGGAGTGTATTGCTCGGACCTGGCACTCGATGCGACCAGAAACGCCCTGGCTGATGCCAACCTTGATCCTTCCGATTTGGATTTCATCATCTTTGCCACATTGAGTCCCGACCATCATTTTCCCGGTACGGGGTGTTTTCTTCAGGCGAAGCTCGGTGTTCCATCAATTGGCTGCCTCGATGTGCGAAATCAATGCACGGGCTTTGTTTATGGTTTGGCAGTGGGCGATGCTTTTGTCCGTACGGGGATGTATCGTCACGTACTGATCGTTGGATCAGAAATCCATTCCAGCGCCCTCGACCTCTCGGACAATGGTCGGGATGTTTCCGTGCTTTTTGGAGATGGAGCCGGAGCGGTGGTTTTGGCTCCCTCGACGGAAAAGGACCGGGGCATCATTTACTCAGAGCTCCACGCAGACGGCAGGTTCGCCAAGATCCTTCATATGGATGTCTGGAATATCTCGAGAAAACCTTATCTGACACACCAGCATTTCGATACGGGGGAGATATGGCCCCATATGGACGGGAAGACGGTTTTCAAACATGCGGTGACCCGAATGGCTGAACTGGTGACCAACGCTCTTGCCCGGTGCAATGTCCAACCTGAGGACATCAAATTCATCGTTCCCCATCAGGCAAATTTGAGAATCAACCAGCTTGTGGCAGAACGCCTCGGATTCCCTCAGGACAAGTTCCTGAGTAACATTCAGAAGCACGGCAATACCACGGCGGCATCGATCCCGCTGCTTTTGGACCAAACATACCGGGCCGGCAAATTGGACCGAGGAGACCTCCTCCTCCTCATCGCTTTCGGCTCCGGCTTCACCTGGGGATCAACACTGATGCGCTGGTAGAGGCTCAGTAGAACAGATCGTGTTCGGGAAGCTCATAGAGCCGGCGAACGTGAGAGATCAGAGTGTCCGGAAGGTATCTGCCCCATAGTTTGATGGGGAGGCGATCTATGCGTATTTGAGGGCTGAATCCCACCGCAAAGAGGTACTCGAGCAGGAATTCAACATTCATGGGAATGTAGCCCTCATAGACTTTGTTGTCCCTCTGAGCAATGATTCTTTCCTCGTGAATGCTGTCTCCCAGTTCAGACTCAACCAGATCAGGGAAATTGGAAAGTATCAGTTCCACACTGATGGTTGGTTGGGGGTCTCTTATGTGAGATTCCAATCCCATCCTCAGTTCAGCCTCGGGGATTCCTCGATTCAGGTACCTTTCCCAACATTGAGATTCCTTGTATTTCCTGAAGACGTGCTCAGGGTCCCAGGGACATTCCAATACCAAACTTTTGGCCCGATAAGGGCCGTAGAAGCTTTCTTTGTGCAGAACCTGAATCTTCGGATCTTCATCAAGAGCGCTTTCAAGGTTCACCAACCGCTGGTCGTCTGCGACGATTTTGATGCCTCCAACATCGTTGATTGTCAGGGCATCACGATCGAATTTGAAACTGCCTTCAATGAAGCTCTGAGCAATCGCTCTTTCGGCCTCGACGAACTCGCTGGTCATCTCAGGTTCAGGGGTGAGCAGCAACTCAAGAGGTACTCCGAAACGCCTGGCACGTTCCGCCGCCATTTGCTCAGCCTTCTTTTGCACCAAGCTGAAGACCCAGTTTGCAATCTTGCGGTTGGCCTTTTCAGCAATCCTTCTAGCCCGTTTCACCCGGTATACGCCGATGAGCTGTCCTTTGCCGTCCAGGCACATCACACCATCGATAGGGGCCTCGCGATAGTAGAAATCGGGGTTCTTCCTATACCATTCAAAAAGCTCTTTGGCCCTCGGACCAGCTTCTTCACCCCGCCGGCAGATCGCCTCCCGCAGCTCCCCCTTGAGATGCACCCGTTTCTGTAGGATGGGGCCGTTGTGGGTCCTATGCAACAGGTTCTTTGTCAGAGATTCCAAGGTCTCCGCAAGGACAAACCCGTCACAGATGAGGATTTGCGTGAGACGCAGGGCATCGTCACCATGCAAATGTCCGCAAAACCACCGTTCGGCAATGTCCAGAAGTTGATCGCGATGGATGAATGAAGTCAGGTACATTCTTCTCACAGTTCTGTAGTCGTGGTCAGGTACGGCACAGAGATGGATTCCACCGTCGTTTTGGCGTCTAATATCTGTTCATGACAATTCTAAACTTATTCTGGGTCTTTGTGCACTATGAAAACTGTGGCATAATATGTCTCAACATAAACGCTCTGCAAAGGAGAGACACATGACAGACAAAAAGATAACCATTAAAACAGCAGCCAAGATACTTGATGTCTCTACCAAGACCATCCATCGATACCTCACAAAAGGGCTTTTAACAAGGATAAAAGAAGGGACACGGACACTCGTATTGCTTGCTGAAGTCAAAACCCTGCAAAGCCACCCAACATTGGGACAAGGACGTCCGTCATTGAACATCGAAAGGTCGCGAGGACCGGGACATATCAGGGACCTTGTCACGTTGAGCCGAGAGCGTTATGAGCAGATTCTCATCGAACTTGGCGAATTGCGAAAACAAAATCAGTTCTTCATGGAATACAAAGAAGTCCAGCTTGCCAAAGAAGAGGCCGTCCGAAGACTTCTGCTTGACATGGAACAGCTGAGGAACAGAATAAGTGCTCTGGAGACGCTCCAATTCAAAGGGGCTTCGAGGGAGCCGGTAGACCGCAAGGAATGGGCAGAGAAACGAGGGGAATCCGAAGCAAAAATGAAGAAACCATGGTGGCAGGTGTAGCCATATCAGGCTATTTCCGTTTGCTTGCTTTCAGAGAGCAGGTCGTCCCGATATTCCGCCCCATACATGTAGAGCATGATCATCGCAAAGCTCAGAATCAGTGGACCATACAGGACGCCCACCAGCCCAAAGTATTGCACTCCTCCGATGATCGCAAGAAAAACATAGAATGGCGACATCCTGCCTTCACCTCTCATGAGAAATGGTCGAAGGAAATTGTCGATGGATCCGTTGAGAACCACGGACCATACGGCTAGGAACAGGGCTTTTTTCCAGCTTCCAATCAGAGCAAGGTATGCCGCTGCTGGAATCCAGATCAAGCCGGTACCGATGATGGGGATGAGGGAGGAAAAGCCCATTACTGTTCCCCAAAACAGCCCGGGTATCCCCACAAAGGCAAGGCCAATACCTCCAACCAGTCCCTGACAAAGAGCTGTGAGAAACGTCCCCAAGAAAACGGATTTAGCCACAATGCGAATCCCAAACAGGAGTTCATCCTCTTGCTCCTTTCTGAGAGGAGAAAACGTCCTGCCCTTCTGCAACATCTCCCATCCATCTCGCACAAGATAGAAGACGACAAAGATCATGATGAAGAAATGAGTAATGAGGCTTACCAGATTTCCTAGCAGTGTCGCGCCTTTGGTCAAGAGAACCTGCCCCAGGTTCTTGCTGATCTGCAACAAATTGCTGACGACATCCAGTTTCTTCAGTTCGAGGAAACCAAAACGTTCTTGAATCATCGAGGTATACTCGACGATCCTGGGGTCCGTGGAAAGCTTTTCAAGATTGCCGCCTTTTAGCCATTCATGGACCCTGTTGATTGAATCAAGACCCTGGGCAACCAGCGCCGAGGCAAAAAGAAACACGGGGATGATCAGTAGGAAGGTGATGATGAAGATGATGGTGAGGGCCGCAAGGCCCTTCTTGCCACGATAGATTCTCACAAGGAAAACCTGAACCGGATAGAACAGCGATGCAAGAACGATGGAGAATATGAGCGTGTCCATGAACGGCGCCAGGATAAGGTAGACGAGGTATAAGGAAAAGAACAAGATCAGCAGCAAAAACGGCCGATAGCCTCGAACTCTGTATGAGGGAAACACATGTCTTTGTTCCGGACTATCCACGCCTCATCCTGTTTTTGATCTTCTGATCGGCTACTTCAACTTTGAAGCCTTCTGACGATATGCATCCGATTTGGCGATATTGCCCATTTCCTTGTTGAGGTCCGCTTCGAGCAAGTACACTTGTTTGAGCTTGGCTGGGTCATTTTGATAGAGGACTTCTGCCTTTTGAGCAAACTGAAGGGCCTTTTGACGAGAACCCTTCATGCGCCATGCCTTGGCCAGGTTGAAGAAGGCCTCACCGTTGTGAACATCAACCTGGATTGCCTGCTCGAGGAGAGGGATTGCCGGGTCGACCTTCCCTTGGGCTAGAGAAGCCTTGGCTTGATTGACGAGATGCATGGAAGCCGCGTGCTGGGGGGGGGACTGTGACAGCTTCTTTTCAGGTGGCTGTGAAGGTTTCTTTTCTACGAGTGGTGCTGGTGCTTTCTGCTCGGCTGTCTGTGGCGATTTCTTTTCTGGAGTCTGCGCTGGCGGTTCGGAGAGTGCAGCAATGTCACTTTCTTTGATCACCGGAGGAGGTTTGAGGATTGCGGTCTGTTTGGGCGCCGGCGCCGGGGTCGCGGGGGGTTGAGCGTAAGGTTGTTGAATCGATGGTGGAGGTTGCCACTCAGATGGGACGTAGACCGGTTTCTTGGGTGCACAGGCTGAAGCAATTATTAGCACGAGTGCCAGCACAATCAATGAGGCCTGCTGTCTTCCGGAGCTGCTTGCCATAGGGAAAAACCTCCGTGAATAGGAAATACCATGTGGACCGGGTCCGACTCATAGCATGAAAAGGCGTCCGCTTTCAATCGTGTAACGTGCAATAGTCCTTGGGAGCATGGCCCTCGAGAAAGACTTCCAGGCGTTGTTCACCGCAGCGCGGGGTGGCAAGTTCCCCGGACTGCACACAAACGATTCGCTCCACGATTCCGGGAGGAATGACAAACTCCTGCGGATGAATCCAGGGGCGAACCCGGTCGATGAACCTGGCCCAGATGCGGGCGGCCCCTTTAGATCCTCCAGGAATGATGGGATTGTTGCCATCGTAGCCAACCCATACGACCACCAGAAGGTCGGGAGTATACCCTATGAACCAGGAGTCACGATAATCAGACGATAGACCGCTCTGTGCTGCACAAGGGATATCGACTCCGAGGTCCTTGACGTATCGGGCCGCCCCGTTTTGAACCGCCCCCTCAAGGATTCTGGTGATGAGATAAGCTTTGGCAGGAGTGGTGACAGAATCAAACTCCATGTGGCGTCTTTCCCGGATCTCCCCATGTTCTGTGACAACTTCCTTGATGCTGATGAGAAAGGGTTTTTGACCATCATTGTCTAACACAGCGTAAGCCCCTGCCAGCTCCAGGGGAGTCACCTGAAAGCCTCCCAAGGCCACAGAAGGGTACGGCTGTAGTGACGCCGGGATGCCCAGTTGGTGAATCGTCGCAATGATTTTATCCAGCCCCACGCTCACTGCCAGATTCACCGTTGCGGCATTGAGAGACTCTTCCAGTGCGTCCCGAAACGTCACCCGGCCATGGTAGTGGCCGTCGACGTTGGCGGGGGTCCAGCTTGCACCATCTATCGCATATGCCACCGGTTCATCATTCAGCCAACTGGCCGGTGTCAGGTAATCAAGGGAAGACAGGTAGATGAATGGCATCATCACTGACCCTGCCTGGCGATGTGTGTAAAATGGCAGGTTAAGGTCGTCGTTTGGCGTATAGTTCCTTGCAGTGACCGAAGCAAGCACTGCCCCTGTCTTGGGTTGAATGGCCACGATCACCCCCTGAACCGTACCTGTTGAGGACGTCACATCCCTTCTAAGAGATGATTCCTTTTCCAGCCTCGGCAATTCTTCTCTTAAAACAGTATCAGCCGCAATGGCCATCTCGGAGTGAAGAACCGTATGGATCACCAAACCCTCGGAGGCAAGCGTTCTTTCGTCATAGAGATCATACAGCTGCTGGCGAACATAGTCGACGTAAGAGGGGGCAATTTCTCTCGGAACATTGGTTGTGGAGACCCTCAGAGGTTCACCACGGGCTTTTTCGTATTCCAGAGAAGATATCATTCCTAGATCGAGCATACGTCTAAGCACCACATTGCGGCGGTCTATGGCCGCTTGGGAATTCATGAGCGGGGAGTAGTTGTTTGGCCCTCGAAGCATTCCTGCAAGGGTGGCACATTCACTCAGACTGAGGTCTTCAACGTTTCTTCCGAAGTAATGGAGCGCCGCTTCACCCATACCATGAATTGCAACGCTGCCCTTTTGACCCATGTATATCTCATTGAGGTACATCTCAATGATGTCGTCCTTGGAATAGAGAGCCTCCAGCACCACAGCCATCGAGGCCTCTTGCAGCTTTCTCTTGACGGTGCGTTCAGATTCGAGAAAGTAGTTCTTCACAAGTTGTTGAGTGATGGTTGACCCCCCCTGGACCACACGCCTGGCCAGGAGATCCATATACAAGGCTCGAAGCATTCCCCACCAGTCAACTCCAATGTGTTCAAAGAAACGATGATCCTCAATGGCCAATACACCGTTAATCAGGTAACCGGGTGCTTGTCTTATGTTGATGAGCAATCGGCTCTTTCGCTGAGGCCCGAACAGACGTGCAATTTCGAGAGGTTCCAACTCAAGAAGGGCCAACTCATTCTGGCCGCTCCTGATCTTCACGATGGTGTTCTGTTGAAAGATGAATTCTATTCGCTGGGCAGGAAGGCTAAGCCCAGGAAATCGGAATTCCCGCAGATAGACGACAAGGCTGTCGCGGCCCGGCCTGTATTCCCCGGGCTGGAGAGGTTCTCTGTAGGCTTCCTTATACCGGCGTTCTTCAAGAAGCTGTCTCATTTGAGCTATGGAAAGAGCCTGACCGGGGTAGATCGGTATGGTGGCTGCAAAAACCCGTGATGGAATGCTCCATCGACGCGACTCAAACCGCTGCCTCACTTCCACATATAGGGTGCCAAAATAGCCAGTGACCGACAGTAGAAAGAGCACGACAAGCACCGCACAGGCCCAACCCAAGAAATGTGATGTTTGCCTTCTCAAATCAATCACTTTCTCTTCAGCTTGACCAGACATTCGATATGTGGGGTGTGTGGAAAGAGATCGAATGGTTGAACCGTCTCAATCCGGTAGTGCTCCAGCAGCGGCACAAGATCCCGGGCAAGTGTTGCAGGGTTGCAGGAAACGGTGATGACGCAGGGGGGAGCGACCCTAAGAAGGCCCTGGATGACGTGTGGATGCATGCCCGCGCGCGGAGGATCGGTAATCACCAGGTCTGGACGGCCATTGCTGCTTGAGGAGTCGCAGGCATGCCGGATGACTTCCTTGATATCACCCGAGACAAAAGAACAATTCTCAATGCGGTTGAGCCTGCAGTTTTCGGTGGCATCTGTCACGGCCCCCTCACTGATTTCAACGCCCAGCACTCGATGCACATGACCCGCAATAAATAGAGCGATGCTACCGGTGCCGCAATAAAGATCCCAAACGGTTTCTCTGCCCGTAAATTCACCGAGCTCCAAAATGGTCTTGTAGAGCTGTTCGGCAGCGAGAGTGTTGGTCTGGAAGAAAGATTCGGGAGAAATTCTAAAACTTAGAGACCCCAGGCGATCTTCAATAAACCCGAGACCAACCAAAGTCCGGCTGAATTCTGCAGTGGCAACCTGTGCTTTTCTATCCGTAACGGAATGAACCAGGGTGGTGACGCGTGGGAAGCGGGAGCAGAGATGGTCGGCAAGAAGTTCGACCGCTCGTCCGTGATTTCCCTGACTTGAAGTCATGATATTCACGAGAATCTGGCCGGTGCGCTTTCCTTCCCGGATTGTCAGAAAGCGCCAAAACCCTTGGTGGGTTCGTGTGTTGTATGCTGGCAATCGTGACTCCCGGCACCATTGTCGTACCGCTCCCAGGATCTCAACGGCCTGGGGCGACTCCAGGAAACATTGTTCAATGTTGAGCACTGGTTCAAAGGATTTACGAACATGGAGTCCCAGTGCGAGGGGTTCGGGCTGCAAGGGCCTCACGGGGCGATCATCCAGCCGCTCAATCCAGGGTCTGTGGGAAAATGTGAACTCCATCTTGTTTCGATACCAGATAGGGTGGGGTGAGGGGACCGTAGGGTGCACCGCAGCTTCACTCACTCCAGCAAGGTGTTGGAGGGATTCCAGCAGGTGCAGGCGCTTCCAGTGAAGTTGCTCCTCATAGCGCAAATCCTGCCAGCTGCAGCCCCCGCAGATTCCGAAATGGGGGCAGAATGGTTCAACATAGTGATCGGATTGAGAAAGCACCTCCCGAACAAATCCTTCAGCAAATTGTCGTTTCTTCTTCGTGATCATGAGCCGCACACGCTGGCCCGGAAGTGCATGCTCTGCAAAAACCACAAAACCTTCCACGCGAGCCAGGGCCTTTCCGCCGAAAGCCAGTTTCTCTATATCCAACTCAACTTCAGTACCTTTTCTAAGTTCCATCATCCCTGATTCACTCTAGATTTGCATTTCTTTCCTTGATGGAGAAGATATGCTAATACAAATCCGCACGAATGACCAGGACAAGGCTGACAAACGGCCCAAAGGAGATACCCTTTTCTCGAGGTGCAGGGAACCCACCATGTTGATGAATCAGGTCTTGATCTATGGCCGACTGATCAAGTTCAGCCACACCGTCTTTGCCCTCCCTTTTGCCTTGGCGGCGGTGTTGCTGGCACACCGGGAGTATCCCGTCGGGGTTTCGACATTGTGGTGGATTCTGCTTGCCATGGCCTCAGCGCGCTCTGCAGCAATGGGATTCAACCGCTTTGCCGACTACGAATATGACCGTCGCAATCCGCGAACCGCCAACAGACCTCTTGTGGCCGGCCAGATCGGCAAAAGGTCCGTTCTCATCTTCATCCTGATTTCTTCCGTTTTGTTCGTTTTCAGTGGGGCCATGCTCGGACGGCTCTGCCTGATGCTTTCCGTGCCTGTCCTGCTGGTGCTGTTCTTGTATTCCTATACCAAACGATTCACCTCCTTGTCCCATCTGGTTCTCGGATTCGCCATAGGTCTTGCTCCCGCAGGTGCCTGGATTGCATGCACGGGAGGATGGGACGTGCGGATCCTGCCTCTTTCTCTGGCCCTGATGTCCTATATTGCAGGCTTCGACATTTTGTATGCGTGCCAGGACATTGAATTCGACCGAAAGGAAAGGCTGTTTTCCATGCCGGCATGCCTTGGCGTCGAACGCGCACTCAGGATCTCTTCTGTACTTCATATCTTCACCTTCCTCTTTCTCATCTCCCTCTACTTCTTCTTCCATCTTGGCCTGGTGTATCTTGTATTTCTTTTCGTCATCAGTGTCCTGCTTGCCCTTGAGCACAAACTGGTACAACCTCATCGATTGGAAACAGTCAACTTTGCATTCTTTCACATCAATAGCGCTGTGTCCTTGCTCCTCTTCCTGGGAGTTCTTCTGGACACATGGACGACTTGACCTTTTCTGCCGCAACAAGGTTTGTGGATGTTGAGGAACGAGAAGATGAAAGAGGATATGCCTTCTTATGAAACAGAACTATCAGAACCTACAGGAATTCATGCTCCAATTGGAGAGCGTTGGTGAGCTGCAACGGATCAAGGCCCCGGTCTCCAAAGACCTCGAGATTACACACATCACCGATCTTGCATCCAAAAGCCCCGGCGGGGGGAGGGCCCTGCTGTTTGAGCGGGTGCTCGATTCTTCATTCCCGGTCCTGACCAATGCCTTTGGCAGCGAGCGTCGAATCTGCATGGCCCTCGGGGTCCCGGACTTGGATACGTTGTCTGAGCGCTTACACAGCTTCGTTGGAATGGAGCCGCCTAAGTCTCTTGGGGACACCCTGCGACTTCTTCCGCTGGGCCTGGAGTTGATTCGCTTTTTGCCAAGGACGGTGAAGAAGGCCCCCTGTCAGGAAGTCGCGTGGATTGGCAGGCAAATCGATCTTGGACGACTGCCCGTCTTGAAGTGTTGGCCTCAGGACGGTGGCCCATTCATTACGCTCCCGGTGGTCATTACCCGCAGCCTTGAGACCCGGCGGCGCAACGCAGGCATGTATCGGCTTCAGGTCTATGATGACCGGACCACTGGAATGCACTGGCATATTCACAAGGATGGCTCGCATTACTTTCAGGAGTATCGAAAGAGGGGCAAACGGATGCCGGTGGCTGTGGCCATTGGGACTGATCCAGCCACGACCTACGCCGCCACCGCCCCGCTGCCCCGCGGTATGGATGAGATGATTCTCGCCGGTTTCATCCGCAGAAAACCGGTGCCTATGGTGAAATGCCTGACAGTGGATCTGGAAGTCCCTGCCGAGGCCGAATTCATCCTGGAAGGATATGTGGACCCTGATGAACTGAAGATTGAAGGTCCATTTGGCGATCACACCGGCTACTATTCTTTGGTTGGAGAATATCCGGTCTTCCACGTGACCGCTGTAACCCATAGAAGAAACCCGGTATATTCAGCGACCATTGTCGGACGTCCTCCCATGGAAGACTGCTATCTTGCCAGGGCTACGGAAAGGATCTTCCTGCCGCTCCTGACCGCCATCATGCCAGAGATCCGCGATTTCTGGATGCCTTGGGAAGGCGTCTTTCATAATGTCACGGTCATTTCCATCGAAAAGGAGTACCCCGGACATGCCCGACGCGTCATGAGTGCCATGTGGGGACAGGGACAGATGAGCTTTTGCAAGGCTCTGGTCCTGGTAGACTCGGAGGTTGATTTGGGCAACCCGAGAAAGGTCCTCGAGTCTCTCCTCGATCAGGTTGACCTGGAATCAGACCTCTATGTTTCCGAAGGCGTTCTCGACGTGCTGGACCATAGCGCTCCCGAACCCCTGTTTGGAGGAAAGCTGGGGATTGATGCCACACATCGCTTTCACGGTGAGAAAAGCCGCCGTCCCATCGGCGTGCCATTACCCATTCCTTCTCAGGCAGCCATCGACCACTCCCTGCGCGACATCTCAGAGCTCCTGGCGGCATTCTATGTTCCTCCGTTGAACGTTGAGAACAGGCTACTGCTGATCGGTTTTCACAAGGATGGGGTCACCAGCGGCCGCGATTTGGCTGAAAGAATTCTGAACCATGAGACGCTAACGCCCTTTTCCATCATAATCCTCTATGACGTTTCCATAGACCTCAGAGATGCTTCCCTGACCCTGTGGAAGCTGTTCAACAATGTGGATCCCAAGCGCGATCTCATACGAAGAGCTAATAGACTGGTCATCGACGCCACCAAAAAGGGACCAGAAGATGGACATCATCGGCCCTGGCCCGATGAT
>Ga0233425_10008080_pt1 | contig 14251 bp, 11 predicted proteins | sample Watercolumn_Towu_2_FD_181712 | JGI IMG/M metagenome (GOLD analysis project Ga0233425, IMG submission 181712) | Freshwater microbial communities from Lake Towuti, South Sulawesi, Indonesia - Watercolumn_Towuti2014_140_MG | ecosystem: Environmental > Aquatic > Freshwater > Lake | place...
GAGATGTCCATGATGGTGGGTCTGGCGCTGCAGTGCTCGATTGCGAAACAGTCGAAGTGGGATCGAAAGAACTACTTCTACCCGGATCTGCCCAAGGGCTATCAGATCAGTCAGTATGACCAGCCGTTGTGTACCGATGGACATGTGGACCTGGCCCTCGACAGTGGCGAGGCGCTTCGCATCGGGATCATCCGAGCGCATCTCGAGGAGGACACGGGCAAGCTCGGTCATGAGTTGCCCGGTGGCGCGCCCTATGACGGATCGCTCGTGGATCTCAATCGCGCGGGAACACCACTTCTTGAAATCGTCACCGCACCGGACTTCCGCACAGCAGACGAGGTGGTTCTCTTTGCTCAGGAGTTGCGTTCGATCTGCCGGTTTCTCGGTGTGACCGAGGGCATTCTGCAGAAGGGACACATGCGATTTGAGCCGAATGTCAACATGGCGCTCACGCTTGCAGATGGACGAGAGGTTCGCACGCCCATCGTGGAGGTCAAGAATCTGAATTCATTCCGAGCGCTGAAGGGCGCGATCGATCATGAGTCGGAACGACAGCCTCGCGAGTGGGAGGAGACCGGACGCGAGCAGGGGCGCGGGATGAAGTCGACTCGCGGCTGGGATGATGTTGCGATGGCAACTGTTCTGCAACGCGAGAAGGAGGATGCGCACGACTATCGCTATTTCCCCGATCCCGATCTCGTACCCGTGGAGGTCTCGGATGACTGGATCGCACAAGTCCGCGGCGAGATGCGAGAGTTGCCGCAGTCGAAGCGAAAGCGTTACGCGGCGGCGGGAATCGGCGAGAAGGATCTTCGACAGTTGATGGATGCTCCCTCGCTGTGCGATTTCTTCGATGCTGCGGTCGATGCAGCCGGTGGCATGAACGCAGCTGTCGCGGTGGCGAAAGTGGTGCTCAATGCGGGCGCGCGCCGTGCAAACGAGACGGGTGTTGCGGTGAACGAACTGGGGATTACCCCCCGTGCTATTGCGCTGATCGTTGCACTGCGTGAGTCCGGACGCGTTTCCGCGCAGGGGGCCGATCAGTTGTTCGGCATGGCGTGCACCGATGGTGACGACATCGAGGCCATGGCGGCGAAGAACGGACTGCTCGTGACGAATGACGCAGGTCAGCTCGAGGCGTGGGTCGACGCTGCGATCGCGGCGAATGCGCAGGCGGCAGCGGATGTCCGTGCGGGCAAGATGGCGGCGATCGGGCGAATCGTGGGCGCCGTCGTCAAACAGGCAGGCGGCAGCGTGGATGGCAAGGTCGTTCAGGCTGCGATTCTCAAGCGACTTGGGAGTGCTCGCTGATGCACACGCCGCTCGTCCCGCGGTACTGGGCAGATCAAGGAGTCGACCGGGTGTTGATTGACGAGGGGTCGATCAATCGCCGCGTGCAGGAAATGGGCCGCGAACTGGCACCGCAGTTCCACGATGGTCGGGAGGTTGTGCTTGTCGCGGTGCTGACGGGGGCCGTCGTGTTCGTCGCGGATCTGATGCGTGCGATCCCAACGCGCGTGAAGATCTCGATGGTCAGTGTGGCCTCATACGGCGCGTCTACGCAAAGCCAAGGCGCGGTACTGGCATCAACACTCCCATCGAACATCAGTGGGAAGCATGTCATCATCGTTGATGAGATTCTCGATTCGGGTGGAACCATTCGATTGCTCCGTGATCGACTGTCCGCGCAAGGCGCGGCCTCGGTGCAGGCGTGCGTTCTGCTGCGCAAGCAGCGGCCACAGGCCCTCGAAACACCCTGCGAACTCATCGGTTTCGACATTCCGGATGTGTTTGTTGTCGGCTACGGACTGGACTTCAACGACGAGTTCCGCAACATGCCGTTTGTCGGCGTTCTCGGTGAGTCTGCGATTCGCAAACGGAGCACTCCGTGAGCAGCACTCTGACTGCGGGCGCATCGGTGCGCGAACTCGCTGCAATCGTTGATGAGGACGAGACGATCCTGCTGGTTGTCCGTCCGGCGCCATGGTTCATTGTGACAACAAGCGCGCGAGCACTGCCAGCGGCTGGGGCTGCAGGTGCGGTGCTTGCGGTGGCGTCGCTCGATCCATCGATCCCGTGGGATATCACCGGTGCCGCGCTTGCCTTCACTGCGATCATGGTTGCGCGCGCCATCTGGCAGTGTGCAGACTGGTTCTCGCGCGTCTATGTGCTCACCGATCGCCGCATCGCCGTCCGAAGAGGGGTTCTGCCCGAAGTGTCGGAGTGTCCACTTGCCGAGGTTGCAGGAGTGGGGCAGCCGCAGCGATGGATCGAACGAGTTGGCAAGACGGGTTCTCTTGCGGTCCTCTGCGGGCCATCGCGCCGTACGCGGCGAGCATGGCGACTCAAGCAGACAAAGTCGGGCGAAGGCGCGCTCCCTACGGGAGTCAATCAAAACGCATCGTCGCTCACGGCTCGCAAGTCGGCGCAGAAGCACCGCGTGCGCGTAGCAACGGAACTGGAATGGAGCGTGATACGCGCCCCTGATGTGGTGCGACACACGATCCTGCAAGCGGTGACCCGCTATCGCTGAACGCCCGCGCTCGCACGCCGCGACCAGAGCCGCCCGCGCTACCAGAGTCCTTCGCGAGGATTCGGCAGTCGTTCGCCAATCTCTCGCAGTGCGCTCTGATCCTGCTCAGTCAGCGACGGCGGCGCAGCGATCTGAATGACCGCGTAGAAATCGCCCGGCGATTTGTTCGGTGGCGCGATGCCCTTGCCAGGAACTCGAACCCGCTTACCACTCGAGGTGCCGGCAGGCACACGCACATCAACCGTTCCTTTGAGAAGCGGAACGCTGACCTTCGTACCGAGGCTCGCCTCGGCAATGGTGATCGGGACATCAATCAGGATGTCCAGCCCATCGCGGCGGAAGTGTGGATGCGGGGCGACCTGAATGCGCAGCACAAGGTCCCCCGCCGGTCCGCCGCCAATCCCAGGACTCCCACGCCCTGCGATCCGCAGCGATGATCCCGTGGCAACTCCGGGTGGAATGCGCACATCGAATGTGGTCGGCTTGCCGTCCTCGCCGCTTCGAAGTGTGACGCTGCGGACGCCGCCAACAGCTGCCGTTGTGAAGTCGACCGTCGTCTCCAGTTCGATGTTGTTGCCCGCGCGCGCCGCCGAGCGTCCAGACCTGCCAGTTCTGGCGCGACTTCCTACACTTCCGCCGCCTCGCAGAAAGTCGCCGATTCCACCGAGACCACCAAGCATGTCCTCGAGGTCCTCTGGATTCACATTCTGCCAAGGACTGCCAGCACCCGACGCTCCGCCGCCGAATGGACTCCCCGCAGCACCTGCATGTCCGAACTGGTCGTACGCCCTTCGCTTCTGCGAATCAGACAGCGTGTCATATGCCTCCTGCGCCTCGCTGAAACGCTTGGCTGCTTCGGGCGACTTGTTTCGATCGGGATGGAACTCCTTCGCAAGCCGCCGATGCGCCTTGCGGATGTCGTCGTCGCTTGCGCCCCGCGTTACACCAAGTACTTCGTAGTAGTCACGCGCCATCGTGCGGGTGCAGTATAGAAGTCCGCATGCACAAGGCGATCGTGTTGTCCGTGTGTATGGGAGCACGGTCGGTCGAGAGACTCGGCGTAGCATCTGATGACATGAAGCCCGTGACTGTTCCGCTGCCGATCGTGACGCAGCCGCAGGTTTCTGGGGGCGACTGCGCATCGCATCGCCACACTCAGATTCGATCCTCTCGCATGTCTGTGAAGCGATTCGCCGTGCTGCTTGTAGTGCAGGCACTCATCCTGATCCACATTGCGCACTGGATCGCAGTCGGCACCACACTCGCGCCGATCGAGCCGAGCGAGTCGATGGAAACGCTGAAGTACGGAACTGTGACTGTTGGCGCGATCTTCTTTCTGATCGCACTCGCATCGACCGCGATCTTTGGTAGGTGGTTCTGCGGTTGGGGATGCCATCTCCTGCTGCTGCAGGATGGATGCGCGGCACTCCTGAAGCGGACTGGACTTCGGCCGCGCGAGTTTCGATCTCGACTTCTTCGCTGGATTCCACTCGCTTTGGCGCTCTACATGTTTGCGTGGCCTGTCGTCTACCGATTTGGCATAGCTCCATTCATTCAGCCTGATCTCCAGCCCATGCAACTGTCCTGGAAACTGACCCTCGATGATTACTGGGCCACATTCCCGAGCTGGCTCGTCGGCATTCCATTTCTTCTGTTGTGCGGCGCTCTGACTGTTTGGTTTCTCGGCAACAAGGGCTATTGCACCTACGCCTGCCCCTATGGCGGCTTCTTCGCACCGGTGGATGAGTTAGCCGTCGGCCGAATTCGGGTGAACGATGCATGCGAGGGCTGTGGTCACTGCACAGCGGTTTGCACATCCAATGTGCGCGTACACGAGGAGGTAGCACTCCACAAGATGGTGATCGACCCGGGTTGCATGAAGTGCATGGATTGCGTGTCGGTCTGCCCGAACAACGCCCTCTCATTCGGCTACGGCAAGCCCGCTGTCACGGTCGCATCGCAACGGCGTGCGGAGCGCAAGTGGGATCTGACATGGACGGGCGAGTGGTCGCTGCTCGTCGCGGCACTCTTTGCGTTTTACGCGGTGTACTTTCCGTTCACTAACGGTGTTGGAAAGGTCACGCTGCCGCTGCTGTTCGCATCGGGAATTGCTGCCTGCTTCGCATTCATGGCATGGAAGTCTGTGCAGATCGTGCGCCGAGTGCCGACAGGATTTCATCGCATCAATCTCGTGCGGCAGGGGCGCATCGCGGCCGCAGGCGTTGCGTGGCTGGTGGGCACACTTGTGATTGGCGGAGGTCTGGGTGCGAATCTTGCGACGAATGTCTGTGCAATGATGGCTTTCCGAAACGATTCGCAGGTGCAGCAACCGGAGGCGATCGTGTTTTCTTCCGACCGCAGTCCAATCGATCCGAAGACGTCGCTGTTCGCCGATGCGGCAATCGCCTGGTATCGGCTTGCGCTACCGGTGGCATCGGGGGGCGTGGCGATACTTCAGCCTGCGCAGGATCAGATAGTGCTGCGCATGGTGTTCTTGCACGGAGTGCTCTCTCAATGGGACGCAGCCGAGGCACTCATTCAGAAGCGATTGTTGGGGTCAGAGAGCGAGGTCTTTGCGCTGCTCCTCGCGCGTGTGTGGCGTTCGAGTGGGCAAACAGATCGTGCGATCGAGTGGTTGATCGAACAGTCGCGGCGCAATCCCACTTGGATGGGCGTTCCTGAGGAGATGATTGGAATGCTCGTGCGGGAAGGTCGAAACTCGGAGGCGATCCGATTGGCGCGTGAGGCATCGACTCGTCCGAACGCGCCTGCGATGCTGACCAATCGACTCGCTGCACTTCTCATCCGCCAGGGTTCGGTGGAGGAGATCGAAGAGGGACTTCGGATTGCGCGTGCCACGCAACTCCTCGAGCCGGATAATGCCTCGTTGCTTGGGGTCGTGGGCCTCGGCGAGATTCGGCTCGGTCGCGCCGATGCCGCCATGCCATTGCTTGAGCGGGCGCTTGGACTGTCGCCAAACGATCCTGCCCTCCACGACATCATGGCGGAAGCGTGCGAACTTCGAGGCGAATCTGAGCGAGCTCAGTCGCACAGAGATCGATCCGGTGAATTGCGGTTCGGTACTCGTACAGAGTGAATGCGGTCACAACCTTTTGCTCGGATCGGCGCGCGAGACGGTGCGGCGAACGCTATGCTCGCCCATTCGATGTTGGCGTCACTCTCCATTCGTGAACTGCTTGACACTCGTGCCGTGCTTGTGCCGCTGAAGGCAACAGATCGGCAGGGGTTGCTGGATGAACTGTGTGATGCCCTTGGGGGCACGGGAGCGGCGTCGGATACCGCACAACTCAAGAAGGCAGTGTGGGAGCGTGAACAGCAGCGATCGACGGGGATCGGCGAGGGCCTGGCATTTCCGCACGGAAAGTGCAGCAGTGTTGCCCGGCCCGCTATTGCCGTGGGGCGTCCTGCCGTCCCACTGGACTTTGGCGCGATCGACCGTCGTCCAATTCGATTGATTGTGCTCCTCGCATCACCGCCCGATCGCATCACCGATCACATTCAGGTGCTTCATCTGTTGAGCCGCATCTTCTCCGATGCGGCGACGCGCGAACGGATCTTCTTGGCGCCCGATGCGATCACGCTACGAAACGAATTGCTCGCCGCAGAGTCCGCGCTTGCCGCCCGCGGTGGTTGATGCGCGCCATCCGACCGGTCTTCAGTTCCATCGCTCAACCGAGGCTCGGATCGAACCGCGGCTGAACCAGATCAGCATGAATATGGGTAGCGCCCAGTGCCATAAGAGAGTGATTGCCATACCTATCAAGCCGAAACCTCGCATGACGGCTGGCGAGGGGAGGCCTTGAGATTGGGCTGCCTGCATGGCTTCGAGCGATGAAGCAAACTGGATCCAACCAGCGCCAGCCAGAAGGAGCGCGAGGATGAGCTTGGCACCAGCCCACGCTCGAAGGAGCGTGGCGCATGATGAGCAACGGCGAAGCAGCTGAACACCCCCGACGAGCAGCATGACCGCCACGAGCATCGACAGAAGAGAGAGCGCTGCGTTCATCCACTGATGGCTGTCGTTGACCGCTTGCTGGATTTCGAACTGCGCGACACTCTGCGGCGCGATACGGGCACCGAGTTCGTACATCTGTCGCGAAAAGATTGAGGCAGCCATTCCGCATCCACTTTGAAGCACCCCGGCGATACCGAAGATAACCGCGATGGAACCAACAACGCCGGGCCATCGTTCTGTCGTTGGAGTCGACACGCTTGTGAAGGTCGGTGGGATGTTGGTTGGGATCTGAGGCGTTGAGGTCATTGCGAGCATCTCCTCAGTGTTCGAGGCGAATGATTGAGTGGTAACTGCCGTCCGTCAGGCGCTCCGCAGCATCGCCTATCGACCCGCGGGGCAACCACTCCATTTCGTGCACGATTTTACCGCGCCAGTGCTGCGCAAGCCAGCGCGCCTGTTCCTGGTTCTCGGCTGAATCAAGACTGCATGTGCTCCAGAGAACATGACCGCGTTGGGCCACGAGCCCGCGGTGATGTGTGGCGATCGCGCGCTGCAGTGCGACTAGCTCAGTCATGGCGTGGTCGCTGTATCGATAGCGCGCTTCAATGCGCCGTGCGAGAACGCCTGTGTTGGAACAGGGCACATCAAGCAGCATCAGATCGAAGTGGCGTGGATACGGACCCAACTCTGCCAACTCGCATACACGAAGATTGGAGATGCCCTTCGCGCGCTCACGCAGAACGCGCAAGCGGGCCGCATCTGGGTCGGTCGCCCAAACCTCTGCACTCGGGTGCAGCAGTGCCAGCTGAACGGACTTGGTTCCGCGGCCAGCACATGCATCGAGAATCCGCTGCGGATTGAGAGTGTGCGTGGCGCGCACGGCCTGCGCGCTCGCCGGATCTTGCAGGATGAGCTTTGGATGCTTCCGAAGGAGATGAGCAAGTTCGGGTCCGCCTGAGCCGTGCACAAAGAACCCATCGCACGAATGAGGCGAAAGACCCGAGAGTGCGGACAGATCCCCGCCAGTCTTCTGGGGATACCCATCATGAATGGTGAGCGGCATCTGCATCATGCTGTGCAGCGCCAGTTGCCGCGCGTGCTCCATTCCCCGTGTGGCGTGCCAACGGGCGACCAACGCATGCGGGTGACTCGTCTGGACTGCCAGTCGCGCGATAGCGTCTGGCGGCAGGGGCGCTTCGTTCAGAAAGAGCAGTCGTCCGTCCGGCAGCGGAAGCACATCGCGGCGTTCAGGCCAATCGGCAACACTTTCGCGAGCGATGGTCTCGCCACGCAGACCGGCAACTCGGCGCAGCACAGCGTTCACCATGCCTGCGGCACCATGCTGCAGTCGACTACGGGTCCAACCAACAGTGTCATCGACCACCGCATGGGTTGGTTCACGCGGCATGTAAAGCAGTTGTGTGATGCCAGCGAGCAGCGCTGCACGCGCAGGCGGTTGAACTTCCAGCCATGGGCGCGTGCAGAGCGGACGCGCAATCGACTCCGCCGTGAGCCAGTGGCGAATCGTGGCGCGTTCGATCGCCGCCGCGAGACCGCCACCGCCGAGCGATGCACCCGCATCAGCGATGTTGTCGAGTTGCGTTGAGTCGGCGGAGGATTCTGCGACGGCAGCCGAACGCCGCTGGTCAAAGAGCAATTGAGGAAACGCTGTCACCTGCGGGAGCAGATGGTTCAGTGCCGCAGCTCGCGGCAATGTCGTTCGGGCGCAATTCACTTGGCGCGCACGCGCACAGCAGACTTGCGAAGGGCGGACGCAACATCTGTCCGCTCCCACGAGAAGCTGCCCTTGCCGGACGAACCAGGTTCACGACCGAAGTGCCCGTGATACGCAGTGTGCGCATAGATGGGACGCTTGAGGTCGAGCGTCTCAATGATGCCGGCTGGCGTCAGGTCGAAGTGCTCGCGCACGATGCGCGCGAGTTTCTCGTCGGGGATCTTGCCGGTGCCCTGCGTATCGATGAGCACTGAGGTTGGTTCTGCGACACCGATCGCGTACGCAATCTGCACTTCGCAGACTTCCGCGAGGTCCGCACCCACAATGTTCTTCGCGACATAGCGGGCCATGTAGGCGGCGGAACGATCCACCTTCGATGGGTCCTTTCCGCTGAACGCCCCGCCACCGTGGCGGCCGCGACCGCCGTAGGTATCCACGATGATCTTGCGGCCAGTGAGACCGCAGTCGCCGTGCGGGCCGCCGATTTCGAATCGACCAGTCGGATTCACATGCACGGCAATGCCGTCGTGCCACCAGTCACCGAGCACCGGCTTGATGATGTGTCGGATGACCTCCGCTTTCAGCCGATCCTGGCAGTCGTTCCACATTGGATGGTGCTGTGTGGAAAGCACCACATTTTCAATCTTGCGCGCGCTGCGGCCGTCATACTCCACTGCAACTTGGCTCTTCGCATCGGGGCGCAGTCCCTTGATGATTTCCTTCTCGCGAACCTCGGCCTGCCGCGCCACGAGGCGATGCGAGAGCATGATCGGTAGTGGCATCAATTGGCGCGTCTCGCGGCATGCGTAGCCGAACATCATGCCCTGATCACCGGCGCCCTGAGCCTTCTTCTTCTTGCTTGCGGACTTTGTGTTGACTCCCCGCGCAATGTCGGGCGACTGGCGCCCAAGAGTCACGAGGACGCCACAGGAGCGCCCGTCGAAGCCGATCTCCGCCGCGTTGTAGCCAATGCGGATGATCGTGTCGCGCGTGATTTTCGCGACATCCACATAACCGCCACAGGTGACTTCGCCGGCCACAACGGCCAAACCCGTCGTGACGAGCGTCTCGCAGGCAACTCGCGACTGCGGATCGACGGAGAGCATCGCATCGAGCACGGCATCCGAAATCTGATCGGAAACCTTATCGGGATGACCCATGGACACGGATTCTGAGGTGAAAGTGTAAAAATGGTTTGGCATGGGCGCTTTCTAATCGAATAATTGGGGGGAAAAGTCTAATGTACCTCATGGGTCGACGGATAGCCATCCCGCTTAGCCTTCTTCATCACTGCAATGCACCAGAACGCACTCCGAGTAACGACCCTGATCCCTGCACAGAGCAGGCTCGATATGCGCTGTAGCTCGGTGCGGGCGGTGGTGGTCGGTGTTGCGTTGTCCGCGTTGAGCGGGCTCTGTGCATCGTTGGCTACTGCACAAGGCAAGAACGAGGAGCCGCTGTTCGCCTCGAGCCATGTTCTCGTTCGAGTGACCGGCGGTTACGAGGCGGGTCGGAATGCGGATGGCGATTGGACTTTCGCACGATCTGCGCAGCAGAGCGATTTGCCACATCAAGCGGGCGCTGCAGCGGGGCAAGCGCCAGCAGAACTCGATGCACTCGTTCGCGTGTTGCGTGGAGTCGGTGTCAGCAACATCGTGCGCCCGCTGCCATACACACCGGTGCACGCAGACGCCGCGGCCGCAGTCGGGCTGGACCGCTGGTGGCGCATCGACATTCCGGAGGGTTCGAACGCGCTCGCTGTGGCGGATCTGCTGAAGGCGACATGGACGGGCTTCGAGGTGTCCGAAGTGGATGGCATCGGCGGTGTTGCCAGTGTGCCAAACGATCCTGGATTCTCACAGCAGTACGCGCTCCGCAACACAGGGCAATCCGGCGGCACTGTGGGCGCAGACATCCGTGCAACCGAAGCATGGGACATTGTGACGGGTAACCCCAACATCATCATTGCCGTTCTCGACAGCGGAGCCTTTCCGCACACGGAGTTGTCCGGCCGCATCTTGCCCGGGCGCAATGTGCCTCTCAACAACACCGATACAAGCGAGGTGTGTGGCGGCCACGGAACGCATGTCAGCGGCATCATTGCTGCGTCTGGGAACAATCAAGTCGGAATCGCGGGCATCTGCTGGACTGCACGCATTCTGCCCGTTGTGGTGGTGAACCCATGCTCGGGACTCGAGTCGCAGGTTGCCGACGGTCTCGTGTGGGCGGTTGACCACGATGCGGACCTTGTCAACATGAGCTTGCAGTACTCGGTTGGGTCGCAGTACTTGCTCACGGCGGTGCAGTATGCGGCAGCGCTCGATATTCCGATGTTCGCGGCAGTGGGCAACAGCAGTTCCGCCGTTGCGTTCCCAGCGCGCTTCTCGGAGACGATTGCCGTGGCAGGTTCAACCCGCTTTGATCAGCGCTACAGCCTCTCCAACTTTGGCCCGGAAGTTGATCTGAGCGCTCCGGCTGAGTCTGTGTACTCGCTTTCAACCAACAACAGCTACGCGAACAGATCTGGCACAAGCATGTCATGCGCGCATGTGACGGGGACTGCCGCACTCATGCGCGCAGTCTTCCCGCGCATGAAAGGCGCGCTGATTCGCACCGTCCTGATGCAGCAAGCGCGCGACATCGACGCGGTCGGCTTCGATGAACTGACTGGTGCGGGAGTGGTGAACGCAGCCGCAAGTGTGGCAGCTGCAGCCGCGTTGTACCCGGGGCCAGCCGATCTTGATGGTGATGCCATGGTTGGTGGCACGGATCTGACAATCCTGCTGTCGCAGTGGGGAAACTGCGATGGTTGCAACTGTGTAGCTGACATCAACGCGGATTGCTCCGTGAACGGCACCGACTTGACCGCGCTGCTCTCGGCATGGTCAGGCTCCTAACATTGATGTTGCCATGAAGGGCAACGCCACACTCGTACCCGTCGAACTGACGCGGATCTACATCCGCGAGATGGCCGACTTGCAGATCATCGAGTTGACGGAGATCGGCGGCAAGCGCTCCTTCCCGATCGTGATAGGCATGGTTGAGGCGTGCGCGATCGAGCGACGCCGCAGCGGTACCGAGGCAGAGCGACCGCAGACGCACGACCTGCTCGCGAATGTGATCCGTGTACTCGGCGCATCTGTCGCGCGAGTGGAGATTTGCGATCTCCGCGAGAACACCTTCTTCGCAAATGTTGTTTTGCGGCGCGGAAGCGATGAGATCGTTCTCGATTCGCGCCCCTCGGATGCGATCGCTGTGGGGGTTGCCATCGATGCGCCCATCTTTGTGGCGGAACATGTGCTTGCCACAGCGTCCGTTCAAGCTGCGCAGCCGTCTCTTCCCTTTGCGGTCGATGAAGACTCGGAATCTGAAGATGAATCTGAGTCGGAGAGTGACTTGGACAACGAGGAGGGTCCGCAGGCGAACTGGTGGGAGGATGAGGATGCCTCCGACGAGGACGAGAGCGACGAAAAGTCCTGAAGCGCGCGGGGCAGTTCCGCTCGCCATTTCAGTCCAGTCAGTTTGAGTCGTGCGCGGCCTCTTCGACGCTGCCGAGCACTTCGCGCAGGAGCGTTGTCGCAAAGGAACCGGCGGGCAGTTCAAAGCGAAGCAGAAAGAAGCCGCCATGTTCATCGACACCGGATTCAATGCTCGCCGCTCGAACCGCTGCGCGAAGCGCACGGCGATCTCCCGTCGGAGCATGTGCGGCGCAGGTCATCTGATCGCTTGAAACGCCGAGCTCCTGCATCGCGGACAGCTCAAGGTGTGCGGTCGTGCCCGTCGGTGTCCGAACCGATGTGCCGGGCAGCGGCCCGGTCGGGGTTGTTTCGAATGCAGCACACCGACGCCGTACTTCTTCAAGGTTGTCCTCTGCGCCAATCAAGAAACAGCGCGATGTATCGCCAACCTGCATCACATCCCCGTCTCGCGGCTCATTCCAAGATCCGTCATCGAGACGCGCACGAAGGACGCGGTTGAACACAGCGGACTGCCACGCGCTGATCCAATAGCGGAGTTGTTCGCCGCCAAGATTCTTGACGGCACGAGAAGCCTTTGCACCGCGAGCAAGCGCCGCCGTGACGCGTCGCTCGGCGTGGTCGCTCTCGCCCCAGAGCGGGACGGCATCGCCAAAGCGACCTTGCGCACACGCCTCGCGAGCTGCTTGCTGGTGGGAGGGGAATGGCACAGTTCCATCGCCAAATGAAAGGAGATGATCGACAAGCGCATCCCACTTCTGCAGCAGGCAGCAAGCACCAAGCAGGTGACCATCCTGACGGAACCCAAATCGCTGACTCCCGAAGGCGTTGGGCATGCCGACTCGTGCGATGTGCTGAAGCCGCTTGTGGACAGAAGGCACTTGCAGCGGATCCACATTGCGTACGCGGATCACAAATCGATTGCCCGCAAGATGACCAAGGCGCAACTTGTGTTTGTGTCGGGCCGTCCAGAGCACTTCCAGTCGCTCGTGCGTCAGTTGTGCAGCCGGCTCCGCGCCAGGCAGATTCACCGACAGGACCTGACGGGTGACCGCCCGCTTGTCCTTGCGTCCCGCGTAACCCACATCGCGCGGCGAAACGCCGAAGTGCCGCGCCACCGTTTTCACAAGTTCTTCGTGCGTCATGTCGCTCTTCTGGATCGCAATGAAGAGATGTTCGCCTTCGCCGCTTGGCTCGTAGAGCGGCAACTCGTCCACGAGGAAGTCGTCCGAGCGAACCTTGATCAGTCCACCCGGCCCTTCGGCGCAGAGCAGCGTGCGTGAAACAAGCGGCGATGCTCCGCAAGTGCTGCGTCCGGCTGCCGTCGTTGAAGCGGCGTTCCCACGCAAAGGCACGCCACATGCGGTGAGCGCGCGCGCGATCTGCTCTGCAGGGCTGCCCGCATGGTCGATGTGCACAGCATTCCAGCCGAGCGAGCGAGCTGCCTCGATGTTCTCCGGCAGGTCATCCGCAAAGAGGATCTCTGCGGCATGGAAGCCAGTCGCCGCTTCAAAGGCGCGGTAAATGTCCGGATGCGGCTTGTTCATCCCAAGCAAATGGGATGCGTGCCGAATCTCGATCGCATTGAACGCATCGCTCGTCTCGTGCATGTGCTGCCAGTGCACCTGATTCGTGTTGCTCAGGCATGCAACCCGAATGCCGAGCGCCTTGACCTCGCGGAGCAGTTCGAGCATTTCCGGGTAATCGCCGAGAATCCACGCACCATGGATGCGATCGACTTCGTCAGGCGTGTGCGCGCCGCCGAATGCAGCAGACATAGCCGCAACAAACTCGTCGTGCTGCAGTTCGCCGCGCTGATACACATCCACTAGGCGAGCGCGTTCACGCAGGAATGCGGGATCGCTCTCCGCTTTCGGTGCGCTGTGCGGCACGCCAGCTGCTTCGCATCCCTCGCGCCATGATCGGCAAATACGAACAACCACGCCGCCGAGATCGAGGCAGAGCACTCGCGGTTGTCCCGGTGCGCTGCTCATGGCCCTTGTGCGCGCCGCTCCTGCCGGCGTGCGCGAAAGAAGCGAGTGAGCAACTGACCGGAGCGAATGCGGTCCACACCTCCAATCACTTGCATGCGGTGGTTGAGACGCGGATCGCGGCACAGGTCGTACAGAGTGTCGACAGCACCGGCCTTCGGGTCGCGCGCGCCATACACCAGTCGTTCAATGCGCGCATTCACAAGTGCTCCGGCACACATCGGGCACGGCTCGAGTGTGACGGCAATCGAACATCCGGAGAGGCGCCATCCACCGACCGCGAACGAGGCGGCGCGCAGTGCCGCGACTTCGGCGTGTCCGGTTGGATCGCCCGTCGCCTCGCGGTCGTTTGACGCTTCGCCGAGAACCACGCCCGCTCGATAGATCACTGCACCCACAGGCACCTCGCCGCGTACTGCAGCCTGCTCAGCCAATGCGATGGCGCGCCGCATCATGTCGATGTCCTCGCGCGTTGCACCGGGCGGCATTCTGCGCAGGCGCCGCGAAGTGCGGCGTCGCCACATCGTGGAAACAACCGAG
>Ga0233425_10008081_pt1 | contig 14250 bp, 11 predicted proteins | sample Watercolumn_Towu_2_FD_181712 | JGI IMG/M metagenome (GOLD analysis project Ga0233425, IMG submission 181712) | Freshwater microbial communities from Lake Towuti, South Sulawesi, Indonesia - Watercolumn_Towuti2014_140_MG | ecosystem: Environmental > Aquatic > Freshwater > Lake | place...
ATCAGCCAGGCAACTAGCTGAAATTACAGGGTCGCCGGTACCACCCCGATTTCAGTCCGGGCGTACAAATATTCTGGTAGTCAGATGTAGGTGCAAGTGGTAATAGTCCCTCCATGGTCGCACCCGCCATCCGCTTGAGGACTACCCTTCCTTGCCTCCTCGCTCTCGGGCTCGTCTCGGCTGCTGCCTCGGCCGCTCCGCCGAAGCTCCGGCATCAGGCTGACTCCCAAGGCGACGTCGTCGTCTTCGGCTCGACGCTGGCTCTCGACTGCTCGACGGACGTGCCCGCGCCGCCGACCGGCACCACGACCTCCTGCGCCGGCCAGCTCCTGGTCAGCGACACCGCGCCCGACCTCTACTGGCGCGACAACGTCGCCAACGCGACGATCACTCCCGAGCAGGCGCGCACTAGCGCGACGCTGGTGCTGCCGACCGGCGCCAAGGTCACCTACGCGCGCCTCTACTGGTCGGCGCTCAAGGTCGGCGCGACCGCCGACAAGAACATCGTGCTCGACTGGAAGGGCGGGCCGACGCAGACCATCAACGCCGACGACAGCTGGACGATCTCCTACGGCTTCCCCAGCCACCCGGACTGGTACTACTACCAGTCGACGGCGAACGTCACCGACTACGTGGCGAAGTGGGGCGCCGGCGACTTCCGCGTGACCGGCGTCGAGGCGCTCCCGCTGGTGGGCGTCGAGGTGGACCGCGCGTTCTCCGCGTGGAGCATGGTGGTCTTCTACGAGAAGCCCGGCGACGAGCTCAGGAACCTCGCGCTCTTCGACGGCTTCACCTCCATCGACCCGGGCATCCCCGGCCAAGAGAAGGCCGAGGTCACCCTCTCCGGCTTCCTGGTGCCGCCGGGCTTTTCGGCCAAGATGACCGCCTTCACCTACGAGGGCGACAAGATCTACACCGGCGACTTCTTCACCTTCAATGGAACGAAGCTCTCGGACGCCGAGAACCCCGTCGACAACTTCTTCAACTCTTCGCGCAGCTACTTGGGCTCGCCGGTCAGCGGCGCCTCCGACGTGCCGAAGCTCTCGGGCAAGGCGGGCACGATGGCGGGCTTCGACCTCGACACGGCCAACGTCACCACTCTGGTCAAGGCCGGTGACACCTCGGCGAAGGTGGGCGCGGCCTCCGACCTCGACATCTTCCTGCTCGGCGGCTTCGTCACCTCGCTGACCAACAAGGCCCCCGACTTCCTCGACTTCGAGAAGAAGGCGACGGACGTCAACGGCGGCGCGCTGCTCACCGGCGACGTCGTCGAGTTCGTGCTGACCGCGAAGAACACCGGCAACGACGCCGCGGTGAACACCGTGCTCACCGACGTGATCGACCAGGGCTTCGACTACGTGCCGGGCAGCCTCGAGGTCGTCACCGGCCCGAACACCGGAGTGAAAACCGACGCCAAGGACACCGACCAGGGCGAGTACGACTCCGCGTCGAAGACGCTCACCGTGCGCCTCGGCACGGGCGCGAACGGCACTACCGGCGGCACCGTCTCGATCGGCACCACCATCAGCGTGAAGTTCCGCGTCAAGGTCGTGGCGCTCACCGGCAGCGTGTCGAACCAGGGCAAGATCGAGGCGTCGGGTCAGGCCGGCGGCCCGAAGAAGAGCTGGCTCTCCGACGGCGACCCCGTCACCCCGGGCGCGCAGGCGACGACGGTCACCATCCAGGAGTGCAACACCGACAAGGATTGCCCGGCGAACAAGCCGCACTGCGACACGACCACCAAGACTTGCCAGCCGTGCAAGACGGACTCCGACTGCAGCGACCCGACCAAGCCGGCGTGCCTGGCCGACGGCAGCTGCGGCGAGTGCTCGAAGACCAACACCACGCTGTGTCCGACGAACAAACCGGTCTGCAACGAGTTCACCGGCAAGTGCGCCGTCTGCGCGCCCGACGACGACTCGAAGTGCACCGGCAACCCGGCGGGCCCGGTGTGTCGCGTCGGCAGCGGCAACGAGACCTTCTGCGGCTGCGAGCAGGACAGCGACTGCGGCGGCCCGACCAGCGGCAAGGTCTGCGACACCTTGAAGACCCAGACCTGCATCGACGGTTGCCGCGGGCAGGACGGCAACGGCTGCCCGACGGCCCTCGAGTGCACCAGCAAGGACACCAGCATCGGCAACTGCGTCCCGCCGCAGCAAGGCAGCGGCGGCAGCGGTGGCAGCGGCGGCATGGGCGGCAGCGGCGGCGTCGGCGCGACGGGCGGCGGCTCGGGTGCCGACGACTCGGGCGACGATGGCGGCTGCGGTTGCCGCGTGCCCGCCGGCAGCGCCTCGCGCGGTGCGTTCTTCGGACTCTTGCTCGGCCTGAGCCTGCTCGCCCTGCGTCGCAGGGCCGGCGCTCGCACGCCGAGCTGACCTCCTCGAGCAGGGAGGCGACCCGCTCTCACGGACCTGACCCGGGCGTCACGTCACGAACAGCGAGCCGGTCGCCTCCCTCGCCCGAGCCCCGGGCGCGGGCCGTCGCTGCGCCGACCGTGTATGCTCACGTGGAGGTTCGCGTCGTGAGCCCGTTCGCCCGTCGCACGATCGCCTGGGCGGTCGTGACATTGACCGCCTGCAGCATCGAGCTCAGGGGCGGCGCCGACCTCGCGCCGGGCGATGCGGGAGCGGAAGGCGGCGTCGGCGGGAGCGTGTTCGACGACGCGGGCTTCGGCGGCACCGCTGCTGGCTCGGCGGAAGCCGGCGCTGACGCCGACGCCGCGCTCGAGGCCGAGGCCGGGCCCGTGCTGCCCTATGCCTACCGGCGCCGCCTCAGCGTCGCGGCGGCGAGCGGCGCGCCCGCGGGCGCCTCGCTGGTCCTCAGGTTCGACCACCAAGCGCTCGTCGCCGCGGGCAAGGCGCGGAAGGACGGCAACGACGTGCGCGTGTTCCGCAAGGCCGGCGGTCCCAGCGCGGAGCTCCATCGCGTGCTCGATCCCGTCTCCAGCTGGGAGCGCAGCGACACCACGCTCTGGTTCCGCGCCCAGGCAGCCATCGGCACCCTGGCCGACGAGAGCTACTACCTCTACTTCGGGGACCCGGGCGCCGGTGACCCGCCCGCTGATGCGAATCAGGTGTACGCGTTCTTCGACGGCTTCGAAGGTACGGCGCTCGCGACCGGTTGGGTGGGCGCTCCCATCGGCAGCGCCACTGGGACCTTCAGCGTCGGAAAGGGCGTGCTGCGCATCGAGGGGGCGACCGGCGACATCTGGGATCAGGCCGACAACTTTCTGTTCCTGCACCGCGCGATGAGCGGGAGCTTCGTCCTCGACGCGCTGGTGACCAGCTCGGGCGGCAGCGCGTCGGGTTGGGCGAAGCTCGGTGGTGTCATGCTGCGCGAGAGCGCCGCGAAGGGCGCGCGCAATCGCATCGCCTCGCCGGTGAACGGCGGCTGGTCGATCACCAGCTCGTATCGTCTGGCGACGGACGGCACCACGCTGGAGGCCGCGAAGTCGGGCGCGAAGCTCGTGCCTCAATACGTTCGGCTCGCGCGGCGCTTCGACGCCGCGCGCGCCTGGCATTCGGCCGACGGGATCAACTTCACCGAGCTCGGGAGCGAGACACAGTTCACTGGCTCGCTCCCGGACTCGCTCCTGATCGGCATCCCGCTCGCCAACATGAGCTCGTCGAAAGGGTTCGTGGAGGTCGACTGGTTCCGAGCCCGTACGCTGGTCGAGCCGGAGCCTGCGGTGACCGAGCAGCTGGAAGAGCCCGGACCGTTCACACCGTGAAGGCCGCCCTGGCTGGAATCTTCCCAGCTCACGGAAAAATATCTGCAATTCAGATGGGTTAGCGGGTGTAATCCGAGGTGGGATAGTGTAGATTCGAGTGTGGAAGCCATGCGCCATCACACCGAGTGGTTCGCGGACGACGACATGACTCTGACGGTGCCGCTCGCCAGCGTGCTCCGAGCCCGCGAAGAAGCCACCGACATCGTGGTGCACCCCGACTTCGCCGCCGACGTCGTCACCGAAGAGCTGCCGATGCATGCCGTGACCGACTACATCGCGTCCGTGGCAGCGGTCGCGCCCGCTCCGATCGAGTCGTTCCCGCGCATCGAGCCGGTGCCGTTCTCACCGGCGCCCATCAAGGCCCGGTCGCATTCGGAGATCTCGCTGCCGGCGGCGCGCCCGCGCTTCGATTCGGACACCAGCGTGAGCACCTGGCGGAAGACCATCCCCGCGCTGCGCAAGATGGTCGGCTTGCCCGTCGTGCCGGGTTGGTCTCCCGTGCGCATGCCGGCGCCGCCGCCTTCGGGCCCTCGCCCGGGCTCCGTCAAGCCCAGCCGCGGAGGCTGGTCGCCGTTCCTGCTGATTGCCGCCGCGGTGTGCCTGGTCGCCATGGTGGTGATGACCATCGTCGGCTTCGGCGCGCGCACCGCCGAAGCAACGCGCGTCGCGCACACGCGGGTCGTGAGCGCGACGGGTCCGGGTGGCGTGACCATCGCCGACGGTCGTGTGTTCGTCGACGGGAGCGCGGAGTGCGAGTCGACGCCCTGCGAGCTCGAGCTCACCAGCGGCGTGCATTGGATCACCGTGCGCGCGCCCGGCTACGAGACGCCGCCGTCGCGCTCGGTGCGAGCGGGGGTCGAGGAGCCGACGGACGTCGCGTTCCTGCTCACGCCGAGCGCCGCGGCGCCTGCGGCAGCTCCCGCTCCGGTGGCGGTGGCGGTCGCTCCCGCCGCGCTGATCGCGCCCGAGCCGCCGCCGCACGCCGCTCAGCTGCCGCCCGCGCTCTCGTTGCCGCAGCTCCCGCTGCCTCAGCCCGCGCGGCCCGGCCCCGCGCCGGCGCCGGCTGCCGGCGCGGCCCGCCTCAACCTGAACGCCGTCCCGGCCGCCAACGTCGTGCTCGACGGGCGGCCTGTGGGACGGACGCCGCTCATGGGCCTGAAGGTGGATCCCGGCGGTCACCGCATCGTGTTCATCGGGCCCAACGGCGAGCGGGCGGTGCGCGCGACCGTGGTCGGCGCGGGCCGGACCGTGACGGTGGGCGTGAAGCTCTAGGGCCTTCCAGCCCCTGGAAACTCGCGGGCAAATCCCGTTGGCAGACGCGGTGCGGCATGGTAGACGCGCGCTCGCCCGATGAGGTCCTGCCCCTGCGGGGCGAGCGGCCGTCCCGGGCCCGAACCAGGAAAAGGCGAGAGCGATGGAGACCACTCAGGGAGTGAAGGGCAAGATCACGCAGGTCATCGGTCCGGTGGTGGACGTCGAGTTCCCGCCGGGCAAGCTGCCCCGAATCCTGAACGCGCTCACGGTGAGCAACCCGAACATCTCATCCGAGAAGCACAACCTGGTGCTCGAGGTCGCGCAGCACCTCGGTGAGAGCGTGGTCCGCGCCATCGCGATGGACGCTTCGGAAGGTCTGGTGCGCGGCTCCGAGGTCATCGACACGGGCAACCCGATCATGATGCCGGTGGGCCCCGCGACCCTGGGTCGCATCATGAACGTGGTCGGCAAGCCCGTGGACGAGAAGGGGCCCGTCGAGTCCAAGCTGCGCTGGCCCATCCACCGCCCCGCGCCGCAGTTCGTGGACCAGAGCACGTCCGTCGAGATCTTCGAGACCGGCATCAAGGTCGTCGACCTCCTGGCCCCGTACCGCAAGGGCGGGAAGATCGGGCTGTTCGGCGGCGCCGGCGTGGGCAAGACGGTGCTCATCATGGAGCTCATCAACAACGTCGCGAAGGCGCACGGTGGCGTGAGCTGCTTCGCCGGCGTGGGTGAGCGCACCCGCGAGGGCAACGACCTCTACCTGGAGATGATGGAGTCGAAGCTCGAGAGCGGCGACTCCGTGCTCAGCAAGGCCGCGCTGATCTACGGCCAGATGAACGAGCCGCCGGGCGCCCGCGCCCGCGTCGCGCTCTCGGCGCTGACCGCCGCCGAGTACTTCCGCGACGAGGAGGGCCAGGACGTGCTCCTGTTCGTGGACAACATCTTCCGCTTCACGCAGGCCGGCTCCGAGGTGAGCGCGCTCCTCGGCCGCATGCCGAGCGCCGTCGGTTACCAGCCCACGCTGGCGACGGAGATGGGGGCGCTCCAAGAGCGCATCACCTCCACCACCAAGGGATCCATCACCAGCGTGCAGGCCATCTACGTGCCCGCCGACGACCTCACGGATCCGGCGCCGGCCACCGCGTTCGCCCACCTGGACGCCACCACCGTGCTCTCGCGCAGCATCGCCGAGCTCGGCATCTACCCCGCGGTGGATCCCCTCGACTCGACCAGCACCATGCTCGACCCGCAGGTCATCGGCGACGAGCACTACCAGGTCGCCCGCGGCGTGCAGCAGACGCTGCAGAAGTACAAAGATCTGCAGGACATCATCGCCATCTTGGGCATGGACGAGCTGAGCGAGGACGACAAGATGACCGTGGCGCGCGCGCGCCGCATGCAGCGCTTCCTCTCCCAGCCGTTCTTCGTCGCCGCGCAGTTCACCGGCATGCAGGGCAAGTACGTCCCGCTGAAGGAGACCATCGCCGCGTTCAAGGAGATCCTCTCCGGTGAGCTCGACGACCTGCCCGAGCAGGCCTTCTACATGGTGGGCAACATCGAAGAGGCGAAGGCCAAGGCGCAGAAGCTGAAGAGCGTCTCCTGAACCCGGCGGAGCCATGGCAGCTCAGAGCATCCACCTGGAAATCGTCACCCCCGAGGGCGTCGCGCTCAGCGAGGAGGTCCACGACCTCACGGCGCCCAGCGTCGAGGGCGAGTTCGGCGTGCTGCCGGCGCACCGGCCCCTGCTCGCCGCGCTCAAGACCGGCATCGTCAGCTACCACCGCGAGGGCGCCGAGCACCACGTCGCCGTGGGCTCGGGCTTCATCGACGTCGCGGACGACCGGGCCGTGCTGCTCACGGATCGTTTCATCCAGAAGAGCGACGTCGACCCGGTGCGCGTTCGCCTGGAGCTCAAGGAGGCCGACGAGGCCCTGGACCAGTACACGGGCGAGCCCGGGACCCCGGAGCACGCGGCGCTCATCGCGAAGGAGCTCTGGGCTGCTGCGCAGCTCGAGCTCTACGGTGATCCGCCGCCGCCCACCATCCGCACCTTCCAGGAGTTCCAGCTCGCGCCGCACACCAGCTTCGTCGAGGAGGGCATGCACCTCGCCGAGGCGGTCGTGGACGAAGAGGCCGAGGTCGACGACCGCAAGAGCCGCGAGAGCTGACGCCCGGATTTGCTCCGGGCGCGGAGCCGTGGTTTAGCTCGTCCATGCGTCGGTTCGGGAGCGCGCTCGTGGTCTGGCTGGCGGTGGCGTGCGCGCCCGCGCTGCCCAGCACGACGCCGCTCGGCGAGGGCCCGCTCGTGAAGGCGGAGGCGGCGCTCCGCGCCAAGCAAGACAAGGCGAAGAGCGCCGAGGCCAAGAAGCCCGAGGCTGGCGAGGCACCACCCCCGCCCGTGGCAGAGGCGCCCCCGCCGCCGAAGGCTCCGGAGCCGCCGCCGCCCGCTCCGAACGCGGAGGGCAAGAAGCCCGAGCCCGCGGGCAAGACGCCGGCCGGGAAGAAGCCCGCGGTCGCCGTCATCTACGCCGGCGAGTACATCGGCAGTGACACCTCGAGCTACAAAATGGGCGGCATGGACCGCGACGAGAAGGACGACAAGGCGCGCACCCGAGTCGAGGGTTCGGGCCCCGATATCTCGGTCATCTTCATCGACAGCGGGTCGGGCAAGGACATCTGCACGCTGAAGGCGCAGATGACCGGCAAGACGGGCAGCTTCGCGGCGGGGCAGAAATGCTGGGGCGACGGTCCGGGCATGAGCGGCACGCTGACCCGCGGAACGGCCAGCTTCGACGACAAGAAGCTGGTCGTCGATGCCGACTTCGACCTGGAGGTGGGGCAGGGCGACATGAAGATGAGCGGGAAGCTCAAGTATCACTTCGAGGGGACTCGCAAGTAGCGCGTGGCCAGCTTCGATCAAGAGACCGTCATCACCGAGATCGGCAAGCGACAGCCGCCGGCCTCGCCAGGGAACGACTCCCTGGTGGTGATCTACGCGAAGGACGAGAGCCTGAGGGGCAAGCGCTTCAAGCTCGAGAAGAGCCCGCTGACCATCGGTCGCATCCCGGACAACGACGTGGTGCTCGAGGACGACGCCGTGTCGCGCCGCCACGCCCAGGTGGAGCAGCGCGCCGAGACCTGGTTCATCGTCGACGTGGGCTCGCGCAACGGCACCCTGCACAACGAAGGCGAGCTCGCCAAGGAGGCGGCCCTCGGCCACGGCGATCGCATCAAGATCGGGTCGACCATCTTCAAGTACCTGACCGGCGCCGACGCCGAGAGCGCGTACTTCGAGGAGGTCTTCAAGCTGACCATCACCGACGGCCTCACCCAGGTGAACAACCGGCGCCACTTCGACGAGACGCTGGAGCGCGAGTTCCTGCGCGCGCGGCGCCACCAGCGCCCGCTGGCGCTCCTGGTGCTCGACATCGACTACTTCAAGCGCATCAACGACCAATTCGGGCACCTGGCGGGCGATCAAGTGCTGCGCGAGCTCGCCAGCTTGGTGCAGGGGCGCGTGCGCCGTGACGAGACGGTGGCTCGCTACGGCGGGGAGGAGTTCGTGGTGCTGCTGCCGGAGACGGGTGTGGACGGAGCCGTGTCGCTGGCCGAGAACCTGCGCGCGCGCATCGAGGCCCACGTCTTCGTGTTCCAAGGCGTGACCATCCCGGTCACGGTCAGCATCGGTTGCGCGGAGGCGAGCGCAGCGGACTCGACGGCACCGGATCTGTTCCGCCGCGCGGACGAGAAGCTCTACGCGGCCAAGCAGGGCGGCCGGAACCGGGTCTCGAGCTAGCGCGGCTTCGACTTCGAGAGCGCGGCGGCGCGTTCGCGGCGACGAGCCGTGGCATCGTAGATCTGGATCGCACGATCGATGACCGGCGCGTCGTCGACGAATACCCGCACATTCCAGCTGCCGAGGGGGTCGCCGGGCCTGAACGCGATCTCCTGGTCGAGCGACGTCTGACCGACGCGGGCGTGTGCGTCGCCCAGCTCGACGGCGCGCCCGCGCCCGCGCGGCGCCGGGCGGTCGATCTCCCAGCGCACCTCGGCGGGGCGGCGCAGGGGCTCGCGGAAGGTGAGACGGAAGCCCTGGGTCTGCTTGGTGCGATCGATGGTGAAGGGGATCTCGCGGCGCTCCTGCACCTGGCCACCGAAGAACACCCCGAGCTCGGCGCGCTCGACCGGCCCGCGCGGGGCCGACGCGCGCTCGCAGCCAGCGGCCAGCACCAGGCACGCGACGGCGGCGAGCAAGGCTCGGCGCGGGGTCATCGCACGATCTCCTCGGCCATGCGCGCGAAGGCGGCCACGTCCAGGGTCTCGCCGCGGCGATCGAGGTCGATGCCCGCGCGCGCCGCGGCGCTCGCCACGCTCGCGGCGTCGCGATTGCACAGGCCCGACCAGGCGTTCCGGAGCTTCTTCCGCCGTTGCGCGAAGGCGCCGGAGACCACCGCGCGGAACGTCTCGCTCTCCTCGGCCACCGGCGTCGGCAGCGGCTCGAGCACCAGCACGGCCGAGTCGACGTTGGGCTGGGGTTGGAACGCGCCGCGGCGCACGATCAGCGCGCGCCTGGGCGCGAACTGCGCCTGGATGAACACGCTCAGCGCGCCGTAGGCGTCCGAGCCCGCCGCGGCCGCGACGCGGTCCGCGACCTCGAGCTGCACCAGGAACACGACGCGGTCGAGCCGGCGAGCATGCCGAGTCGCGAGCGTGAGCAAGGGTCCGGTGATCTGGTACGGCAGGTTCCCCGCGAGCACGTGCGGGCGCGGGTGCGCGCCGGCGAGCGCGCAGGGGTCGATGCCCTTCGCGTCCGCCTCGAGGAGGCTGAGGCGCCCCGCGCGCACCTCCTCCGCGAAGCCCTCGCCGAGCAGCGGGATCAGGTCTCGGTCGCGCTCCACCGCGATCACGTGCTGAGCGCGCTCCAAGAGCGGCCGCGTCAGCGCGCCGAGCCCAGCGCCGAGCTCCACCACCGTGCCGCCGGGGGGCGAGGTCGCGAGCTCGGCGATGCGGCGGGCGACGCTCGCGTCGTGGAGGAAGTTCTGACCGAAGTGCTTCTTGGCCGCGAGCCCGCGCCGAGCCAGCTGGGCCTTGGGGCCGTGCTCTCGCGCGGTCATCACCTTGCCGACCTAACGGCCCGAGCGCGCCTTGTCACCTTTGTCGCATCGCGAAGCACTTAGCGATGTGCGGTGTCGCTCGGGCCCGCCGGCGGGAGCCGCGCGCCGCGAGGCTGCGCGCGCTCGATTCGGATGCCTTGGCGCCGGAGCTCGTGCTCGCCGCGTTCCTGGGCCACCAGCGCGCGGACGCGGACGGCGTCTCCCACGGCAGGCATGGTCGGCGAGCCGGCGCTGGGGATGCTCGGCTCGAGGCGCATGGATAGCCAGCGCAGGTCCACCGAGCGGCGGGGAAAGCGTGCGAGGGCGCGGGCGAGATCCGGTCGTGCCCCGAGGTCCGGCGCGACCGACCAGACGTAGACGATGCTGGCGCGGGGCTTCTCCCGGACCACGCGCTCGAGGGCGGCGGCGAGGCGAGCGTCGGAACGCGGGCGCTCCGCTTCCAGCCGCGCCGGCGACGCCATGCCGAAGGCGGCGAGGTAGCTCCTGAGCGTGCGATCACGCGCACTCTCCGCCCACACCTCCGCAGTCGGGAAAGGAGCCCGAACCTTCACGCGCTCGACCCGGCGCGCGACGCGATCGAGATCGCTGGGGCGAACACGACCCGCGGCGCTCGGGTCGAGCGGGCGCATGTGCTCGAGCACGCGCATGGCCACGTCGACCTCGTCGAGGTCGCTGCGATCGGAGTCGTGCGTCCCCGTGGAGTGGGCGAGGGCGCTCAGCATCTCGATGCCCTGCGCGGGGCCACGCTCGGGCGGCAGCCACGCCAGGCGCCGCGCGCCCAGCACGCCGAGCCCGACCCGGTCGCCTCGGCCCAGGTGGCGCATCGCCACCGCCGCGACTTCGTCGATGGCGAGGTCCAGGGGTGCGACCCCGGCCTCGCCCGACCAGAGCTCCACGGAAGCGTCGAGCAGTATCCACACCACGTCGCGCTCTTCGCGCTCGTAGTCGCGAACCATGAGCTGGCCGCGCTTTGCGGAGGCCTTCCACGCCACACGCTTCAGCGCGTCGCCCGGCCGGTGCTCGCGCAGCTCGCGCAGCTCCATGCCGTCGCCGGAGAGCGGACCGGGGCGCCCCTCGTCGGCCACCATGCGGCTGCGTCCGCCGCGCGGCGAGCGCATCGAGAGCGCGAAGGAGCGCGGCAGGACCTCGACGCCGAACGGGTTCGCGAAGGTGAGCGGGACCTCGTAAAGGCCCGGGCTGCCGCGCACCTCGAGGGAGAGGCCGTGGAGGCCGTGACGGCCCACGCGCGGTGTCCGCACGCGCACGACGGCGCGCAGTCGCCCACCCGCGGGCACCTCACCCTCGGGCGGATCGATCTCGACGCTCAGGTTCGGCGAGGCGACCACCCGGAGACCCACGTAGCGCGCGGCGCGAGTGTCGCGGTTGCGCACCTCGGCCTCGAGCTCGAGGACCTCGCCGCGGGCGACGCGTCGGACGCGTGGCTCGCTGCGCCACAGCATCTCGAACCCAGCAGCGCGCACGCGCGCCACGCCGACCGCGGTCACGGCCCGCGCGACGGCGAGCCCGACCAGCAGCGCACCACCCCAGGCGACGATCGCCGCCTCGCGCGCGACCAGACCGACCGCGACACAGACCGCGCCGGCGACGGCCAGGTCCACGGCGGTTCGGGTCGGGTGCAGGTGCACGGCTGGAGGCTACACCGTCCGCTTCAACGCACGCTCAGCTTCTCGCAGAAGGAGCTCGTCTTGCCGGCGCACAGCTCCCGCGCGCGTCGCTCGAGGGCGCTCGCCGTGGCGGGGTTTCTCGCCACTCCCTGGCCCGTCGTGTAGAGCCCCCCGAGGTCGTGGCACGCCTCGGCGTCGCGGCCCAGGCAACGTTCGTCGAGCAGCGAGACCGCGAGCGAGCGGTAGAGCCGAGCCTTCGAGGCGTCCTGCTCGATGCCACGCCCCGTGTCGAACGCCCGCGCGCTGGCGAGGCAGCCCCGCGGTTGCCGGAGCGCGCAGCGCCTCTCGAGCTCGGCGACCGAGAGCCCGTCGAGCTCATCGCTGGGCGCGGGCTGGCTGGGCGCCGCGGGAAGCGCGCTGGCCGGCACCGAGGGGGTCGTCGCTGCTGCCACGGCCGAGGGAAGGCGCACGGGGCCACCCTCGCCTGGCGCCCCCTCGGCGTGCGCGGGCGAGCGTGCCGGCGCCGAGCCAGGGGCCGGCGCCCGGGGCGCGCCGCCCATGAACGCGGCCGCGGCCCCGAGGAGAGCACCCACCAAGATGGCGGTCTGCGTCGCAGCGCGCGAGCTCGACATCAATTCACCGTCCAACCATCCGCGACGAGCTCGACTCGAGCCTGCCTGAAAGGTCGCATCCCGCGACTCGGCGGGACCCCGGCCCCGCCGACGGCACGCCGCGAACGCCGGCCGAGTCTGTCGCCGATGAGCGGCCGGTCATGGTGTCCCGCGGCCATGATCGCACACTCGCGAGCGCGGTGACTCTGGTAAAACCGAAGCTCCGCATGGCTGGCACCCAGGCCGCACTGTGCGCCCTCGCGCTCGGGCTCGCGACCACCCTCGGCGTGGGGCAGGCGAGCGCAGACCCTGGCTACTCCGATTACGAGCGCGAGACCCTCGACGCCGCGCTGAAGGAGCGCGGCGGTCGCGTCGACCCGAAGCCCGACGGCAAGCAGATCGAGGGCATCGACGTCATGACGCTCGAGGTCATCGAGGACCGCGACCCTGCGCCGGGCTTCCTCAACATCTTCCACGCGACCACGCTCGAACGAGTGATTCGCGCCGAGCTCCTGTTCGAGGAGGGGCAGCGCTACGACGCGCGCCGCGTGGCGGAGTCGGCCCGCAACTTGCGGAAGCGCCGGCAGCTCTCGCTGGTGTTGCTGGTCCCGGTGGCCGGCAGCGCGCCGGACAAGGTCCGGATGTTGGTCATCACCAAGGACGTGTGGAGCCTGCGTCTCAATACCAACGTCCAGATCTACGACGGCAAGCTGGTCAGCCTGCTGCTCCAGCCCGCCGAGGAGAACATGCTCGGCACGCACAAGATGGCCGGGGGGCTCTTCGTGCTCGAGCCGGATACGTACTCGGTCGGGGGCCAGTATGTCGACCGCCGCGTCGTCGGCAGCCGAATCCAGGCCGTGGTCAGCGCGAACCTGATCGTGAACCGCGTGAGCGGCGCCCCCGAGGGCTCTTTCGGCACCTTGTACTACGGTGCGCCGCAGTACTCGGCCGAGACCGAGTGGTCGTGGAAGACCGTGGTGGTCTGGTTCGACGAGATCTTCCGGAGCTACGTCGGGACGACCCTCCGGACCTATGACTCACCGACCACGCCCGGCGACGACGCCATCCCTTACGAGTACGACGCGGCGCGCTGGTTCTCGGCCTACTCCGTCACCCGCTCGTTCGGCCGCGTGCTCAAGCACGATGTGTCGACGGGGCTCGAGATCGACCGGCGGCGCTTCCAGCTGCGCAACGCCGGCAGCTTCGCACCCAGCGCTGCGCGTGACTTCAGCGTGAACGAGCTCCCGGTCACGGACCTTCGCGTCAGCCCATTCGTTCAGCTGCGCAGCTACACCTCCAACTACCACCGCGTACACGACTTCGAGTCGCTGGGCCTCGAGGAGGATTTCCGCCTCGGGCACGAGAGCGTGCTGCGTCTGTATCCGGCGTCGCGCGACGTCGCCTCGAGCCGCGACATGCTGGGGACCTTCGCGGCGCTGGGGTACACGCTCCCGTTCGGCACGGGCATGGCTCGTGCCGTCGCCGCGTCGACCATCGAGAAATCCACCCAGCCCAAGACCGATGCGACGGTGCAGCTCGGGACGCGCATCGTCACGCCACGCCTCGGCTTGGGGCGCTTCGTGTACGACGGCCTCTTGATCAACCACTACGCGAACTACCTCAACGACCAGCTCACCGTCGGCGGAGATGGACGGCTGCGCGGTTACCCGCCGAAGGCCTTCATCGGCAAGGACGTGCTCGCCAGCAACCTGGAGTTCCGCACGCGTCCGGCGCAGCTCTGGAGCGTGCAGGTCGGTGGCGCGGCGTTCTACGACGCGGCGGACGCGTTCGACGGTTTCGCGGACCTTCGGCTGAAGCACGGCGTCGGCCTCGGCTTCCGCGCCGTGTTCCCTCAGGCCGAGCGCATCGTGTTCCGCGCGGACTACGGCGTCCCGGTGACGGATCGTGGGATC
>Ga0233425_10008082_pt1 | contig 14248 bp, 14 predicted proteins | sample Watercolumn_Towu_2_FD_181712 | JGI IMG/M metagenome (GOLD analysis project Ga0233425, IMG submission 181712) | Freshwater microbial communities from Lake Towuti, South Sulawesi, Indonesia - Watercolumn_Towuti2014_140_MG | ecosystem: Environmental > Aquatic > Freshwater > Lake | place...
CGAGAATTTCTAACAAAAGGTGAAAAGCAATTTTCACTAGTGCCTTGCTCGGGCCTCGATTTTGTGAAAAGTCGATGGGCTTGGCGTGTTTTTCCTAGTGGTGTTGAAAAACATCTGCGGGGGAAGAACGATATTTGATTATCAGCGCCAGGAAATGAAATTAAAGGCGTGGTAGCCTTGGGCAACACTTATATATAGGTGTTTAGTCAACTTTGTATAAGTATTGTAGAGCGGTTATCTTTTTGAAAAGTTAAACCATTTAGGTTTTTATAAATCGTCTTTTATTATCGGGATTATATGGGGTACATGGCATATGCCGTTAATTGTTGTTATAGGATTAAACTATCCACAAAATCCAATGTTAGGAAGCATTTGGATGGTTACAGGAACTATTTTACTATCCCCTATTTTTCAATATTTACGTGTTAAGGGAGAATCTATTCTTTTACCATCTATATTTCATGGGATTTTTAATCGTACTGCTGTTTTAAGTTTAATCTTTTTTGGAGATTTAAATCGTTTCATAGTAGGAGCTACTGGCATTTCCTGGATTTATTGCATTTGGAATTATTGATCTAATTCTTTATAGAAAATATAAAGCTAAAAAACATCTATCGTTTTAAGTCGAAAATCCTAAATGCATTCAACCATCTGTTACAAAGAACACTACGAATTCACAACCGAAATCACTCCGATCTGGAAATGGTTGCTAAATGAACCTTAATTTTTATTCTATAAATCACCTATTACTAAGATGGTGTACCTCTGTTTTTAGCCTGCTCGATAGCAATTTGATTTATATGCGATAGCGCTTTTGCGCCAGATGCGCCCTCAATAGCTCTTATTGCAATATCCTGTACCTGTTTTTTAGCTTCGTTGAGCTGATTCTGCAAAGACAAAAGTTGGTTTTGTAGAGAGTCATTTGTCTCCTGCATGTTCTTGATCTTCAAATCAGCTATCTGTTTTTCACTAGTAAGTGCATGTTTCAATTCAACAATTTGTTGTAAAAACTTATCTTCTGCTTCTTTTTTAGCTTCACTTATCGCCTTTTCTCTTTCACTTATAAGCTTCGTCGGAAACGCTTCGATCTCCTTTTGCATCTTAAGAAATTCATCCTCTTTTGTTTTTATTAACGTTTCTCTTTCTTGCCACGATTTTTCCAATATCTCTAGCTTTTCTTTTGCCTCTTTTTGTTTCAGTCTAAATTCCTCATCAAATTTATCCTCCTTTTTCTTACGCTCCTGTGTTTTTTTGTATTCATATTCATCGTTCTCGCGTTGTCTAGATTTGATAAGATTTTCTTCGTGTTCTTTTAATTCAAATTCCCGTGCTGCATTCTCCTTTTCCCAGTCTATACGTATTTTTTCTATCTCTGATTCCAAATTGATTTTTTTCTCAGTGTAATCAGCAAGAAGCTGATCTATGCTAGTAGCAGCAATATCAATATTATGCAGGTTATGTAATTCCTGTTCTTCCAAGGCTATTGCTTCTTTAAGAACATTAAGAAGATTAACCTCCCCTGCCATCTTTTCCGATATACTGGAAAGTGATTTTGATATTTCCACATTTAAATCCGAAATTTTTTGTGCTATCACTTCTACTGTTATTTCACTAACTGCATTGCATACAGCGTTTTCTTGCATTTTTATGGCAATATTACTCTTAATGCTCGTCTCGTTTTTTTCTTTTGCAAGCTGTTCTGCGATAACTTGTAGCTCTTCTTGTACCGCCGCCTTGGATCTGCGAACACGACTCGTCTTCATTACTGGCATAAATACTCCTTTATTGCGAGATATTTTCTACAAAAGAAAGCGTTGAGTCAATCTTTTTCGATGATGACACAATTATTTTATTGCAGCAAAGGTTGGCATATTTGAAACTTTTGTTCTGGAAAAATATCAATAAGTTCTTTAACTGCTCGTACGATTATTTCTGGTTGATTCCATGGAATCGAGTGGTCACTTTTTTGAGCTACTATTTGGTGAGATTGTGTGAATTTCGCTGCCAGACCTCGTTGCAGCTCTTTCCAAGATTTTTGCCAATTAACTTGTTTTGCATGTATTTCGTTTTGTTGTTCTTTGGATAGTTTAAATGGCGCTAAATCTTCGAATAATTCAGCTGTTATCAAAATGCAAGGTTTATTTTTAATCAAAGAACGATCGCTTAGAGCCAGTTGATGCAAACTTTCAGCAAAAGTATTCGCTTCTAAACCATTTGTTACGTTGTGCCTCATTATAGAAAAAAATGTTGTGTAAATGTCCCTTACATGTTTGGGTGCTGTTGGTAGTTTTGCTTGAATATATGTTTTAGTGACAAAACTTCCAAAACCAAACTTAGATTGAAAAAGATCATCTTCAGGATCATGCATCGATTTAAAGATTTCGTATAAAGGATGCATAGGCAGTTTAGTAAGCTGTTCTTCACTAGCAGAATCTACCAATACTAAAGCCTCCACTTCATCTGGATAGGTGATAGCGTAAAGTTGCACATTAACTCCTCCAAACGAGTGCCCGACCAAAATATAGGGCTTTTGTATGTTTGCTTTTTGCAAAAGCATATGGAGCTCTTTGACAATTTGTTTACTGGTTCTAGGAAAAGGACTTGATTCACTCCATGCAATACCAGCTCTATCATAACATACAACTCTAGTAAATTTTGCGATCTCTTTTTGTACAAACTCCCAATCGGAGCTGATTCCTCCAAGACCCGAGTCTATTATAACTGCAGGACTGCCGCATCCCATATTTTGAAGATGTAGTCGAAATCCACCAATGTCTATCATTTTCCCAGGAGGAGGATATTTATCTATAACGCTAGATTTAAAAACAATATCAACCTCTTTACCATCTGAGATCTTCATTTTGCATGTAGACATATTATAATCCACTTTGCATTGAACGTTCTCCATTGCTGCATGACAATCAGCATGGCAAACACACACTAAAACAACTAAGGTTAAAAGGCCAAACGATCTTTGCATATTTCAATCATCTTGATAACAGTTTGGACCAAACCATTATTTGTATGCAATTCGTTCTTTAGGACAAAGGCAAAATCCGTAGACCACAAACTAAAATATGAGCTAGAAAAAATGAATATATCAACTACGCGATTGGCTGTATTTAATTATCCCCGAAAGGTGACATTTCTACTGGGACTTACATGTCGTTAAGTTTCCTATCCATTAAAATAAAATATCTGCTAATATTTAAGTTTTACTTATCTTTATATGAGTAATTTTATGCAAAATATTTGTGCAGTAATTAGTGGATCTTATAGAAAACATCTTAAAGAATTGTATAATGTAAAATGTTTTCTGCAAAACTGTGGAATTAATGTTTTATCTCCTGTTGGGAATCGAGCTATTAATGGTGAAGAGGAATTTGTGTTATTAGATGCAGATAGAATAACGGATCATAAAACATTACAAGATTCTATTTTTGCAAAACTACGCATATCAACCTTTCAAGTAGTTGTTAATCAAGATGGATACTTAGGACCAACAACAATCCTTGAAATGGGCTATTCTATTAGCCTTGGCATACAAATTCTCACTCTTGAACCAGTTATGGATCCAAATATAAATCCATATTGCCGTTCTTTTTTTTCTATTTTCCCCCAATATCAAGAACATCAAAAAATGTGGTTATCCAGGAGAATTAATGCATGAATATCAAAAACATAAAGCAATTTGTTCTTAGAGTAGATCTCTCTGATCATCCTTTAGGATTAATTGAAAAATTTGAAGCTCATAGTCAAGGAGTTTTACATAGAGCTTTTTCTGTTTTTATATTTCGTCACCACGGTTTTACTTTGCAATTGCTTCTTCAACAAAGAGCTCTAACTAAATATCATTCAGGAGGCCTATGGACAAACACATGTTGTAGTCATTTTAAAAACCCGTCTATTGCTAAATATTATCCTGCAAAAAGAATCAAAAAAGAAATGGGATTTTCTTGTTCTATGAAACATGCAGGATCATTTTACTACAAAGCAAATCTAGGTAATAATATGATAGAACATGAAATAGATCATGTTTTTATTGGCTTTATCAACCATAACTTAATTTTCCCAGATTCTCAAGAAGTTCTAAAATATCAATGGATAGATATTGATATTTTACAAAAATTTTCAGAAGAAAGAAAAGAGGAATTCACTGTTTGGTTTCCTCAAGCTTTCGAAATAGCATTAAAATTTATTAAAAAACAACCTAATTTGCTAGTTTGATTTTTTGAAGAAAAGTTGCAAAAAAACCGATAAAACAAAATCTCCTATTATTTCAAGAATCAAGACATAACATTTGACAATATCTTCAAGTTCTATAAAACTAATAAGCAAATTTTAAATTTCCCGTTTTTGGGAAACACAGATTAGAGTTTTTGTATTTATAATTTTGAGGATGTAGACATGAAAAATTTAACCGCTATTTGGGGGGATTTTTCTAAAATTCCTCTTCAAAAAGAAGTTTATGTAACAAAGAGGTTGTTTTTACAGAAACTTGATGATCCAGATAAAAATGATCCCCCTTTATATTTGGGAGTTAATACTCTTTCCGGATCTATTGATATTTTTACTAACAAAGAAGGTGAATTGTTAAAAACAATTATCGATACAGGAAAAATATGTGATGATGCAGGAAAAAATTCGAATTTTTTTTCACAATTACTTAATAGAGGTTATTTATTCCCATCGCAAGAATTAGAAGAGATTACATTTCAATCTATACTAAACAATTATAAAATTTTAAAAACTAAACAAGATAAAATGTTGATGTTCATTTCTCTTGATATGTCATGCAATATGGGGTGTAGTTATTGTTTTCAAGGAACCCATGGACAGAATTCTAAAGAAATAGAAATGTCAAAAATGGATTCAGATTCTATTAAATCTTCTTTTAAGGCAATTGACTTAATTCAGAGCTTAAATCAAAAGAAAGTGTCCTGGGTTGCTGGATATGGAGGAGAACCTTTACAAAAAGGATCTCATGACATAAATGAATTATTTATTTCACTAGCCAAGCAACGGGGACTTCCTATAGTTTATTTTTCTAACCTTGCAATGTTAGATAGCGATCTTTTATCTCTTTTAAAATCTAATGCAAAATATATCTCATTTATAAGTACTACTTTAGATGGTGTAGACAGTAAGCATAATGTTTTGAGAAAATATCCAAATAGTTTTAATCAAACTGTGGATAACATTGATATTTTACTTCAATCTGGAATACACGTAACTGTTAGAACTAATATTGATTTGACAAATATAAACAACCTTATCGAACTAGCAGATTTTTATGAAAAGAAAGGATGGTTTGATTATCCTAATTTTAAAGCTTTTACTTCAAAGATAATTGATAGACATCATACCGTAAAAGGCATAGATCGAGAAGATGAAATTATGTCTAAATTGTTAGATCTAAAAGAAAAATATACCAATATAAGAAAAATAAATAGTTATAAGGTTGCTTATTCTTTAGAAAATATTTTACGTGCTGTCAAGTTACGAGAGACTGTTGGTGGTATCGGACATTTAGAAGAAGAATCTGGAAAAGTTAACATATCCCCTTTAATTAATTATTGTCCTGTTGATAATGGTTCTGAATATGTTTTTACAGGTCAACCATATAATTCAATTTATGCCTGTGCTGAAAGTGCTCCTTTTCTTAAATATAGATTGGGCACACATTATCCAATGTTAAAAATGGAATCAAATAATTATAAATATTGGAATGGTAATTATTTGAACACTCAAAGAATTATTGATAATTTACAGTGTAAAAATTGTTGCGCTTCTACTTTTTGTGGAGGGGGGTGTTCGTTTGAAGCCATTACTAAGAATGGTTGTAGATGTAATGTGTGCTGCAAAGATGTTCCTTCTATAATTCGTTCTTTTCTTAAGAATGAATCAAAGAGGTTATATTATAGGTGTAGAGCCTTGTTGGAGATGTGTTATTAGGGATATATGAATGACAACAGTATTCATAACTGGTGCAAATAGAGGATTAGGATTAGAACTGGTAAAGGTATGCTGTAATAATGGATGGAATGTCATAGCATGTTTCCGTAATACACAAAATAGAGAAGCTTTTGCCGGATTGAAAAATTTAAAACTTTTGTGCTTGGATATTACCGACTACGAAAAAGTTGTTTGTTTAAGTGATGTTGATTTGTTAAAAGATCTCCCTATCGATATTGTAATAAATAATGCAGGGAGTTATGGAACCAAGGAAAATACTTTAGACAATCTTGATCCTTATGAATGGATTGATGTTTTTAAAATTAATACTATCGCTCCAATTATTGTATCGAAAGCTTTGATGAAAAATCTTGTGAAAGGTACAAGAAAAATTATTGCAAATATCAGTAGTATCAAAGGAAGCATGTCTCTAAATGAAGAAGGGGGAAAATACATTTATGCTTCTAGTAAAGCTGCATTAAATTTTTCGACAAAAAAATTATCCATTGATTTAAAAGATCAGGGCATTACAGTTGTGTCAATAAATCCCGGTTGGATTAAAACTAGAATGAGTCATCCTAATGGGCAGATAGAAACATCGAAGAGCGCCCAGGCAATAATCAATATTTTACAAAAAATATCCTTAAAAGATTCTGGTAAGTTCATTAATTATGATGGCAACATTATTTCTTGGTAATTGCGTTAAGATGCAATTCTTTTACTAAACAATCTTGCAAAATTCTACTAGACCGCTCAACGCACCATTTAGAGTGGGAAATGTTGGTGCAAGGATAAAAATAGTTGCATTATCATTGTTCATGATTTAAAATCTTCGAAATTATTATTAAGGAGGTTTGATGAGTACAGAAGCATTAGGGGATTTTTCTGCTTTAGGTTTTGGCTTAGAGGAAGAACAATCTAGACATTTACTTGAACATAGAAGAGCTGATAATTATTTAGCATGGTATGATGATGTTATTGGAGCAGCTAATTTAGCAGAACATTCTACTGTGAGAGGGTGTATGATCATTACACCTAATGGTTATGCGCTGTGGGAAAATATTCAACGATTATTTGATGAGAGATTGAAAAGGGAGGGCATTGAAAACGTTTATTTTCCTATGTTCATTCCTTTAAGATATTTTCAAAAAGAAGCTTCTCATGTGGAAGGATTCGCTAAAGAGTGTGCAGTAGTTACCCATTATAGATTAAAAAAGGACCAGACTGGAAAAATCGCTCCTGATCCTGAAGCTGCTTTGGATGAACCTTTGGTGGTGAGGCCAACTTCAGAGACTATTATATCGGAGTATTTTTCTCGTCGTGTGCAATATGAACGTGATTTACCTGTACGTATCAATCAATGGGCCAATGTGGTTCGTTGGGAACATCAAACTCGTCTTTTTCTACGAACGACAGAATTCTTGTGGCAAGAAGGACATACTGTTCATGCAACTCCAGAAGAAGCTCAGACACAAGCGTTAAGAATGCTACAGGTATATAAGGAATTCGTTGAAGGAAGTTTAGCTGTACCCGTCATTGTCGGGGAAAAATCTCCCGGAGAACGTTTTGCTGGAGCTGAAAAAACTTATTGCTTGGAAGCTATGATGCAAGATGGAAAAGCATTGCAAGAATGCACTTCTCATTACCTTGGACAAAAATTTTCCCAGGCATTTAATATTTCGTTTCGAGATAGACGTAATGGTATACAATATCCATATACTACTTCTTGGGGGCTTACGACAAGGGTTATTGGTTCTGTTATTATGGTTCATTCGGATGACGATGGACTTAGACAGCCTCCTAAAATAGCTTCAAAACATATTGTGATTATTCCTTGCTATCATAAAGCCTCAAAGGAGGCAGTGGATGGCTATGCGCAAAGAATCTGTGATGTTTTCAGGCAGGTAGTTTATGATGGTCAATTGGTAAGATGTTTTATAGATGGAAGAGCTTTACCTCCAGCAAAGAAATTCTGGGATGCTGTAGTTAAAGGAATCCCAATAAGAGTGGAAGTAGGGCCTAGAGAGGTTGATGCAGAAACGGTTCTTCTGTCAAGACGAGATCATCCGCATAGAGAAAAAACATCCGTCCCCTTAGATGGTCATATCACTGATTTTGTAAAAGAAACACTTCAAGAAATTCAGAATGAGTATTTTCAACAAGCTCTTCGATTTAGAGACGAAAGAATAAAAAGAGATATAGCGGATTATGATTCTTTGGTTAAATTTTTCTCATCGGAAGAAAATTCAAAAATGTTTGTTTTGGCAAAATGGTGTGAGGATCCGTCAACGGAAGAAATGTTGAAACCAATAAATGTCACGATAAGATGTATTCCATTAGAACAAACACAAACTGAAGGATGTTGTATATTGACAGGTAAACCTTGCAAAACAGATGTAATTTTAGCTAAGTCTTATTAGAAGAAATAAAAGAGGGAGTGTTCCCAGGAGAAACCATGAAGAAAGATAAAAAAGTTTCATTGTTAGAAAATTTTTGTCTTAAAAATGATTTGATTTCTTATGGAGTCGATATACCTTTTTCTATAGAAGGTATATCATATGCTCATTTTGTTAAGTCATTATATGATTATGATCAACTATCCCCTAAAAAAGTCGTAAAATATCCTCAAGAAATTGTGTTAGATAATAAAGATTATCTTCAGTTTCCTTTTTATGTAAGAGTTAGGCGCAATCATCATTCAGTGTGGAAGCTAATTTCTAATGATGGCACTGTATGTTTATTAAATAAGAATAATGATTTATGTATCCCTGTTAGATTATCAGAATATCCAAAATTTTATGATGCATCTTTAAAAACACATGATAAAGAAGAGCCCGTTACTAATTATGTTCATAAACTTGGTTCAGATGTTTTAAGTGTTGTCGTTAATAATTATTGTTCATTTTATCAAGAAGGAATGGAATGCCATTTTTGTGAACTAAAAAAAACCTACGAATCTACAAAATTATGTAACACTCCTGTAAAAAATTTGGATATTTTGGCTCAAGCAATTTCAATAGCATTACAGATGGATCCAACCATAAAAAGAATCGCCATCAATGGTGGAAATTTTGAAAACTGTAACAATAAAACAATTGAAATGTATATTAAACTGCTGGAAAAAATCAAGAAACTGGTTCCTGAAAAAAGATGGGAAGAGGTTGAAAGATGGATGGTAATCATGCCCCCTAAAAATCTCAAGTTGTTAGAAAAGTTAAAAGAAGCTGGAGCAACGTTAGTATTGATTAATTTAGAAATATGGCCAGAAGATAATTTTAACTATTTTTGTCCTGGGAAAGCACAATATGGTCAAAAAGAAATGTTACTAGCTTTAAAAGAAGCAGTAAAGATCTTTGGTATAGGAAATGTTCTTTCTTGTATGATTTATGGAGTTCAAAGTATTTCTAAAGATAGACCTTACATATTTGATGGGAATCTTGAAAATAAAATTCTATTAGAATGTTTAGCAGCGCTTGCTGAATGTAATGTTATCCAATTAATTAATATTTATCATGAAACAGGGAGAAATAAATTAGGTCGCATTCCGTTTAATGCCGAAGATTTATTAAAATATCATATTGAATATGGAAAATATATTATAAAGACGAATTTAATTCGTGAATGTAAACGCAAAGAGAACATTATTTGGGGTAGTTTAGGTTCTATTCCAAATAGTATGAATAATGAAGCTGCATTTTTAGCTTTTAATGGTGCCATATAAAACTATGAAGGAGAAAAAAATGAATTATGCTGAATTTTCACACAAAGTTTATACCGAAAATATTTATCCTGTTTTACTAAAGATCAAAAGGGAGAACCCTCATTCTCTGTTAACAACACTTCAAGCTAACTATTGTTCTCCTGGAAGTGCTGATGGTACTAGATTATATCCTAGTGTTTTAACTGTTCTTGCGTTTAAAGCAATCAATCCAACTAGTGAATTAACAGAACAGATCTTTTCTGCTGCTGCTGGTATTGAACTTTTTCACAATTACTCTCTTACCCACGATGATGTTTTTGATGGACATGATATTCGTAGAAATAGGGACACTATTGTAAAGAGTCATAGTTTAAGTTATTCTATTCTTGTAGGCAATAACATGATAGGAGATACTCTTAAGTTATTTGCCGCTCTTCAATCTGATATTTTACAGAAGATTCTTCTATATTTTGGACAAGCTATCGTTGACTTAAATGTTGGACAACAAATGGATGAGGGTATTGCGTGGAATCAACTTGAACAAAAAGAGTTGATGAATCATTGGTGGAAGACAGCAGAAAAGAAACTAGCGGTTGGTATTTTTGCAGTGCAATTAGCAGCAATATTGCAGAAAAAATTTAATCTTTTAAGATATTGGACTGAATTCGAAAAAAACATTTCCCTTATCTCTCAAATAATGAATGATACAGGAGATGTTTTTGATTATGCTGGTTTTTATGATACAACACCTAGCAATCGACCAACTTTTGAAGAGACAGAAAAGAAATTCACCTATCCTTTAATATGGATGGCTGAATATCACAATAAACTTATTAGAGAAATACCTCTTGATAAAAACACAATGCGAAAAGAACTGCGATCTAAAGCATATCTTAGTAAAGCGGAAACTGAAATTGAGGCTTTGAGACAAAAATGTATTGATAATTTTGCAACAATGAACCTCGTGGATTCAGAATATAAAAATATCTTTCTCGATTATATTCAAGGGCCAAGACTCCCAAAGGAGTACTTGCAATGAGGTTGCAGCGAGCTATCATCGAAATTTTCATGGTTTAATGAAGCAGAGGAAATTGTTGTACAACATGGGAATTAAAATATTATTTTCTGAAGTAGTAGATGCTCATATTGATTTTAATGTAGCATTAGTTAAAGAATTATTGTGTCAAAATTTTTAAATGTTGTGGAAGATTTAGAATTATTTGTTGTTCAATCAAAAAGCAAGGAGGAATCAAACCATGCAGGATTTTAACTCAATAGATAAAATGCAAGAATATTTTGAAGAGTTTGTAAAAGAAAAAGGGTTTCATCAAGAAACAGCTTCTGATTTGATGTTATTACTGCAAGAAGAATTAGGAGAATTAGCAAGGACAGTGCGGCATATGGCAGGATTAAAAGTAGATTCTCGGGCAAAAAAATTGACAAAAGAAGATTTAGCTTACGAAATAACAGATTGTATTACTTATCTTATGATTTTGGCCAATAAGTTTGCTATTAATTTGCCTCAAGCTTTTCACCGTAAGCATCAAAAAGATTGTGATAGGGTTTGGATATCACAAAATAGTGAGTGAAGAGTAATCTCGTTTTTGATTCTTGTTGAATTCTTTAAAGAGAGGGAATTTTTATTTAAAGTTAAGGTACAATAGGAGTGAAAAAAAAATATGAGCTCAGGTTTTTTTATTTGTATAGAGGGTATTTCTGGTGTTGGGAAAACAACACAAGCGGAAGTTTTAAAAAAAAGAATAAATTTTTTTTTCCAAAGAGAAGTGGTTCTAGCACATTCAATCGACTCTCGTATGAAACAAATTGTTACAAAATTTTTTACTGATTTAGGAATAAACAATACTGGGCTTGTGCATGATAGTATGAGTATGTCTTTCATATTTTTATCTTTGTTTGCTAGGCAGCATGATATAATTAGTGAAGCTTTAACACAGGGAAAGATTGTGATAGCAGATAGATGGGCGACAACTTTTCATGCGTATAATTCTATTGTTGGGCCCCTTCGTTCTGATAAGCATCAAAGGGATAGAGAGTGCCTGGCTTCTCTTGCTTTTCGCTCATTACAACCGGATGTGACGTTTTTTTTGGATCTTTCTCCACGTACTGCTATCGAGCGATTTGAGCAAAGAAAGAGATCCTATTCCTATAAGACACTCGATGTTGAAACTTGGGAAAATATTCGATCTGGATTTTTTAAGAAAGCAGATCCTTTATTGAATTGGCATGTTCTTCAAGTGGATGGTAAAACAGTTGAAACAATTAATGAAGAAATTTGGGCCGTTTTATTTCGCTTTCCTTTTTTTGCATCAAAAACAGCAATTATTTATTCCTTAAAAGCTCAATTCAGAGATGCGCAATTGCAGTTAGCTTTTCTTCCACCTACATTAATTCCTCCTAATTATCCATATAAAGTTCTTTCTGAAATTTCTATCTTTAGAAATATTAAGCACGAGTGTGTAACTATTAATTATCTTGGAGGTTGGTCGAATCTTACTTTTCGCTTATCAATAGGAGAACAAGATTTTGTAGTACGGGCAACTAGAGTAGGAGCATTAAAACTCAAGCAATGCATGCAAAAATCATTTGTTTATGAATATGGTAACAGTATGGCTGCCAGTCAATTAGGTTTTTGTCCACTAGTGCGATATTTTAACTTTAATACAGGGACGAATGTAACAGATTATGTGGGGAACAGTAAATCATTAAAAAAAGAAGATTTTTTAGATTTAAATATACTAGAAAAATGTGTTCTTTTCCTTCAAAGCCTTCATAGATCAAAATTGCATTTTAATAATACAGTGAACATCTTTTCGGAAATTATTCACATGGCGGATTGGTTACAAACAAATCCTGAACATTTATTTCCACATTTTGATCAGATCATGCAATACGTTTATAAATTAAAATCACAATTTCATGAAAAGCAATTATCCATTCCTCTTGTTCCTTGTCATAATGATGCCAATCCAAATAATTTTTTACTTCTTAAATCTAATGAGTTACAGTTGGTAGATTGGGAATTTTCTGGATATAATGATCCTGCTTGGGATTTAGCTTGTCTCTCTTCCTTAGCAGAATTTACTTTCAAGCAAGACAGTGTTATGTTAACAGTATATAATCCACTACAGAGCGATAAAAGTCTTGGCGAGCGATTTCTTATATATAAAGCTTTATTTCCCTTGTGGGGAGCCTTATGCTTGCGTTTTCTTGCACTGCATGGAGATAATCTTACAGATCAAAGTACATTAATGACCATAAGCGAGACACAATACAAGAAATCTTTGGAGCAATTACCTTTATTAACAGAACATTTCTAGTAAACTAAATTATTTAAGCTCACCTAAGTTTCTGATTTTCTTATCATCTTTAATACTGTTTAGCTCATGTTAAAATTATAATAGTTTAATTCTTAGGATGTAAAAATTCTGTTTTTTATGTATGATCAATTGATTTATAAAATATGACGAGAAATTAGATAATGTTTAAATATTTAGCAACTATGTATAGATAAGGAGAATCTCATGAAAGTATCTGCCTACGATGCACAAAATGCCGAAAAATATTCAAAGATTTCTCTTAAAGGAGAAGGCACATTATTTCTTGCTTTTCGAGATTTTGAAGAATTGATTCATACCCATCTTCCAACCTGCTCTTTTGATGCAATGAAAGCGATAGATTATGGATGCGGGGCCGGTCGTTCTACTCGTTATTTAAAACAGTTAGGAGTTAGGCACGTAGATGGTTTTGATATCAGTGATGCAATGATTGCTAAAGCTAAACCTTTTGATCCAGATGGTCACTATGAACAGATTGCCGATGGCGGCTCAGTTCCCGTTGCAGATACCACCTATGATTTTGCTCTACTCAGTTTTGTTACTGTGGTCATCGCAGGCAAACCTGAACTCGTACATATTTTTCAAGAGCTAAGTCGGACTCTACAGCAAAATGGTATTGTCATGTCTCTTGGTCTTTCAGAGGCTTTTTGGAATCCAGCACATCATTGGATAAGTTATCAACAAGATTATCCTGAGAATTATAGACCGGTAAGCGGACAAACGTCACGATTGACTATCACGTCAATTAATATGGAAATATTCAATATCTACTGGCTAGACTCAGATATTATTGATTGTGCGCGGCAAGCGGGCCTATTACACATGCAAACGCATCGCCCTCTTGGCAAACCAGAAGATGGTATTGCATGGCAAGATGAAACACGCCATTCCCCTTATACGATTCTAATTTTCAAAAAACCATGATGGAAAAAAACAATTTAACATCTTCTTTTGCACCTCTTGGAAACCAAGTCAAAGAGATTATGTCGCCACGGATAATGTCCTACATAAAAACTATTACTTACGATTACTTTAATTCTAACTTAGCTAATGTTCAAATCAATCTTCTTGCGGGCGGTTATGGAGCTGCTGCAAATATAAAGCTAGAAATGGCTGCTGACTCACTCCCCATAGATAAATCTCTAGGGGGTTCTAACGGCCATACCCTGTATCTCTTTTCGGCTCCCAGGAGCATGGATCCCTACAACATCCAAAACCTCGATACAAGTTGATCCGT
>Ga0233425_10008084_pt1 | contig 14244 bp, 9 predicted proteins | sample Watercolumn_Towu_2_FD_181712 | JGI IMG/M metagenome (GOLD analysis project Ga0233425, IMG submission 181712) | Freshwater microbial communities from Lake Towuti, South Sulawesi, Indonesia - Watercolumn_Towuti2014_140_MG | ecosystem: Environmental > Aquatic > Freshwater > Lake | place: Indonesia...
AGACTCCTAGTGGCCGTCAAAGGCAGCTCGATGATCTTGTGGCCCTTGGCGGGGATCGTGACCTGGACCGGTGCGAGGCCGGAGTCTGCGCCGGAACGGTTGTACAGCTTCAGCGTCGCACTGCTGTCTGCAGTTCCCGGATTGCTGATCAGAACCGACGAGGTCAAGGCCGCAGCCGTTTCCGCGCTGCCGGGCACGGCCGACAAGGCAGCGAGCAGGCCGAATGCCAATGTGACCGGGAAGATGGATTCGCGATGCATGGCTGGCTCCTCCCGATCAAGGTTTGGTCAGGTTGGGCAGGAACACCCCGTTGCCCAGCACGCTGTCGCGAGCCTGGTTCATGGTCTTGCCCATGTAGTCGTCGAGATTGCCCCAGCGGGTGCGTTCGGCGGCGATGGCGGCCTGCAGCGCCGGACTGCCGGCGGTTGAAAGGGCGTCGAGAAAGGCGTCGATGGCCTGGGTCTGCTCGGCGGTGATGACGGCGGCGGCGCCCTTGCCGTCGAGCAGGTCCCGGAACAGCGGCTGGACCGCCAGGAGCATGTTCGCTCCTTTGTCCATCAAATCTGCATCAGCCTGAACAAGCGAAACGATTTCCGCGGTATGGGTATTGTAAAGCCGGACGTATCGCTGCCCTTCGGGTGTGGCGGCAAGCAGTTTGTCGCGTACGTCGCGGAAGGTTTGTTTCAGATCTGCCATATTCACCGACAACGGTAATAGCACCGCCGATCTTGCAGTGGTATTTCCGTTAGGTTGGTTTATGAAACTTGAATATCTACCGCGTGGCGTTCTTGAAATGTTATAAGTAAACTCGCAGATCCTACAAAGTAATTGATCGACGGTGCATCCTTCGTCCCACGATTGATGCCCATTATCGACGCACCATTGGCCACAAAAGTCTAATAATGACAGTCCGCGTTGAACATATGTATAAATAGTTATAGTTAAAGGGCTAAAACGGGTAGATCCATCATCAAAAGTATATGATGATCGAGCGGTATCGCTGGTACCACCATTTTCGATGTTGTCGCTGCCTTTGAAGCTAAGGGTTATCGAACATTGTTCGCTTGGACTTAATCGACTCTTCTGACTGCAATCGGCCGGATCAGATGTCGTCTTCACTTCGAAGGGAGAGCCATGCCCGCGGTCAAGTTGAAACTGAGCGATCGAAACTGAGGTCTGCGGTAAGAGATTAATTACCCGCGCTGTTATTGGGTTAACATCACCTGTTATTGGGCTAACACTGGGCCCCGTCCCAAAGTCTATGGACTCCGGTACCATAATGACCGAATTAGCAATGCGTAACTTCAGGAAAACCGGGACGCTGTGTGCTGAATGCTCGTCAGTGACCACCAGCTGAAGGTTGATGATTCCGATAGCCGTCGGTCGAAAGTGAGCCGTGGCTTTATCCGGATCGGTCCAGACGCCGTCGGGTCCTTCGATCTTCGTCCACGCATAGGTCAGGGGGACGGTCGGACCATCGGGGTCGGAGCTTCCGGTGCCATCCAGCACGATGTCCGCGCCCACCGGCCACTCGTTCCTGGAGACCGTCGCCACGGCGATCGGGCGCTGATTGCTGGTTCCGCTACACGGCTCCTTGTCGCGCCCAATCGTACCGCCACCCAGGTCGCCGGGGGCCAAAGCCGCATCCCAGATCCGTACCTCGTCCAGCAGACCTGCGTAATTGGCAATGGTCGTGTCCTGATTGTCCGAGCCGAGGGTGGCCTGCTGGCCGGAATTGACCAACACCGTGCCGGAGGCAGGCACCTTTGACAGTTCCACCCCGTTGACATAGACGCGAACGAAGCTGCCGTCGTACGTACCGGCAACGTGTTGCCAACTGCCGGTACAAATGTTGCCGCCGTACGCGCAGGTGACGATGCCGGGATGTGCGGCGGTCGATACGCAAAACTGCGCGCTACCATTGGACAGCGCCAACTGAACCCCGGTCGTGCCGAAATCGTCCCAGGTCATCCGTTGACCATCCACCGCCGCCGGCTTGATCCATGCCTCCACGGTCGTCGTGCTGCCATAGTCATGGGGCTGGTAGGGAACAGTGACATGATTGCCACTGCCGTTGAAGGACAGGGAGAAATTAGGCGAAACGGATTTGTCGGGAACGTCCGCGCCAAAGCTTGCACCCGTGATGTCGCCATTGACACCGGTAATGGCTCCCCAACTCTGCGCCACATTCGGGATGCCCTGGTTGTCGAACGCATAGTCGTAGAGCCGCGGATCGACCCCCATCAGCCAGTTGTCGACCCCGGCATTCAAGGTCAATACCGAGGTACCGTAATTTACGGCGTAGACCATGAAGCCCAATTGGATCGGCTCGGCCTCCGGCGAAAAGTTGGGACGGCTGTTGGGGTCATCGTGGCACGTTTCCAGATTGAATTCACTGAAATGCAGGTTGCCGTCGGTATTATCCTTGGGTGTTCTTTCATGCTGCCAACCCAAGCCGCCGCCGGCTACGTACATGACACCCCGGGTGTAAACCTTGGTTCCCTGTCTAATGGCCCCAGTAACATAGAATTCATGGGTCACGTCCGCCGAGTGGAGCACGTCTGCCGAAAAGAAGAGCTCGCCCGTTTTGAGGTCACCTTGGGTAGGGCTGCTGAAGTCGTAGATCGCGCCATTCCTGAAAAAGAAACGGACGGCCTGGACGTTACTCTGAATTTGGTCGCCAATCTTGACATAGGCGCCCGGGTTGCCGCCGGTGGCGCTTTGACTGATGTCGAAGGAATTGACAGGATGCAGGCAGTCATACTGCGTCCAGTCAGTCTGGAGGTTGAAGGTTTGGTCCGAGAAGCTGACTGCCCCGGCATCGCCGACCAGTATCAGGCCGAATAGGAAAGTCCCGAGCCACCAAGGACTCCCTATCCGCATCCCTTTGCCCGGTTCGGGATCTGAAAGCTGGAAACGATGCTCTGCGCGTGACATTCCTGCATCCTCCGTCCAGGTTACTCGGTGAAAGCAGGCGTGTACGGGAAAGCCGCGGACACGGTCCGAAGAGAAGGAAGGCGAGGGCCTTCCCTTTCCTGCCGGAATCAGCTACGGGGAGTGGCTGATTTCAGCTGGTTCCGGGGGCGGTATCGGCGAGACACCGGACCCCATTCACCAGGCGGTCAGACGTCTGCGAGAAGTTTCTTTGTTGCGATCGTATCGCTGATCTTATCAGCGAGGGTCTTGGCGATGTGCGAGTCCAACTGGATGAGATCACCCAGCACCCGGTGGTAGCCTTTGTCATGATCGGTGAGAAGCTCGACGAATTTCTCCAAGATCTCCCGCTGATTGAACAGGACCGGAGCAGCCAGCTTGGAGAACAGGCGTTCCCCTTCGCCCATGTAGGCACACAGTTCCCTGGGATTCTTGCTGTAGTGCTCAAACTTGTCTTCGTTCAAGGCCTGTCCGTCGCCGATACTCTCGTTGAGGTCCCAGTTCATTCTTTTGATGAACTCGACACTCAGCGAGTGCCGCGGACCGTTGCCCAGGTATTGCAGGATGCAATTGCCGAAGCCATGGAGCAGGCTGAGCATTTTCATGATGCGCAGGCGCCGCTTGAGAGCGAGCCCGCCGCTCACGTTCTTTCCGATGCAGATGTATTGCCTGGCGGCGAAATCGGCTTTCTTGGAGTAGAAATCGATTTTTTTCAATAACTCGCACTCGGCCGGGTTATCCGGTGGAGGGGGTTCTTGCGAAGCGGGCTTTGCCCTGCACTGCTGGCAAATGTAGATGGTGTCCTTTCCGGGAGTCACAACGGCGTAGCGTTGCAACAACGGGGCCGGGACTCTGATCGGATTCTTGCATTGGCTGCAGTTGGTCATCCCACACCTCCGTCTCGTGCTGTGTCTGGGCGAAAAGTGATTGCTTGAGATCACGCCAGCATCTTGGCAGCAGGCTACTCAACTGGTCCGGTGCCGTCAAGCCGGAACCAAGTCAGTCTGCGGGTGAAAAGCGATGGCGGTCCCGCGCTGCAAACGGCGCGCGCATTTGGACCACGGCCGCTGCCGACTGGCCCCGGACGATCGGGATTTGCAGCTTGGGACGTGTCAGTGGGGAAGTGAACGGATCAAGCGGGTTCGTCGCGTAATTCCAACCCCCGCTCGATTCGGTCAAGTCGGCTTTCGAGCTTGTCCATGCGGCCATGGATGATGGCGATATCCGAATGGATACCGGCCATCTGACCCTCGATCGAACTCAGCCTCAGACGAACCGATTCGAACTGTTCGTCCATTTTGATCCCTTGCGCCTTGACCTCATTACGCAGCAGCTTGAGATGTTCCAGAATCAGGTTCTCAACGTTGTCGGTCATGGCGCGGATTGGTTCATGGGTCTGACTGCCAGTCTATCACAAGGCATTGTTCCGGCAATGAGTTCTGCATCGGCAGTCCCCATGAGGGGCGAAGAACGCTAGTCGCGGAGCTCCCATGTACCCGGCAGTGCCGTTACCATGAAAGTCGCGAAGCGAACGCCCTGATCTCCCTCTTCCTCTGGGAGAGGGCCGGGGTGAGGGAAACCAGCCATGGCGCGAGTGCTTTCAGGTTCCGGTGTGGCACGAGTGTCATGACCGGTTGAGTTAAGCCCCTCTCCCGCAGGGAGAGGGGACCAAGCCGCCTTAAGTTAACGGCATCGTGCGATGCACCCGGAACCCGTAATTCGAAAGGTAGGTTTCCAGATCCGATCAACGTCAGTCTGGACATGACATGGAGACTCGAAGTTCAGTGACTCATAGGGTTCGCGATGCCGCTCGGGCATGGCGAGCGCCCGCGTGCGAACCGCGGCACGCGGCTGGATGCCGGTTAGGCCGGAGGCAAGGAGCACGGCGGAGAAAGGACAAGACCGGGGACGCGGTGTGCGGGTCGATCCCGCGTGTCCTGTCGGACGGTCGCGGTTCGATGCCGAAACCGTGGTGGATTTCATCCTGCCATGGTGGATAGCAACCACCTGGAGCGGTCCCGGCGGTCGGGCCGGAAGTAGCCGCGCGGCGGGTGTCGGCCTGGGCTACCGCCGGGAAACCTCCGCCGTTCCGGTGTTCCGACTGAATCTCGACGGATGCCCGGGGCCGTTCCGTTTCAGCCGGCACGGCTTCTGCCTGGGTATTTGGATTCCCCCAAGGTTCCCGCTGGATTTCATGTACTTCGAATTGCCGCGATTCTCCGTTCTACGCCGTTTTCCCGATTACGCCTGGATCTGGCTGCTGCTGGCCGCCGCCGCCCTGTGGTGCCGGCCGCTGACCCCGATCGACGAGACCCGTGTCCTGTCGGTGGCGTGGGAGATGTGGCAGCGGGGCGATTTCCTGGTTCCTCACCTCAACGGCGAACCCTACAGCCACAAGCCGCCGCTGCTGCAGTGGTGCATCCATCTGGGCTGGCTGCTGTTCGGCGTCCAGGAATGGGTCGGCCGCATGATTGCGCCGCTGTTCGGACTGGCCAACCTGGTCCTCACCGCCCGCCTGGCGCAGCGCCTGTGGCCCGAAATCACCGGCGCAGTTCGCCTGGCGCCCTGGCTGTTGTTGGGCTTCCTGTTGTGGGGGGTGTGGACGACCCTGACCCTGTACGACATGCTGCTGATCTCTTTCATGCTGGTGGGATTGCTGGGCCTGCTGCGGGTCGCGCGAGGACTGACGTTCTCTGGCTGGCTGGTCAGCGGGTGTGCCATCGGCGGCGGCATCCTGGCCAAGGGTCCCGTCATCCTGCTGCTGCTGCTACCCACGGCATTGCTGGCGCCCTGGTGGCTGGGGACGCGCCCGGCGCGTGGCTGGGCCGGCTGGTATCTGGGGGCGCTGGGGTCGGTCCTGCTGGGGGCCGCCATCGGCCTGGCCTGGGCGATTCCCGCCGGTCTGGCGGGGGGCGAGGAGTATCGCCAGGCGATCTTCTGGGGACAATCGGCGGGCCGCATCTCCCATTCCTTCGCCCATCGCCGCCCGTTCTGGTGGTATCTGACGGTTTCGCCACTGGTCTTCTTTCCCTGGCTGCTCTGGCCGCCGGCCTGGCGCTGCGTGAAGCAGGCCACCCTGGACCGCGGCCTGCGCCTGTGCCTGGTTCACGCGGCCGCAACGTTCCTGCTGTTTTCCCTCGTCAGCGGCAAACAGGTTTACTACCTTCTGCCCGTGTTCCCGCTGCTGGCGCTGGCGCTGGCCCGGCTGCTGGCCACATCGGCCGGTCCGGTCAGCCGTAGCGACCAGGTTCTGGTGGCCTTGCCCTGGATCGTGGTCGGCGTGACTCTTACCCTACTCCCGCTTTTTCCCGCTGTCTTCGCCACGCCCGGGTTCGGTGACGATGCGGCCCGCATCGTCCTGGAAGCTCCGTGGCAGGTCCGATTGGGAGCCGCGGGCCTGGGGCTGCTGCTGATCGTGTGGCGTCCAGGGAGCGCGGTCCAGTCGGCGCGGCGCCTCGCGCTGGTCTCCTTTGCCTCGTTGGTCGCGGCCCATCTCGTCTACGCCGAGATCGATCCGCCCTATTACGACATGCAACCCATGGCGGACCGGCTGGCGGAACTGCAGTGCCATGGCGCCGCCATCGCCCATTTTCACCGGTACAACGGCGACTTCCAGTTTCTCGGCCACTTGCAGCCGATCACCGTTCTGGAAAGCCCGGAACAGCTGAAGGCATGGCTGTCGTCCCACCCGGAGGGGCATGTGCTGATGGAAGAGAAGAGCCTGGACCCGGCCACCGAGCAGGGCGCCGAATTCGCCCAGTACTACCGGGGAACTCGGCGCATCACCCTGTGGCGGGCCTCGATCTTGCGGATGGACCCGGGCCGGCTCCACAAGCTGCTGGGATAGGACGCCGGCCGCAATTCAAGGGGAGTGCGCCGCGGCCGGCGGTGTCGCCGCTGGTTGTGGCGCGGTGGCCGGAGCCGCCGGGACGGCGGGATGGTCTGCGGGCGGCGCGGGAGGGGCCGGCGGCATGGCTGCGGATGGTGCTGCCGTGGCCGGATCGGGCGGGGTCGCCGGCTTGGCCGCCGGCGCGGGAGCCACCGGTTTGCGCTCGATCCTGGCGGCCTGTTTCAGCTGCTCCACATGCTGCTGGAAGCGCTCCATCTTGAGACCGTTGCGGAGGCGCTCCTTTTCGCTTTCGAAGAGCGGCGGCTTCTTGTCGCGGGAATCCTCCCGCAGGATCACGTGCCAGCCGAACTTGGAATGAACCGGTGTCGGGCTGGTCTCGCCGTTCTTGAGGGCGGCCACCGCGGCGGCAAAGGCCGGGTCCATGCGGTTCGGCTCGAACCAGCCGAGATCGCCGCCCTTGGTCTTGCTGCCGGGATCCTTGGAGAGCTTGCCGGCCAGCTCCTCGAACTTGGCTCCCTTTTGCAACTGGCCGATCGCGTCCCTGGCCTCGGCTTCCTCGGCCAGCAGGATGTGGCGCGCCTTGTATTCGCCCGGCTGCCCCGGCGGGTACTTCGTTTCGTAGGCCTTTTTCAGGTCCTCGTCGCTGATCTGCGCCGATTTCATGAAACGCTCCGCGGCCAGCTGGGAATAGGTGACCCTGAGCACCGTGTCGATGCGCTCCACCGCCTCCGGATCATTGGCCAGCTGGTGCTGCTCGAATTCCTGACGGATCACTTCCCGCGCGATCAGGTCGTCCAGCGCTTTTTCCTGCATGGCCGGCGGCACCGGTCCGCGCTGCTGGGGGCTGAGGGCCGAGCGGGCGATGGGGTGGCCGTTCACGCTGGCGATGACGGCTTCCGGTTTGATGGCGGGTAGCGCCGATGTGGTCTTCGGCGCCTGGCCGTCACCGTTGCAGCCGGCCAGCTGCAGGGCCGTGGCCAGGCCGGCGGTGAGGACGAGTTTGGGGAACGAGCCGGGGATGTCGCGCAATGCATTTGTCGTCATGGTTCGGTTCTATGGGTAGCGGAGAGATTGCGGACGCCGCGGTCAACTCTGAACGGCGGGACGGATGGGCGGCCGCAGGCCGTCCCGCGCCGTGTTCGTCACGGATGGCCGGCTGGCGCAACGCCTGCTGCCATCGCGTCGCGGATGGTGCGGCTGATGACGTCCACCAGCACCTGGGTGTGATGCTCCACCTCGATGTTGAGCCGGTCGCCGCTGCGGTAGCGGCCGATGCAAGTGTTGCGGAGGGTCTCGGGGATGAGGTTGATCCGGCAAAGTCTCTGCGCCTCGTCGATGTGCGCAACCGTCAGGCTGGCGCCGTCCACCGCCAGGAATCCGCGCAGGAAGACGTAGCGGAACCACTCGGCCGGAACCCGGAACTCGATGTGGGCATCGTCGTCCTTCAACTCCAGTCCGGTGAGGTCCGCCGTGGTGGAGACATGGCCGGACACCATGTGTCCGCCGATCTCCGCGCCATAGACCGCCGAGCGCTCCAGGTTGACCGGATCGCCCACCCGGCGGTCGGCCAGATTGGTGATTTCCAGGGTGCCGCGGATGGCGTCGAAATCCACATCGGTGCCCTCGAATGCAACGACCGTCAGGCAAACGCCATCGACCGCCACGCTGGCGCCGGTTTCCAGCCCTGTCAGCAACTGTTCGGGAAAGCGGATGCGGAGGCGGGTTCCCCAGGGCTGTGGGTCGGCGGCGATGATAGTGCCGCGGCCGCGGACGATGCCGGTGAACATGAATGAAGGGCTCCTTGGGCAGTGGTGTGATCGAATTGAGCTGATCGTAACCGATTTCGCCTCACTCGTCCGTCGGATCAGCAAGTTCCGCCGCCAACTTTCCTCGGTCCAGCTGGCCCTCCCACTTGGCGATCACCACCGTCGCCAGGCCGTTGCCGATGAGGTTGGTCAAGGCTCGCGCCTCCGACATGAAGCGGTCGATGCCGAGGATCAGCGCCAGCCCGGCCACCGGTATCGCCGGCACCGCAGTGAGGGTGGCGGCCAGGGTGATGAAGCCGCTGCCGGTGACTCCGGAGGCCCCCTTGGAGGTGAGCAGCAGCACCCCCAGCACGGTGGCCTCCTGCTGCCAGCTGAGCGAGGTGTTGGTGGCCTGGGCCACGAACAGGGCCGCCATGGTCAGATAGATCGAGGTTCCGTCCAGATTGAAGGAATAGCCGGTGGGGATGACCAGGGCGACCACCGGCCGCGCACAGCCCAGCCGTTCCAGCTTGAACATCATGCGCGGCAGCACCGACTCCGACGAGGAAGTGCCCAGCACGATCAGCAGTTCCTCCTTGAGGTAGCCGATGAAGCGCAGGATGCCGAAGCCGGCGTAGCGGGCGATGGCGCCCAGCACCAGCAGGATGAACAGCAGACAGGTCAGGTAGAAGCCGGCCATCAGCTTGGCCAATGGCGCCAGCGAGGCAATGCCGTATTTGCCGATGGTGAAGGCCATGGCGCCGAAGGCGCCGATGGGGGCCAGCCGCATGATGGCCGCGACGATCCCGAACAGGGCGTGGGACACGGTGTCGATGAAGCCGGTCACGCTGGCCGCGTGCTCTCCCATGGCGGCCAGGGCATAGCCGAACAGCACCGCGAACAGCAGCACCTGGAGGATGTCGCCCTTGGCGAAGGCATCCACCACGCTGCTGGGGATGACGTTCAGCAGAAAATCCACCGCGCTCTGGGTCTTGGCGGCGGCGGTGTAGCTGGCCAGGGCGCCGGTGTCGAGGCTGGCGGGATCGGCATTCATGCCGGCGCCGGGCTCCAGGACATGCACCACCACCAGGCCGATGGCCAGGGCCAGGGAGCTGACCACCTCGAAATAGACGAGCGCCTTGACACCGACCCGGCCGACGGTCCGCATGTCGCGCATACCGGCGATGCCGGTGACCACGGTGCAGAACACGATGGGGGCGATGATCATCTTGATCAGCTTGATGAAGCTGTCTCCCAAGGGCTTCATGGCAGCCCCGGTTTCCGGCAGGAAGTGGCCGAGGATGATGCCCAGCGCCACCGCACACAGCACCTGGAAATACAGATGGCGGTGGAACGGGGCCGGTCGGGGGAGGGATGGCATCCTGGCGAATTCCGGAGACGGTGGCGAAACGGCGGGATTCTACCGGGTTCGGAGGGAATGGACCGGCTCGGGGAGGCGAGGGGCGTTCCGGCGGCGGTCATCGCGTGGGTTCAGCCGAGGTTGTCGCCGCGTTCGCCGGAGCCGATGCGGCCGCCTTCGGCGACGTCGATCAGGTAGACCGTGCCGGCTCCTTGCCGATGGGTGTTGGCGACGGTCATCACCGTGTGGAAGATGATTTCCGCCAGGTGGTCGGGGGCGAAGATCTCGATGCGCTTCTTCGGCAGGAAGGGCGTGAAGCCCTGGCGGTCGATCACCTGGCCGCGTCCGAATCCCTCGCAGTCGGACACGCTCATGCCGGGAAAATCCGGAATTTCGAGCAGAGCCTGGGTCAGCTTGGGTAGCATGAAGGGCTGGATGTAGGCACGGATCTCTTTCATGGTGGTTCCCTAAGCGGGACAAAAAGTTCGTTCGACACCGTGTAGGAGCCCGCTTGCGGGCGACCCGGAGCGTCCGGCGTCCTGGCGCCGACCGATCGCGGCCAAGGCCGCACCTGCCAAGATTTCACAGGCCACCCGGGCCAGTTTCCGAACTCGCGGCGAACTGGCGGTAGAGCACCGGCAGCATGGTCAGGGTCAGCAGAGTGGCGCTGATCAGGCCGCCGATGAGGACCACCGCAAAGGGCTTGGCGGTCTCCGAGCCGACCCCCGTGGACAGGGCCGCCGGCATCAGGCCCAGCATGGCCATGAGTGCGGTCATCACCACCGGCCGCAGCCGGATGACCGAGCCCTGAAAGATCGCCTCCGCCAGGCTGGTGCCCTCGCGCCGCAGCTGGTTGATCTGGGACAGCAGGATCACCCCGTTCTGCACCGCGATGCCGAACAGGGCGATGAAGCCCACAGCCGCCGACACGCTCAGGTGGATGCCGGTCACCAGCAGGGCCACCAGGCCGCCGATCAGGGCGAAGGGCACGTTGAGGACGATCAGGGTGGCGTCCTTGAGGGAGTGAAACGCCCAGAACAGCAGCACGAAGATCAGCGTCAGGCTCACCGGCACGATGACATAGAGCCGTTTCATGGCGCGCTGCTGGTTCTCGAACTGGCCGCTCCAGATGAGGCGGTAGCCCGGCGGCAGTTGCACCTGCTCGGCCACCGCCTGCTGGGCCTCCGCCACGAAGCTGCCCTGGTCGCGGCCGATCAGATTGCACTTGATGGCGATGCGGCGCATGTTGTCCTCCCGGCCGATGCGGGAGGCGCCCTGATCGACCTTGATGTCGGCCAATTCGGCCAGGGGGATGCGGCTGCCGGAGGGAGTCGGCACGGTCAGGTCCTGGACCGCCGCCACCGAATCACGTGCGGCTTCCGCCAGCCGCACGCTCACGTCGAAGCGGCGCTCGCCTTCCAGCATCCGGGTCGGGGCCTTGCCCCCCACTGCCATTTCGATGACCTGTTCCACATCGGCCACGTTGATTCCGTAACGGGCGATCCGCGTACGGTCGATGGCCACCACCAACTGGGCCAGGCCGGATTGCTGTTCGGCCGCCACGTCGGTGGCGCCGGCGGTGGCGCGCAGGATGCGGGTTACCTGGTCGGCCTTGTCCTGCAAGACATTGAGGTCGTCGCCGAAGATCTTCACGGCGATCTCGCCTTTCACCCCGGAGATGGCCTCCTCCACGTTGTCCTGGATCACCTGGGAAAAGTTGAACTGGAGACCGGGAAACACCGACAGCTTCTGCTGCATGGCTTCGATCAGCCGGTCCTTGCCGGCGTAGCGCCACGTTTCCTTGGGCTTGAGGTCGATGAGGATCTCCAGGTTGTTGAAGCCCTTGGGGTCGGTGCCGTCTTCCGGGCGGCCCAGCTGGGTCAGCACGAAGTTGGCCTCGCGAAACTCGATCAGGCGCGCCCGTACATCCCGTTCCAGGGACTTGGCCTTGCCCAGGGACACCGGGGTCGGCAGGGTGATGGTCAGCCAGATGTTGCCTTCGTCCAGCTTGGGCATGAATTCGGTACCGATCCAATGGGTGCCGGCCAGGGCCAGGACCAGCGCCAGCCCGGCCCCGGCGTACAGTTTGCGCGGGTGATCCAGAGCCGCTTGCAGGATGCTCCGGTAGCTGGCTTCCATCCGCTGGACCAGCGGGTTGTGGTGGATCTCCACCAGCTGCGGACCCAGCAGGTAGCTGAGCAGCACCGGGATCAGGGTCAGGCTGACGATCAGCGATCCGAGCAGGGCGAAGCTGAGGGTGAAGGCCATGGGTGAGAAGATCTTGGCCTCCACCCGCTGGAAGGTGAAGATGGGCAGGAAGGCGGTGATGATGATGGCCTTGGCGAACAGGATGGGCCGGCCCATGTCGGAGGCGGTCATCAGCATGGATTGGCGCATGTGGGCCACGCTGGCCTGTTGGCTCATCTCCCAGGTCACCTTCACCATGATGGCCTCCACCAGCACCACGGCGCTGTCGACGATGATGCCGAAGTCGATGGCGCCGAGGGAGATCAGGTTGGCGGAGATGTGCTTGAGGTCGATCAGGATGAAGGCGAACAGCAGCGACAGGGGAATGACCAGGATCACCGTCAGCGAGGCCAGCGCCCGGCGCAGGAACAGCACCAGGATGGCCAGGATCAGCAGGGCGCCTTCCACCATGTTGTGTTCCACCGTGTGCACGGTGTGGCGGACCAGGTCGGTGCGGTCGTAGACCGGCTGGATTTTCACGCCGTCCGGCAGTCCGTGGTCGTTGAGTCCAGCGACCTTCTCCTTGACGCCGGTCAAGACCTCGACGGCGTCCTGGCCCTTGATCAGCAGCACCACCCCTTCCACCACGTCGTCGTCCCGATCCAGCGCGACGATGCCATTGCGGGGCTGAGGCCCCACGGTGACAGAGGCAAGGTTTTTCACCAACACCGGCACCCCGTCGCGGCTGGCCACCACGATGTCGCCGATGTCCTCCGCCGATTTCAGCAAGCCGACGCCGCGCACCACCAAGGCCTCGTAGCCATGCTCGATGTAGCCGCCGCCGGTGTTGGCGTTGTTGGCGGCGACCGCCTGGTAGACGTCGCCGATGCTCAGCTTGTAGTCCTTGAGCTGGTTGGGGTCGACCTCGACCCGGTATTGCTTGACGCCGCCGCCGAAGGCGACCACGTCGGCCACGCCCGGCACGGTGCGCAGCCGCCGTTCGATCACCCAGTCCTGAATGGCACGCTGTTCGACCAGGGGCAGGTTCGGCGCGATGATGCGGTAACGGTAGATTTCCCCGACCCCGGTGCTCAGGGGCGCCAGGCTGGTACTGGCAGCGGCCGGCAGGTCGGCGTTCTGCAGACGTTCCAGCACTTGCTGGCGGGAGAAATAATCTTCGGCGCTGTCGTCGAAGGTCAGAGTCACCACCGACAAGCCGTAGATCGACACCGACCGCAGGTTGATGAGATGGGGCAGGCCGTTCATCTCCCTTTCGATGGGCAGGGTCACCAGCTTTTCCACCTCTTCCGGCGCTTGGCCGGGAAACTGGGTGACCACCTGCACGAACACGTTCTGCACGTCGGGAAAGGCCTGCACCGGCAGTTTCTCGAAGGACAGCACGCCGGCCAGGGCCAGCAGCAGCGCAGCGCCGATGACCAGGAGGCGCTGCTGCAGGCAGAAGGCGATGAGGTTATGGATCACGGTGTTGGTGCGCCATCCTGGGTGGCGTCTTCCTCGGTGCGCAGCAGCAGCGCGCCGTCCACCACCAGCCGCTCGCCGGCCGTCAACCCTTCGTTGATGACAGCCCTGTCCTTGAGGCGCAGCCCCACCCTGACCGGACGCTTCTGGTAGCGGCCTTCGCCGACGGCCACGAACAGCCAGTCCGACTCCCCCTCGGTGAACAGCGCGTCCAGCGGCACTGTGATGGCGGTGTCACCGGGGTCGCTCAGCACTTCCACTGTGGCGTACATGGCTGGCAGCAGCTTGTGGTCGGGATTGGCCAGCACGCAACGGACCTTGACCGTGCGGGTGGCGTCGACGACGACCTGGCCGAGGTAGTCGACGGTCCCGGCAAAGCTCTGGTCCGGAAAGGCCTGGACGCGGACCGCCACCTGCTGGCCCACGTGGAGCCGCCCGATGTCCTTCTCGAACACGTCCAGCAAGACCCAGACCCGGTCCAGGTCCGAAATCACGAACAGCGGATCGCTGCGGTCGCTGCGGACCTCCGTGCCGGGATTGGCGTTGCGCTCGGTGATGATCCCGCCGATGGGCGCCTTGAGGGTGAAACGGTCGTCGGTGCGGCTGTCGTGGATGCCCAGATTGGCCAGCCTCAGAGTGGCCCGCTCCGCCTCGCTGCGGGCGCGGGCGAGTTCATCCTGGGCCTGCTC
>Ga0233425_10008085_pt1 | contig 14244 bp, 8 predicted proteins | sample Watercolumn_Towu_2_FD_181712 | JGI IMG/M metagenome (GOLD analysis project Ga0233425, IMG submission 181712) | Freshwater microbial communities from Lake Towuti, South Sulawesi, Indonesia - Watercolumn_Towuti2014_140_MG | ecosystem: Environmental > Aquatic > Freshwater > Lake | place: Indonesia...
AGCTGGTCAACCGCATCCGAACGCAGGTAAAGGCTTGGAAGGAACAGGGCTATCCCGGTGTCACTCGAACGTCTCTGGAGATATTGCAGTGGTGGCGCCGCGATGGCAGGGAGAAGCGACTGTTCTTCGCACAACTGGAAGCGGCGGAGACTGTCATTTTTCTCGTCGAGGCCCGACAGGACTTCCGACAGGGGATCGAGATTCCTCGCGAGGAAGTGAGCGAGGATAAAAAATCGCAGGGATACGTTGGCTTCAGCCGCTATGCCTGCAAGATGGCGACCGGCACGGGCAAAACTATGGTGATGGGGATGCTGGCTGCTTGGAGCATCCTCAACAAAGTCAACGATCGAAGCGACGGCCGGTTCTCAGATGTGGTGATGGTCATTTGCCCAAACGTTACGATCCGCGACCGGTTGCGGGAGCTGAAACCTGAAGAAAATCAAGCGAGCATTTACCGTACCCGCGATCTTGTTCCACCGCACCTGATGCCGCTCCTGGCCCAGGGACGAGTGCTTGTCACGAATTGGCACGTATTCGAGCCCCAGGCGGTGCAGACGGGCGGAGTTAGTTCCAAGGTGACCAAGGCCGGCGTGGCGGTCCGCTCCAAGGACACAATCACCATCGGCCCAAAGAGCACCACGGCCCGAGGGACACGTTACCTGACCCTAGACGATTTCCAGCGTCAGGTTGCGGCCGGGATGTTGAGGGTCCTGGACGAGCAACGGGACAAGCAGGGAAATCTCAAGAAGGTCACGGTCGAATCGGTCCGCTACGTCGAGAGCGATACGTCCCTCGTCAACCGTGTGTTGGGTCGGGAGGTCGGTGGGAAGCAGAACATCCTGATCATGAACGACGAAGCGCACCACGCGTATCGGATCAAGCGGGAAGAGAAGGATGAAGGGGAGGAAGACCTCTTCGGCGAGGAGGAGGACGCGGACGTTTTCTTCAAGGAGGCGACCGTCTGGATTGACGGCCTGGATCGCATCCAGAAACTGCGGGGGATCAATCTCTGCGTGGATCTGTCAGCCACACCCTATTTCCTGGGTCGCGTGGGCCAGGAGACCAACAGGCCGTTTCCATGGGTAATCAGCGATTTCGGCCTGATTGACGCCATCGAGTCGGGGCTTGTCAAGATTCCTCAACTCGCAATCCGCGACACGACCGGGGCTTCGATCCCAGGCTACTTCAATATCTGGCACTGGATCTTGCCCCAGCTCACTCCGGCCGAGCGTGGCGGCAAGAAGGCGAGCCCCAAACCGGAAGCGATCCTCAAGTATGCCCACCATCCCATCGCCATGTTGGGCGGCCTGTGGGAGAAGGAGAGGGAGGAGTGGGCGAAGGTGAACCACGATTCGCGGCCCCTCGATCCCGCCCCTGGCGGGACTCGGGACAGGCCGCCGGTTTTCATTCTGGTCTGCAAGAACACGCAGATCGCCCGGGTGATTTACGAATGGCTGGCGGAAGACAAGGCACCCACGGGGATTCCATCCTCGAAGCTGGAAGGTTTCAGGAACAGGAGCGGCGTCATCAACACAATTCGTGTAGATTCCAAGGTGGTGCAGGAAACCGATACCGGGGAGGCCAAGAGCGACGAGGTCCGTTGGATGCGCTTCACGCTGGACACCGTCGGCAAGGCGGCGTGGCCGGCAGATCAGTTTGGGCGGCCGATCTACCCTGCCAGCTTTGAGGAATTGGCGGCGAAGCTGGACCGCCCCCTACATCCTCCCGGACGCGATGTTCGATGCATTGTCAGTGTAGGGATGCTGACCGAGGGCTGGGACTGCAACACCGTGACGCACATCATTGGGTTGCGCCCGTTCATGTCACAACTGCTCTGTGAGCAGGTGGTGGGTCGGGGACTGCGGCGGGTTGACTACGAGCCGCGGGAAGACGGGAGGTTCACCGAAGAGGTGGCCAAGGTCTTCGGGGTTCCTTTCGAGGTGATTCCCTTCAAGGCGAGCCCCCCAGGACCACCACCACCCCCCGTGAAACGGTATCACGTGCATTCGATTCCAGCGAAGTCGCAGTATGAGATCCGATTTCCGCGAGTCGAGGGCTATACACAGGCGATCCGAAACAGGCTGGTAGTCAATTGGCAAAGTGCGCCGTCTCTCGTACTGGAGCCTGGACGCATCCCACCGGAGGTCGAGGTGAAAGCCCTCCACGCCACAAATCAAGGGAGGCTTTCCCTCAGTGGGCCAGGCCGGGTGGATGATGTAACCCTTGCGCAGTTCCGGTCCAAGCGACGCCTGCAAGAACTGATCTTCGATCTGGCGCGGACCCTATCGCGCGAGTACATCACTCAGGGTCAATGCGAGATTCCAGCCCATGTCCTCTTTCCTCAACTTGCCCAGATCGTGGCGCGCTACTTGGAAGAGAAGGTCCGCGCCCTGCCCCCCGCCAATGTCAAGGACCTTTTCCTCGCGCCGTACTATGGATGGGCGGTGGAACGTCTGTTGAGCGTGATCGGTCCTGACACCTCTCAGGGAGAGGTGCCGGAGGTTCCGCGCTACGAGACGAGTCGGGGACCCGGCTCGACGGGAGACGTGGATTTCTGGACGACCCGTGACGTGCGCGAGGTCGTGAGGAGCCATCTTAACTATGTAGTGGCGGATACAAGGCTCTGGGAACAATCCGCCGCCTACGTCATCGATAAGCATTCGGCTGTGCAGGCGTTCGCAAAGAACGCCGGCCTGGGATTCGCCATTCCCTACTTGCATAACGGACAGATGCACGACTATATGCCGGACTTCCTCATCCGGCTGAATGCCGACGCGCCCCGATATGTGATCCTGGAAACGAAAGGATACGATCCGCTTGAAGAGGTGAAGCGCGCAGCGGCGGAACGTTGGGTGGCTGCGGTGAATGCGGATGGGACATACGGGCATTGGCAATATGCAGTGGTGAAGAAAGTCTCGGACATCGGTGGCGCCATCGAGAAGGCAGTCCGTCCAACCTAACTGACCTGAGAGCTCGTCTGTCGTGCGACAGAATTCTGCCCACCTGGACTTCCCCACCGAAGCACGCCCATTCGAGCACCGCTGGAGCTGAGCGATGGTGACGCTTCCCCCCAAGCGTCAATACTGTTCACTTAACTCGCCCGCCCTTCGAAATCCCCCCGTCCCCCCCTTTGGCAAAGGGGGGGACGGGGGGATTTGTGTGACCGCAGGTGCCGATGTCCGACGTTATGTGAACAGTGTTGCCCCAAGCCTGAAGATCTGTCATTAGCCACAATCTCTTGGAGTCCCAATAAGAGTGGGGCTTTGCGTGTCCTTGGCCAACTCTCCGAAGACGCGATTGGCGCGAGCTTCCTTCGAAGTTTTTGCAAACCTTGACTTCGCCCAGGGGCCGTGCTACGAAATGAATCCATTCCCAGCAGGGACACAAGGGCAATGTTCGCCGACTTGGGGAAAGGAAAGGAGGTCCCACATGTGCAAGCGATTCTTGGTAAGTGTGGCGCTCTCGCTGATGGTCGGGCTGCTCATGGTCGGCATCGGCTGGGCGGGGGAACAGCCGGTCTCCGGAGGGACCTTGCGATATGCCATGATCGACACCCCACCCACGCTGGATCAGCACGTCACGACGGCCTCCCTCAGCACCACCATCGGTCAGCATTTCTTCGAAACCTTGTTCACATTCACCGAAGCCTTCGAGCCGGTTCCCTTCCTGGCCAAGGGCGCAGAGGTGCGCGACGGGGGCAAGCTGATCGTGATTCAACTGCGCGAGGGGGTGCTCTTCCACAACGGGAAGGAAATGACCTCGGCGGATGTCGTCCCCTGCCTGGAACGCTGGGGCAAGAGCGCCTCGCGTGGGCCGGTCCTTTTCGCCCGCGTTGAGAAGGTGGAAGCGGATGGGAAGTACGGCATAAAGCTGTACATGAAGGAATCCTTTGCGCCGTGGGCAACGCTTTTGGCGTATGCGAATGGCGGCCCCGTGATCTACCCGAAAGAGATCGTCGAGGCTGCCGGCAAGGAGCCGATCCCGCTCAAGAACTACATCGGCACCGGGCCCTATCGCTTCGTCGAGTGGAAGACGGGTCACGAGATCATTCTGGAGCGGTTCGACAAGTACGTCAAGCGCACGGACAAGGCCGACGGGTATGCCGGCGAACGCAGCTCTTACTTCGACCGGCTCGTCTTCATCCCCGTGCCCGATCCGGCCACCCGGGTGAACGGGGTCAAGGCCGGCGACTATGACTACGCGGAGCAGATCCCCGGCGATCTGTTCGAGGACCTCGAGAAGAACCCGGCGGTCAAAACCAGGATTCGAAAAGCGCCCGATGTTGGCATGCTCTTTCTCAACCAGAAAGAGGGGCTGATGGTGAACCAGAAGCTCCGCCAGGCCCTCCTGGCCGCTTTGAACATGGGGCCCATTCTCCGCTCGGCTGTCGGCCCCGAGAAGCTTTGGGCCGTGAATGGCGCTTTGATGCCCCCCGGGAACAGGTGGTACACCAAGGCGGCTGTCGGTCCTTACGACCAAAACAATCCCGAGAAGGCCAGGGCGTTGGCCAAAGAGGCCGGGTACAAGGGCGAGGTCATCCGCTACATGGTCACGACCTCGTATACCCACCACTACAATGCCAGCGTCGTGCTTGCGAAGCAGTTGAAAGATGCCGGATTCAACATTGATCTCCAAATATATGATTGGGCCACGCTGGTCTCGCGCAGGGCGCAGCCGAACCTCTGGGATGTCTTTTTCACCACGCACGGATTTGTGCCAGATCCGATGCTGTACACCTTCATGAGTCCAGCCTATCCGGGGTGGTGGGACACGCCACGCAAGCGGCAGGCAGTGATGGAGTTGACCTCCGCGCTCACCCCCGCCAAACAAATGGAGGCCATGGAGAAGTTTCAAACCCTCTTCTACGACGAGGTGCCGCTGATACGAACCGGAGACCAATTCGCCTACGACATCTTTGCCCCGAAGGTCCAGGGGCTCGGCACCTCGACGCTCCTGAACTTCAACCGCTTCTGGAACGTCTGGGTGAGCAAGTAACGCACAGGTCATCTGCCGTTTTCCGAGGAACAGCCCTGGCCTCGACCTTTGGTCAAGTTGTGAGAGGGTGCGGGGCCTCGGCTGTCCCCGCTGGCCTTTCAGTCACCCACAATCGGCATAGAGGATACCGGCATGGCAGACGCCTCTGATCGAGCAACGATAGCTCGGCTGGAAACCGTAGCAAAACAGATCCGCCGGGACATTCTCGAGATGGGTCTCCGGGCCGGTGGATGTCACCTGGCGCCTGCGCTCTCCGCCGTGGAGCTGGTTACCGCGCTCTACTTTCGGATCATGCGGATCAATCCGAAAAACCCGCAGGACAACAGCCGGGACCGGTTCATTTTGAGCGCCGGCCACAAATGCGCGGTACAGTACGTGGCCCTCGCCCATGCAGGTTTTTTTCCGTTCCAGGTGCTGGACACGTTTTCGCGGCTACACAGCATCCTCGGGGGTCACCCAGGCTGCAAGATTCCGGGGGTGGAGGTCCCCACTGGCTCCCTCGGCCACGGCCTACCGATCGGGGTGGGACTGGCTCTCGGCGCCAAGCTGCAGCGCAAGGCCTACCGGGTCTTCGTCTTGTTGGGGGACGGCGAGGTCCCCGAGGGTTCCAACTGGGAGGCGGCGGCGCAGGGGAGCCACTTCGGGCTGGACAACCTGGTGGCGATCATCGACCGGAACCGCCTCTGCGCGGATGGGACGACCGAGGAGGTGCTCGCCCTGGAGCCGCTGCGCGAGCGGTGGGCCAGTTTCGGCTGGGCGGTGCGGGAAATCGATGGCCACAAAATGGCGGACATTGTGGAGGCCCTGGAGGCTTTGCCCTTCGCACCGGGGCGACCCTCCCTTGTCCTCGCCCACACTGTGAAGGGCAAGGGAATCTCCTTCATCGAAAACCGGGTGGACTGGCACTATCGGATTCCGCAAGGAGCCGAGGTCGAGCAAGCCCGGCAGGAACTCAGTTGAGGGCAATGCCGTTCAGTTGGCATCGGCTAAATCAAATCCCCAACCCCCCTTTGACAAAGGGGGGCGGAGGGGGGATTTTCGCAAAGGAGGGTTGGGGGGATATTCGCAAAGGGGGGAACAGGGGGATTTGCAGGGACGCCGAGACTGACACTGCAGCTCAAGTGAATGGAATGGCCACCAACGCGGGATGGGACGGATGAACGTCAGAATCAAGAGCCAGACGGAGGCGTTTTCCGAGGTCTTGCTCGAACTCGTCAAGGAAGACCCCAGAGTCTATGCCCTCTCGGCGGACATGGGGAGCCGGATCATCGCTTCCTTCATGAAGGCGTGCCCGGACCACTTCCTGAACTTTGGGATCGCCGAGCAGGGGATGGTCGGAGCGGCGGCAGGCCTCGCCCTCGCCGGCCTCATCCCCTTCGTGACGACCATCTCGGTCTTCCTGTCCATGCGCGCGCTGGAACAGGTGCGGACAGACATCGTCTACCCGGGCCTGAACGTCAAGATTGTGGCTACGGGGGGCGGGCTTTCCTACGGGGCCCTGGGCGCGACCCATCAGGGGTTGGAAGACCTCAGCTTGATGCGGGCGATCGCCAACCTGGTGGTCATGGCGCCCGCCGATGCGGCCGAGACCCGCTCGGCGTTGAAGGCGGCTGCGGCTTACGCCGGGCCCGTGTACATTCGGGTGGGGCGTGGCCCAGTCCCAGTCATTCATGCGGAAGAGGAAGTACCACACTTTCAGATCGGCCGGGCCATCGAGATCAAGCCGGGACGGGATGTGACCCTCCTGGCGACCGGCATCATCCTCGGCACGGCGCTTCAGGCGGCCGAGGAACTGGCGCGTCGAGGGATCGAGGCCCGCGTCCTGAGCGTGCCCACCGTGAAGCCGCTGGATGAGGCGGCGGTGCTCCGGGCCGCCACCGAAACCCGGGGGCTGGTCACTATCGAGGATAACCGGTTGACGGGGGGCTTCGGGAGTGCCATCGCCGAGTTCCTCGGCCGGACGCGGCCTACCCCGCTCCGCATGATCGGCATCCCCGAGGTCTACCCCATCGTGGGAACTCCCGAGGAACTGTACCGCGAGTACCACATGGACGTGCCGGATATCGTGGCCGCCGCCCTGGAGGTGTTCGAGAGCACACACGACGCGTGACCCATTGGGAGCGCGCCGCCGCCATTCAGAGCATGGAGTAACAGGTTGCTGAAAAACTCGCTTTCGCCCAGGCTGCTCAAAAAGGTCCAGATGCAAGGCGGCGCGCGATGCGAGGTGCGAGGCGTACTTGGTCCGTACGCCGCAGCGCCGCGCGAGCGCGCCAACGCCGCAGATGGGCCTTTTTCAGCAGCCTGCTAAGGACAAAGGACGGATCTGCCATGCGAATCGTCAAGCTGGAATCGTTCCTCTGCAATGCAGGACTCCGGAACTATCTGTTCCTGAAGTTTCACACCGACGAGGGAATCGTGGGCATTTCCGAGGCCTCTTTGGAATGGCAAGAGGAGGCCACACAGCGAGTCCTGCATGAGTTCTTTGAACGGCGATACGTCATCGGTGCCAACCCCTTCGATGTGGAGAATCTCTGCCACCGCATGATCCGGGATCAATACCAGGGGGGACCGGTGGCGCTGACCGCCATCAGCGGCATCGAGATCGGCTGCTGGGACATCATCGGGAAAAGCCTTGGGCAACCCATATACAACCTGATCGGTGGGATCGCCCATCGAGAGATCCCCGCCTATGCCAATGGCTGGTATGGCGGAAAGGCCATCCCAGCAGAGTTCGCTGCGAAGGCCAAGACCGTCGTGGCCAAAGGGTATACCGCCATGAAGTTCGACCCCTTTGGAACTGCCTCGAAGAACCTGACGAAGCAGGAGCTGTCGAATGCCATCGAGATCGTGGCTGCGCTCGGCGAAGCCGTCGGGCCCGAGGTGCAGCTCTTCATCGAAGGCCACGGCCGGCTGAGCGTTCATTCCGCCCTCGAGGTCGCCCGCGAGCTCGAACAACTCCCCAACATCGGATTCTTCGAAGAGCCGGTCACACCGGACAGCCTCGACCTTCTGAAAGAAGTCAAGAGCAGGACCCGGCTCCGGATTGCCGCCGGCGAGCGCGTGTACACGCTGCCCGATTTTTTCCGTTTCTGCGCCATGCGGGCCGCGGACATCGTTCAGTTCGATGTGGATCACATCGGCGGCATCCTGCCCGCGAAGAAGGTGGCAGCCATGGCGGAGGCACAGGACATCTTCTTCGCCCCGCATGCCTCTGTAGGGCCGGTCGCCGCGCAGGCCGCGCTCCACGTGGACATCAGCACCTCGAATTTCTTCATGCAAGAGGCCTTTCACGAATTCGACGTGCCCTGGCGCTCCGATTTCATCGGAGGATACAACCCGATTGAGAATGGGAGGTGGAAGATTCCGACCGCGCCTGGACTCGGTATTGAGCTGGATGACGAGGCGATGAAAGCGCACCCGCCAATCCCGAACAACTTCCCGTCCCTGTGGGATGGTGAGTGGATCACCCACTTCAACCAAAACCGCTGAACCGCAAAGGAGTAACGATGGAAACAGGATTGCATGGGGCTATCCGATTTCGGGACCTGCTGACGCCGGGGGCGCTGAAGCCGCTGGTCGCACACCTCGACTTTCGGTTCCCGCGCTGGTGCCGGGTCCGACAGAATACCTCGTCTCCTCAAGTCACGGACGTTCAGGGCACGGTCCGCCAGGAGATGAACAAGCACGCTGTCCGTCACGCCGTCAAACCGGGTGATCGAATTGCCGTGGCCGTGGGGAGCCGCCACTTTGCGCATATGACCCTGATCGTCAAGGAGTGCGTGGACGCGCTCAAAGCCATGGGCGCGCGCCCGTTCATCGTCCCGGCGATGGGCAGTCACGGCGGCTCGACGGCAGAGGGTCAGGCCGCAACCCTCGCCGGATACGGGATTCATGAGCAGGCCATGGGCGTCCCCGTCGAGCCATCCATGGACGTGGAGGTCATCGGCAAGACGCCAGCGGGCGTCGAGGTGCGAACCGCTCGGACCGCCCTCGCCGCCGACGGCCTCGTGGTCGTGGCCCGGGTAAAACCTCACACCGGATTCCGCGCCCCCATCGAAAGCGGCATCGCGAAGATGATGTCCATCGGCCTTGGTAAACAGCAGGGCGCCGAGAGCATGCACCAAATCGCCATGCACAAGTTCAAAGAGCTCGTCCCGGAAGTGGCGAAGATTATCCTGCAGCGGCTTCATGTCGTGGCGGGCCTGGCCGTCATCGAAAACACCCAGAACCAGATCGGCCATCTCGAGGCCGTGCCGGGAGGTGAGATCCTTGCCCGCGAGCCGGCTCTCCTCGAGCTCGCCCGGACCTGGATGCCGCGCATCCTGATCGAGGAATTCGACCTCTTGATCGTGGATGAGGTCGGGAAAGACATCAGCGGAGACGGGATGGATCCGAACGTGACGGGCCGCTTCGTCGTGCCGCACATGACCGGAGGTCCCCGCCTGCAGAAAGTGGTCGTGCGGGACCTCACACCACTCACGAAGGGAAGCTTTCTGGGGGCGGGTGTCGCCGATGTCATCACCCGGCGCGTCCTGGAAAAAGCGGATTTCCGCGCCGCCTACATGAACGTCATTACGGCGACAGGCTTGGCCGGAGGGCGACTCCCCGTCATCATGGAGACGGACCGGGACGCCATCGGGTTGGGTCTGGCCACCTGTAACGAGGTGAATCCAGGCACGGCCAAAGTGGTGCGCATCAAGAATACGCTGGAACTCGCAGAGATCTGGGTCTCCGAGGCCGTATTAACCGACCCAGCCAATACGGGAAAAGTAGAGTCACTGACTCCCGTGCAAGCGATGGCATTCGACGCTCACGAGAACTTGGTGGACCCGCACTAGAATCCATGGTGCAGGTCGACACCTAGGAAGCTAGACTTACGCCATCGCTTACGGCACCACTTCGGGAGGAGGGTTCACAATGCAGTACAGGGACCTCGGCAAGACTGGACTCAAGGCTTCAGCCATCGGACTGGGATGCGCACAGCTCGGATCTCCCAACACCGCCTACGCCGTTCGGATCATCAAGAAGGCGCTGGATATGGGCGTCACCTATTTCGACACGGCTCGCGCATACCGCGACAGCGAGGTGAAGCTGGGCGCTGCCCTCAAGGGCAACCGCAAGAAGGTCGTCCTGGTGACGAAAGTGCTCGTGAAGACCAAGGCGGAGGCATGGCAGAGCATCCGCGAGTCTCTGGAGCGACTCCAGACCGACCACGTGGACGTGTGCCACATTCACGGGTTGTGGGACGGCGAGGACTTCGAGATGCGCCTGGGGCCGGGTGGCTGCCTCGAAGCGCTCCGCGAGGCCAAGGCGCAGGGCCTCGTCGGGCACATCGGCTGTACCAGCCATCTGTCCAGCGTGCTGGTCAAGGCCCTGGATCGCTACCCGTTCGAGGTGATCCTGGTGCCAATGAACATCGTAGAGCGCGAGCCGCTAAATGAGCTCATTCCGCTGTGCCAGAAGCGCGGTGTGGCAATTACGATAATGAAGCCGGTGGCTACGGGCCTGGTGCCCGCGCGCCCCGCGTTGAAGTGGCTGCTCGATCAACCCATTGCGACGGCCGTGCCGGGCGCCACGACCATCGAGGAGGCGGAACAGAACTCGCGCGTGGGCCACCTCAAGCGTATAATCTTGACTCCAACCGAGCGCAATCAAATGCGCAGGCTGACCACGAAGCTGAACCACGTCCGCTGCCGCATCTGCCGCAAGTGCCAGCCCTGCCCCAAGGACATCTTGATCAGCGTGGTGCTGGGCACGGACGTGATGTACGACCACTACCGCACCATGGGACACAAGAAGTTCGCCGCGTTCCCCTGGTCCAAGCTGGCCGTGCAGAAGGACATGGATGAGCGGGTGAAAACGGTGGCCCAGATCAAGGCCTGTGATGACTGCGGGACGTGCGAGCCGAAATGCCCCTACGGCCTGCCCATCGTCAAGATGCTGCGCTCGATGGTCCCCGCAATGGAGGACATGCTCCGGATCTACCAGCAGGTCTCACCCGCGCTGGCAGCTTGAGACACCCACACTCTCAGGGTACCCATCATCGAGGGAATCGGGCCCTGCGCCCGAAGCTTCTGCGACAGTGCAGCCTTGCCAACTGATGAGCAAGAGCCAATGGACACACCGCAGCACGCAGCTTGCTCGAGCAAGATTCACGCTGCCCGCTGACGCGTTCTGCACAGGCAACCCTGCGCTGACAGATCATGTCGGCTATCGTGCACCCCATAGGACCGTCGCATCATAACCTCGGCCTGACAGTGGCTGGAGTGGATTCTCAGCGCAACTGCGTGCGGCCTGCCAGGTGTTCCTCAGGGGTACCCGCCTCCTCCAGAAACGCTACGTAGCGGCGGTGGATCTCCCGCGCCAGTCCCTCATTGCCCTCGATCACATTCCTCGCCTCCTGGGGATCCTCTCTCAGACAGTGCAAGGCTGGCGCTGTGGATATGCGCACCTTGTCCAGATCAACCAGGTGGTTCGTATACATCTTGGCACCCCGGGCTGCCTCGTCGTACTTGCCTGCATAGTGCAGGCACCAACCGTCCTCGGTCACAATTGCGCATTTGGCCAGCACCGGCGTGTGCTGGGTGAGCGTGTTGGAAGAGACGGCGATGTCGCGCAGTCGATCGGTCTCACCCCGCATCAGAGGCATCATCGACTTCCCGTGGATCGTCTCGGGGTTGAACTCCCAGTCCTCGGCCGTGAACATGCCGCACTGCAACGTCTGGATGCGCGCCTGCCCTTTCACGCCCTCCGTAGCCACGAGTCCGGCCATCTCCAGGATGGTCGGCATCAGGTCGGGGGGCTGGACCAGACCCGACAGGTGCTTCCCCTGCCTCTGGCCCGGCAGGCGGATCATGAGCGGAATCCGGCGCACGTCGCTGTACATGTGGATCGCCTCGTAGGAAAGCGTAACCCCATCGCCCCTCTCGGGCATCAGGGACTTGCCCGTCAGATCGTGCTCGCCAAACAGATAGCCGTGGTCGGTGACGAAAATGACGGCGGTATCGTCGCTGAGGCCCAATTCGTTCACCTTGTCCAGGAGAACCCCGAACCAGTGATCGACCATCGTGGCCTCGGCGAGATAGAGGTTGCGGATGTGGTCCAGCTCCTCTTCGCTCAGGAACTCTCGCCAGAAATCATACTGCGGATAATACACTTCCTCGCCGTGGTATCCCTGCTCGTAGAGGTCGAGATACTTTTTGGGCGCATCCCAGGGTTCATGTGGGTCGAACAGATCCAGGTACAGGAAGAATTTTTCCTGATCCTGGTTTTCCTCGAGCCACCGGCACGCCGCCTGGATGGTGCGGGGGGCAAAGCGATCTTCCTCGCATGTCCACCACGTGGTGTTGCGTACGTAGTTCGCCACGATGAAGTGCAGCAGGCGGTTCTTCGCACCACCCGTCGGCAACTTGATTTGCTTTGGCGCTGTCTTCCAGAGGTCCGTTTCCTGACCGCGGATCCATTCGGAGGCGCTGAATCCCCGACTGTAATTGAAACCCATCTCCATCAGGTGAGGGTTATCCGCGATCATCTGGGTCACGAACCCCGAGGCTGTCAGGATCTGTTGCAGGGTGACGGTCTTGGCTGGCAGTGGACACCATTCATGATCGATGTGACTGAACCGCCCGCTCATGATGTCGAGGCGATTGGGAATCGTTGGGAAGGAGCCGGTGATCGCGTTGTCGAAAATAAAGGATTCGGCCGCGAACCGATCCAGGCGCGGGGTTTTGGCTTTCGCTGGTCCATAGCAGGAGAGGTTGTCTCGGCGAAAGGTGTCCGACATGACAAAGATGACGTTCATACCGCATGTTCTCCTTTCCAGAATGCAGGAATGGATTTTGCTACAAGCCCAGGTGACCGCGAATGGCGGGCATCGCGGCCGACACTACTATGTCTTCAGTTGCAAGCCTCTTGCCCAGACGAATTGAGAGCCCGGTGCCTAGCACTTGGGGCAAGCGCGGTGCCACCTCCTGATACAGCAAATCCCTCAAGTAATCGCCGCCCTCGGCGTACGCCCCCAAGAGGATAATCCGGTCGATATCGGTAAGGCGGATCAGCGTGGCGAAGGCGCGGGCCATGTGCGGGACTACACCCTGGACAATCTCCCGACAGGACGGGTGGCCTTCCGCTGCCAGTCTGAAGATTCGATCCGGCAGCAAGGGATCATCGGAATCGTCAATTCCGGTGATGGCGGCACCCTGAGCCTTAACCTCCTGCCGAATGGCATAGCCGGAGGCGTACATCTCAAGGCAGCCCCGAATACCGCAGAAGCATAGGCGCCCGTTTTCTACGGCTATCAAATGACCCACCGAGCCGAAGTTGCCATGGTCACCGGAAAGGACACGGCCGTCAACGACGACACTGGCCTTCAGCCCCTCAAAGCACGCAATCACCAATACGTCGCCCTCAGACCTTGAGGGATCCCGCTCCAGCTCGGCAGAGGCGCATACGTTTGCCTCGTTCTGAATGTACACCGGGACGCGGAATCGCTCTGAGAGCAGGGCACGTAAAGGGAAGTCTCTGATCTGAGGAGTGCGAGGAAAGCGAAGCCACACACCGCTATCGCGTTCGACAAAGCCGGGGACACCCAGACCAATCCCGACGAGTTTTCCGGCATCAGCTTGCTGGGCATTCAGCACTTCCGTGATGCCCCGGTTCATCGTATCCACTACTGATTCCGAGGTTGCATTCTCATCAAACGGATATTCGGCGATGCGGACAAGGGCGCGATGCAGGTCAACCAACCCGATGGATATCCTGGGAATCTTGATCTCGACACCTATGGCATATCGAACGGCAGGATTGAATTGATACAGAACGGGGGGGCGGCCGCTTCTGGGCCGTGCATTGCCAGCCGGCGTGACGTACCCTTCCTCTTGCAGAGCGGCCAGGATTTGGTTCACCGTGGGCATGCTCAGATGGGCGTCTCGGACGACATTCATCTTCGTAAATGCCTGCCGTTGACTGATGGCCCTGAGGACTGCCAATCGGCTTCCCTCTGGAGTCTGCCCCACGCCCACCTGTGTCCCCTCACACCGGCCAGTGCAGGCTGTAGATGCTCCGGCCCCCGGGGGCAAGCGGCCCCTTGATCACGGCCTCGATCTCCTCCTTGGGCCGCATGGTCACTTCTTGGATGGGCGGCAGCTTCCCGGGCGGGAAGGTCTTCTGGATGTCGTCGTGGAGCTTGACCATGTAGTCGAGGAGCGCGATGACCCCGGGGATGGCCTTCTCGGCGGTGGCGGCAGTGGC
>Ga0233425_10008086_pt1 | contig 14243 bp, 13 predicted proteins | sample Watercolumn_Towu_2_FD_181712 | JGI IMG/M metagenome (GOLD analysis project Ga0233425, IMG submission 181712) | Freshwater microbial communities from Lake Towuti, South Sulawesi, Indonesia - Watercolumn_Towuti2014_140_MG | ecosystem: Environmental > Aquatic > Freshwater > Lake | place...
TATCGGCATACTGCGAATCCGCCAGAGCAAAGCCCAGAAGCCCGCAGGCTGCAGGCCCGTCGACTCCGTTTGCATTGCCAAAAGGATCGGCCGTAGGGGCAGCAATCACTGCGATGTCGATGTGCACTTCCCCGTCCTGTACAGCCTGGTAACGGCCACCGTGTGAGCGAAGGATCCCGAGACCATTCATCTTCCCCATGGAGGTGAATTTTCCCAGGGCACCGTTCATGCTTCCTTCAATATGGTCAATAGTCCCGTCTTCCAGGTATTTTATCAGAGGTTCATGGCAGGGGAAAGAGGCCGAAGGGAACCATGTCAGGTTCTTAACTCCCAGTTCATGGGCCAGGTCAAAAACCGGAACTGCGACAAGGTCCCCGTTCCGGAAATGGTGATGAGTTGAGATAGTCATTCCGTCACGCAGTCCGCAACGGATCAGGGCATCTCTCAGTGAAGGCACGACTTTATTTCCGTCGGCAGGGTAATCGATGCAGGTGACCAACGGGGGAGCGGCCCTGTTCCCTGCCGGGCGGTGTTTTCCAATTCCCATGAAAGGAGTGGCTGGCTTTCCGTTGATGATCGTGGGAACCATACGTCCCGCGGCATTCCTGACCAGGTTTGAATATTTGCTCATAACAGTTCTTTCCAGTTTTCTTCCAGTTTTTTCAAATTTACAGCCAGACTGATGGTCTTCAATGCCCTTTTAACCACAGGTGGATCAATCATTTTAGTCCCGAGCGCCACCACACCAAGACCTTTGGCTTCAGCTTCCTCGAAGGCAAGCACGATTTTCTTTGCTTTTTCGATCTCCTCCGGGGCAGGGGCATAGGTTTCATGGATAACCCTGATCTGGCGGGGGTGGATGCACCCCATCCCTTCGAATCCGAGGGCTTTTGATTGCAGGACATTTTTTCGCAGAGCATCCATGTCGGCAATATCGGAGAAAACCGAATCAATGGGCTGGATACCCGCGGCCCTGGAAGCATTCACCACCATACTGCGGGCGAAAAAGCTTTCCGTTCCTTCCGGGGTTCTGCGGGTTCCCAAATCTGCAGTATAGTCTTCCAGGCCAATGGCCATAGCCACAATGTTTTCGCAAGAGCAGGCGATCGGAAAGGCATTGAGGACTCCTTTTGCGTTTTCTATTATAGGCATTAACCATACCGGGTGGTTCACTTTATGTTTTTTTCTCAGCTCCCCGATCCGCTTGTTGATGATTACAACCTGCCCGGGGTCTTCGCATTTCGGGATGAGGATCAGGTTTACATTATGGGGTATCACAAAATCGAGATCGGTGAGCCCTCGTTCTCCCTGATTGATACGGACCATCCGCTCGGCCCCGTAAAAATCAATTCCCCTCAACGCATTCCTGACCATATACCTGGCTTCATCTTTTTTATCCGGGGCCACTGCATCTTCGAGGTCGAGGATCACGCCGTCGGGTTTATGGATCCCTGCATTCACCATCAGGGAAGGGGTGTTTCCAGGCAGGTAAAGCCGTGAAAACCGGTTCCGTTCTCCGGGTGTTCCTTTCAGGTTCTCAGGTAAAACCGGTAACAGGTATTCTTTACGGCTCTGAACCTGCGCTTTGACCGCCGCTTCCAGTCGTGCCGCGATCACCAGTGAAAGCGCACCCGAGTCTTCGATTTTAACCCTGGCATTCTGGACCTGAAAAAAGCTGAGGATGTCGTGAACCTCTTTCCGGATATCGTCTCCGTAGAGCACATCGACCTTTGAAATGAGGTCCAACCGGACCCCTCCCGTGTCGGTTAGTTCAAGATGGATCTGGCAATCGGAACGAACTCCTTTGCCAGCATTACCGGTGATTGAAATCCCACTCATCGAGTTATGATTGGTGTTAGTGAATTGCCTGTCAAAATTACTAATTTTGTCCATAGTTCAGGGGACATATACCTCTTTCCAATCTGTGAAAAAAAGAACCCGTAAACCGGGAATTACCGGCCGAAAAAGAATTCCGGGGAACATCTATTCCGTTATGTTCCTGAAACTTGGAGTGGTCCTTTTCCTTTTTTACCTGTCGAGGGTGGTTTTCTACTTACTGAACTACCGTTATTTCCAGGGCGTTTCATCCGGTGAATTGTTCCGGATCTTCCTGGCCGGACTGCGCTATGATATTTCTGCCGTGCTGATGCTAAACCTGCCGTTCATCCTCCTTAACACCCTTCCTTTCCGTTTCAGGCACAAACCGGCGAGTCAGTGGATCGCCAACCTGTGGTTCTACGTGATGAATTCCTTCGGCCTGATGACCAATTTCATCGACACCGTCTATTTTCGCTTTACACTGAAAAGAATGACCGCTGATATCTTTCGTTTCATCAAGGTTGGCGGGGATTTTGACAAACTGATCCCGCAGTTCATTCAGGACTTCTGGTATATCATCCTGGTTTGGATAGCATTTGTGACAGCACTGATCCTGGTTTGCCGCAGGATCCGTTTACAGGGAACTCCTCCGAAGGGGAAAAACGTCTTGTTTTATCTTACGAATACACTTGCTTTTGCTCTGACCGGGTTTGTTTTTGTCATAGGATTCAGGGGAGGATTTCAGCTCCGGCCGATCAGTGTGGTCACCGCCGGGAAATACACGATCTCACGTAATGTTCCGCTCCTCCTGAACAGTCCGTTTAGTATTTTCAAGACATGGTTCCACCCTGCACTGGATGTTAAAAAGTATTTCTCTTCAGAATCTGAGCTTAACCATGTTTTCACCCCAGTGCATCAGGGTAAAACATCCGGATTCAAAGCATCTAACGTGCTCGTGATCATCATGGAGAGCTTTTCCCGTGAACATATCGGTTTCCTGAACAGGCAACTGGAGGGAGGATCTTACCGGGGATTCACCCCGGTGTTTGATTCTTTGATACAACATGGTGTCTATTTCGACGGTTATGCCAATGAGAAGACCTCCATTATGGCGGTACCTGCGATCCTCTCCGGGATTCCCTGTCTGATGAATGATGCCTTCATCCAATCGGCCTATTCAGGGGATCACTTTACCAGTTTTGCCGGTCTGCTGAAGCCAAAAGGATATACATCAGCCTTTTTCCATGGCGGAACCAACGGTACGATGGGATTTGATGTCTATGCCCGATTGGTGGGATTTGATTATTATTTCGGAAGGACTGAATATAACAATGAGAAGGATTATGACGGAAATTGGGGGATCCGTGATGAGGAATTCTTCCAGTATGCCGCACGCCGGATGGATTCCATGAAGCAACCGTTCTTTGCCGCTATCTTCACCCTCTCATCCCACCATCCGTACCATGTACCGGGGAAGTACAAACATAAATTCCGGGAGGGGAAGCTGCCGATCCAGCAAAGTATCATGTATTCGGATTATTCGCTTGGACGATTCCTGCAGTCGGTACGAAAAACCGAATGGTATAAAAATACTTTTGTAGTTATCACGGCCGATCACACTTCGGAGGGATACTTCCCTTATTACCAGACGTCGGCCGGCCAGTACCGGGTCCCGATCCTGTTTTTAATCCCGGATTCCACGGGCCGGGGCATATACCAGGTACCTGCACAGCAAACCGATATCCTGCCTACAGTGTTAGGATACCTGGGTTTTGACAGGGATTTCGTGGCGTTCGGTTCCGATTTGCTGGATCCGTCCGATCCTCATTTTTCAGTACATTACACCACGAACCTGTATTCTCTGATCAAGGATGGCTATTATCTGGAATTTGACGGGTACCGGAGCATTGCAATGTACGATCTCCGCAAGGATTCCCTGCAAAAGCACAACCTGGTCAGAATCCTGCCGGATATAGTACAACGGAATGAACGGTTTCTGAAAGCATATATTCAGCAATACAACAACCGTGTAATTGAAAACAGACTAACGGCTGAGTGATGAGTCAGCATGGAATTCAACCTGAGCGAATACTGTTCATCGTAAATCCGATTTCAGGCAGTGGGAAGCACGACCAACCGGAACGGTTGATCAGACGTTACCTGGATTCCTCAAGGTACGTGTACCGGATCGTTCTTTCTGAATATCCTGGCCATGCGGTTATCCTGGCACAGGAAGCCGTTCAGGAAGGCACCGATATCATTGTTGCTGTGGGTGGCGATGGGACCGTCAATGAAGTGGGAAGAAACCTCGTTGGCAGTAAGAGTGTACTCGGGATAATTCCCACCGGATCGGGGAACGGGCTTGCCAGGCATCTTGGCATACCCAGGGATATGCATAAGGCCACTGAGATTATCAACCGGGGTAAACGGAGAACCATTGACACCGGAAGCCTGAACGGAAGGATTTTCCTGAATATCGCCGGGGCTGGCTTTGATGCCCATGTTGCCCGAAAGTTCAGTATGGTTATGCACCGGGGCTTTTTCAGTTACTTTCGGATTGTGGTTGCCTCTTTCCGCAAGTACCGGGGCAAGAATTTCAAACTGGTAATCGACGGAGTTCCCCTGATCAAAAAGGCATTCCTGGTCAGCTTTGCCAATTCCAGCCAGTTCGGTAACAACGTATCGATCGACGGCCATGCTTCCATTGACGATGGCCTGCTGGATGTATGCATCGTTAAAAAGATCCCATTCTGGAAAATGACGGTCTTGGCTCCGCTGCTGTTTTTCAGGAGATTTGACCGGACTCCTTATGTCGAGATCATCCGGGCTAAGGAGATTTCCGTGAAAAGGAAGAAGAGGAGATACGTTCACCTGGACGGAGATCCTGTGCGTGAGAAGAAATGCTTTACCGTGTCGGTCCATCCATTATCTTTGCATGTAATCGTTCCGTAAATATTATCGGCAATGAACACAGAAACCTCCAATACCCTGGGTGAAATGCTGAAAAGCCTGGTGTCACATTTGGGCGTCAATGAATCTGTGTGCAACTATGTGGTGGACTTTTCGGTGCTGATCCTGATATTCTTCATTTCCATACTGATTTATTACATCACGAAATTCATCATTAACCGGGTGTTGAAGAGGCTCATCCATCGATCGAAAAGCAAATGGGATGATTATCTTTACGAGAAGCGTGTATTCACCCGGGTTGCCTTGTTGATTCCCGCACTGGTGCTGCAGGTGACCGCCGAATCCAGTGTGACTTCCCACCCGCTGGCGCTGAAATACCTTTTCATGGGACTGAGCATTTACATCACCCTGATTATTGTTCTGGTATTTGTTTCATTCCTGAACGCTGTTTATAAAATCTACAGTGATTTTGAAGTGTCGGAATCAAAACCGATCAAAGGATATATTCAGATCGGTAAGATCATTGCGTACATAGTGGGAGGGATTGTTATCATATCGATCCTGTCGGGGAGGTCTCCGCTAAATCTGCTGGCCGGGATAGGCGCATTGTCCGCTGTGCTGATGCTGATCTTCAAAGACAGTATCCTTGGATTTGTCGCGGGAGTTCAGTTGTCCAGCAACCAATCCCTGCAGATCGGCGATTGGATTTCTGTCCCGAAGTACCAGGCCGACGGGACGGTTTTTGATATTTCGCTTGTGACGGTCAAAGTGCGTAACTTCGACAATTCGGTCAGCCTGATCCCCGCTTATTCCCTGATCACGGATTCATTCATGAACTGGCGGAGCCTGGAGGAAGCCGGCGGACGCCGGCTTAAGAGATCGTTTCTTGTGGATGTGCGGTCCATCCGCTTTGCCGATGCTTCACTGACCGACTACCTGAAAGGAAAAGGATTTCCTTCAGAGGAGTGGATCCGCAGTGAAGCGAACATCACCAACCTTGGTTTGTTCCGGCGTTATCTGGCATTTTATCTCCGGCAGCAGAAAACTATCAATTCCGAATCCACCCTTATGATCAGGCAGCTGCAGCCGTCAGAGAACGGACTTCCTGTCGAGGTATACGCCTTCTTTTATCCTCCTGAATGGACTGATTTTGAGAATTTCCAATCCTCCCTCTTCGAACATATTTTTGCTATTCTTCCTGAATTTGGCCTGGTGGCTTATCAGCGGTGTAACAGTTTACCCAACCAACAAACAGGCAGATGAAATCCTTCCCAGAGTCCCGGCGATTTTTCCGGTGTATCCTCCCTGCTTGCCTATTGTTTTTCCTGATTGCATTCACGGAGATTGCCTTCGCCCAACAGGACACACTGACTCCGGAATCCCGCAAAAAATTCCGGGAATTCCTCAATAACTTTGATGTCTCAGTCTATCTTGATGTATATTACAACGGTATTATAGACAATCCCAAGGGCGACACTTCCAATATCCTGAGTTTTGCGAGCAATTGCCCTTTTGCGAAAGAGTTCCGACTGAATGTCGCGAGTGTATGGCTGTACTATACTTCGAAAAACATAAGAGGAAAACTGGAGCTTCAATGGGGAGATGCTCCCAACCTGCTGGCCCAGCCCAATGTGCAGTTCATCAAGAACATGAAGCGAGCGGATTTTGGTTTCCGCATTTATAAGACCCTGTGGATCGACCTGGGATACCAGTACAATCCCATTGGTTACGAATCGTCATTCCCTATCCGGAACCAACTGAGCACGGTGACTGTCGGGGGATATTTTGAGACCGGGAATTTTTTAGGCGTGAAGATCTCTTCACAGATCAGTCCCTCTATTTACCTGGGCGCCTACCTGGGCAACCCATACACCCTGGCCTACGGGCAGAACAAGCGGTTGTATGGCGGGCTGACGTTTCAGTACAACCATAAGAAGCTGTTCTCAATCAACTATAACAATATGATCGGGAATGCTGCACTGGATGATTCGGAACCGAATCGATTTTATCTGTACAATAACACGATCATCACGGTTTCACCGGTGAAGAACCTTCTCCTGGCAGGAGAATTCGATTATTTCGCGGTGACCAATGCCTCCAGGCCACCTGATACCGCGAACACGGCATCCGGAGTTTCAGGATTCCTACAGGTAACATACCGGTTTGCCAGGTGGTTCTCCGCTTCGGTCCGTGCTGAGTATTTCAATGATCCTGACGGCCTTACGGGACAACTCTATGCATACGAGGGGAAACTCAGAGGTTTGTTGACCTACGGCGGATCAGCCGGCGTCGAGTTCAACCCTTTTCCCCATACCTATATCCGGGCCGAGTATTCCTGTTTGTCTGCGGATAAGGGAAATTACATATTCAACAGCGACCTCTCTGATTACCGGCAGATCCTGACCATTACGGCCGGAGTACGGTTTGGCACCTTCAGATAAATAACTATTTTTGCGGCGGTTGACTTAATGACCGTAAACCTTTCATATAAATAAAACAATATGGCTTTTAATTTGAGAAACCGGAATTTTTTAAAGCTACTGGATTTTACTCCCGCTGAGATCGGGCACCTGCTTGATCTCGCCCTGGAACTGAAAAAGGCAAAATACGCCGGGACCGAACAACCCAGACTCAGCGGAAAAAACATCGCCCTGATTTTTGAAAAGGCCTCCACACGCACTCGTTGTGCCTTCGAGGTGGCCGCATTTGACCAGGGGGCTTGTGTTACTTATCTCGGCCCGGAAGGATCGCACATCGGGAAGAAGGAAACCATGAAAGATACCGCCCGGGTGTTGGGCCGTATGTACGACGGGATCGAATACCGGGGATTCGGCCAGGATATAGTGGAAGAATTGGGGAAATATGCCGGAGTACCAGTCTGGAACGGCCTGACAAATGAATTCCATCCCACCCAGATCCTGGCGGACTTCCTTACGATGAAAGAGCATGCCGGTAAACCCCTTCATCAGATTGCTTTTGTGTTTTGCGGGGATTCCCGAAACAACGTCGGGAACTCCCTGATGGTGGGGGCCTCCAAGATGGGCATGGATTTCAGGGCATTTGCTCCAAAGAAATACTGGCCTGAGAAAATGCTGGTGACACAATGCCAGGCGATTGCCGAAGAGACCGGCGCCCGGATCACTCTGACCGAGTCAATGGACAAGGCAGTGAAAGGCGTGGATTTCGTGTATACCGATGTCTGGCTTTCGATGGGGGAGGCCAAGGACCTCTGGGAGGAAAGGATACGTGAGATGTTACCATACCAGGTAAACAAGGCTCTCATGGACAAGACCGGAAATCCCCAGGTGAAATTCCTGCATTGCCTGCCGTCCTTTCATAACAAGGATACAGAGGTAGGGCTTGAGATCTTCCGGAAGTTTGGACTTGACGGACTGGAAGTCACCGAGGAAGTCTTTGAATCACCAGCTTCTGTTGTGTTTGATGAAGCGGAAAACAGGCTCCATACCATCAAAGCTGTGATGGTCGCCACACTCGGCTGTTAATTGACGGAAACCACTTTTCCCTGTTCACATTTCAGGGTACGCGCCGGGAATTTCTCAAACATCGGATAATTATGCGTTGCCATCAGCACTGCGCGACCGGTTTTTGAGATATCCATAAGAAGGTTGATGATCCCTTCGGAACTTTCGGGATCCAGGTTCCCGGTAGGTTCATCAGCCAGGATGATCTCAGGGTCATTAACCAGCGCTCTGGCGATGGCCACACGTTGCTGCTCGCCACCCGACAACTGATGGGGCATTTTGTTCCCCTTGGTGTGGAGGTTCACCTTGGCAAGCACCTCCTGCAACCGCTTGTTCATCACAACGGTTTCCTTCCATCCGGTAGCCCGCATCACGAAGAGCAGGTTCTCATTCACCGAGCGATCCATCAGCAACTGGAAATCCTGGAATACTATACCGAGTTTCCGTCGGAGAAACGGGATCTCATGCCTGCGGATTTTGCGCAGGTCAAATCCTGCCACCCCGGCAATACCGGTCCGTACAGGCAATTCGGCGTACAGCAGTTTCATCAGACTGCTCTTTCCGGTGCCCGTCCGCCCGATCAGATAAACGAATTCACCCTGGCCGATGGTGAGTGAAACATTGGCAAGGATAAGGTTTTCATTCTGGAATACCGAAACTTTATCCAGAAATATGATGAGATCTCCGGGCATACCTGGTGATTATTTCACAAAAATAGAGTATAGCGGTCATGTTTCAAGTTTCAGGATCTTGCCATAGGCAAGATCCCTGGCCAGGGTAATGATCTGTTCCTGCTTTCCGAGAAGGTTGCACCGGATCAACGCTCTGCGGGGATTGTTGATCCGGAAATAGGCCACAAGGGTAAAATCATCATCCCTGATCTGAATGAAATCCGGGACTTTCCGGGTACCCTGTATTTTAATGATGTACATGCTCAACCAGATTGTTTTCGTTGCCGGACAACCTCAAAAAGCAGGATTCCCGCTGCTACCGATACATTTAGCGAAGTTATGCCTCCGGACAACGGGATCTTTACCCGGCTGTCGGAAAGATTCAGTATTTCTCCTGAAACACCCTGACCTTCCGAACCCAGGATCAGGCCAAGTGGCCTGACCAGATTCGTATTTAAATAGTCAACCGGGCCGTCCCCGGTGGCGGCGAAGATATGCAGCCCGCAGTGTTTCAGGAACTGAACAGATGCTTTCAGGTCCGGTACCCGGCAAACGGGGATTCTATACAATGCTCCTGCAGAGGCTTTCACCCCTTCCGGATTGATCTGTGCCGAGCCCTGAGTGGGAACGATAATGGCATCAACACCGGCGCACTCGGCGGTACGGGCTATCGCTCCAAGATTTCTGACATCAGTGATCCCGTCGAGGATCAAGACCATCGGAAGACGGCCCTGCTCAAAGATACCGGGCAGGATATCCTCAATCTTCTGGTAGGTGATTCCGGTAACCCAGGCAATCACACCCTGGTGTTTCTGCCTGGTCGTGCGGTTAAGCTTTTCCACCGGCACGAACTGGTACGGAATTTCCAGCTTACGAAGCAAAGAGAACAATTCCCGGAAATTGGATCCGCGGAGGTTTTTCTGTATCAGGACCCGATCGGGCTCCCTGCCTGACCGGATGGCTTCCATCACGGGGCGGATCCCGAATATCATCGTTTCATTGTTCATTCCTCGTCTGCTCTTTCCAGCAACTGCCTGGGCAGCTCCTTTCCTGACTTTGCCCCCAGCTGACGGATCTTCTCGGCCCGCCTCAGGATATTTCCCTTCCCTGTGGAAAGTTTGTTAAGGGCTCCATCGTAGCTTTTCCGGGTAGCTTCCAGCCGGTTGCCAATATCCTGAAGGTCCTCCACAAAACCAGCCAGTTTGTCGAGCAGTTCTCCGCTTTGCCGGGCAATTTCAAGTGCATTCCGGTTCTGGTTCTCCACGCGCCAGAGGTTTGCTATCATCCGGAGAGCAGCAATCAGGTTGGTGGGGCTGATCAGCAGCACACGGCGATCATACGCGTAATTCCAGAGTTCCGGATCTCCCTGCATGGCAATGAGATACGCTGGTTCAACAGGCATGAACATCATCACAAAATCAAGGCTACGGAGCTCGTACAGATCCTGGTAGTTTTTTGAGTTCAGTTCGTTGACATGGTTTCGAACAGAAAGAAGGTGCTCCCGGAGTGCCTTATCCTGATCTTCTTTCGAGCCGGCAGAGGCGTACCGTTCGTAAGCAGTCAGCGAAACCTTGGAATCGATGACCACATTCCGGTCACCGGGGTATGTTACGATCACATCCGGCTGAAGCCGCCGGCCGTGATCATTGACAAATGACTGCTGGATAAAATATTCCCGGTCACGGGCCAGTCCCGACTTCTCGAGGATACTTTCCAGAATGATCTCCCCCCAGTTCCCCTGTGTTTTACTCTGCCCTTTCAGGGCGCTGGTCAGATTACTGGCTTCCTGGGATATCTTCTGATTCAGTTCGGAGAGATTCTTAATCTCTTTTGCCAGGGAGAAACGTTCCTTTGATTCCTTGTCGTAAGCCTCTTCCACCTTCTTCTCAAACTCGCGGATCTTCTCTCCGAAAGGTTTCAGGATCTCTTCGAGCCGGACTTTATTCTGTTCGGTGAACCGGCGGGTCTTTTCCTCGAGGATCTCGTTGGCCAGGTTTTTAAACTCGACCCGGAACTGTTCCTGAAGTTTTCCGATCTCGGTCTTTTGATCTGCAAGCTTTGTAAGCAGGGATTCGTATTCGGCATTTCTTCGGGAGATCCGTGCGTTCAGGTCCAGGATGGTTGTATCTTTCTGCTGAACCTCACGCATAACGGCGCTCAACTGCTCGTTCAACCAGGTGTTTTTTTCTTCCGCTACCCGCCGTTCAGTTGCGAGCTCTTCATTCCGGCGGGTCAGTTCTTCCACTTTATCCCGACCGGAGGCAGCAGGTCTCCGGTTTTGTCTCCAGATGATAATACCGACTCCGGCAATGCAGATCAGAAGGGCAATGATGATCAGGATTTCGGTCAACTGAAATTACGGATTTTGCGCACCGGTAAAGGTACAAATTTAACTGACCGGGCTGATGAAATGGATTATTTTTGCGGGATGATCCGGATCGGTATTCTTTCCGACACCCATGGGAATCTGCATCCCAGGATCGCGGTGTTTTTCGGTGAGGTTGATGAGATCTGGCATGCCGGTGATATCGGGCTCCCGTCGGTACTCAGTGACCTCAAATCCCTGAAGCCTGTGCGGGCTGTATACGGCAACTGTGACGGCCAGGAACTTCGTATGCTTTGCCCGGAAGTGCAGTTCTTTCAGATAGGGGAAGCAGGGATCCTGATCACGCATATCGGAGGCAGCCCCGGGAGATACGACAGGAAAATCATCCCCTGGATACGGGAGAAGAAGCCCCATCTATTCGTGTGCGGTCATTCACATATCCTGAAGGTACAGTTTGATCACAATCACCGGATGTTATACATCAATCCCGGCGCGGCAGGAAATTTCGGATTACATAAGTCGGTGACTGCAGTCAGACTGAAAGTGGAAGGAACACGATTTCTGGATCTGGAGGTGCTGGATGTTCCCAGGTGATGGGGCGGACAGGCGGGCAGGCGGACGGGTGATCAGGTGTTTCCTTTAACGGAGCCGGTCGGATGATTTCACCAGAGATTCGTCTTTCCGTATGAAATAATTAGCTCCGACCAGGAAAACCAGCGAGATCAAAGGCAGGAAGACCCCGGGTTGGTAGGAAGGAGGGATCTGAGTCAACGTTTCAATCCGGGAGGTATAAAACAGGAAGATGAGTACCACAAGTACGATATTTACCAGGATATTCAGCGCTACCAGCCGTAGTTGAGAGATCCGTTTTTTATACAGAGAAATTGTACCTGCCGAAAGCAGAAACGATATTCCTGCCAACAACCAGAGAGGGGAGGTAAACCATATGCTGACCTGCAGTTTCGGATCGGGATCCATACATTTCAATCCATAGACATACAATTTATAATTTCCGTACAGTTCATGATAATAATCCGTCAACGGAAAAATGAACAGCAGGACTGTGGCAACCGCTGCCAGCGCTGCCAACAGGTTCTGGATACGCTGTATCATATGACATGAGGTTAGTTGGTGCCCGGGATCCGGACCGCGAAGTTAGGAAGAAACTATTTTTTGACAATTTTACAATATTAATTATATTTGCAGCGATTTTATTCCCGGCACTTTCTGTTACCCGTTTTCAGGAAATCATATTTTTCAAGTCACATCAATTAACACAACTTTTCAACTTTTTCATGTACGACATTATTTCACTCGACAGTAAAGACCTGTCGCAGATTCGTGAGATTGCGCGATCGATGAACATATCCCGCGCTGATAGGCTGGAAAAACAGGAACTGATCTATAAGATCCTGGATCACCAGGCTTTGAATCCCACCGAAGACATTTTGGCCAGAGAGAGAAAAGATTTTAAAAGAGGCCGTGGTCGCCCGCGAAAATCAGGACATCCACCCAAAGAAACAATAAAGAGTGAGGTTCCGTCTCCGGTCGAGCCGAAAACAGCCCCCTTGGCCGCTGAACAACCCATTGCGAAGCCCGTTGAGTCGTTCAAACCGAAGACCTATGATAACGGCGCCCTGGAACCTGTATTTACAGAGCCGGAGACAGAGGCCACAGATGTAAGGAAGGAACCTGAGCAAACGCTTCCTCCGGAAGTTCCTGCTCCCGCTGAGGATATTCCCGGTGCTCCTGCTGCTGTTGTTCCGGATGAAAAAAGACCTCGTGAATTTCACCGGAAATTCACGCCCGAACGTCCTGCACGTGAAGAATATACTTTTGAATTTGAAGGATTCATTACGACGGAAGGGGTTCTGGAGATCATGAGCGACGGATACGGTTTCATGCGCTCGTCCGATTATAATTACCTGAACTCCCCGGATGATGTATATGTTTCCCAGTCGCAGATCAAACTGTTTGGTCTGAAGACCGGCGATACCATCCGCGGCACGATACGTCCGCCAAAAGAAGGAGAAAAATATTTCCCCCTGATCAAAGTAGAGTTGATCAACGGCCGGTCCCCTGACGAGGTACGCGACCGGATACCCTTTGATTTTCTCACCCCGCTTTTTCCAATGAAAAAGTTCCGGCTGACAGGGCATCCCGAATGTACTTTATCGACACGGATCATTGATATGTTTGCCCCAATCGGGTTCGGGCAGCGCGGCCTGATCGTTGCACAGCCGAAAACCGGGAAAACGGTGTTGTTGAAGGAAATTGCCAATGCGATAGCGGCCAACCACCCTGACGTATATATGATCGTGCTGCTGATTGACGAGCGGCCTGAAGAGGTCACCGATATGCAGCGCAGCGTAAAAGCCGAAGTCATCTCTTCTACATTTGACGAACCGGCTGAACGTCACGCACGGATCTCGAACATCGTGCTTGAGAAGGCAAAACGGCTGGTGGAATGCGGGCATGATGTCGTGATCCTGCTCGATTCCATAACGCGGCTTGCCCGGGCATATAATACCGTAGCACCGGCATCCGGGAAGGTGTTGTCGGGCGGGGTAGAAGCCAATGCCCTTCAAAAGCCGAAGCGGTTCTTTGGAGCGGCCCGCCAGATCGAGAACGGCGGTTCGCTGACCATCATCGCCACAGCCCTCATCGACACGGGATCAAAGATGGATGAAGTCATCTTTGAGGAGTTCAAGGGAACCGGCAACATGGAATTGCAGCTTGACCGCAAGCTTTCCAACAAGCGCATCTGGCCTGCCGTGGATATCGTCGCCTCCAGCACGCGCCGTGAAGACCTGTTGCTAGAGAAGGATGTCCTGGGCCGGATCTGGATTCTGCGAAACCACCTGGCCGACATGACCCCCCTGGAAGCCATGGAATTCCTCAAGGAAAAGATGAAGTTCACCGACACCAACGAGGAGTTTCTGATCTCAATGAACAGTTAGAGACAGACCTTTGCCATGCAAACCGGCTGAGACCCTGAGGATGGCGGGGCTGCTGTAATTATAAACAGGTTAGGTC
>Ga0233425_10008087_pt1 | contig 14242 bp, 11 predicted proteins | sample Watercolumn_Towu_2_FD_181712 | JGI IMG/M metagenome (GOLD analysis project Ga0233425, IMG submission 181712) | Freshwater microbial communities from Lake Towuti, South Sulawesi, Indonesia - Watercolumn_Towuti2014_140_MG | ecosystem: Environmental > Aquatic > Freshwater > Lake | place...
CTCGCCGCCGAACGAGTACCAGGCTTGCCCGAGCCGCTCGCCGCCGAACGAGTACCAGGTCTTGGATGCTCGGATGATGGGGGGTGTCTCGCCGAGCGAGTTTGCCGTCAACGACACGCCCAACGACATGCCCAACGACAAAGTCGCGCGTGCGAGAGACCCCCTTCCCCGGGGCGTCTGCTCGGCTCTTCCCGCCAGAGCCAGCGCGACGGGGGCGCGCCTAGACGAACGAGCCCCGAATCTGTCACCGCGCGAGGCGCAGCAGCTCGCTTACCCATGTGATTCCCGACACTTGGGCTGGCGCCAGGTGAATGCTGTGACGCCGTGCCCCCGGGCCCCGTCGGTACAGCCGAGGGCGGACGGTTCGCCCCGAAGGAGACCCCGATGAAGCTCGACGTACAGGTGAAGAACGACTGCGTGTCGTTCGGTGACGATCTCAGCATTCGCTTCCAGCGCACGCTGCGCATCCCCGACGACGGACGCACCTACCCGCTGCCCCCTGGTCTCGGCGCGTTCCCGATCCGCCGCGTCGACGACTACCGGGACCGCGTCCCCGCCGAGTGGGTGGAGCAAGGCGGCGTGTTCATGCCGATGTACCAGCGCGAGGCCATGTGGCTCTCGTTCGGAAGCCTGACGCCCCACGCGGTGAAGATCGCCGTCGGCAAGGTGTGTGCGCTCACCGGCAAGCCCTGGTCCGAGAGCCTGCACGAGGATCCTCAGGACTACCTGGTCGCCCCGCCTCAGCCCTGGCTCGATGGCATCGCCGTCGGCAACGGCCGCATTCGCCAGTTCGTCGCGATGCCGCTCGGCATGGGCTACACGGTCGAGGGCCAGGTCAGCGGCGAAGAGCGCTTCGGCGGCATCCAGATCAAGGTGCTGGCACCGAAGGCCGGACGCTTCCCGCGTGTGACCCACACCCTCTCCGAGTGCGCCAGCTTCGATGGCATGCCGCCGCCGCCCATGGCGTGTGCGGCTCCCGCGCCCGCGGGTCCGTACCGCGCGAGCGCTGCGAAGGGGCGCTCGCGCGCTGCGGGCAGCATGGGCCTGGGTGCGGGCGGCAGCATGGAGCAGAAGGTCTACCCCGACCCGCACGGCATCGACAGCTGGGACACCAACCGCACCGCGCGTGTGTTCGTCCACATCGTGAACAGCGAGCTGTGGCGCGAGATCACCGGCGAGCGCCCGCCCGAGACCCCGGTCACCGCCAAGGAATACAGGAAGCACGGCCTGCCCTGGTTCGAGCTCTACGACGAGCAGCTGCCCACGCTCGAGGGCACCTCGACGCTGAAGCAGGTCAAGAGCGTCAAGGAGCTCGACGCGGACAAGAGCAGCCAACCGCTGCAGGACGACGACGGCGTCGAGCCCGGCGCGGTGAAGAAGCTCTACTTGCTCGCGAAGCACCTCGTGCGCGATGGGCAGTGGTGAGCGCCGCGCCGCGAGCCGTCAGCCCTCGACCCTGAGATCGGGCGAGGGCTCACGGCCGCCGGCGGCGCGTGCGAAGAGGCCGCGGCTCGACACGCTGAAGCCGGCCTCGCCGAGCAGGGGTACGAGCTCCGAACGCTCCGCGGGCGCGCCGTCGATCTCCGTGATCAGGAGCGCGCGCCGCCCGCGACCGAAGAGCTCGAGCAGCCCGCGCGCGAGGGCTCGAGCCGCAGCGCCGCGCTCCGGCTCGAGCTCCGGCAGAAAGGTGGTGAGGCGCGCGTCACCACGAGCGAGGTAGCCGACCAGCGCGCCGTCGAAGAGCACGACGCTCGCACCCGCGGCGCGCCCGAGACCCGAGCCTTCCGGCCAGGGGATCACCGCTCCGTGGGGGTTCGCCGGGTCCGTCGCCGCGAGCAGGCTGGTGCGCGGCTCGGCCCGCGGCGCGCGCAGGCTGCGCAGGCGATCCTCGGCACCGGGCCGCGCGAACTGCGTGCCGCCGAGCCCCGCCACGAAGTAGCCGCGCCGAACGCGCGCGCGTTCTTCCATTTGCTTGAGCACGTCGTACACGCTGGAGAAGCCGCCCGCGATCCCCTCGGAATGCACGGCCTCGCGCGTGAGCACGCCGTGCCGCTCGAGCAGCGACTCGGCCAGGGCCAGGCGACGCTCGGTCTCCGAGCGCGCGCCGAGCGCGGGCAAGAGCGACCAGCGTCCCTCGCTGCCGGGCGGGCCGAGGCGGTGCGAACGCCGCGCCGCGATGCGCTGCCGCCGGCCCTTCTGGGGATCGTCCGCCAGACGCGAGCGCAGCGGCGCCAGTGTGTCGTTGCTCAGCTCGCCCGCCCAGACCATGTCCCAGAGCGTGTCGAGCACCTCGGGCGCGAAGGCGCCCGCTCCGCTGACGAGATCCTGGAAGAAGGACGCGCCGCGCGCGGCGAGGAGCGCGCGGAGCTTCTCTGCGAGCGCGCCCTCGACGTGTCCCGGTGGCGCCGCGAGCAGCGCGTACTGGTCGGCGAAGTAGAGCGCGACTCGACCGTCCTTGTCCCCGAGCGGCTCGAGCCCGCGCCACAGCACCTCTCCGCTCGCCGTGAGCTGGTCGAGGTGGGCCGGCGCATAGCCGCGCAGGCGCGCCGGGAAGATCTCCGCGTCGAGCACGGACGCTACGAGCGGAGCACCTTGCAGGCGCTCGACGACGTTCGCCACGGAGTCGGGTCCGAGCGCGTTCCGCCCGAGCTCGTGCCACTCGCTCAGGAAGCGCCCGAGCGTCGCCGCGTCCACGGGCTCGATCTGGTGGCGGAGCTTGGCGAGCGAGCGCCGCTTGATCACGCGCAGCACCTCCGTGTCCACCAGCTCCTTGCCGCGACCACCGGGGCAGAGCTCGCCCTCGACCACCCTGCCGCGCGCCATCAGACGCTCGAACGCCTCGCGGAGCGCCGCCGCGCCGATGCCGAAGCGGGTGGCCACGGCCTCGAGCCGGAAGGGCCCGTGCGTGCGCGCGTGACGCGAGCACAGATCACCGAGCGGGTCGGCGACCGGCTCCATGAAGGCGCTGGGCACACCGAGCGGCGGCACGACGCCCAGCGCATCCCGGAGGCGCGCCATGTCTTCGGCGGCCGCGATGCGGCGCTCGCCGGCCATCCCGACCTCGAAGGCGCGGCGCTCGTCGAGCAGCAGGGCCACGAGCGCCGGCGCGTCCGTGTCCGGCGCCGTGCGCTCCGCGATCTCGCCCTTCGACAGCGGCCCGAGCGAGAGCAGCAGATCGTGCAGCGCGTCCGCGTGCGCGACGCTGGGGTTGGCCAGACGCTGGAGCTCCCGCTCCGTAGTCTCGATGGCCTCGGCGTCGAGCAGCTCCCGGAGCTCCGCCTCGCCGAGCAGCTCCCTGAGCTCCGCCTGGTCCACGCTGAGAGCGCGCGCGCGCCGCTCGGCCAGCGGCGCGTCACCGTCGTAGATGAAATTCCCGACGTAGGAGAACAAGAGCGCCGAGGCGAACGGCGACGCACGCCGAGTATCCACCGTGACGAGCCGCGTGCGCCGCGACTCGATGCGGCGCAACAGGTCCTCGAGGGCCGGCACGTCGAACACGTCGCGCAGGCACTCGCGGTAGGTCTCGAGCAGGATGGGGAAGCTGCCGTAGCGGGACGCCACGCCGAGCAGATCCGCCGCGCGTTTGCGCTGAGCCCAGAGCGGGCTGCGCTTGCCCGGGCGGCGCCGCGGCAAGAGCAGCGCGCGCGCCGCGTTCTCGCGGAAGCGCGCTGCGAAGAGCGCGCTCTGCCCCAGGCTCTTCACCAGCAGATCTTCGACCTCGTCCGCGCTCGGGACCAGGGCCGCGACGTCCGGCGGCTCGTCGCTCTCGGGGAAGCGGAACACGATGCCGTCGTCGGACCAGATGCTCTCGATCTCCGCGCCCTGGGTCTGGCGGAAGCGCTCCACCATGCAGAGCGAGAGCGGCGCGTGCACCCGCGCCCCGAGCGGGCTGAGGAAGCACACCCGATAGTCGCCGATCTCGTCCACGAAGCGCTCGAGGATCAGGTGCTTGTCGCTCGGAACCACGCCGGTCGACTCACGCTGATCGCGCACGTAGGCCACGAGGTTCGCGGCCGCGCGCGTGTCGAGCGCGTGCTCGCCGGTGAGGCTCCCCTCGGCGCCGCCGTCGGGCGCGGCGAGCTCGCGCGCCAAGGCGCCCATGGCCCAGCCGAGCTCCGGCGAGCGCCCGGGTCGATCCCCATGCCAGAACGGCATGCGCCCCGGCTCCCCCGGGGCCGGCGACACCAGCACGCGGTCGTGGCTGATGTCGTCGATGCGCCAGGACGAGGCGCCGAGCACGAACACGTCGCCGGCGCGCGACTCGAACACCATCTCTTCGTCGAGCTCGCCGACGCGCACGGGCTTGTCCTCGCTGCCCGAGAGGAACACGCCGTAGAGGCCGCGATCCGGGATGGTGCCGGCGTTCACCACCGCCAGGCGCTGCGCGCCGCGCCGCGCCCGGAGCAGGTTGGCCACGCGGTCCCAGGTGAGGCGCGGGCGGAGCTCGGCGAACTCGTCGGAGGGGTAGCGACCCGAGAGCATGTCGAGCACGCCTTCGAAGGAGCCGCGCGCGAGCTCGGCGAAGGGAGCCGCGCGCCGCACCAGCTCGAACACCGCGTCCACGCCCAGCGTGTCCATGCTCGACAGCGCGACGAGCTGCTGCGCCAGCACGTCGAGGGGGTTCCTGAGGTAGGCCGTCGCCTCGACCTTGCCCGCGATCATGCGCGGCACCGCCGCCGCGGACGCCAGCAAATCGCCGCGGTACTTCGGCACGATCACGCCCTTCGACGGCGCGCCCACCTGGTGACCCGCTCGGCCGATGCGCTGGATGCCGGAGGCGATGGACGGCGGCGCCTCGATCTGCACCACGAGATCCACCGCGCCCATGTCGATGCCGAGCTCGAGCGAGCTCGTGGCGACGATGGCGGGGAGCTTGCCGCTCTTCAGGCGGTCCTCGATCTCGCGCCGCCGCTCCTTGGCCACCGAGCCGTGGTGCGCGAGCGCCAGCGTCTCGCCGGCGGTCTCGTTCAGCGCGCTCGCCAGCCGCTCTGCCAGCCTGCGGTTGTTCACGAAGATCATGGTCGAGCGGTGCGCGCGCACGAGCTCGACCAGGCGCGGGTAGATGCTCGGCCAGATCGAGGGGTCACCGTCCTCCGCCGCGCCGCGCAGCTTGGCCATGTCCTCGATGGGCACCTCGACGCTGAGCTCGAGCTGCTTGCCCGTCGAGGCGTCCACGATCTCGACCGGCCGCTGCACCCAGCTCTCGCCGTTGACCTCGCCGCCGCCGAGCAAGCGCGCGATCTCCTCCAGTGGCCGCTGCGTCGCCGAGAGGCCGATGCGCTGGAGCGGCGGCCGCCCGGCGCGCAAGGCCTCGAGCCGCTCCATGGACAGGAACAGGTGCGCCCCGCGCTTGGTCGCTGCCAGCGAGTGGATCTCGTCGATGATCACCGTGTCCACGCTCGAGAGGCGCTCGCGCGCCGAGCTCGTGAGCAGGAGGAACAGGGACTCCGGCGTGGTGATCAGGATGTCCGCCGGCGCCCGCAAGAAGGCGTTGCGCTCCTTCGCCGGCGTGTCCCCCGTGCGCACGGCCACGGCGACCTCTCGACACTGAGCGCCCAGCCGCGCGCTCACCGCGCTGATGCCCGCGATGGGAGCGCGCAGGTTCTTCTCGATGTCCGCAGCGAGCGCCTTGAGCGGCGAGACGTAGAGCACGCTGAGTCGCTGCTTCTTCGGCGGCTCGTCCCGGAAGGCCAGCCGATCGAGCGCCGCCAGGAATGCGGCCAAGGTCTTCCCCGACCCCGTCGGCGCGAGCAAGAGCGCCGAGCGCCCCCCTGCGATGGGTCGCCAACCCCGTTCTTGCACGCGCGTCGGCGCACCGAGCGCTTCTTCGAACCAGACGCGCACCGGCTCGTGGAACTGAGCGAGGCTCCCCTTCGTCACGGAGCCGGAAAACGTATCACGTCAGACCGGCTGGTCGAACACGTCGACGCCGACACACCTCTAGCGCGCCTTCGACCAGAAGCCCCCGAGCTCCCGCTCCAGCGCCTCGAGGCTGGTCACGACCGCGCGGCGCTTGCCCGCGCGGTCGTAGACCCAGAGCTGTGGAAGAGCCGTCACGCCCGGCAGGTGTTGGGTGGCGACGGGCGCGTCGAAGTCCGGGACCTCGACGCGGCGCACCGCGAGATCCGGGTGCTCGGCGGCGAGCTGCCGGAGCCGCGCGTCGATGTGCTTGCAGGGGTGACACCAGTCGGCCCAGAAGTCGATGACGGTGACCTTGCCGGGGGGGATGACCTTGGCGAGCTCGAAGCTCTGGCCGCCTTTCGCGGCGTCGCTCACGTCGCCCTTGCCCGGGGCCGCGGCGCCGCCGTGCGCGCGCTCGCCGCCGAGCGCGTGCTCGCCGCCGTGCGCGTGCTCGCCGCCGTGCGCGCGCTCGCCGCCGTGCGCGCGCTCGTCCCCCTCCGCGTGCTCGTCGCCGTGCTCGTCCCCGTGCTCGTCATCGTGCTCGTCGCCGTGCGCGTGCTCGTCCTCTTCGCTTCCGCCGAAGGATAGGCTCAGCGTGCCGAGCAGCGTGTAGCTCTCGCTCACCTGTTGCCCTTGCACGTCGGTGTGGACCGGAAGCCGCCCACCCACGCCGAAGGCGACGCGCTCGCTCGCGCGCACGTTCGCGGACAGCGTCGCGAACAGCGCGCTTCCCCCCGAGTTCAGGATGCGCCCTTCAGGCTCTTCCTTGGAGTGGCGACGCGTTTGCAGCAACCCGCCCGCGCTCACCACCAGCCACGGCGCCGGCACCACCAGCGCGTCCAGGCCCATCAGGTACGTCCCGCCCATCGTCAACCCGGACTCGCTCGGGCCGAACGGCTCCCTCAACGATACGCTCGGCGAGAAGCCGATGCGACGCGAGACGAACTGCGTCAGCCTGAGCTCCGCGCTCCCGCTGTAGGCGCCGTAGCCGATGGCGAGGATGCTTGGAGGGACGCTGCCCTGGTCGTGGCTGTGGCCATCGGCGGCTTCCTCGCCCAGCGTGCCCTGCCGCCCCGTCGGCAGCCCCATGCCCAGGCGCAAGGTCAGGCTCGGCTGATAGCCGCCGGCACCCCAAATGGCCGCGAAGTCGTAGCTCGCCCCGAGCTCCAGATCACCGAAGCCGCTCATGCGCCGCGTGGGCTCGCCGTGCCCCGGCTCGAAGTTGATGGTGCCGGCGGGGAGAGCCAGATCCAGCGCGAGACCCTCACCGAAGTAGTGGCGCAGCGAGAGCTGGGTGATCCACGCCTCGAGCGTGACGTCGCCGTCGAGCTTCTCCGTTCCGCGGTACTCGTCCGCGAAGCGCGCGTACGACAGCGTGAGCCCGAGCTGAGTCAGGTCCTTCGGCAGCGCCGCGCGCGCGCCGAGCTGCAAGTTGAGCGCGGACCCCCCGACCGGGAGGTTCGGGTTCACTCAAGCCGTTCACGTCGCGAAGGCCGGCGCCCAAACCAGGAGCGCGGCCATGCCGCCGGCGATTGCCAAGAGCCCGTGCTTCAAAACCCCGCGGTTCTAGGGTGCGGCGCAGCGCTTGGCAAGCTCGGCATTGCGGGCCGCCCCCGCCCGTGACATGGGGCGCCCGAGATGGGGCTCACGGTTCGCGCGCTCTTCGCCTGGATGACGCTGACGGCGTCCGCGCTCGCCCAGGGTGCGCCGCCGCCGATGGACGCGTCCGCCGAAGCGCCGATCGAGCCGCCCGCGCCGAAGCCCGCGCCCGCGGGCCACGCGCCGGGCGGCCACTCGCAGAAGGCGAGCGCCAAGGGCAAGGTCAAGCAGCAGGCGAAACCGAAGGCCAAGCCGAAGCCCAAGCCCGCCATGGCTCACAAGGCGAAGCCGAAGCCCAAGCCCAAGAAGCCGGTCGCCGCGAAGACGAAACCCAAGCCCAAGCCCAAGGCTCACAAGGCGGCCACGGCCAAGCAAGGGCCCAAGCCCAAGAAGCCCGCGCCCCACTCGAAGCCGGCCCACGGCAGTTGAGCACCGAGGGATGCTCCGCGATTGGCTCGAGCGCGTCGCGAACGTGGTCCCGGTCCTGGCGCGGCAGCGCACCAACGCCGCGCGCGCGCTGCTCCCGCCCGACGATCTCCGCGCCTTGCAGCGCGAGCGTCTGACGCGGCTGGTCCGCCACGCCAGGGCGCGATCCAAGTTCTACCGCGAGCTCTACGCCGACTTGCCGCCCGGTGAGGTCGAGCTCGAGTCGCTGCCCGTACTCACGAAGGACGGGATGATGGCCCACTTCGACGACTTCGTGACGGACCCTCGCCTGAAGCTCGCCGCGCTCAGCGCACACCTGCAGACGGTCCAGGGTGACGAGCGCCATCTCGGGGAATTCCGAGTCATGGCCTCGAGCGGAAGCTCGGGGCGCAGCGCCGTCTACGTCTACGACCGCGCGGCCTGGCGCGAGGTCATCGCCGCGACCCTGCGCATGGGCGCGATGGGCGGTCTCGCGCCACGCCTCCCTCGCCGCACCCGCATCGCCACCGTCGCCGCCCCGAACGCGCGACACATGACCTTCCGCGGCGGCGCCTCCATCGACGTGGGCCTGTACCGCACGTGCCGCCTGTCCGTGCTCTCGCCCATCGACGAGCTGACGCGCGAGCTCGACGCCTATCGACCCGAGTTCCTGTTCGGCTACCCCTCCGCGCTCGCGCGCCTCGCGGACGAGCAGATCGCGGGTCGCCTGCACATCTCCCCGCGCTCCATCACCACATCGAGCGAGGTCCGCACCGACGACATGACCGAGCGCATCGAGCGCGCGTGGGGCGTCAGGCCCTTCAACTGCCTGGGCCTCACCGAGACGGGCATCACGGCCATGGACTGCAGAGAGCACCAGGGCCTGCACCTGTTCGAGGACCTCTGCCTGTACGAGGTCGTTGACGCAGCGAACCGCCCTGTCCCGAGCGGAGCGCCCGGCGCCAAGGTGTTGGTCACGAACCTCTACAACCTCGTCCAGCCCATCATCCGCTTCGAGGTCAGCGACCTCGTGACGGTCACCGACGACCCCTGTCCCTGCGGCATGACCTTCCGCCGCATCGTCGCCCTCGAGGGGCGAAGCGACGACATTTTGGAGCTGCCCGCCGCGAAGGGCACGGGCACCGTCCGCGTCTTCCCTTTCCGCCTGCGGAGCGCGGTGGGCAAGGAGCCCGCAGTGGTCGAGTACCAGATCACGCAAGAGGACGCCGGGCTCGACGTGCGAGTGGTGCTCGCCCGCGACGCCGCGGACGAAACCCCGGCACGGGTCGAGCGCGCGCTCGCGGCCGCCCTCGCCGAGGACGGCGCCCGCGTGACCCTCCGAGTGCTGCCGGTCGAAGCGATCCCGCGGGAAGCCGGCGCGGGAAAGCTGAAGCTCGTGCGCGCAGCCCGGCGCGGCTGAATTGCCCCGCCCCCACTCGACGCTTGCGCGGCCGCCCTCTGCTGAGCTAGATCCGCGACCCCCTCGCGAAGGTGGCGGAACTGGCAGACGCGCTGGATTCAGGTTCCAGTCCTAGTAATAGGGTGGAGGTTCAAGTCCTCTCCTTCGCACTGAATGACCTTGGGTGGTTGAGCGACGCGGGGGACGCGTTGCTCCGAGACTGCCCCGAAAATCTGCTCGCGAGACTTCGGGCGTGGTTCCGGCGCGACCCTTCGTGGGGGGTCGCGCTGGGGGCGTCTTGGCTCGTCCGACGCTTGAAGCGCTCGCCCCACCCGGGCACGCTCGGGTCGTGGGCGTTCATCGGTTTGGCGGGCTGGTCTTCACTTGGACCGAAGACAAGGCCGCCGAGAACGTCCGCAAGCACTCCGTGACTCTCGAGGAGGCGGCGACCGTGTTCCTCGACCCGCTCGCCCGGATCTACGACGATCCCGACCAACTCCGTCGCCGAGCACCGCTTCTTGATGGTCGGCGTTTCCCTCGAATTCCGACTGCTGGTGGTGGTTCACGTCGAAAGGCGCGATACACTCCGGATCATCAGCGCGCGCCCCCCGCCACGACCCATGAACGGAAGAGATACCAAGATGCGTGATGAGTATCGCTTCGAGAACGGCCGGCCCAACCCCTACCTGCGCAAGCTCGGCGCCCGCGGGCGCAAGGAGATGATCGCTTGGTGGGAAAGCGTCCGTGAGGGCGTTCGCGTCCTGCCGAAGGACGTTGCCGAAGCGTTCCCGGACTCCGAGTCGACGGTGGAGGCGCTGCGACTGGTGATGCGACTTCGGGAGGTTGGCCGTCGGCGCGCGCGTAGCACTCGAGTTCGCGCCCGCTGAGCGACGCTCCGACTCCGCGACACAAACGCTACGGGATCGTAGTATCGGTCCGCGCTCGACTGTGCGGACTTGATCGACCACGGCCTCGACGCGATTGGCACCTCCGCCGATTGGCTACGTGCCGAGTTGTCGGCCGCCGGCGTCCGCCTGCTGGGCGCAGGCGGCGTCGGTGATCCCCCCCATCGACCCGAAGAACGCCTGGAAGTGGCGCGCGTAGACCAGGAAGGTGTCCAGGGTCGCGGGGTCGAGCTCGCCGTCGATGTCGGCGATCCAGGTCGCGGCGATCTCGACCAGCGCGAGCTCGGGCGTCAGGACCTTCAGCCGGCGCGCCGGTGCGGAGAGCTGGTGCTCGGAGTAGAGCTTGGCGGCGCACCTCGCCGTGCGAGCCGTCGCCTTTCAGGGGGATGCCGGGCCGAATCGGCCGCCGTCCTTTCCCGGTCGAGCGCGCCCTTGCGGGCCGCACATTCTCAGAATATATGTGTAGCACATGCAACTTCATCTCTACCTTCCCGATGCCGTCGCCGCGGAGGTGCGTCGCCGCGCCGAGGCCCGCGGCATGAGCGTCTCGCGCTACCTCGCGGAGCTCGTAGCCCGGGAGGTCCACGGCGGCTGGCCTGACGGCTTCTTCGAGAAGGTCGTCGGGAAGTGGGAGGGCGAGCTCGAACGGCCGGCGCAGGGCGAGCTCGAGAGCCGCGAACGCCTGTGACGTATCTGCTCGACACGAACGCTTGCATTCGGGTCCTCAACGGATCGTGCGCTGAGCTAGTGGAGCGCCTGCGAGGACATGACCCGGCCTCGATTCTGATCTCGACCATCGTGAAGGCAGAGCTGCTGTTCGGCGCGCGCCGCAGCGCGAGGGTCGACTCGAACCTGCGACTCCTCGAGCGTTTCTTCGAGCCCTTCGCCACCGCGCACTTCGACGACGTGTGCGCGGAACACTACGCGCTGATTCGAGCAGACCTCGCGCGGATGGGGACGCCCATCGGGCCGAACGACATGCTCATCGCCGCGACAGCGCGTGCCCGCGACGCGGTGTTGGTCACCGCCAACAGCGCCGAGTTCCGGCGCGTCGTCGGGCTCCGGCTCGTGAACTGGGAAGTCGAGGACTGACCGCCCATCGCGGTGTCACTTGGTCGGAGGCCGCGGCACGACCTGTTTGCGGATCTTCTTGCTGAAGGTCTGCGTGCAGCTGCCGTGGCTCGTCTCGTATTCCATGATCTCGCGGATCAGCCGCGCTTTGACCTCTTCCGTGCAGATGGGGCTGTCCTTGACCAGATTCGCCAGGCGCCCCCCCTCGGGGGTCGAGGGCCAGGTCTGCTTGGCGGCCGCCTCTGCTTTGTCTGCCGAGCGATGGTGCGAGGGCTTGGTCTTGGTCACGTCGCGCAGCAGGCTCGAGTCTGCGCTCCGTCGTCCCGTCCCGTTGCAGCCCGGGCAGCGCTTCTCTCCGCCCCCGAAGGAATTCGCGATTCGTCCGTCGCCCCCGCAGACGCCGCAAGTTTCAGCTGACACGATCTGCTCCGCCGACGCCGAGTGATTTCATTGCCGACACCATACACCGGATGGGGGGCCCCCCCCCCCCCCCCTCGTGCGTCAGCGCCGGCGCGCGCGGCCCGGCCGGGCCCGCGGCACCCGAGCTCGCGGCACGTCGAGCTCGAACGCCGCCCGCGCCCGCGCGACGCCGTTCACCAGGATCTCGATGGCGTGCCGGCCGGCGTGGTATCGACGGGTGGTGACCGCTCGAAGCGAGTGAGTCTTGCGAACGACGAGTGCCTCACCGGGCCCGAGCACCAGGCGGCGCAGCTTGAAGACCTTGGCCGTGGTGTGCCCTGCCTTCTTCACGTGGTGGACGGCGTAGTCCACGACCAGGGACGTCGTAACCGACGCGCGCGAGCGGACCTCGAAGCGGAGCTCCAGACTGCCGCCGACGGCGACGCGGGTCGGGGTGACGCGCAGGTGGCGCACGTCCACGGCGGCTGCCGGCTCGTGACCGAGCAGCTCGAGCGCCCGAGCATCGCCTGCCTTCACCAGAGTCCTGAGCGCGTGGCGCACCAGCGCGCTTCGCTCCGGAGTCGGTCGCGCCATCCATGCCCTGCACGCCTCCACGGCGCGCTCCGGATGGTCCTTCGAGATGTCGTTCAGGTGGTTCGCCACCGAGCGCCGGACGTACTCGGAGGGGTCGTCCCGGAGTTTCTCGAGCAGGGTGAGCGTCGGGGTCGGGTCGAGCACGAACGCCTCGAGCACGCCCCCCCACGGAAGCCGCGGGCGCGTGCCCTCGGAGACCAGGCGACGCACGTGCTCGTCCTCGCTGCGACAGGCTCGGCTCAGCGTGCGCAGCGTGAGCGCTTGGTGCTCGCGCAAGAACGGGCGAATGGCGAACTCTGCCGAGAACAGCGGAGTGAGCGCGAGCAGCGCCGCTAGCGCGCGCTCTGGATGCGCCATTCCGACCAGAGGCACGGCGTCGATCAAGGGCCAGGCCACGAAACCCGCCGTCACTCTGTCCGCTTCGTCGAGCGTCAGGACCCTGCCCGCCCGCTCGAGGATACCCAAGGCCCTGACGGGGTCGTCGGGCAGCTCTCGAACGATGGCGGTCGCGACGTGCTGGACCCGAGCTTTCAGCTCGAGCGGGCCCAAGCCTCGCTCCGCCGCGCGAGCGAAGCGCCGCGCGTCGAAACCGCGGTGCGCGCGTGAAAGCGCGGCGCCCAGCGCGGCCACGCCCCTGGCGTTGATCTTGTGTTTGAAAGCCTCGGGCACGATCTCACATCGGGTCCGCGAAGTTCGCCACCATCCACAGCGTGTCGCCCTTCCTGTACGCGCCGATGCCGACGTAGCGGAAGCGCTTGCGGTCGATGTTGGCGTGGTGCGGCGCGCTTCCGAGCCAGGCCTTGAAGATCGAGGGCTCGCTCGGGCCGTAGGCGATGTTCTCGCCGACGAGCTCCCACTTCCACGCGCACTGGTTGGTGATCTGCTTCGCGAAATTCGGGTTGTGCTCGAAGCTGCCGCTCTCGGCCATGTGCTTGGCCCAGGCCCGAGCGATGTTCTTCAGGCACTTGCGGTTCTCGAGGGCCACGGCGCCGACGTGGTTCTTGCGATGGGCGTTGTGGCGGATGCGGTCGTCGTACTCCGCGGCGGGGTCGAAGCCCGCCTCGAGCGCGGCGTCGTAGTCGGCGAGCTCGCCCTCCATCGGCTCCTCGTCCGAGGTCGCCGGGGCGCAACCTCCGAGCGCCAACGAGAAGGTGGCGGCCAGGGCGAGGGCTCGAGGCGAAGCCTGGGCAAACTCGAGTGATGTCAGCCGCATCTTCGTTCCTCCGCGGCGCGTAGGGGCGCGCGACCCGAGCAGCGTGCAATGGGCGGGCCAAGCAGAGATCGCGGTCTTGGTGCCTCAGCGACGACTACGGGCCGCGCAGTTGCGCCGCACCCCGCTCAGGGCTTGGGCTCCCACTCGCAGATGGCGTCTTCGCTGTCGCTCTCGCTGCGGTCTTCCCACTTGCCATCGACGGACCTGATGGCCACGCGGTGCTGGTAGCAGCCGGTGCCGCACGCCGCCCAGTCGGGCTGAAGGGAGGCCCAGTTCACGTACGGGTTGGGCTCGCCGGTGATCCAGCCGTACTGCGCCTGGGTCGAGGAGGACTTCGGCTGTCCGTCCGACCCCCCGATCCAGTAGCGAGGGTCAGTCGTGGGGCAGAGACTCAGCACGAGCGCGTTCTCGCCCGCGGTGAGGATGGTCGCGAGGTGAGCGCCGGCGTTCTGGCACTTGATGTTCGAGTCGTTGAAGCTGTTGCTGCTGCCGACGCGCCAGTAGCAATGGACGCGCCCGTTGACGGTGTACGGGACGGCCGATGCGTTCTTGTCCGTGCACACGACGTGACAGTTCGAGTCGCAGCCGTCGTTGTTCACCTTGCCTCCGTCGTCGCACTCTTCGCCGGCTTCGAGCTTGTTGTTGCCGCAAACCGGCGTGCCGCCGGTGCCGCCGCTGCCGCCCGTCGCTCCGCCGCTGCCGCCCGTCGCTCCGCCGCTGCCGCCCGTCGCTCCGCCGCTGCCGCCCGTCGTTCCG
>Ga0233425_10008088_pt1 | contig 14240 bp, 8 predicted proteins | sample Watercolumn_Towu_2_FD_181712 | JGI IMG/M metagenome (GOLD analysis project Ga0233425, IMG submission 181712) | Freshwater microbial communities from Lake Towuti, South Sulawesi, Indonesia - Watercolumn_Towuti2014_140_MG | ecosystem: Environmental > Aquatic > Freshwater > Lake | place: Indonesia...
CCCCGCGGGACTGGAGCCGCCCGCGCTGCGGTCTACAGCGCGGTCACTTCCACGCTCATGGTTTCGGTCACCGATTCGGTCCACACCTTGACGTCGCTGCCAGCCGCGCGCACCTGGAGTGTGACCGTGTGCGGGCCCGCTGCAAGCGTGGAAACGTCCAGGGTGAAGGGAGCGAAGGTCGCGGTGGTCTGGAGCACGACGCCGTCCACGGACCACGTCGTCTGGACCTCCGTCATGGAAAGCTGGGCCGACAGCTCGAAGGTGGTGGGATTCTTCTGCGTCACGTCGAAGGTCTCCGACTCGAGGATGTCGACGTACTCAAAGATGCGCTTGATCAGGTGGTCCTTGCAGACGGGGCAGAACTTGCCGGTGTTGGTCTTCATCTTGCACGTCTTGGTGGGCCTGCACACCGTGTAGCCCTGGCCGCAGTCGTCGTTGACGCAGCACTTGCCGCCGCCGGGGCCGGGCACGAAGCAGCCGATGTCCGAAGCGGACCCCTGGGACTCGCTGTTGGGGTAGGGTGGTCCCAGCGTGACCCACGGGGCCCACGGGATGTCCTGCTGGGTCGCGGGCATGAGGCTGAAGTTGGGGAACAGCGCGGTCAGCTCGAACACCTGGCATACGTCCGTGGACGTGTTGTACTCGTCTCCCAGCACTCCGAATGCGTGACCCATTTCGTGCGTGGCGACCTCCGCCAGGTAGCCCGCCTGCACGTCCCCGTATGCGGTCGAGGCCGCCGCGTTGTAGAGGCCGAAGGCGCCCTGCTTCGGCGAGTTGGTGATGACGAATGCGGCGTCGCCTGTGACCGGGGTGCCGTCCCCGGCCGTGAGGCTCTGCGCCATCGCAATGCGGAAGATGTAGAGCGGGAAGAGGTTGCGGTCGGTCTGCGCGTCCGGCGGGGGCGACAGGGGCATCAGCCCGAACAGCGCCCGCACGGTGAAGATCGATCCGAACATCACGTTCTTGAACCCCTCCTTGCACCCCGGCGGCTGGTCGCATACCTTCGCGGGCTTGCCCCAGTAGTTGCAGGTGCAGTCGTACGAGGCGCCCGCGTCCGTCGAGGGAGCCCACACGCTCCACACGTTGATGTGCTGGAGGTAGGACTTGAACGGCTCGAGCGTCTGCGTCATGAAGGTGGAGACCTCTGCTGCCCTGGCCTCGAACGCTGCCTTGTCCGCCGCGGCAAACCCGTCGCCGAGGATGACGAAGTCCAGCGAGTTGGCCGTGTCCGCGGTCCCGAAGACCCGCTTGACCTCCAGGGCCGGGGCCAGGTCGAGGAAGCTCTGGAGCGGCACCTCCGGGATGTCCGCAATGGCAACCGAGAGCCCCGCGGGCGCCTGCCCGTCCTTCAAGACGACGGGAAGCGGAAGCTGGCCGGTGCCCGCGCAGTCCGGCGCCTGCGCTTTCTCGGCCGCAGACAGGTCGCGTGCAAAACGGACGCGGGTGGCGCCCGGAAGATCGGGCACGACCGCGGACATGGCCTGGAAGTCCGCGTTGACCGCGGTCTGGACCATGGGGACCATGAGCGGGACCGGGTCGTAGGTCGTGTACAGGTCCAGCGCTTCCATCACGTACTCGCGCACCCGAAGCGGCTCCGAGCGTCGGCCGCGCCACAGGACGTTGTCCGCGTCATCCAGCACCTCGATGATGAACGGGAAATGCTGGACCTCTCCGTCCGGACCCACGTACTCGTCGTCCTCGAACTGCCGGTCCCAGTCGTAGTAGACCTCCGCTCCGGTGAGCCGCCCGCGGTGCATGCCGTCGGGCGTCACGCCGTCCAGCACGATGCGGTTGGCCAGCTTCCAGGTCACCTTGCCGCAGGTGCTCTTGTCCGTGTCCACGCTGACAAAGGAGAACAGCAGGCGGATGCCCGGGACCTTCTTGGGCAGCGGCTGTCCGCAGAAGGCTGCCTTGTCGAAGAGCGGGTAGTCGCCGCACTCCGGCACCACCACCTCGGGAGGCACGTCCGGCTCCGGGGGCGTCGTGTCCACCGCAACGTCCGGGACCTGGGGCACGTCGGGCACGACCTGCGTGTCGGACACGTCGGAAGCAAGGTCCGGAGCGGCCACGTCCGGAACCAGATCCTGGGCAGAGTCTTTCTCGGTATCCTGGCCTACGTCCTTGGGAGGAGGCACGTCCACACCGGTGTCGGGCGTCAGGCCTTCCGGTGCTGCGTCCTGTGCGTCGATGGGCGACAGATCCAAGCCCGTGTCCTTGGCCGCATCGACGGTCGCGTCGGGCAGGCCGCCGTCTGCCGGTGCGTCGTCTCCGGTTCGATCTCCGTTGCCCGTGTCCGGCAGGCCCCGGGCGTCTGCCGCGGCATCCTGCGCATCAGGCAAAGTCGAGGAAACGTTGCTGCTGTCCTCGGAGCAGGCAACCAGCGCAACGAGCAGCAAGGATGGCACGACGTATCGAAGCATGGTGACCTCCGTTGGGCCGATCGTCATCTCCGGGGCCCCCGGTGTCAAGCGCATTGCTTCGCGCGGGAGTGATTACAAGTGCGGGCGCTCGCGGTACAATGGCCCGGGTCTGCAACCGCGGGGGACGACATGAGCATGCGGACGAGCGTCGTATGGTTCCTGGGAATGTGCATCGCTGGTGTGGTCATGGCCTGCGGAGCTTCCGGCACCGCAGCCGATGTCGCGGCGGCCGAAGGGCTCGGCGCCGAGGTCGACGCTGGCCCTGTCGAGGCCGTCGGCCAGCCGGACGGCAAGGTGCTCACCTCGTGCGCGGGCGTGACCCCGGACAACGAAGGACAGGCGTGCGCATCCCCCCTGGGTTGCGGCTATGAAATCTGCTGCCCGGAGACTGGCCACTGCTGCGACGAGTTCTACTGCTTCTGCAATGACTCGGGCCACCTCGAGTGCAACGTCAACATGAGCTGCGTAATGGACGGCCCGTGCGGCGGGACCGGACCGGACGAGGACGCATGGCCCGACGATGTCGGCGCGGACGGGGGACCTGCCGCGGGTGAGCCCGGCGCCCCGTGCAACGCACCCGGCGATTGCGATTCCGGCTTCTGCATCCAGACCCCGGACGGGAAGCAATGCACCGAGCCCTGCCTCGAGGAGTGCCCCTTCGGGTGGAAGTGCAAGCCGTTGCAGTCTACCGCACCAGACTACGTGTTCATCTGCACGCCGACCATGGTGTCGCTCTGCCGGCCCTGCACGGCCAACGACGACTGCATGTCCAACGACACTCTGGCCGGCGAGGCGTGCGTCTCGTTCGGTGCGGACGGGGGGTTCTGCGGTGGCGAGTGCGAGTCCGACGTCGACTGCCCGCCGGGTTACGGCTGCAAGGACACCAGCGACGCATCCGGCGCAGACGTGCGCCAGTGCGTCGCGGCCAAGGGCGAGTGCGCGTGCTCCAAGGCGGCCGCGGACGCGGGAGCTTGGACGTGGTGCTACGAGGAGAACCAGTGGGGCCTCTGTCACGGCGAGCGATCCTGCACCGCAGCAGGGCTCACGGGGTGCTCGGCCGCCGCACCCGGACCCGAGGCGTGCAACCTCGTGGACGACGACTGCGACGGGGTGGTGGACGAGGACACCACCGGCGCTGCCTGCCCCATCACGAACCAGTGGGGCACGTGCCCGGGCAAGCTGCAATGCAGCGGCGGCAGCACGAGCTGCGAGGGCAAGGAGCCGCAGGCGGAAGCGTGCGACGGCAGCGACAACGATTGCGACGGCCAGGTGGATGAGACGTTCGACGACACGGACGAAGACGGTGTGGCCGACTGCCTCGAGAACGACAAGGACGGCGACGGGATAGCCGACGGGCTGGACAACTGCCCCGCGCTGTTCAACCCTGCGCAGAAGGACTTCGACATGGACCTCCTTGGCGACGCGTGCGACCCGGATGACGACGGAGACATGGTCCCGGACACCGAGGACTGCCTCCCCTTCGACAAGTCCGCGTATCCCGGGGCCGTCGAGGTCTGCGACGGCAAGGACAACAACTGCAACGCAGCCGCGGACGAAGGGTTCCCAGACTCGGACTACGACGGCTGGAAGGACTGCGTGGACGAGGACGACGACGCGGACGGCTCGCTGGACGTGGTGGACTGCCTGCCGCTGGACCCGGAAGCGCATCCCGGCGCGGTGGAGACCTGCGACGGCAAGGACAACGACTGCGACAACAGCGTGGACGAAGGCTTCCCGGACTCGGACGGCGACGGCAGCGCGGACTGCAACGACGCGGACTCGGACGACGACGGCCTGCCCAACCAAGCGGACAACTGCCCCACGACGGCCAACCCGAAGCAGGAGGACCTGGACGGGGACGGCGTGGGCGATGCGTGCGACAAGGACGCGGACGGAGACTCGATCCCGGACCTCACGGACAACTGCCCGGGCCTCAAGAACACCCAGCAGGCCGACACCGACGGCGACGGCCTCGGAGACGCGTGCGACGGCGACCTGGACGGCGACGGGGTGGCAAACGGCACGGACAACTGCGTGCTGGTGGCCAACCCGGGACAGGAGGACACGGACGGCAACGGGGTAGGGGACGCGTGCGTCAACGACAAGGACGGGGACGGGACTCCCGACTCCCTCGACTGTGCCGCAGGCGACCCGCAGGTGCACCCCGGAGCCAACGAGGCCTGTGACGGCGTGGACAACGATTGCGACCTGTCCGTGGACGAGGGATTCCCGGATTCGGACGGGGACCTGGCGAGGGACTGCGTGGACGGCGACGACGACAACGACGGCGACCCTGACGAGACGGACTGCAAGCCGCTGGACCCGGCCGTGTTCCAGGGCCAGAAGGACCTCTGCAACGGCAAGGACGACAACTGCGACGGCGACGTGGACGAGGACACCGGGCTGCTCGCGTGCGGCAAGGGGGCCTGCTTCCACACCATGCCCGCCTGCGCCGCAGGCGTGGCACAGGTCTGCGACCCGATGCAGGGTGCGGTGCTGGAGGGATGCGACGGCAAGGACAACGACTGCGACGGCCTCGTGGACGAGGACCTGGGCGCGACCTGGTGCGGGGTCGGCGCATGCCTCCACCAGCAGGCCGTCTGCATCAAGGGCGTGACCAAGGCGTGCGACCCGCTGGAGGGTGCGTCGGCCGAGACGTGCGACGGCAAGGACAACGATTGCGACGGCGTCGCGGACGAGGCACTCGGAACCCTCACCTGCGGCGTCGGCGTCTGCAAGCACTCGGCGCCCGCGTGCTGGGAAGGGGCTCCGGGCACCTGCGACCCGCTGCAGGGCGCGGGGGTGGAGGTGTGTGACGGCCTGGACAATGACTGCGACGGCGCGGTGGACGAGGGGCTCGGCGACGTCGAGTGCGGCGAGGGAGAGTGCAAGCACTCGCAGCCTTACTGCGCCAACGGCAAGGTCGCGGTGTGCAACCCCTACCTCGGCGTGAAGGCCGAGGTGTGCGACGGCCTGGACAACGACTGCAACGGCCTCGTGGACGAGGACCTCTGGCCCGTGACGTGCGGCAAGGGGGAGTGCGCACAGGCGCTTCCCGGCTGCGTGGACGGGCAGGTGCCGCAGTGCGACCCGCTTGCCGGCGCGGGCACGGAGGTCTGCGACGGTCTCGACAACGACTGTGACGGCGCGGTGGACGAGGGCCTCGGATTCACCACCTGCGGAGTCGGGGCCTGCGTCCACACCGTGGCCAACTGCGAAGACGGCAAGGCGGTGGTGTGCGAGCCGCTGCAGGGAGCCACGCAGGAGGTCTGCGACGGGGTGGACAACAACTGCGACGGCAAGGTGGACCCCGAGGGCTCCCAGAACTGCAAGAAGTACTACGCGGACGCGGACAAGGACGGCTACGGCGTGGACGCGGACTTCGCCTGCCTTTGCCAGACGGCCGTGCCGTACGTGACCGAGACGCCCGGCGACTGCAACGACAAGGACGCGAACGTGAACCCCGGGAAGGCCGAGGTCTGCACCAACCTGCTGGACGACAACTGCAACGGCATCGTGAGCGAGGGCTGCGTGTACGCAAGCTGCAAGGAGTGGCAGACCCTGGGGCTCGCGTCGCAGTCGGGCACCTACGCCCTGGACCCGGACGGCGGAAGCCCGGCCAACAAGTTCGACGCGTACTGCGACATGGTCACCGCGGGCGGCGGGTGGACCCTGGTCATGAAGACCTCCTCGTCCTCGGCCTACCTGTATGACAACGCGGTGTGGACCAACACCGGCAACGGCAAGACCGTCGCGCCCAACCCCGCGACGGACGAGGATTTCGTGTCCGAGGCGTTCTACACGGTCAAGGGGACCGAGAGCATGTTGGCGCTGGGTGCGCTGGTGAACTGGAACTCCTGGACCCACGCGCTCAACACGGCTCGCAACCTGAGCAACCAGCCCCGCATGTCGGGCTCGCAGGGCGCGGCCGGAACCTGCCCCGCGCAGACCAACTGCGGCACCGAGCCGGTGAACAAGCGGCCGCTGGGCATCCAGCAGGCCTGCACCTCCTCCTCATCCGGAGCGTGGCACCGGTTCGGCTACGTCAACGACGTCAACGGCTGGGGCACCAACACGCGGGTGGGCTTCACCGGGGACAACGACTCCTCGGACAGCTCGGACTCCGTGATGGGCATGGGGCTTGCGTGCTACAACGCGTGCATCCCCAACGCGACCACGGGGGCTCCGCACAACATGGGCTCCGGCTTCTACCTCTACATGAGCTGGTCCGGTGTGCCCCACGACGACGCGGTCCGGGGCTGGCTCTTCATCCGGTAGCGGGCGGCAAGGAACGCGGCACAGGCGAGAACCACGAGGATCAGCATGCCCGGCAGCGTGTGCGGCAGTCCCTGCGCTCCCCGCTCTGCCGATGTCCGGCACGAGCATCCCGAGTCACTCTCCGACTCGCCCTCGCCCGTGTCCGCTCCCGGCGCGTCCAGGCTCGTCGCATCGGCCTGCGGGTCCGGCTGCGTGGCGATGTCCACCGGCGGCATCTGCTCGTCCTTGCCGGGCACGTCGGGCAGGGGCTCGTCCAGCCAGTCGGTCTTGACGTCGGGCAGGATGTCCGCGACAGGAGCGTCTGCCACGACCTCGGCCACAACGTCCTCGGTCGCTTCCGGTGAGGTTTCCACCGGTGGTGCGGCAGCGCACGCAGCCGGGTCCGTGGCATCGCAGCCATAGGGGCATTCCGGGCCGATGACCCACTCGCGGCACGGGTCCGGGTCGCCGCCAACCGCGCACGTGAACAGGAATGCGGCCATGTCGTCCGTGACCTTGCATGCGACCGCTCCCGCAACATCGCATTCGTGCTGGCAGGGCGGTGCGATGTCCACGCACTTGGCGTCCTCGCACTTCTGCGCGACCGGGTCGCACTGCTGCATCAGGTTCCACTCGAGGCATCCGTTGGAGTCGATGTCGTAGCAACCTTCCACCGCACCGCCGGCCGAGCACTGGAGCGCGAGGAAGTCGTCGCACCGTGCCGAGCATCCCGGGCTGCAGGTGGCGTCCATGCAGCCTCCGGCCGGCTCACAGTCCTCGACCGGGTCGAAGTCGTAGCACCCGTCTCCGTCCGCGTCGCCGCCGAGGCCGACGTGCCAGTTGTCCACCGAGTCTTTGTAGCAGATGTAGACGCCGAGGAAGGGCTCGAGGAAGAAGTTCTCGTCCTCGCAGTCGAGCTTCTTGACGCAGAAGTCCTGCGGCCCTGCCACCTCGCCGGTCTGTGGAGTGCAGAACGGCAGCAGAGGGTCCGTGCATCCGCCCTTGTCGACCCATTCGAGGCAGAGCGTCTGCACCGATTTCTCGCACTGCTGCAGGTGGAACAGGCCGTCGTCCGCCTTGACGCAGCGGGCCTCGCCCGGCACGCAGACGTCGAGGCAGCCTCCGCTGGCGAGTGTGTCGCACTTCTGCATGCAGTCGGGCCAGCAGACCCCCGCGTGGCAGAACGCGGCCGCGCCGCACGGATCGAGGTCGCCGGGCTCGAGGCAGCCGTCGCCGTCGAAGTCGTCGCACTGAGCGAGGTTCCAGTTGTCGAGGTTGTCCTGGTAGCAGAAGGTGGTGCCCACCTGCTCCGGGTCGCACAGGTCGATGCAGTTGCTGGAGCAGGAGCCGATGTCGCAGTTGTACTCGGGCTTGCACGTTTCCCACTTGTAGTACTCGAGGCAGGGGTCGTCGTCCACGTTCTTGCAGGCCCATTCCTCCCAAACGCCGTCCGCATTCTTGAAGCAGGTGAGGTCATAGGGTCCGGAGCATTCGTTCTTGCATGTCACGATGCACTGGTTGTACAGGCACACCATGCCCGGGCCGCACAGGTCCGGCTCCTCGTCGATCTGGCCGTCGCAATCGTTGTCGAGCCCGTCGCAGTCCTCCTCGTCCTCCGTCCCGTCGCAGTCGTTGTCCACCCAGTCGCATATCTCCACGGCCCCGGGGTGGATGGCAGCATCCTCCTCGTTGCAGTCTCCGAAGTAGCCGTCGCCGTCGAGGTCCTGCGCAATCGTGATGGAGAGCTGCGGGGGCAGGCCGCCCTCCTTGCTCGAGAACAGCACCCAGCGCTGGATGGGGGCGTTGACGTTGCCGTAGTCCGGGTCGTAGAGGTAGAAGCCGCAGTTGGGCTGGATGGGTGTTCCGGGCACGTCCACGTTGCCCTCGACCCAGTTCTGCACCGCCTTGGTCACGTCGAACGCCCAGACCCCTTCCGGCGTCATGGAGAGGTTCTGGGGCAGGGAGTTCCAGGTGGTGCCGTTGGTGTCGTTGAGGGTCTCCTCCTGCCACTCGCAGGTGGTGTTGGGCATGCCGATCCCCTTGAGCTGGGTGACGACGGCCTTGACCGGCCCGCCCATGGCTTCGACCTTGTCCATCTGCTGGAGGCGGAGGCTGGCGCTCTGGATCTTGCCTTCGGGCAGGTTGCTCACGTCGAAGCGGACGTAGCCGTACCACTTGCGGAAGGTCTCGTACTTGGGCGGCGTGCCCGCGCACTGTCCGGGCGCCGCGCAGTAGTTGTACTCCGGCCCGTCGTCGCAGCACTCGAGGTCGTCATCCTTGCAGGGGTTCCAGCCGCCGGTGAAGCACTCCTGCGGTTCGATGCCCACCTTGATGACCGGGTCGAACCCGTAGATGGTCTTGTCGTTGTGCGTGGAGTACGTGTCTTCCGTGGGAGCCAGGTTCACCTGCTCGATGCCGTCCGCGGGCTGCCCGGGCCGGGGCGTCAGAGCGATTGCCGAAAGGAGTGCGAGAGCCGTCAGTGTGCGTTTCATGATTCTCCCCGAGCGTGTTTCCGAGGCCGCCACCCTGCGGTCTGCGGTCCGAATCACTCTAGCCCGTGCGCTGGCCGGTCTGCAAGAGCAATCCGGACAAGGGTTGCCACCCAGGGATGCTGAACCGCGGGGAAGCGGCCCTTCTCAGGCCGGCGCGACAGCCCAGCGGAGCTTGGCAGACGAGGAGCGGGGATTGGCCCGTCGCTCGTCCGGAGAGGGGCGGGTCACTTCGTTGGCGATGCGGCAGTAGATGCCCGCGGCCAGGCCTTGCTTGAACGCCCTCTTGACGCGGCGGTCCTCGCCGGAATGGAAGGAGAGGATCGCGACCCGGGCTCCGGGGCCAAGGCATCCGGGCAGCAGGCGCAGGAAGGTGTCCAGGCAGTTCAACTCGTCGTTCACCGCGATCCGGAGGGCCTGGAAGACGCGGCGCACCGAGAGGTCGCACTCGTCCTGCGACAGCGTGGGCAGCGCCTTGCGAATGGCGGACACGAGGGCAGTCGTGGTTGGGAACGGGCGGCCGGCGAGGGCCGAGGCCAGCCGTTGGGCGTGGGGCTCGTCCGCGTTCTCGGCCAGCAGGGTAGCCAGCGACCCGCGGTCCGCCTTCTCCAACAACACCGATGCGGGCTGTCCCCGGCCGGGGTTCATGCGCATGTCGAGGGGGCCCTTGTGCTTGAAGGAGAAGCCTCGTGACGGGTCGTCGAACTGCATGGAGGAGACGCCGAGGTCGGCCAGCACGCAGTTGGCGCGGGCTACACCTGCCGCGGCCAGGACCCTGGGCAGGCCGGCGAAGTTGCTCCTGTGCGCGCTGAATGTGTCCGGGCCGTAGCCCAACGAGCGCAGGCGGGACTCGGCCGCTGGAAGCTGGAGCGGATCGCAGTCGAGTCCTACCAGCCTACCCCCGGGTGCGATGCGGGCCAGCAGCTCGCGCGCATGGCCGCCGTATCCGAGGGTGGCGTCCACGACCACGTCGCCGGGCCCTGGGTCCAGCACCGCGAGGATCTCTGCAACCATGATGGGGCGATGCGAGCCTGCGGGGGTTCTGCCCGATGCCAGCACTTTCTCCACGGTCTCGGCATACTGCTCGGGAGCGTGCTCCTTGTATTTCTGTGCGAACGTGCGCGGGTGGGTGCCCCGGTACCGGGCGCGCCGCTTGTGCGGCGTCGAAGCCGGCCTCTCCTCAGCGCCGACGTCGGCGCCGGCCTGTGTGCGTTCGTCGTCCATGCGGCTCCGGGCAGCAGCGTGCGCCCGCTCCGGAAGCGGGCCGCGGGCGAGGATAGTGGGAACTGCGAGTCCTGTAAAGAGCCGATCGCGGTTCCCGCATCAGGCTCCCCATTCGTCCCGGGGGGCGAAACCCGAAGATCTCGCCCCCAGTCAAGACTACTGGCGAGTAGATTGGACTTGCGGCGAAATCACTCGTGACCACACCAGGGTCAGGGGCGGCACGCGGGCGCGTCCGCGTTTCTAAATGTCGCGAACGCTATTGACACGGGGGGGAGGTGCAGCAGGCCCGACGTGTCCTCCGCGGCCGAGGGCTGCCCGGACAGCGGGGGCAGACTGCCGTCAGGCAGGGCCTCAAGCAGGAGCCCGTTGAGCTTCGCACGCCCACAACGTACGTTTGTGGGTCACCTCCCCGAGCCGTGTCTTCCGCTGAGTGCCGATGCGGTTCTTCTTCTTCTTCGTAGCCTCTCCGCACTTGGGACAGGCCATTCGCTGCTTCGGATCCTGCCATTTCGCGTCCCGTTGCTCGAGCACCGCTTGCAGAATCACCACCCCAAGAGCGTACAGCCGGGGCGCCAACACCTTCACCAACTCCGCCAGCGTGCTGGCCTTGGCCAGTTCGGACTCCGTCCCCGCCACCCAGTGCGAGAGTGCTTGCGTCAACTCCGTAGTCGTTTCTCCACCCCCCCCAACCTGGGTCTCCTCCGCAGTTCGCTCGCCGGCTGCAAAACCTCGCTTGACGGCAGGATCCTCTCTGTGGGAACCTGACATTGGGACCACCCCGATCTCTATTTCTACTAGTCATAGATTTCATAGTAAATCGGTTGGATCCCTCTGCCAACCCCTTCCAGTCACCCCGGCGAGATGCTCACGCTGCACAGCCAGGAGCCCCAGGCAGCCCCTCCACGGCACAGCGAGGCGAATGCATACTCCTCCTGCCGTCGCTTCTCGGACCGGAACGCGACGCGCAGAGTCGGCGGCCGCCTGACTTCCCGGTGTTTGATCTGCGCCCGGGCGGGAAGCAGCCTTGACAAGATCCCCATTGCACCTAATATATTAGGTATGGACAGAGTGGCGAAACAGATCGCAGTAGCAAGGCGACGACTGGGGCTGACGCAGAGAGAGCTTGCCCGAAGCAGCCGAGTCAGCTTGGCCACGATCCAGAACATCGAGGAGAAGAGGGGCAATCCCGCTGCAAGCACCCTTGAGAAGATAGCGGGCGCTCTGGGTCTCGAGGTCGCGCTGTGCCCGCTACCGGTTAGTTGGGACAAACTGGCTCGGTTGGGGATTCCCCTGTCGCTTTCTGTGAAGTTCCGAAGCAGGAGGCCGCACCCCGATGAACTGGTGTCAGCCTTGAAACTGGCGGCCAGCCACCTTTCCGAGATGCCGGGCATGGCCCGAGAGAGGGAAGCCGTTCAAGCAGCACTCCTGGCATTGCGTCGTCAATTCCCGGCATTCTATCGTCGGCATCTGGAACGCTCCCAGGCAATTGGCTCGGTGTTCCCTGTTGCGATCACTGGTCGGCTGGTCAAGCTCGCCAGGCTGGCCACCTCCCGTTTTGCGGAGTACTTGTGAGACATGTGAATGCGAAGCTTATCGAGCGGTTTGCCGATTTGGCCGCCAGGCGGTTGCCGGGGCAGTGGGTCATCTTCGGCGGGGCGGCTCTTCCGTTGATGGGGATCACGACCCGTACAACGCTGGACATCGACGTCGCCGGACCTACGGACCTGCCGATGGCCGCGACGCTGGCCGTCATGGAGATCGCTCAGGAACTTGGGCTGCCCGTCGAATCGGTGAACCAGGCCGGCGCTTTCTTCCTGCGTCGAGTCGACGGCTGGGAGCAGCGTCTGGTGTTGGTTCGCCGGGGTCGCAAGGGGTCCGTTTGGCGGCCCGACGCTACCTTGTTCATCCTGCTCAAGTTGGGGCGCCTGACCGAGACCGACTTGCAGGATTGCCTCGATGTTCTGGCGCTCCCCGAAAGGGAGAGGGAGCCCGTGGACTCGGATTCGGTGTGCACGGCAGTGCGCGCTCAGCTGCGCCGAAAGCACGGCCGCGAGCGGAAGAGGCGCCTCCAGAAGCTGCTCGTCGCACTGTCCGCTCCGGGGTAGGTCTCCGCGTCACGACAACCGGGCTGTGTTCGTGCTGGTTCCAGAACAGCATGGCGTCCCTCCTTCTCCGTTGCGTTGTCCGCCCCGGAATCGAGGAACGTGTCAACCTATTTCACGGCCGAATACCAGAACGGAATTGTTGGACGCTGCAACCATGATTGCTGTCGTCACTTCAGCCCTCATGCGCCCGTAGCGCGGACGCTGCTGCTCTGCGCGCCTTTTGTGAGCGCCGCGGACATTCTAACAGCATCCTCATCAAATCCAAGATGCCGGAATCCGCCCGAATGCAGCAACTTGTTTCTGCACGAGTCCCCAAAGGAAATCGAGCACCCGCTCCGGGGTAAGCTTGCAGGGTGCGCCAGCCTCAGGCTGGTAGGCAGGCATCCGCTGCCTGCCTACGAGGTCCTGGTGAGGGTCGCCCCATTCCGCGCCGCTGCTGCTTCAGCAGCGGGGCTCTCGGTCGTGGCAACAGCCCGGCTTCCCACGAGCACGGAGAGCGCGGCACTTTTGCCCCCGGTCGAAATCACTGGCGAGCAAATTCGACTTATGGCAAAATCACTCGCATGGACTGGGAGGGAGGGCTGCAATGAAAATGTTCACGCGCTACCTCGAGCCGCAGGTCCGGCGGGACCTGAAGAAGAAGATGGTCTTCATCGCCGGGCCTCGCCAGGTCGGGAAGACCACGTTGGCAAAGCAGGTCCTCGGGGCCCGGTCCGGAGGGTACCTGAGCTGGGACGTCCCGGAGCATCGCGAGCGCATTCTCAAGGGGGAGTTCCCCGCCTCAGACCCGATTGCACTCGACGAGATCCACAAGTACCGGTCGTGGCGCTCCCTGGTCAAGGGGCTCTTCGACCGCGGCACTTGGAAGCGCATACTCGTCACGGGAAGCGCTCGACTGGACCTGTATCGTCGTGGCGGCGACTCCCTGCAGGGGAGATACCACTTCCTGCGCCTCTTCCCGCTCTCCTGTGCGGAACTGACGGTGCGCTCGTCGAGCGATCTCTTGTCGCTGCTGGAGCTGGGGGGCTTCCCCGAGCCCTTTTTCGGCTCGTCGCAGGTGGATGCGCGCCGTTGGTCGCGGGAGTATCGACAGCGCCTTGTCGAGGGGGACGTCCAGTCGCTGGAAAGCGTGCGCGACCTCGGCAATCTCGAGTTGCTCATGCTTCGCCTCCCCGACCTGGTCGGGTCCCCGCTCTCCGTCAACTCGTTGCGGGAGGATCTGCAGGTGGCGCACAAGACGGTCGCGGGCTGGCTGGGCATCCTAGAGCGACTGTATGCCATCTTCCTCATCTCGCCCTTCGGCGCACCACGGCTGAGGGCGGTTCGCAAGGCTCGCAAGCACTACCAGATCGACTGGACCCTGGTGGAGGAGAGGGGGCCTCGATTCGAGAACATGGTGGCCGTTCACCTGCTCAAGTGGGTTTCGTGGCTTGCGGACACGGAAGGCCGCGACGTCGAGCTGAGGTATTTTCGCGATGTGGACGGCCGCGAGGTGGATTTCGTCCTCGTGGAGAGGCAGCGGCCGATGCTCATGGTGGAGACGAAGTGGCAGGACCGCCCCATCGAAAGGGGAATCAAGTACTTGAAGGAGCGCTTCCCTGCCTGCCCGGCCTGGCAGATATCCGCGACCGGATCGAAGGACTACATGAGCGCCGAGGGGATTCGCGTCTGCCCTGCCACGGTCTTTCTCGACACGCTCGTGTGACGCAGGAGCTGCACGACGCGTTTGTCGATGCTGCGGGCTT
>Ga0233425_10008089_pt1 | contig 14237 bp, 8 predicted proteins | sample Watercolumn_Towu_2_FD_181712 | JGI IMG/M metagenome (GOLD analysis project Ga0233425, IMG submission 181712) | Freshwater microbial communities from Lake Towuti, South Sulawesi, Indonesia - Watercolumn_Towuti2014_140_MG | ecosystem: Environmental > Aquatic > Freshwater > Lake | place: Indonesia...
AAGGTGCTGATGAAATTGGCGTGCGTTGAAGATTTCATAAACCACATCAGGAATGTAAAAACTGCCAAGGAGTACATTGTCTTTGTAGCTGAGGAGGCGAACTTATGTTAAATTGCGTAAGTCATGAATATATACCCTTAGGTGTTTTATGGTAAAAGAAAGAGATAAGTCTGTTTTAAGTTATATATATCAAGATGAGCACTGGTGTAATATCTCTAATATTATAACTTTGGCACGTCTATCTCTTGCCCCTTTTGTTCTTATTAGTATGTATTATAAAAGCTGGAAATTAGGGTTTATAATATTTATTACAGCTGTAATCTCTGACATATTAGATGGTTTTCTTGCTCGTCTTTATAATCAGCAGACTAATTTTGGTAAAGTGCTTGACCCATTAGCAGATAAAGTTCTTATAATAAGTGCCTTTGTGTCACTGGCTCTTTTTAGTTCTCCCTCTTTTTTTATTCCTTATTGGTTTATCTTGGTTTTAGTTCTAAGAGAGTGTGTTTTAATCTTTGGTAGTTTAATACTTTTTTGTATAGCTCCTGCTATGACTATTGCCCCTACTGTTTGGGGGAAATTAACAACTTTTTTTCAGTCACTTTTTATTTTTTGGTTATTTTTGTGTTATTTTTTATCTTGGGCGCCTGAGAGAACTTATTGGATTTTATTAATATTACTTGCACTTTTTTCTATTTTATCTCTTCTTTCTTATATTAAAAATGGAATTTTAATTTTACAAAAATTAAATTAAAGTTTTTAATAAATAATTATTTGATTTTTTTGCTAATTTTCTCATAATTACTTCTCTGTAAGATTATTTTAAATATATTAGGGGTGTTTATGAGAGCAAAGTTAATATTAGGGAGTTTAGTTTTGATGTTAAGTAGTGTTAATTTAAGTGCTAATGTTTCTATAGAAAAAGATAGCAAAAGTTATAACGAAGAGTATAAAAAAGTAGAAGCAGAAGCAAAAAAAATTGTTGAAAATATACGGTGTGCTATTGCTGGAGGAGCGACAGACGAACATATTAAATATTATATTAAAGAAAATCTTTGTCAGGGTAGAACTATATTACGTCGGCATGAAAAGATAGCATGGCTTATTGTTGGAATTATTGTATGCTGCGGGGTTGTTGTAACTGCAAAATTGATAAAATATCTATATGAGCGTTATATAAAGCAAGAGCAGTCGGGTGCTTTGCCAAAAGAACAACCGATCTCAAAAGTTACAGGGATTGATTTTTCTGCGCAGTTTCCAGAATCTTCTGAGCCTGGACGTAGGGTAAGAAGGGTGGTAAGAACATAAGAGGGTGTAATGTTTTATATTAAAAATCTTTTTAAATATAAAAAAAATATTTTACTTTTAAGTATTATTTTTCTTACGCATATTAATTTAACAAGTACCCAAAAGTTTATTTTAGAAGAGTCTGGTAAAAAATCTAAAAGATGCTCTAAGGGGGATCTTAAAGAGACTATTGGAAATGTGACTAAAGATTCTTTTACGATAAGTACAGATTTGGGCTCTTTAATGGGAAATCTTTTATATAATTTTAGTGATAAAAAACTTTGGCGAGATAAAATTGGTACAGATTGGTGTTCTGTTGGCCGTGCTATGGGGCAATTTAATATAGTTTTTGCAAAACTTCAAAAACGCTTTGCTGATATTATAGATAAACTTGTTAACGATAAAGGCCCATTTAAGAGTTCAAGCTATAGTGACCTTAAGGGGGCACTTAGATGTTTAAATAACACTAAAGAGATTTTGCAAAGGAGTTTGGTTTGTGCTAAAGAGAGCTCTAGTAGATTATCTAATGTTACTATGCTTGCTGGAAAAGTTTTACAAGAAAAAGATTCTATTGAAAAAATATTAAATGATTTTGATAGAACAAAGTGTTTAAAGGGTGCTTAAAGGGTGTTTGATAGTGATGTGAAAAAAAATTTAGAAAAAGTTTTTATTATCGCAGGAGAGTGTTCTGGTGATATTACTGCAGCCTGGTATATAAAAAAGATTAAAGATTTTGGTAATAGCACCGGCCCTTGGCCGGTGCTATTACCATATTGGTGCCCGGATGTAACTAAAACTCCGGCCGATCGGCCGGGGGTTTTTCCCGAAGGGGGTACTTCTGGGCAAGATTCAGATGTAATTAAAACTCCGGCCGATAGGCCGGAGTTTTTCCCAGAAGGGTGTAATCCTCGAGACATTATCTTTTATGGAGTAGGGGGTGAAGCTCTGGAAAAAGCCGGAGTGACCCTCTGTTATAATTACTCTAGCCTGAATGTAACTGGTGTTCTTGAAGTAATAAAATATATCCCTAAATTTTTATTTTTTATTAAAAGGCTTATTAAAAAAATTGATGAATTAAAAATAGATAGAGTCGTTCTTGTAGATTTTCCAGGTTTTAATCTTCGACTTATGAAAAAGATTAAAAAATATTACCCTAATATTTTTATTATCTATCTTGCTCCCCCACAGATGTGGTGCTGGGGTTCATGGCGTATAAGATCTATTAAAAAATATTGTGATGAAGTAATAGTTTTATACCCACACGAAGTAGACTGGTATAAAGCTTATGGATTAACTGTAAAATATATTGGAAACCCAACGTACGAGACATTAGAACAAATTATTTTATCTTGTAGAAAAAAAGAATCTCTTGTTGCACTTATCCCTGGCTCTAGAGATGACGAAATAAAAAAGTTTTTACACATTTGTCTTTCTGTTGCAAAAAGATTAAAAGATTTATACCCAGAGGTAAATTTTATTCTCCCATGCGCCAGCTCTTTTACTAAAGAGTGGGTTAAAGATAAGTGTATTAATTTAGGATATAAATCTTTTTTATCTAATATAACTTTTGTACAGGGTGAAGAGCGCTATGAAAAACTTTCACAATGTTGTCTTGCTATCACTAAACCTGGGACAATTACGCTTGAGCTTGCATTACTTTCTGTTCCCTCTATTGTTATGTTTAAAATATCTTGGGTTACGTATTTATTAGCTAAATTATTTGTAAAAGTAAAATTTATGTCTTTACCAAATCTTTTTTTAGATAAATTTATATTTCCTGAATATATACAAAAAGATTGCACTAAAGATAATCTTTTTTCTTCTTTAAGTTCTTTATATAAAAGCTTTAAAAGCAAAACACAAAAAGAACAAGAGAGATATAAAAATATTTTAGATTCTTGTGAAGAGATTAAAGATATCTTCGATTATAAATGTATAGTAAAACGTTATTAGCTATAATGTTGTTTTTAAAGTTTATTTCTTTGTCTTGCATTTATAAAACCATTTAATATAGGCTTTTTTACAATAAAATACTTTAAAATTGTTTGGATAAGAAGGAGATTGTAATGAGAAGTATTTTAATTTTACTTTTTTCTATTTTGTTAAACTTTTTTTGTTTTGCTCAAAAGACTGAGAAGATTCACGGGCAAGGGGAATTATTTTCTGGTGTAGAGAGTAAAAAGTCTCCAGAGAAAAAAGTTGTAGTAAAAAAAGTTGCAAAAAAGAAAGTAAAGAAAGTCACAAAAAAGAAAGCTAAAAAGCCTGTTAAAAAATCTGTTAAAAAAGTAGATAAAAAGACTATAAAAAAGACAGGTGAGCATGAACAAGAAACAGAAAAGATAGCTATTGAAAAAGAGGGTGCATTAAAAGCTTTGCCTGAAAAACTGGAAGGAAAAAGTACTTCTAAAAAAGGTGAAAAAAAAGCGAGTGTTGCAAAAGGCTTTGTAAATGCAGGTGAGACTTATCAAGTTCCTACAATTGGTGATATTTTATTTGAAAAGACTTCTAAAAAGGGAATTTATGAGGGGCGATTTAAAGAGCCTAAAGATAATATTGGCCCACTTGGTGTTAAAGATTTTGTTTTAGTATCAGATAATTTGAAAAAACAAATCTCTTGTAATGTCCCTGTGAAGCTTGGGCATATATCTGGAAAGATGTCTGTAGAGAAAATAGAAAAAAATAAAGAGTATATATTTTCAGTAACGCTTGATACACCAATAGAGATTCCTGCAGATAAAGATAGTAATGCTAAAGTAAATAATTTTACGTTAACTATAAATGACAAAGGGGTTAGTCTTGTTGCACAATTAAAAATTGGTGTGCAAGAGAAATTATCACTTGTTATCGATAATGATATAAGTAAAGAGTCAGCAACAATAAGTATAGGCGAATTATCTGTTGGAAATCTTTTATCTAGTAAAGATGAAAAGCTTATAAAGTGTCTTTTAAAAGAGCCTAAGGGAATTGTTACTAAATTATTCACACCCCATGAGACTGTAGTGACATTTGAGGGGGCTACAGATTGCACCGCTTTGTTTCAAGATTTTGTAAATAAAGATTTGGGTAAGAAATTAGAAAAAATAGATATAAGTAAATTAGTCTTAAATATCTCTATAACTGAAAAAGCTGGAGTAAATATACAGTATATATTTAATGAAGATTTTGTAATAACTCCAAATATGTTCTTTATTAAGAACCCTAAATTAACAATAGGGTTAACAGAAGGGTTAATGGAAAAATCTGGAGAAAAAGCTGATAAATATGAATTAAAAATAACAGGGGATGCAACACTTACAGGTTTACAGGATATGGGGCTTAAAGAGGCTAAATCTTTTGCTTCGACTATAGATTATAAAGATGGTAAATTTTCTAAAATTTTTGGTGTTCTTAAGGAAAAGATAGATTATTTGGGGCTTATAGTTTTTGAAGGGCCTGCATTTGAATATGATATACCAAAAAAAGCTTGGTACTTAACAAAAGAGATAAATATTTTGGGATTTTCTGCACTTACAAAAATAGAGCGAGTGTTAGAGAAAGATACATTAAATAATACAGAATCTTATAAAATTTATGTTAAGGGGATGCCAAAACAAAAAGAGATAAAACTTTTTGGTGGGACAGGAATCCCTGAAATAGAAGATATCGCTATTGTTAATCCAATATTTGTTATTGTTAAGGGGATTGTAAGTTACATCGCTGTTAGGGGAACGTTAAGCATGTTTGGTAAATCACTTGACATTGAGGTTGCTAAGAAAAAGGACAGATCTGGGGCTGCCCGTGGATGGTTGATTACCGCTGATTTGGGAGAAAAGATATCGCTTGGTACCTTTATGCCGTTTGTTAAGGGAACATTCTTGGATTCTTTTTCTTTGTTGAATAATAAGCTTGTTATTTCTACAACCGCTGCTCCTTATATGGATGAAGAATTAAAGGTTTTTGTTAAAAAAGGAATCTGCTTATTAACAGATTTAAATTTGGATGTAATACCATTTAATGTGATTAAAAAAGTTATACCAATAATACCAAATAAAGTAAGAGCACTTGTTTCGTTGGCAAAGCCTAAAGATATGTCTATAGCAATTCCGCTTGGTCTTCAAGATGTAAGTCTTGGAAATAATATTACAATGAAAAACTTTGACCTTATTCTTAGTTTAAAAGGATTTGGGATAAGAACAACAGCTTCAGTAAAACCTAGCCCATCAGATGACTTAACATTTATTTTAAATTTGATCTTTGGGCCTACAGATGCATCACTTGCAGGTACAATGATGGGAACGTGGAATAATCCGCTTGGGTTACCAGGTCTTATTATTGAAAATGTTGCTGCAGAAGTTGGGATTAAATATGCGGTTCCGCCAATTCCGTCTGCTATGGGATTTACTGGAACGATGCAAATCGGGGATGTAAAGGCTACTGTTGCAACAAAAATGTCTACACCAAATCCAAAAGATCCTTTCCCAGATGTTATGATATATGGAAAAGTTAATGAACTTTCGTTTAAGAGTATTTTATCGATGGCACAGATTGTTGGATTAAAGATTCCTGCACCTAATTTGCCGTTGATGAGTTTAAGAGATGTTGAGATTAAATTTGCCCCTAAGGATGGTCAGATTGGAGAGATTCCATATTATAAGGGAATCGGAATGAAAGGTACAATGGGGATATTTGATGTTGATGCAACATTGGACCTAAGAATTCCTCTTATAAATTTACCAAAAGTTAAATTTCCTGTACCAACTGGAATTTTTGCTTCTGGATCTATGTCTCCTATTGATCTAAAGATTTTAAAGATAGCTGGCAAGGGGCCAAGAGGTGGTCCTATAATCAGTCTTGAATTAAGTCCACAGGTTCAAAAGTTTATATTAAGTAGTTATGTTTCTCTTGGTATTCCTGGCCTTTCGATGTCGCAAGCGACAGATGTTAAGCTTGGTTCTGATGGAATGGAATTCTCTTTTGTTGGTAAATTATTAGGTGCGGTTGATTCACAGATTACGGGACGATCAAGTGGTGGTTTTGGAAAAGATATGGATTTTACAGTAAGAGCTGATTCAAAGGCCTCTGGAATATTTACTCTTAAAAAAGAGGATTTGCAAGATGCTAAAAATAAATTTGATAAGTTAGCATCTGATTCTATCGAGGGGTTTAAACGAGATATAGATCGTTTGCAAAAGAAGGTAGATGAAGAAGTAAAAAAAATGGAGGACTCTGTTGCGCCATATAGAGCACTTATGAGTACAGTAAGAACTTTACAAAAAGTATTTAATGACGCACGCGAAAAGTCTGATGCATTAAAGCGTCGTCTTGATGAAAAGAAGGCTGAATTAAGTAGATGGGGATTTATTTTTGATCCGTTAGAAGACTGGAAGAGATTTGATATTGTTGTTCCAGATTATTATAAATATTTAACAAGTGCAGATGAAGCGCTAGGACTTATTGAACCTGTAGAGGTATGGGATCAGTTTGATGTGGTTGTTCCAGATTATTATAAATATGTGATGAATAATGATCCATTTGAACTTACAGATCTTTATATGGCTATGTCTGGAACTCCTGAAATGTATACCTGGGGTTTTTTTAGAAGTATTTGCAGGGCCGTCAGCTCTGCAGCCAGAACAGTTGGCCAATCTGTTGCTAAGGCTGCAACTGTAGTTGCAAGTAATGTTGTGATTTTAGCAAAGAAAGCAGAGGCTGCAGCAGAAATTGCAGCACTTGGAACAGCGTATGCGGCAGCCCAAGCGGTACTTTTTGCAGCAGAAAAAACTCTTAGAATTCAAGAAGAGGCGCTTAAAAACTTTAACCCATTTGTTGTTCGATGGCGAGCTGAACAGGTTGCTCTTGTTGCTAAGTTAAGCGCTGAACAGGTATTATATCGTTTTTGTCAGGGACTTTTATTAACGGCAATAAGTACTTACCCAGCAGTTAGAGTTTTTACGCCAGTTAAAGTGAATAGAATAAGTTTCCAAATAGCTTTAAGAAATCCAATTCCAAAAGTAGAAATGGATGTAAATATTCTTGGCGTGCATGATGTTACGTTAAAAGTGACTAAAGGGCTTGATGATATCCCAGGTTTATTGCGAGAGGTCTTTATAGATAACATAGGGCAAATACTGAAGTTAAAAAAGTAAATTAAAAACTAAAATAAAAAAATAGGCACATGCATGCATGTGCCTATTTTTTTATAAGTTAAAGTAAAGCGCTTTTATTAAGTGTATTTAATAAAATAATATATTTGTCTTGTTTTTGTAAAATACTTTTCTGTAAGTTTCTAATAAAAGTGTTTTATCTGTTTTTATAAAAGGGGATTGAGATGAAGCGTGTGATAATTTTAATTGTTTCTCTTTTGCTAAATGGTTTTTGTTTTGCACAAAAGACAGAAAAGGCTCATACAGAAGGGGGTTTATTTTCTGGTACAGATGTAAAAAAAGTAGTAAAAAAAGTTTCTAAAAAAAAGCCAGCTAAGAAAGCAGTTAAAAAAGCTGTTAAGAAGAGCGCAAAAAAAGTAGAAAAGAAGGAAAAGAAAAAACAGGCTAAGAAAGTAGTTAAGAAAGTTTCTAAAAAAGCTGGAAAAGAGGAGAAAAAGAGAGTATCAAAAGAGAAAGTAGAAAAAGAAGAAGGGGGTAAAGAGCCTGAGAAGAAAGAAGGGGTTAAGGAGAGTGAAGAAAAATCTAAAGAAAAGAAAGCCCCTGAGAAAAAGGCTCGTATAGCTACAGGATTTGTGAAGGATGGGGAGGTTTATGAATTCCCTAATTTTGGTGATTTAGTATTTTCAAAAACATCTAAGAAGGGAATTTACGAAGGTAAATTTAAAGAATCTAAAGCGAATATTGGGCCATTGGGTGTTAAAAATTTTGTTTTAGTGTCAGATAATTCGAAAAAACAAATATCATGTAATGTACCTGTTACATTTGGCCCATTATCTGGGAAACTTTCTTTAGAAAAAATAGAAAAAAATAAAGAATATATATTTTTAGTGACACTTGAAAAACCTATAGAGATTCCTGTAGATAAAAATAGATTTACAAAAATAGATAAACTAACATTAAGCATTAATTCTAAAGGGGTTACTCTTTATACGCTTATAAAAATTGGAACACAAGAGAATTTAACTCTTGTTTTTGATAATGACCCTGGGAAAGATACAGGCAAGATTGATGTAAGCGAGATATCTATAGGGAATCTTTTGGCTAGTAAAGATGAAAAACTTGTAAAGTGTGTAATAAAATCCCCTAAAATTGTCGTTTCAAAAATATTTTCTTCTTTGGAAACTAATATAACTTTTGAAGAAGTTGCTGATCTGTCTTTTATTTTAAAAGATTTTACTACTTCTGGGCTTGGGAAGAATTTAGAAAAAGTAGATGTTACTAAATTACCACTGAGTATCTCTTTGAATTCAAAAGATGGTATTTCGATTCAATGTTTATTCGGTGAAGATTTTGTAATAACCCCAAATATGTTTTTTATAAAAAACCCTAAGTTATCAGTTGGATTTAGAACGGTACAGAGTGAAAAAGAGGAAAATTATGAGGTAAAAATAATTGGTGATGCAACCCTTACTGGGCTTCAGGATATTGGGCTTAAAGAGGTTAAATCTTTCCCTGTTTCTATAAATTATAAAGATGGAATTTTTAAAAATATAACTGGTGCTTTTAAAGAAAAAATAGATTATCAGGGGCTTGTAGAGTTTGATGGGCCAGCGTTTGAGTATGAGATTGCAAGAAAATCACTTAAATTAGCAAGTGAGGTTTCTCTGTTTGGTGTTCAGGCTACTACAACACTTGAACGTGTTTTAGAAAAAGATCCTACAACTAAAGCTGAAGCGTATGTTGTTTATATTAAGGGTATTCCAAAGATTAAAGAGATAAAGCCATTTGCTTTAACAAAAATTCCAGGAATAGAGGATATTGCAATTCTTAATCCTATGTTTGTAAGTGTTAGAGGTGCTGCCCCTTATATGGCTATAAAGGGTACGTTAAGCATGTTTGGAAAATCTCTTGATGTAGAGGTTGCAAAAAAGCCAACGGGACTAGAATTAATAGGAGATCTTGGTGCAAAGATTACACTTTCTACTTTTATCCCATTTGTTAAAGGTACTTTTTTAGATTCACTTGCTTTATTAAATAATAAACTTGTTGTTTACCCTACGGCTGGGAAAGGGATTGGAATACAATCTGATCTTAGTCTGGATATTCCGCCATTTAATTTGATGAAAAAACTTATAAATGTTATTCCTGATAGAGTAAGAGCTTTTATAAAATTACCTTTGAGGGGTGAAACTGCTATTACTATAGGGATTCCTTTAGATGTTAAAGATCTAAACTTTGGAAGCTTTATGACAATGAATCGTTTTGAACTTATTCTTTTCATGTCTCTGCCAGGAGCTTCTGGTCCAGTTGGTGGTGGTTTTGGTTTAAAAACAGCTGCTGTTGTAAGGCCTACGCCAGCAGATAATTTAACATTTACACTTACTTTATTATTTGGTCCATTAAATGCAGATGGGGCTGGAACGATGGAGGGTACATGGAATAAACCATTAGGTATCCCTGGCCTTGTTGTAGAAAATGTTGCATTTGAAACCGGGTTTATGTATGCCACGCCTGCAGCCCCTTACAAAGTTGGTATTACAGGTACGATGAAGGTAGGGGATATAAAGGCTACTGTTGCATCTAAGACATCTGCTAATTTAACTGACTGTATTTTATTGGGTAAAGTTAATGAACTTTCGTTTAAAAATATAGTCTCTATAGCTAAAGTTGTCGGATTAAATATTCCATTCCCAGATTTGCCTTTAGTTAATTTAAGAAATGTTGAATTAAAGTTTGCCCCTAAAGATGGTGCTATTGGTGGGATACAGTTTTATAGAGGCATTGCGATGAAGGGAACTTTAGGGCTTTTAGGTGTAGATTCGACAATAGATATGGGGATTAAGATGGGCCCATTAATGGTCCCATTGGGTATTTATGGATCTGGATCTATGTCCCCTATTGATCTTAAGATTCTAAAGATTACAGGTAAGAGTGATAGAGGTGGTCCTATAATAGCTGTTGAGCTTAGTCCAAAGGTACAAAAGTTTATTTTAAGTGGACTTGTTTCTGTCCTTGGAATCTCTCAAGAGACTGAAATTTTAATGGGTAAAGATGGTATATCGTTTGTGTTGGGTGGTAAGATCTTGAATCTATTTAGTGCTAAAGTTACTGGACAATCAAGTGGTGGTTTTGGTAAAGATATGGACTTTTTGGTTAGAGCTGAAGCTGAAAAGGGTGGTGTATTATCTTTAACAAAAGATGATCTTGTAAAAGCAAAGTCTAAGTTTGATGATTATGCAAATAGGTCTATACAAAACTTTAAAGATAATATTAGTAGATTGCAAAATGATATTAATGTTCGGGTTAAAAATTTAGAAGATAATGTTGCGCCATATAAACTTCTTATGAGTACTGTAAGAACTTTACAATCAGCTGTTAATTCAGCCAGAGATAAAATGAGTGGGCTGAAATCTCAGCTTGATGCTGCAGAAAGAGAGCTAAGAAGTTTTGGATATAGTGATCATTCTGAAGATTGGAAACACTTTGATATTATTGTTCCAGATTATTATAAATATTTAACAAGTTCTGAGGAATTCTTAGGTGCTACACGACCTACAGAGGTTTGGGATAAATTTGATATAGCGGTTCCTGATTTTTACAAATATGTATATATGGAAAGTCCTGTAGAGCTAGCTGAACTTTATGCCAGTATGACAAGATATGATGAAAAATATGCATGGGGATTCTTTAGAAGAGTTTGTAGATCTGTATCTAACGCTGCAAGTAGTGTTGGAAATTCTGTTGCTGATGCTGCCAAAAAAGCTGCAGAGGTTGCTAAGCAGGCAGCAGAAAAGGCAAGACAGCTTGCAGAAATGGCAGCAAAGAAGGCAGCGGCTGCCGCAAAAATTGCAGCGCTTAGACCACTATATGAGGCGGCACGACTTGCATTGTTGGCAGTAGAGGCAGATCTTAAGGTTAAAGAAGAGGCGTTAAAGAGCTTTGACCCAATGGTTGTCAAGATGCGTATTGAGCAAGCTGCGCTTATTGTTAAGTTGCCTATTGAACAGGCGGCGTTGCAGGCGGCAAGACTAATACTTGAGGCTGCAATAAGAACGTACCCTGGTCCTGTTGCCTGGTTGACTCCTATTGAAATAAAGAAATTATCAGTTGAGCTTTCGTTAAGAAGTCCATTACCTAAATTTGTTATACAGCTTAGAGCACTTGGGACATTTGAACATACGATGACGATATCTACAAAGCCAGATGATATTATGGGACTTATAAAGAATGTTGTTATAGATAATATTAAGAGTATAGTTGGTAAAAAGTAGGGGAGTACTGGCCAGAAGGTGCTTCTGATTGCACTTTCTGACCAGTTTGGATTTTATAAAAAATAATAAAAACCCCCGCGTCGCGGGGGTTTTTTAATTTAAAAGTTATAGCGTGAGTTTATTTATTATTCGTGTATATTTCTCTTAAGTGTTTGTAAAAATTATTAAGTGTGATATTATCTCCTGCGTTTTATTCTTTTTAAAAAATAAAAAAATAATAAGATAAAAAGGACTTTTATGGCAAATTACAATCGAATAATAATGATTGGAAATCTAACGCGTGATCCTGAATTAAAGCAACTTTCAACTGGTCAAAATGTCTGTCGGTTTGGACTTGCATCAAATAGACAGTTTAAAAACAAGCAAACTGGTAATTTGGTTCAAGAGGTCTGTTTTATTGATGTAGATGTCTGGGGGGCTCAAGCAGAGCCGTGCAAAAACTTTTTACAAAAGGGCAAGCTTGTTCTTGTTGAAGGTCGTTTAAAATTAGATTCTTGGCAAGATAACGAGGGAAATAGAAGAAGCAAGCATTCTATTGTTGCAGATCGTGTTACGTTTTTATTTACCGGGGTTCAAGATGAAGCTACAGATGAAAATAATACAAGTGAGTTTTCTCCAGCTAAATCACAACAGACACAAACAGGAAGTATCGAAGAAAAGTCATCTAGTTCATCAAGTAGTCCTACTGGTGAGGTCTCACTAAAAGACAATGCCCCCTTCGATGAAAATTTACCGTTTTAATTTACGAGATAAATTTTGTTTAATTTAAATAAGTACAGCCCCCGCAACGCGGGGGCTGTACTTATTTTTAAAGATATTTTTAACTAATTTAAGCTAACAAATAGAATGGCGTTAGATACCAAGATGCAAGTATAAAAATTTGTTCTTGTGGAGAGAGTGAATTAAAAATAGTTACAACTTGTTTATAGATTTCTTCTGGTAACTTAGCTGTTGTAATACTTGCACTGGAGCTGTAAGTAGAGTCTTCACCTTCATAATTAAATCTGTAATTTATTTCTCGTAAAGAATTAAGTCTTTCTGCTAGCTCTTTATCTACAACAGATGCTATTAATTGTGGCCGGTATTCTTCTGAAATTGAAGAAACGGCAAGGTCTGCTATTGCAAAAAATGGTGTGTGTTCATTTGCTATATGTTTAGTTAACTCTTCTTCTGTTGAAAAGCTATAATCACAGATACAGATATGATAAGTGACTGGGTCTTTGTGTGGACTAGTATGTTGATATTTTTCTGTGTGTTCTTCCTTTATGTGGGCTGTAAATTTTTCTTGTCCAATGTGTATTGTGTTGCATTGTGGACAATAAAAACTTGGGAATAGGGGATATTCTGGGATATAAACAGTTGTTTTTGGAATATTCAACATGTCCTCTTTTAATTTCTCAAGTGATTTTGTAATTTCTTTGATCTTATCTAGATCTGTTTTAGTAAGTGTTGTTGTTTCTTTTGTTGTCCATAAATCAAAAAACATTTTGCATAAAATATTTTGATGCGAAGCTACTATCGTCTCTGTAGGAACAGTTTTATATGATGTGTAATTAGAAAGAATACTGCTTACTTGCGAAAGATTTTCTGTTATTGTCCTTGTACTGTTTGTGTTTTTGCTTGTTTCGTTTTTTGTATCTGGCGTGACCTGTTCGCTTGGGTTAGCTATTAAAACTTCTCCTGATGTTTCTCTAGTTTGTGTTGTTGCTAAGACAGAACACGAAGTTGATAAAGAAAAAGATAAGAGTGATAAAGATAGAACGCGTAAAATTTTCATAAGCACCTCCCTAAAATAAAAAATAAAATTTTTAATACGCGTCAGGTAGTATTGCATACTGAAATGTGATTGTCAAAGGCATGTCTGCGTTCAGTACATATGAGACTAAGATTTTGCATGAAAGGCCTCCGTCTTTATATAGTATTCCATAGGCGTAAGTCCTTGTAAACTGCGATGGGGACGATAATTGTTGTATATATCCATATATTGTTGCAGCGCGCCATTAATTGATGTTAAATTGTCGTTTTTATCGTACAAACTGTAAAATTCATACTTTAAGGTTCCATTGCCTCGAAGTGTTTGACCTCTTTTCCTGAATCAAGTTTGACGGTCATGTGATCAACTTGCACGAGTTCTCCAAGCTTTTTGCTCTTTATCCCAAGAGGCAACCGTTGGGCATGATTGTTAAACACTCTCGGCTTTGGTAGGTATTTTCCTGTGTAAAAGGCGACCGGCCTAATTTTTCGATGAAGTAAAAGTTTTGATAATATGCGCCCAACCGTGCTTATTGATACTTTCATATTAAATTCTCTCTTAAGGATAACAGCAATTTTCTCTTTGCCCCAAACACGAAATTTATTGCGGGTTTCACACACTTTATCCTCAACATCCAAACTCCACAAAGAGTGTCGCACATTGTGCGGCGTTCGACTTTTGTTTTCAAGACCAGCAAGACCATTTTTTTTATAACGAGCTTTTAATCGATAATATGTAGCACGGGACGTTTCGATTGCCCGAAGGGCAGAATCTTCTGCACAACCCTCAAACGATAATGTTTCGAATAGATCAAGCTTTTGCTTACGGTCCCAAACTATTTTT
>Ga0233425_10008091_pt1 | contig 14234 bp, 7 predicted proteins | sample Watercolumn_Towu_2_FD_181712 | JGI IMG/M metagenome (GOLD analysis project Ga0233425, IMG submission 181712) | Freshwater microbial communities from Lake Towuti, South Sulawesi, Indonesia - Watercolumn_Towuti2014_140_MG | ecosystem: Environmental > Aquatic > Freshwater > Lake | place: Indonesia...
GTGGGGCGGGCGATGGGGATGAGCTACGGCGAGTGCGACCGCCTGGCGCGGATGGTCCCGAACGAACTGAAGATTACGCTCGAGAAGGCGCTCAAACAGTCGCCCGAGTTCAAGCAGGCCTACGACGACGAAGAACGCACGCGCGAGTTGGTCGATACGGGCCTGATCCTCGAGGACATCACGCGCAACGCGTCGGTGCACGCCGCGGGAGTCGTGATCGGCGATCAACCGCTCGTGAACGTGCTGCCGTTGAAGCAGGACGAGGACAACGTGATCGTCACGCAGTACGCCATGGGGCCGGTGGGCGAGCTGGGCCTGCTCAAGATGGATTTCCTGGGGCTCAAGACGCTCACGGTGCTGCGCAACACGTGCGAAATGGTCAAGCGCACCAAGGGCATCGACGTCCCGATTGACGATCTGCCGCTGGACGACGCCGCCACCTACGAGCTGCTCAACAAGGCCAACACGCTCGGCGTGTTTCAACTGGAATCCGGCGGGATGCGGGACCTGTGCCGGAAGTTCCAGATCGGTTCGGTCGAGCACATCACGGCGCTCATCGCGCTCTATCGGCCGGGGCCGATGGAGCTGATCCCGGATTTCATCCGGCGGCGGCATGGCGAGCTGCTGATCGAATACGAACACCCGCTGCTCGAGCCCATCTGCCGCGAGACCTACGGCATCATGGTCTATCAGGAGCAGGTGATGCAGGCGGCGCAGGTGCTCGCGGGCTATACGCTCGGCGGCGCCGACGTGCTCCGCCGCGCCATGGGCAAGAAGAAGCCCGAGGAGATGGCCAAACAGCGCGATGCCTTCGTGAAAGGTTGCGGGCGCGTGAACAACATCCCGGAGGCCAAAGCGCATAGGATTTTCGACCTGCTCCAGAGTTTCGCCGGCTACGGCTTCAACAAGTCCCATGCCGCGGCCTACGCCATCGTGGCTTACCAGACCGCGTATCTGAAAGCGAATCACCCGGTCGAGTTTTTCTGCGCCATGATGACCAACGACATGGGCGACACGGAAAAGCTCGGGCGCTACATCGAAGAAGCGCGGTCATTCGCCATCGAGGTTCTGCCGCCGGACGTCAACGAGAGCCAGGTGGCGTTTGCGCCCGCGCGCAATGGAACCGTGATCCGGTTCGGTCTGGCCGCGATCAAAGGCGTGGGCGAAGTGGCCGTGCGGACCATCCTCGAGGCGCGCGACGACCGCGGGCCGTTCCTCTCGCTCGGGGATGTGTGCGAACGGGTCGATACGCGCGCTGTCAATAGAAAAGTGCTCGAGGCACTCATCAAGTCCGGCGCGTGCGATGCCTTCGGGGAAACGCGCGCCGGCATGTTCGCCGCGATCGATCGCACCCTGGCCCGCGCCGCGAGCGTGGCGCAGGACCGCGCGCGGGGCCAAACCTCGTTGTTCGGAATGCTCGAGGATAAGGCCCCCGCGCGGGTCGAAGCGGCGCAGAAACTGCCCGAATGGCCCCAGAGCGAGCTGCTGGCGGCGGAAAAGGAGTTGCTGGGGTTCTACGTGACCGGCCATCCACTGACGCCGCTGGCGCCGCTGCTGCAGAAGTACTCGCTGGCCACGTCCGCGACGCTGGGCCAATTTGCCAACCGTTCGATGACGCGCATCGGCGGCCTGGTGGCCGGGGTTCAAAACGGGGTCTCGAAGAAGAACAACCGCCCTTACGCCATGGTGACGCTCGAGGACCTGCAGGGCTCGGTGCAGGTCCTCTGCATGAATGAGAGCTATGACAAGGCCCGGCCGTTGCTGACACTCAACTCGGCGATCCTCGTCCTCGGCGAGGTCAGCGTGGGCGAGGAGAAACCCAAGGTCTTCGCGCAGGAAGTCATGCCGCTGGGCGACGCCCCGAAGCGATTCACCCAACAGGTTCACCTGCGTCTGCCCGCGGCGCATCTCACCCCCGAGTGGCTCGCGGCCGCCCGGGACATCGCCGCCGCGCACGCGGGCAAGTGCCCGCTCTTTCTGTGCGTCGAGATGGCCACGGGCGAGGTCGTGTTCATCGAGGCGCACGAGCGCTTCTCGGTCGGCCCATCGGTCGAGTTGCAGAAGGCCATCGAGGCTCGGTTCGGGGAGGGCGCGTATTACGCGAAAGTCGATGCGAGCCCGCCGGAGCGGCCGGTGCGGCGTTGGGAACGGCGCGATGGCGCGGCCAACGGGGACGGCGGGTAGGCTGCGGCAGCGGGCGGATCGCCGGACCGCCGCGGGTCAGAAGCCGTAGGGGTGGCGTTCCCCTTTGTCGAGCGGTCCGCGGGTCACGCCCAGTTGGTGGCGCACCTTCAACTCGCGCCAGACCTGGTCGCCGCTGACCTCGCCCCAGAGCAAACGCTGGTATTTCTCGATCGTGTGCGCCACCTGGGCGGGCGTTTCGTTGACGAACTCGAGGCGAAAATGCCGCGCTCCCAGGCTGATGAGGCGCGCGACATATTCGGCGCCGGTTTGGGCCAGGGCGTTGAAGACAGTGTTGCGGCAGCCGGCGTCGGCCTTCACCGGGTGCTCGGCGCCGACGCGATCCCGCAGCCGCACCTCGAGCCGGTCGCACGGGCGGCCGCAGTTGGTGAAGTCGGTGCCGGTCGAGAGGAACGCACAAAAGACACAATGTTCCATGTGAAACATGGGCACGTGATGATGGATGGTGATCTCGAACCAATCCGGCGGGGCGGCCCCGAGGAGCGCCTCCAATTGGAGGTTGTTCAAATCGTAGGAGGCGGTGAGCCGCTCGAAACCGAACCGGTCCATGAAGTGTTTCGCGGCCAGATGGTTCGCGATATTCAGCGAGAAATCGGCCACCCGCCGTGTGCCGGCGAAGAACTCGAGGTGATCAAAGTTGCGCACCAGGTAACCGTCGGCCTCGGACGAGCGGACCTGCTTGAGCATCCATTCCTCACCCGGTTTCGTGATCCGCGGTGGCGCCACGAAGAGACTCGGCGCGGGTGAACCGGGCGGCAGGGCGCTCGGCGGAACCTGTGCAGCTCCGGCGTCGCGGCCATGGAATTGCCGAAACTGGGAGACCGCTTCGCGATACTTCTTTGGGTCCTCGAACTCGCAGTAGATCGTGGGCACGCCTGACCGAAGCGCCGCCTCAAGCTGGTCCAGGTTGCGGACCAGGACGATCAGCGTTGGGGCGGTTCGAGCGGGGGCCGACTGCGGAGATACCACCGACGGCGAACCGGCGCCCGAGCCAGCAGGCGCAGGCGGTTCGAGTTGCCAGCGCAGCGGCCTGGCGCAGAGGGATTCGAGGGTTGCCACCGCTTCGCGGCGGAGGCGGTTCAACTCGCTCGTCGGCAGCATGACGCGGCCCTCGATCGAATTCTCGAGGAGCTCGAGCCGGAACGGGGTGCCGCCCAGACGTCCGAACTGCGCCCGGAGCCGGTCCTCGTCCAACGGCCGGTTCTGGGCGGTCTCGAGCGGGAGCTTCGACGAGGCCTCGGCCACGTGGCCCAGGCCGTCGCGCAACACCAGGGTGAGAGGGTGGCCCGCGCGGCCATGCACCTCCGCGGTCACGGGCCGCTGGAAGCGCGGCTGGCCTCCCGCGTACGTCAGGCGCAGGCGGCGTTCGAGTTCGGGATCGCTCGTCTTCCAGAGTTTGTCGCCGACGTTCACGCGCGCCAGGTCCAGGTCGCCGCGGCCAAACGACAACCACGCGCCATCCGGCCGGCTGCTGATCTCGTACACGCGCCCGCCTTCCTCGGGTTGGTCCGGGCGTCCGGCGTCAAAGACCACTCCATCGCCGGGCTTGAGAGGACCTAACAAACGAACCATGACGCGGGCTTTTTGAACGCCGCGAACCTCGCCGAGAAAAACGCCGCGTTTCTTGCCAAAGCGCCCGTGAACCAGTGCCTGGTTGTTGATGCCGCCGAACCAGCCGGTGTGGAGGCCGCGCGAGAAAGCCATTTCCATGTCGTAACGCACCGAAGCGTCGGGACGCGCGGCGTCTTCGCGCTGCGCCTCGGGGCGATCGGACGCCCGCGTGGTGAGGGTCGTGGCCAGGCGATCGAGGGCCTGGCGGTAGATGCGCGTGATGTTCGCCACGTACTCGGGGGTCTTGAGGCGGCCTTCGATCTTCACTGATTCGAGGCCCAGGCGCACGAGTTCGGGCAGGAGCTCGAGCCCCGCCAGGTCTTGCGGGCTGAGCAGGTAGCGCCGATCGCCCAAGGGAACGGGTTGGCCGTCGGCCAGCAGTTCGTAGGGCATGCGGCAGGCTTGGGCGCACTCGCCGCGATTGGCCGAACGGCCGCCGAGCGCCTCGCTCGTGAGGCACTGGCCCGAGTAGGCCACGCAGAGCGCCCCGTGCACGAACACCTCGAGTGGAAACGACGTCGTGCCCAGTCCCTGGACGGACGGGACTGAGGACCCCGCCCGGATGCGCTCGATGTCCTTGAGTGTGCACTCGCGGGCGAGGACCGCGCGCCGGCAGCCCAGCCCGCGCGCGAACGCGACCCCGGCGGCGCTGGTGATGGACATCTGCGTCGAGGCATGAATTGGAAAATCGGGCGACATGGCGCGAATCAGCCGGCAGAGGCCCACGTCCTGCACCAGCGCCGCATCGACACCCGCGGCGATCACCGCGCGAAGCCCGCGTTCCGCCTCGGCGACTTCGTTCGAGAAGACCAGCGTGTTGAAGCACACGTAACCCCGCACGCCGCGCCGGTGCAGAAACTCGATGAGCCGCGGCAAATCGGCCTCGGTGAAGTTGTGAGCGCGGATGCGGGCGTTGAACCGTTCGAGTCCGAAATAGATCGCGTCGGCGCCGTTCTCGACCGCGGCCCGGGCGCAATCCCAGTCTCCCGCCGGGGCGAGGAGCTCGGGCAGCCGCGGGCGCGCTGTGGTGTCCGGAGGCGCGACAGTGGCCGCAGTCGGGACGGCGAGGCTCATACAGAGCGGGCGGGCGGCGCGGATGCGGAGGACGCGGACTTGAGAGCCAGGCCGACGGCGTCCTGAAGCCGATCGAGGCCTTCGGCCTCAAGGCGTTGGCGCAGCCCAGCCACGAGCTCGCGCGCGAGCGTCGGCCCCTCATAGACCAATCCCGTGTACACCTGGATGAGCGTAGCGCCGTTGGTGATCTTCTCCCAGGCGTCCGCGGCGCTGAAAACGCCGCCCACCCCGATGATCGGCAATCGGCCGCCGGTTTGCCGATGGAGATGGCGGATGACCTCGGTACTGCGCGCGCGCAGCGGCAGGCCACTCAACCCGCCCGCCTCAGCGTAGAGGTGACTGACCGCGCCCGGCGGCCCATCCGGGCGCGCGAGGGTGGTGTTGGTGGCCACCAACCCAGCCAACCGATGTGGCACCACCAGCTCGACGATCTCATCGAGGGCCTCGAACGAGAGATCGGGCGCCACCTTGACGAGGATCGGCTTGGGGCCGGCCACCCGCGCTGGGCTCGAGCTCGAGGCGGCAGGGGCGCCGGCTACGCCGCTGGGGGGAGCAAGGGATGCGGCCTGGGCCTGGGCAGTGTTGACCTCGTCAAGGGCAGACAGAATTTCGCCTAGGGCCGCCTTGTCCTGCAACTGGCGCAAGTTGGGAGTGTTAGGAGAACTAACGTTCACGACGAAGAAGTCCGCGTGCGGCCAAAGGACTCGGAATGAGTCCGCGTAATCCCGCGCCGCCTGTTCGAGCGGGGTGATCTTGGACTTGCCGAGATTGATGCCGACCGGGTGCCGGGGCCACCGGCCGGCGGCGCGCCAGGCGGCCAGCCGCTCCGCCACGGCGGCGGCGCCGTCGTTGTTGAATCCCATGCGGTTGATGATCGCACGGTCGCCGATGATGCGGAAAACGCGGGGGGGGGGATTCCCCGGCTGGGCGTGCCACGTGACGCCTCCCAGCTCGCTGAAGCCAAAACCGAGCGCCGCCCACGCGGGAACCGCGCTGGCGTGCTTGTCCATGCCGGCGGCCAGCCCGACCGGATTGGGAAACGTCAGACCGAAGGCCTCGACCTCGAGCGGCGCGGCGCCGAGGCAGGCGGCGCAGGCCTCGCACACCAAGTCGTGGCGGGCAACCCAGCCCAGCCCGCGCAGGGTGATGTCGTGGATGCGCTCCGCTTCGTGGCGGAACAAGGCGGGGCGGATCAACGTGCGGTAGAGCCAACTCATGCGATCAGGAGGCCGCCTCGGTGGATGCGCCGGGGTCCCGGGACCGGACCAGTTCGCGCCGCAACAGCTCGAGCGCCTGCTGCGTCGAGATGCCCTTGAAGGTGTCGCGGTCGTAACGATTGCACTCGCGCGTCGCCGTGGTTTGGCGCGGGGTAGCCAGAGCGATGAACACGGTACCCACCGGTTTGGCCTCGGTCCCGCCGCCGGGGCCGGCGATGCCGGTCAGCGCCAGGGCGTAATCCGCGCCCAGGCGCGCGCGCGCGCCCTCAGCCATCATCCGTGCCACAGGCTCGCTCACCGCGCCGTGCTCGGCGAGCACCTCGGCACTGACGCCGAGGAGTGCATGTTTAAGCTCATTGCTGTAGCTGACCACCCCGCCGCGGAAGACGACCGAGGCGCCGGGCACATCCGTGATGCGGCTCGCCAGGCGGCCGCCGGTGCAGGATTCAGCGACCACGAGCGTCTTGCCTTGCGCCGTCAACTCGCGCACGACGACCGCTTCGAGGGAATCCTCGGCTTCGCCGAAAATGAAGGGCCGCAGCAGGCGCCGGGTCAGGGCGACGGCCTGGCCCACAAGGTCCTGGGCGCGCTCCCCACGAGCCGCGAGGCGCACGTCCACCTCGCCCGGACGGGCGCAGTAGCCAATCTCGAGCCCTGCCCCGACCTGTTCGCCCAGCGGCCCGGCGATGTGTTCCTGCACCAGCGACTCGCCAATGCCGGTGGTCCGCAGGGTGCGGCAAACGAAGGGTGCGCCGGTTGGGAACGCGCCCTCGAGCCAGGGGATCACTTGTTCAAGGAACATGGGCCGCAGCTCGCGGGGTGGGCCAGGCAACATCACCAGCCACGCCGGTCGGCGTCCGTCGGCCGCGCCGCTGGCGTCGAGGAGCAATCCGGGCGCGGTGCCGTGGTCGTTGGGCAGGACCCGCGCTCCGTCGGGAACCTGGGCCTGCACTCGGGTACTGGCAGGGAGCGGCCGTTTGCGCGCGGCGAACCAGGATTGGATGCGCGCCCAGATTGCCGGGTCCTCATGCAGGGCCAGGCCGAGAAGGTCAGCGATGGCGTCCCGCGTCAAATCGTCCGAGGTGGGGCCGAGTCCGCCTGTTGTGATTACGAGGTCGGCGCGCGTTACGGCCTCGCTCACGGCCTGGCGGATGTCGGCCGCGGTGTCGGCCACTGCGACCTGCCGGGCGACGAGGTAACCGCGATCCGCCAGTTGGCGGCAGAGCCACTGCTGATGGGTATTGAGCACCCGGCCCAGCATCAGCTCGCTGCCGGTATTGATGATCTCGATCTTCAAGCCATTTCGAGTTTCCCGCTTTGCAGAGGGTGTTTCAAGCGTATCATGCCACTCACGCGCCATGTTACTCTTCCGCGAACCGATTCCCCGCGACTGGCTGCCGAAGGTCCTGGGTCAACTGCCGGCGGTGCTCGTCGATCACGCCCACCTCGAACGCAAAGCGGCCACGTCGGCACTCAACCTCGAGAAGTACCGCGACTTGTTCGGCCGCGTGGACGACCTGAACGCGATCGCCATCGAAGAACTCCAGCATTTCCAACTCGTGCTCGCGCTGTTGAAACGGCGTGGGATTCCGTTCAGCGAGCCTCGCCCGAGCCCGTGGATCACCGGGCTCATGCGCTCGGTGCGCAACGGCCAGCGGCACCAGGCGATCGACCATTTGACGTGCTGCGCCCTCATCGAGGGCCGAAGCTGCGAGAAATTCCAGGTGCTGGCTCGCGCGCTCGAGACGAGCGACCCCGAGTTGGCGGCCTTCTACGGCGGGCTGGTCGAATCCGAGGGCAATCATTACGCGACATACCTGCTGATGGCCCGCGGCATTGACGAAGCGGAAGCCGCTCGCCGCCTCGACTATTACCTGGGTCTCGACGCCGAACTGATTCGGCGTCCCAGCCCCCACCCGGTGCTCCATTAGCCGCATCGAGGTCCCATGGCGGGGGTCTCGGGGCTCGAGAGGCTCGAGAAGGGAATCCAGGGTTTTCCTCAAATTCTCCTTTTCAAAAGGAGAAATATGCGTAATATTCTCCTTCGCTGCAGGAGAATTTGTCAAGTCAGTTTCGAGCTGATCCAAGTGTGTGTGCCCGGATTTGGGCTCGCCGGAGTCGGCCGAACGGGAGCTTCGAGCGCTGGAGGATGTGAGGAAGAGGTATCCCGAAGCCATCCGGCGCTTATTAACCCTCACGCGCGACACCATGCCCGGCGATGTGCCCGAAGGGGTCGTGGTTCAACCCGCCTACGAGTGGTTGCTGGCCATCGTCCCACCCTGACTGGGTATGGCCGCCCCTCGAGAGGGGAGGGGTTCCGTCCTTGCCCTCAAATCCCGTCGAGACTATTGGAATGGCCGTGCAACGTCCCGAGGCCCCCCGATCCACGGAGCCTGCAGCGGCAGACACATTACTCGCACCGATCGAGATGATCGCGCTGGAACGCGGCCGACAAGAGGGCTGGCAGGGAGGCCGGCAGGAAGGCCGGCAAGAGGGCCTGGAACGAGGCAGCCTAATTGGCCGGATCCAGTTTTGTCAGGACCTGCTCAATCTGGAGCGCAGCGGGACCGAGGAATTGGCGCAACGCCCAACGGCGGAGCTCGAGCGGGAGTTGAGCGACCTCGAGGCGCGCCTGCGAAACCGGCTTCGGCGGTAGCTCGGAGTTGGAGCGCCTCCGACTTGGCGCTTGCCGGATCCCCACTGCAGCGACGAGTTCGCCGATCTCCCACGCCCCAGGCAAGCAGCAGGACTGTGTGGATGGCTTGGCCGCGCGTCGCTTCCGATCGGACGCGACGGGCGCAGCGCTCACCGACTTCCGGGGAGCGCTGGAAGGGCCGGCGCAGTCCGCAGATCGCTACTCCTCCCGCACCGTGTTGAGGGCGTCGAGCTTGAGGTTGGTCGGGCGCTGGACCTTGCCGCTGGGCCATCGGATCTCGACGCTGTCCGCGTGGTCGGCGTGGGCGAGGCCGAAGGTGACCGGCAGTTCGGACTGAGACAAGTAACTGCGCGCGGGCATCACCGTGCGCCATTGGGTCTGGCCGCCCGCCCGGACCTTGACCTCCGCGCCAATCGCGTCGCGGTTGCTGGTCGCGCCGACGAGCTTGAGCCGGAGCCAATGGTGGCCGAGCTTTTGGTCGTTGCGCAGCAGCAGGGGCGGACCGCCGGTCTGCACCAGCACGGCATCGAGGTCGCCGTCGCCGTCGATGTCCGCAAAGGCCGAACCGCGGCCGACGATGGGCTTGAAAAGGTCCTCGCCGCACTTGGCGGCGGGTACGGCGACGAAGCTGGGGCCTTTGCCGCCGCCGGAATTCCAGAAGAGCTGGGCGGGTTGCGCGTAGGTCTGGCTTTGCTGGACCTTGCTGATGTCGGTCTCGAGGTGGCCGTTGGCGGTCAGCACATCCAGGCGCCCGTCCAGGTCGTAGTCAAAGAAGAAGAGCCCGAACTTGAGCAGGAGCCGGCTGGCCGGGCCGATCCCTTCGGTGATGGCCTCGTCGGCGAACTTGAGCTTGGCCTGGGAGACGTAGAGCGAGGTCATCTCATTGGCGAAGTTCCCGATGGCAATCCCGATCGCGTCGGTGTTGCGGAAGCGCGCGGCGTCGATGCCCATCGCGCCGCGCGTCTGGCCGTAACTGTCGAAGCCGATGCCGCTGATGGCGCCAATCTCCTTGAACGTGCCGTTGGTCTCGTTGTGGAAGACGTAGTTTTGCACGGTGTCATTGGCCACGACCAGGTCCAGGTAACCGTCGTTGTCAAGGTCAATCGGCGCCACACCCAGCGACTTGGCCGACGGCACGCCCGTGACCGGGTTCTTGACCTGCACGCCGGTGGCCGCGGACACATCGGTGAAACGCCCGTTGCCGTCGTTGTGGTAAAGCATCGGGAAGGTGCCCGGGAAGTCGCGCGGCTGGCCGTAGGCGCGCCCGATGCCGACCATTTTGAACCCGACCTCGAAGTCGATCTCCTTGCTCCAGCGCACGTAATTGCACACGAACAGGTCCAGCTTGCCGTCGTTATCGTAGTCGAGCCACGCGGCGCTCGTGCTCCAATCCTGGCCCGAACCGCCCACGCCGGCCTGGGCGGTGACATCAGCGAACTTGCCTTTGCCCAGGTTGTGGAAGAGGCGATTGCCTTGCACCCCGGTGAGGAAGACGTCCACCAAGCCGTCGTTGTCGTAGTCCCCCACCGCCACCCCCATCCCATAGAAACTCACATCCAGGCCGGAGCCGGCCGTGACATCCGTGAAATGGCCGTTCCCATCATTATGATAGAGCGCCATGGTGCTCGGGCGCTTGCCCTCGGGCACGTGGCCGGGCCAGTACGTCGAATTGACGAAGAGCAGGTCCGGTGAGCCGTCGTTGTCGTAGTCCAGGAACGCCACCCCGCCGCCCATCGTTTCCGGCAGCAGCTTGTCGCCGTAAGCGCCGTTGTTGTGCGTGAACGTGATGCCGCTGGCCGCGGTGACGTCGGTGAACCGGGCCACCGGGATTTCGGCGATCAACGACGGTGGCACCACGGGCGCGTTGAGGCGCGTGAGCTGCGGCGCGGCCGCGGGCGGTTTGCGCTTGAGCCAGAACAGGCCGCCCACCACCGCCGCCCCCAGCACGAGAAGCACGATGAGCGACCAGCGAAACGCGCGGCCGATCACCGCGTCGTCGTAATGCGCCAACTCCTCTTCTTCGGCGGGCTCGGGCGGGGCCGGGTTGGCGGGCTTCCCGGCCTGGGTTCTATGTTTGTCGGCGGGATCGTTATTCATGGCGGAGTCTGGTGATGGTGGCCTCGCGGCCCACCGGCTGACAAGTCAAGCCTCGGGTCGTGCTCGGGCATGGCGGGGGCCGCTGGACATCGCAGCACGCGCGAGGTTTCAGGGACTGGCCTGGGCATTGGCCTTGCCAGACGCCAGGGGTTCGGCGTCCGCCAACCCCGGCGCGCCCCGCCGTTGCAGGGGGTAGAGGACGATGGACTGCGCGGCGTGGTCTGCGGCGGGATTGCGCCGGCGCTCGATGGTGATGGCGCGATCGCGGGCGTTGTCGTCCGGCCGGTAACGTTCGTGCAGGCGCCGGTGCTCGGCGGCCTGGCTTTCGTTGCCCAACTGTTGTTCCAGCAGCATCAGGTTGTAATGCGCGCTGAGGTTCTCGGGATCGAGTGCCAGCACGCGCTGGAATTGCTCGCGGGCCTCGGCCAGGAACGGCCGCTGCCGCGCCGCATCCCGCCATTCCATCTTGGCGCGCTCGAACAACGTCTGACCCAGCTCCGTGATAACCTCGTAGTCCTTGCTGAAGTCGAAGCCGCGCCGCTCGAGTTCGGGATACTTGTCCTCGAGGATGCTGCGCAGTTCGGTGATCGCCTGGTCCAGAAAACCGTTTTGTTTGTTCACCAGGGCATTGAACCACGCCACGAGCCAGCGGGGAGCGGGCGGGTCGGATTTGGCCGCGCGCTGGAGCGCGGCCACGGTGTCCTCGAGGCGGCCTTCTTTGAAATAGACGCGCGCCAGGTTGAGCGGGCCGTCGGCGCGGCCCAGCTTTTCGACTTCGGCGAAGGCCTGGCTGGCCTGGATCAGCTCGCCCTTTTCGCTTCCTTTGTCGCCCTCGAGCAACAGGCCGATGCCGTAGTCGTTCCAGCGCTGCCACTCGGGGATGCGCGACGGCTCATTGGTGATGGCGCCCGCCCCTTCCACCGCCAGGACCAGCCGGTCGCTGCCGATCGTGGTGATCGGCAGGTCGTTCGTGTGGTCCTTGCCGAACACGTGCCGCATGTAGATCGTGTCGAACTTGCGATACTGGAGCTTGGCGTCGATCGCGATCGAGCCCTGCGCGTCCTCCGGCACCGTGAAGGTGTAATGCGCCACCTGGGCCGCGCCCGGCGGGATTTGATGGTTGTAAAGCGGCGTGAAGATGTCCTGCGGGTTGCGGCGGTCGATACGGTTGCCGTCCTTGTCGAGCATATAGACGTTCACGAAATGCGACCACGGGTCCACCGCGTTGCCTTCCCCCAGGCCGCCGCTGCGGCCGATGGTCCGGCCGCCGTTGCGGACGTCCACGTCCACCCACACCTCGTTGGAATCAACGGTGCCCTGGGTAAACGGATGTCCCAGCTTCAGGGTGCGCAAGACCACCTCCAACAAGTAGGTCTGGCCGCGCTTCAACACCGGCGCCTTGGGCCGCAGCGGCGCCGTCAGCGGGCTGTCCACGGTGCCGCCGTCCCGCACGCCGAAGATGTCCACGCGCGCGCAGTCCTTCAGGAAGGCCTGGTGGGCGCGCACGACCTCGGGCTGGCCCCGGATGTGCGCGACGCCGGTGTTGGCGGCGGGAAACAGATGGTTGTGGATGCTCAGCACGCGGTTGGTTGGCTCGAAAAAGCGCGCCCCGAAATCCGCCGAGGCCTGCAGCGGCATGTGACAGGCCGCGCAGTTGGGCTTGGCTTGATCGGGGTAGTAGAAACTCCGCGCGCCGTGGCCGGACACACCGCTCAGCAGGTAGGTGTCGTAGTGGTTTTGCCCCCGCAGGAATTCTTTGTAGTGGTTCACCTCGTAAGGCAGGCTGACCTTGTGGCAGACGGAGCAGAATTCCGCGGTCTTATGCAGAGGCTTCAGAAACGTCTTCTTGTGGAAATCTGGTTTCGCCTTGACCATCTGCCGGTTCAGAAACGCCAGCACACGGTTCGTGCTGAAGGCGAACGGGTAGTGGACCGGTTCCTCGATGGTGTAATCCCCGTTGCCGATCGTGCTGTTGACGTTGACGATCGAGTGACAGGCCGTGCAGGTGATGCCGGCCTGCGAAGTCGGGTGCTTCTCGAGGTCGAACTGGGGGTCGTCGAACGCCCCGCTAAAGAACGGCACGGGATCGTGGCACCCCGCGCACCAGCGCGCCGCCTTCACGTTCCCGTCACGCTTCAGCGAGACCTCGCGCGTTTCCTCCACGCTGAACAGGTAGGGCTTGTTGTTGAAGGAACTGAAGTGATGCGCGCTATGGAACCAGCCGTCGTAACCGTCCTTGTGGCATTCCATGCAATACTGATCCATCATCAGGGTGCGCGCCGGGACGAAGTTCCCGGTGGCCGTCCGCGCCAGGGACGGCAGGAAATACTTCTGGCCTTCCTTGGGGCCGACGACGTTCCATTTGCGCGGGTCCTGCGCGTGGAGCAAGACCATGGCCACCACCACCGCCGCCACCGCGCCCACCCAGCCCAGGCCCACCCGCCATTTGATCTTCGGCCCGGCCAGCCGGTGCAGCAGATACAACCACACCACGAACACCGGCGTGATCACGTGCGTCCAGTAGGCCACGAACCGCGCGTTCGGGTTCTTGAGTTCGAAACCCTCGACCCGCATCAACGCGATCCCGGACAACAGCAGCACGAGGCTGATGGCGAATAGCAGGTAGCCCACCCGCACAGCCCGCCGATTGGGCCGGTCGTGCGCGTTCTTGATGTGGACCACGCAGAACGCCAAGAACGGCGCCAGCAACAACAACCCCAGCACCAGGTGCGCCAGGAACATCAACTGGTAGAAATAGTTCTGGTAGGACAGTCCTTTCACCCACTCCAGCGTCGTGATGCTCAGCAAGTAAGCCGAGTTCGCCCCCAGCACCGCCACAAACCCAAACACACACCAAAGCACCACCCGCAGCCGCGGTCCCACGGCGCGGATGTACTTGCGTTTGGGCGGCGGAGCGGCCGCGTCTGGACTGTCTGCCATGTTCGAAGTGCCTTCCATCCATAAAGCCGCTTACTGGATGGAACAAGCGTCCTTTACTTACCATAAGGCCCGGCCCTTGCCAATCCCCTCCGGGGCGAACGGGAGAAAAACCCGCGCCGAGCGGCATCGGCCTGGGGTGAACGGGAGACGAGGAAAGGCCTGGCCCCGGGCGCCGGCGTTGCCCGCGGGAGAGAAGGCGCCGGCTGCCAACCGCTTCCCTATGACCGTACCAAGGCGAGAATCGCGATGCCGAGAACGATGCGATACCAGCCGAAACCCTCGAAGGTGTGGTTCTGAACGAACCGCACCAGCCATTTCACGGCGACGAAGGCCGTCAATACGGCCACGAGGCTGGCCAGGCCGATCAGGCCCCAATTCACCGGGTCGCCCGCCGGGTGCCGCAGGGCTTCCACCACCTTGAGCCCGCCTGCCGCGAG
>Ga0233425_10008092_pt1 | contig 14233 bp, 12 predicted proteins | sample Watercolumn_Towu_2_FD_181712 | JGI IMG/M metagenome (GOLD analysis project Ga0233425, IMG submission 181712) | Freshwater microbial communities from Lake Towuti, South Sulawesi, Indonesia - Watercolumn_Towuti2014_140_MG | ecosystem: Environmental > Aquatic > Freshwater > Lake | place...
ATTTTTTGTTTTTTCAAAGCGACCCCCATAAGACCCTCCTTGCACCTTCTAAAATTCTTCTTGGTTATGATTTTAACATAGTCCTGATTTCAAGACAAGCTGAAAGGATTCGGCGTTTGTCGTTCGGCGGAGGAGGAAAGGATTCCAAAGGGCAGAAGAGGATAAGGTTCGAAGTAGCAATAAAAAGTTCGAGGTTCAAAGGTAATTCTCATTTACTCCATCCGATCAGATGAATTGAGGCTGCTCGCGATGGCCCATTTTAGAAGACGTCCCTTCTATTGGCGTGGTCGACGATAATAAAGAATATGAAAGTGGAAATGGAGTGACCTTATTCAGGCCCTTCAATCCTAATTTCTAAATTTCATCTTGTTTTGAATTCTTTGAGCCTGGTCTGTTCGACGAGTTGGTCAAGGGTCTTGAGGGTGAAGACCTTCCCCCGGGTGGCCTGGATCATCTTTTTCATATCTTCCCGGCGCACACCGAATCCACGCCCGCCGATACAGGCGATGACTTCAAATTTTGGATTATCGGTTTTTCTCCCGGCAAGGCTTAATTCGCTTAAATGTTGAATCCGAGTCACCTTGTCCCTGGCCGTCCCATCGTCTTCGGTAATTTTGGCTTCGATGATGATTTGGGGGTTAAACTCACTGGGGATGATAAAGTCAGGGGTTTGGTCGAACCCTTCAATCCGTTCGGCCCGTTTGGTTTTTCGATAACTAATCCCCGCCTTAACCAGGACCTCCTCGATGGCCGACTCCAAACTGTCTCCAATCAACTCGCTGACCGAATCCCGGTGGCCGGCAAAAGGCCTCCCTAAAAAACGCTCATAAAGGAGCATGGCATAGGGCACTCCCAAAGTGGTAGCGGTCATTAGGCTATCGACTCCGTTTTTAGTATCGGCTTTATTTAGACGATGCAGTTGATCAGCCCCCATGGGCGGCAGGTTTTCGGTAAGCAACAAACAAGCCGTTTCCACCAAGGCTTTGAGACGGGACAACCCTTCCCCCGTTGCCTTGATTGCTTTATCCGGGGCCATTCGGACCTTCCGGTCCAGGCTTCTGACAAATCCTTGAGAAACACTGATCCCAGTCCGCTGGGTGGCCAAATAGCCCCATTCCGGCGGGGTAAATCCGAGCATGGCCCTCAGAACAACGAATGATATGGGTGTAGCCAAGGTGACCGGCAATATTTTAGTGGGATCGAATTCCGAGAAACCTTTGGTTGCTGCCTTTAAGGCTTCATAACCTCTTTCGAAAACCGGATACTCCACGAATCCCTCGCCCTTGGGCATGACCAGGAATTCGGATTCCAGACAGGAGAAAACAGACTCAACATATCGGTCGGCATCAATGGGAATGTTCTCGGGAGAGACTTCAAAAGGATATTTCGTCATTGGAGATTCCGTAGCTTTCCATATGTTCTCGAACAGCAAATAAAGAAGGTTGGCGATAAGAATGGTCCGAATCTAATAACTGACTTTCGATTTCATTCCATCCTCCGAAACGAAGCAGCCAGGAGGCAACAGTAGACAAACGTTGGTTGATAGGAGCCTTCCTGTCCCAGGTTTGCCTTAGGTTCCAGATAGCCAAACGAATAAGATGCCCATAGATTATGCATCTCCTATCACCCATGGTCGGCTTAACCCCGGCTTCTCTCAGTTCGGCTAAATCCGCCTTAATCAGATCAACAAAATCGTCCATGGATTCGACCAACCACTTTCGCGGGACCGTGCCCGTAGTCCGGCAGACGAAGACCGTGTCGATAATGGAGGAACCGGTTCCGTTAATATGGATGGAAGCCCCCATTTCCGCCGGACAGGGGAAAGAGGCCGAACAGGTTAGACCGGCATCGAGGAGGGCCACGGCAATCGGCTGATAGGCCGTAAGGTCATTATGATGATAGGTGAAAACCAGCGGGGCCCCGGGTTTTAAGGCCTGGGTCATCTTTTGAAAAACGGTTGAAAGCCCTTCGGTAAAATGATCCAGCCCCCGGCCCATATCCTCGTTTCCGGTCAACTCCCGAGGATGGCGGGTTGAAGGATTGGCAAAAGCGGCGGGTTCACTTCGGATGAGGCGGCGCAGCCAGACATAACAAAAATCCATGAGTTCGGCGTATTGAACATTGCCGAAATAGGGAGGATCCGTAAATACCCCGTTCAGGGAGGCCGGAGCAAGTTTTGCCTGGGCGGCATCGGTGCAATAAAGTTTTACTTTTCTCTTTTCTTTCCGAGGGTCCCCGTTAGGACGGTCCCCAATCCATTCCTCTTTAATCGAGATAATTTCTCTTTTTTGTCCCTGGTGTCGGATCTCAAAAGGATGATCGCCGAACGTCTTGGCTTTTTGAAATTTATCGATAATATTAGCCCAACCGCCGCTTCCGATACAGAGGTTTTTATGGGGACCAACGATTCCCAGCAGATTGGATTCGCATTGCACGAGCCCTATGGGGAATCCGTGGACGGAAAAAATATCCAAAGACTTAAGGGCCATGGTATCGTAGCGGCAGAGCATATTCTGGTAGCGCAGCAAATCGGAAAGATTCGTGGCCAAGGCATTCCGTATCCGTTCATTCTCTGTACGGTCAATCATCCGGGCCGATAACTCCAAACCCAAAAGCTGCCGGACATTAAACATTTCCCGATATCGTTGGTAACCCCAGCGATGGAGTCGGTTGGTTTCGTCACCCGTAGGAATTTCGTCATCCGGGACGAACCGGGCCTGGGTTTTAGACCAGCGTTCTTCGGTCTGTTTTAGCTTCTGTAAATCCAGCTCATCCGGCGCTTTAAAGAATCGACCCTTGTGGCTTTCTCGGCAGGAAGGGCAATAATATTCAATGGCGAACAGACGATGTCCAGGTGCCCCTAGGGATTTGACGGGATAATGATTAAGGGTACGGCAAGAAGGACATTCACATCGGTTACGTTTGGCCGGTCCTTCCAAGGAAAGAGAGGCCCGGCAATACCGGCATCTTCCCGGATTCTTCCGGTCCATGGCTTCATTTAATTGACCGCAAGCGGAACAAACGACGACGTTCTTGGGATGTCTTGAGTCCGAGGCTAAAAGGTAGCCGGGAAATAAGTCGATAGAGGTTTGGCATTTCCGGCAAGGCAGGGTTTTAACCCAAAGAAAATACTTGACATGAGCCGCCTCTTGAGAGCATTGCAAACATCGGGTACGGTAATAAGATCCAATCGCGTTTTCCAATTGCCCGCGCAGGGCTTCTGCCTTTTGGGCGTACTCCTCTAAATCAAGGGGTTCGATTTCCTCCTTAACAATCCAATAAGCCATGGGATTGATATCGAAACCAATAACATCACAACCCAATCTATTGGCCTCCAGGAGCGGAATTCCTCCTCCCATGAAAGGATCGGCAATTTTGATGCCTTTCAATTTATGGGATTGATAGAAAATCTCCGAAAGCGTTTGACCGAGGAACTCGGAAAGGAGAAGCCCTCTGAACAAGGTGCCAGGTCTGCGAGCGAACCATTTATGAACGGCAATAATCGGTCGGTAGTTTTGTTGGATCTGCTTTTCACGCAGAGCCAGATCGGCAATAAAGGAGAGGTTAAAATCTTTTTCGATCATTTACCAGTTTTTCCAAACTATTGGACTGAGTCAGGGATAAGGAGAGGATCAGATAATAGTTTATTTGTTTTCCTTTTATTTGGCAAGGGGAAATACTTTGAGAAATCGGCGATTGTTGAATTCGGATTAGGCTAAGTGAACTTTTTGTTTATTCATTTTATGACTCTGAAATGGGTGCCTTTGGTCCTAAAGAAAAAAGTCGAATTTTTTTTAAAAATAACTTAAAATCGAAAACAAATGGATCTGGAAATCCCGTAGGATTGGACCAAAGAACCTTGTCTTTTCATTAACCCGGCATCCACGTGGTCGGTGGATGTTTTTTTTTCTGTTCTAAAACCATTCAACGATCCGCAAAGGAAATCAGAAAGGAGACCCCACAAGATGGAATCCAAAAACTCCCAGGTCAATCGTCGAACCTTTTTAAAATTGGGCCTGGCCGGGGCGGCGGCCACTGCGATTGGTTCCACCGGAATTACTGAATTAGCGGCCTCTTCATCCCTTTTATCTCCCCCGAGTGCCCAGCCGGTTTATCGTATCTTGGGCCGGACGGGGCTCAAGGTGACTGCCCTCAGCTTCGGGGCCATGCTTACACCCGAACATGAGGTCATCCGGGCCGGACTGGATATGGGGATCAACTTTGTGGATACCGCACGCGTCTATCTGGGGGGGAGAAGCGAAGAGATCGTCGGCAAGGCCCTCAAGGGAATACGGGACAAGGTCTTTGTGGCCACCAAAACCCGGCCGGCTTCGAATACCAAAGAGGCCATCATCAAGGATGTGGAGATGAGCCTGGCAAATCTCCAGATCGATCATATCGACGTCATCCAGCTCCACAACCTTGACAGTCCTCAACGGGCCTTCATTCCCGAGGTCAGGGAGGCTTACACCAGACTCAGGGAACAGGGCAAAGTCCGTTTCTTCGGCATTACCACCCATACCAACCAGGCCGCGGTCATTAACGGCCTAGCCGATGATCCGGAAAAATTTTTCGATACCATCCAAGTGGCCTATAACTTCAAATCGGATCCGGCGGTCAAAGAGGCCATTGCCAGGGCTTCGGCGGCTGGACTGGGCATCATCGCCATGAAAATCCAGATGGGCGGGTACAAGACGAGAGAAGAGGCCAAAGCCTTAACCCCGGAACAGGCAGCCGCCAATCTGAAATGGGTGCTCCAGGACAAGAACGTCTCCAACGCCATTCCGGGTATGAGGACTCTCGAACAAGTCAAACAGATGGTCTCGGTCATGGGTACGAAACTCACCAAAGCGGATGAACGGATTCTGCTCAGCTATGCCCGGGCGATAGACCCCTATTACTGCCGACACTGCGGACAATGCCAGGGCACCTGTCCCCAAGGAGTAGCCATCAGCACCATCAACCGTGCTTTGATGTACCACGAGGGGTATCACGTCCCTGAATTGGCCAGAGAAACCTATCGGGAACTCCCGACTCAGGCCTTAGCCTCAAACTGTCTTTCCTGTTCCACCTGTGTGGCCCGCTGCGTACGGGGCTTAGATATCGGCCGGAAAATGGCTCAGGCCAGAGCTACCTTTGCTTAAGCCAAAGGACCTTAAGGAAAATATCAATCATGACCCAAACCCCTCATCCCCCCTGGCTGTTGGTTGTAGGGTTGTTGTTCTTCCTCTTTCTGCCCTCCCAGATGATGGCCGAGGAGAGGCCGATGGAAAAATTGACACCCTTTCCCGGCTTTTCTGCCGAATGGGTGTTGGAAGATCCGGTCAAGACCTTTACCAAAGAGGATTTATTTAACTATATCAACGGCGAAGCCGAACTGTATTACCCCTATGGATTCGAACGTCTGGCTTCGGCCTTTTATGCCCGAAAAGGATCGAACGGGCAGATCGGCCTGGTCGCCGACGTCTATAAAATGGGCTCTCTTCTGGACGCCTTTGGGATTTATGCCCAGTACCGCAAGCCGGAGGTTGAGGGTGTGTCTCAGGGAGTTGAAGGCTTTATCAATCCTTCCCAGCTGATCTTTTATCAGGATCGCTACTTCATCCACCTTGCGGCGTCCGGGACTTCAGAATTAGAGGCCTCTGTTTTCCAGGCCTGTGCCCTGGCTGTTTCCAAGGCCTTGCCCGGAGGCCGAGAAAAACCAAAGGAGCTGAATCTTCTGAACATCCCCACCCTCCTGCCCCGGACCGAGCGGTATTATCCGGAAGGGGTCTTGGGCTATGCCTTTTTCCGTCGGGGGCTGATCGGCCTGGCCGACCAGGGAAAGAAAAAAATCCGGGTCTTTGTCCTGATGGAGACATCGGCCGAGTCTGCACAAGACGTCCTGAACCAATATACCCGTTATGTCAAACAAGCGGGCTTAACTCCGGAAAGGACAAGCGGTCCGGGGGGCTTGCAGCTCTTCAGCCCCGACCCCTTGCATAAAGGACTAATGCTCAGCCAAAAAGGGCCTTTCATCGTCGGGGCGGCCGACCTGGAAACCCCGGCCCAGGGGACCCTGCTGGTCGGGCAACTGCTTGACCGTCTGCCTTGATTAAAATCTCTCAGATAAACCCAATAAACATAGAAAGCTAGTGAGAATAGATGGATTGGATGAACGACCAGGAATACAGCGGACACATATTGAAAGGCCCCTACAGCCCCAAAATAAAAAAAAGGGTCTCCCAATGTCTGACCCTTTATCGCCGTTTCGAAGCCACAGGGAACCCGACGATGGCCTATCTGGCCGCCTGGCACGAAGGCGATCGAGTTATCTGGTATGAATTTACCAGCCGCCGTCTGAGGGACCTGTTGGGATGCGGCGCCTCGGAAGTAGCCGACATTTTCCGTCAGGCCGTGCTTGAACAGCGGATCTACTCCTATCAGGATCAGGAGTCCGGCATCAAAAAAGACATCATCGATCAGGAGGAATTGATCCGTAACCGCAAACAACTGCGCCAAAAAGTTATCACCAGCGGTGTGATTGAAGCGATCTATAAAATCGGTCTACCCAATGGACGGCATATTTGGTTGAAAGACCAGGCCAAAGTAGAGATGTATCCGGAAGACCGGACCTGTCTTTCCAACGGCTGCTTGACCTTGATCTCTAAAGAAATGGAGGCCGAAGAGGAACGGGAAAAACTATTCCACGAACTTCAGGACGTCTTATCCAATGTCAAACAACTGAGCGGTCTACTGCCCATCTGTGCCTCCTGTAAAAAGATACGGGATGACCAGGGCTATTGGAATCAGATTGAAGAATATATCCGAAAACATACGGAGGCCGTTTTCACCCACGGGCTGTGCCCGCCTTGCGCCGAAAAGCTATACCCTGAATTTTACAAAAAAGATGACTAAGGTCTCTTTTCACCTCCAGGCGGAGGATGGCCGGGCCCGTTGCGGTTCCCTCCAGACTCCCCATGGAATCATCGAGACCCCCGCTTATGTTCCCGTGGCGACACGCGGGTCCGTTAAAACCCTCTCCATCTCCGATCTCCAGGCCCTCTCGGTCCAGGCCCTCATCACCAATGCCTATCATTTGCACCTGCAGCCGGGTCTTGATCTGATTCGACAGACCGGCGGTCTGCACCGTTTTATGGGATGGGACAAACCGCTCCTGATCGATTCCGGGGGTTTTCAAGTCTTAAGTCTGGGGCTCGCCAAAGAGAAAGGAGGCGGAAAAGTCTCGGCCTTAAACCACGAAAGCGGAAAGGCCCGGGGATCACCTTTTTCCAAAGCAGGCAAAAATCAGGTTACCGTCACCAAGGATGGGTTGGAATTCATTTCTTACCGCGATGGAAGCCGGCATCGCTTTACTCCGGAAAAGGTGGTCCGTACAGGGTTGGATATCGGCGCGGACATCATCATAGTTCTGGATGAATGCACCTCACCCTTCCACGATTATCAGGCCACCCGAGAGGCCATGGAACGGACCCATCAGTGGGCTCTCACCTCTCTGGAGTCATTTCATAAGACCACTGACAATAGACAGGCCCTTTTCGGGGTTGTGCAAGGCGGGGCCTTTCGGGATCTCCGGGAAGAGAGCTCCCGTTTTCTCGGAGGCCAACCTTTCAGCGGCTTTGCTATCGGGGGATTCTTAGGCGGTTCGAAAAAAGAGATGATCGAAGTCCTTACCTGGACCATTCCCCACCTGCCTCGCCTCAAACCACGCCATTTTTTGGGTATCGGCCTGGTGGAAGACATTTTTGATATGGTCGAACAGGGAATCGATCTGTTTGATTGTGTAGCGCCGACCCGTCTGGCCGCCACCGGGACCTTGCTCTCTAAAGAAAGACCGCGCTTCCGGATGCGTATCCTCAATCAGGCCTATAAAAATGACCGGCGTCCGATCGAAGAAGGATGCACCTGCCTGACCTGCCGGACCCATTCCCGGGCCTATCTGCAACATCTCTTTCGGGCTAAAGAGCCCTTGGCCGGACACCTGGCCGCCTATCACAACCTTCATTTTATGGAGACCCTGATGCATCAAATCCGTCGGGCCGTTCAGGACGGACAGTTTCAGACCTTCAAAAAATCCTGGATGGGCGGAAAAGGTTAGCCGCGACATGTCTTCGAAAGTCTCCAATTTTTTCCGCTGGTCTAAAAATATTCTGACCTATAACGGCTGGGGCATCCTTTGTTGGCGAATCCTCCAAAGAAGCCTAAAGGCCATAGGCCGATTAGAGGTGGTCACCTTTTTTGAAAGGGATTTGACCCAACCCCTGAATGATCTGATATTCAGGGAGAAGGTAAATTTTTCGATAACCGCCTTGTCCGATGTCCCGACCTTAGTCCGTTTGATGAATGAACGCCAGAAAATTAGGCTGGACGACACAAAGATAGAATTTAACAAACTGGTCTTGTCCCGCTTTGAGAGAGGCAGCCTCTGCTTTTCAGGAAAAATCAATTCGGAGATTATTCATTATAATTGGGTCTCTTTTAACAGTGAAGAATCCCTGGGCGGACGTTTCGTTCACCTGAACCCGGATGAGGCCTTTTGCCTGGATGCCTTCACGGTCCGAGAGTGGCGCGGAAAGGGCGTCTATCCTGCCGCCCAGGCGTGGATGCTCAGGACGCTGCAGGAGAAAGGAATCGGCAAAGCCTATACCCTGATCGATGCGGACAACTCTTCCTCCCGGAAACCCCACACCCGCCAGGGCTGGAAGCCCATCGGCACCGTACTCTGTTTCACCCCCACAGGCGCATCCCGAGGCTTCATTTGGAGACTCAAGGGGAATCTCAGCCGCTTCCTGGAAAAAAGAAATCCGGCCGCCGGAGAATAATTATTCTTATCTAAATTGAGCGATTCTTAAATCATTCCTCGCTTGAACGGGCGGGCCTAAAGCCCGCCCCTACGGGTGCGGAGTGACCCAACCCGGACCAGCCGGAACCAAAATGAATTTTCAAAATTTGGTAAATGTCCTGTCTGGTCCGGGTCACTATCATGCTCTCCCAAAAAATCTATCCATTGTGCGTAGAATTTTATTCTTAAGTCACTAAAGGGTAGGGGCGGGGTTAATCCCCGCCCGCTGAAAGTCCGGTCGTATAGGGGGAGTTGGGCCCACCATAAAAGTCGTCAGAAAACAACTTCCTTAAAACAGAGGACCGAATCTCACGGCCATCCCGCCCCCGGCACCTCAACCTCCACCACTTCAATTCTTCCGCTGGCCACCTTGGATCCGGCGGTGCAGATGATCAGCGTCCGGCGGTCCACACCGCCCAATATGCAGGCATAGGGTTTGGTTGAAACCGTCACCTGATGCGTCACTGTTCCGCCGGGCAAAACGCGGCAGACCAGGCCCGGATGTGGTGACGCCACCCAGACGGCCCCCTCGGCATCCAGGCAGATCCCGTCTGGATAGAGGCCGGGCAGATCAGCCCAGGTCTTTCGTTTATGCAGAGATCCGTCCCCACGGATGGAAAAGGCAGTCAGCCGATGACCGAAGGTCTCGGCCACGATCAGGGTCTTGCCATCTGGAGTGATCACCGTTCCATTAGGAAAAAACAGATCTCCCGCCACCCGGCGCACCTGCCCTTCCGGGGTGACGAGGATAATTTCGGCCGGCTTTTTGACGGCATTGGCGGAAAAATCAAAACCGAAGTTTCCCACATAGGCCCGGCCTTGGCCATCAACGACCATATCGTTGCAGTGAAAAGAAGCCAACCGGCTCAAATCGGCCGCCAGAGCGAGACCTTCCGGATCGAGCCGATAGAGACGGCGATCCATCATCGAGACCACCAGTAATCTTCCATCCAGCAGCCAGCCCAGTCCCGAAGGGGATTGGGGGACCTCAATTATCTTTTCCAGATGACCGTTCCAATCCACCGACATCACCCAGCCGGTATGCATATCAGAAATCCAGATGGTTTCATTATGCCACCGTGGGCTTTCAGGGAAATAAAGACCCTTTGCCAGAATGTCGGTTTGTCGTTCCACTTCACCCTCTCCTCAAAATCCGTCCAACCATGAGCGTTAAGGCCTCCCCCTCCGCACAGGGGGTTTGGCGAAAAAAACCGCTGCCATGGCCAATAGGCCGGCAATGGAAAATATGGTAAAAGCCACTTGATAATCCCGTGTGGCATCGAAGATTAATCCGGCGATCATCGGTCCGATGGAGGCCCCGGAAACCGAAAAGACCCCGGATAGACCCGAGATCGTTCCAAAGGAGACCATCCCAAAACACTCTCCGATCAAGAGAGACTGAAGCATAACGATCCCTCCCATGGTCAAGCCGAAGGCAAAGGTCCCCAGGTAAAGAACCGCGGCCTGGCGATTATAGGCCATGGCCAGGACGGCCGCGCTCTGGATAAAGAAACAGAACATGGCCAGATAGCGTTTGTCGGAACGATCGGCGATGGATCCCAGAAACAAACGCCCCACGATGCTGGCCCCGGCCGTGATACTCACCGCCGTAGCCGCGCCCTTGGCCCCCAGGGTCTGACTGAGGAAAGAGACCTGATGGACCAGAAAGGCGATCTGTCCGCTCAAGGCCAGGAAAAAGGCCCCCACAATGGCCCAGAAGGCCGTGGTTTTCAAGGCCTCAGCCCGAGTCCAGACCTGCAGTTGAGAGGCATAGGACAGCCGACTACCGGGAGTCCTTTCCGAAAATGTTAAAGGGCCTTCTCCGTCGGGAAACTGTCCCAAATCTGATGGCCGTTGCTTGATAATAAATATGGCCGTGGGAATGACCACAATCCAAAAAATAGCCCCCAGGACCGGGAGGGCCACCCGCAACCCCCAATGGGAGGAAAGGAAGATGGAAAAAGGGACCAGGACCATTCCGCCCAGGCTTAACCCGGTCATGGTCAGACTCATGGCCATTCCCCGTCGTCGGATAAACCAATTGGAGATGACCGTACTGACGGTATTCAGAGAAGCCCCGCTCCAGCCGACGGAAATAAGAAAATAGACCATAAAAAACTGCCAGAGCTCCGTAACCCGGCTGAGGAGAAAAAATCCAAACCCCATGACGGCCGATCCCAGGATCAGCATCGGCTTTGGGCCATAGTTATCGACCAGACGTCCGACCACTATTCCCATAGCCCCGGACACGGCAAAATACATGGTCACAGCCGAAGAAATGGTCCCTTTGGACCAGCCATATTGGGCCCTTAAAGGGTCAAGGATAGCACTGTGACCGTAAAACCCGATACCGGAGGAGACGAAAAGGATCGCCGTACCGCCCGCCACAATCCACCAGCCGTAAAAACCTCCCGGAGCAGAACTGGAAGGGGGACCAGGGGCTTTAAACTCCCTCTGAGATGTTAGAAACATGAATGAATTCCAATGGATTTAAACCAAGACTCTTTAGCCTGAATTTAAGAGTATGGTATTTTAGTCTGAAAAGCAAGCCCCCTGTATTTTTTCTTATGTCAAACTTGACACAAGGGCTGGAATCTTGTAAGAGTAAAAGACAGCCTTCGGGTGTAAGGTTCTCAGATTATGGATTCGATCATTAACGGCTTTCAAGCCGCTTTCTATCTTATTATCGGGTTAAACAGGGAACTCGTAGGGATCATTCTTTTATCCCTGAAGGTTTCCGGCCTGGCCTTAATTATTTCCGCCACCATCGGACTCCCCATAGCCGCCCTTCTGGGTTTAAAACGATTCCCCGGCCAGGGGCTGCTGATTACTCTCTTGAACACCATGATGGGACTTCCTCCGGTGGTGGTGGGGTTATTTGTCTATCTGATCCTTTCCCGAAGCGGGCCTCTGGGTTTTTTGGGATTATTATATAACCCATCGGCGATGATCATCGCTCAAACGATTCTAGCCTTTCCGATCGTCTGCTCCTTGTGCCATTCGGCGCTGGTGAATGTCAATCCGATTATTCGTCAAGCGGCCATCAGTCTAGGGGCCTCCCCTTTTCAGGTCGCCCAGGCCATTATCCATGAGGCCCGTTATGGCATTATGTCCGGCATCATTGCCGGCTTCGGCCGGGTCATGGCTGAAGTAGGAGCCATCTTGATTGTGGGGGGAAATATCGCCGGACTGACCCGGGTCATGACCACAACCATCGCCCTGGAAACCGACAAGGGCAATTTCGAATTGGCCTTGGCCTTGGGGATCATCCTCTTGGGGATTTCACTGGCGATTAACTTTTTGTTGCATTGGTTTCAGAAAAAGAAAATCTAGCCAAAGATATTTGAAATTTGGGAGTCAGGGGGTCTTGTTTTTGGGGTTGTCCAAAGGTTACCAAACGGGATAATCCGGCCCGAATTGTTAAGTTGATTTGGAGCAGGGCGTTCACCCGAGCCCGTTTCCAGCTTGGGTGTAGGCCTGCTTTTAAATCAGGCCGAGTATTGGCCCGGCACAGAAGCGCCGGAGTAATGATGGACAATCCCAAAAACAAGACCCCCTGACTCCTGATAAAATGTAAGGGATAAATCCTTAAATGTACTTTGTAAGAATCTGATCATGTCCCTGCGACTGGAAATAAACCACATCTGGAAAAATTACCTCGGACAGGAAGTGCTCCATGACTGCACCTTTTCCTTTGAAGCCAATGGCATTTATGCCCTCATCGGGCCCAACGGCTGCGGCAAGTCCACCCTGCTGAGGATCTGTGCCCTTCTGGAAGAACCGGATCAGGGGGAAGTGGCCTTTTATTCCGACAATCGGAAGGAGACGATCGACATAAACTTGAAACGCCGCATCTCCCTGGTCCTGCCGAAGGTCGGGACCTTTAACACCTCGGTCTTCAAAAATGTGGCCTATGGATTACATCTCCGGGGAAGGAGCCGGGACGAAATAAAAAGCAAGGTGGACCAGGCCCTACAGTTTGTCGGTCTGAGTCATAAAAAGAAACAAAATGCCCGGACCTTATCGAGCGGGGAGACTCAGCGCTTGGGATTGGCCCGGGCCCTGGTCATTGAACCGGAAATTCTTTTCTTAGATGAACCCACCGCTTCGGTGGATCAGAAAAATACCGAGATTATCGAGAACATCCTTGGGGAGATAAAAAAAGAAGGCCGGTCCACGGTCATCATGTCCACCCACGATCCGGATCAGACCCGGCGTTTGGCCGACCATGTTTTAAAAATTAATAAAGGGGAACTGCAGCTTCTTTCTTAAAAATCAATTGTCGGGATAAAAGAGAAACCTGGCAATTTTCCACGATTCATCGGGTTGCTTTTTCAGGAGCCAGAAATAATGACTGAATTCTTCCACCTGTTTTATCCCCTCTTTCTTAGGCACCCAGGTGGCCGAAAATTTAGCACCCAATTCCGCCCATTCTCCATTCACTTGAATGGTCTGCACTTTGATCGAACCGTTTTCCAGCTTATAGCCGTCTAGAAGTCGGGTCAATAAATCCTGAATTTCTTTCTGACCCGCATAAATCTCTTTCTTTCCCGGACCGGCAATCAGGCTGTCATCAATAAAGAAAGCCACGTTGCGTTCCACTGAACCGGAACGCAAGGCGGGCACCCATTCGGTAACGATCTGCATGATTTTCGCGCGGTCGTTATCTTTCCGTGGTCCGCTTTTTTTCTTGCCCGCCCACAGGGGATTGACACATAAAAAAAGCAGGCTCACAATCACTAAAACGGATAGGGTTGCCGATCGAACGGACGTGGTCATTTGAACCTCCGGATGTGCCCAACATTTTTTTAGGGGGCATCATAGCCTTTTCTGTTCCCTCGGTAAAGGAAAAAACTTTTATTATTTTCTTGACAAAATTTGAAGGAGATTACATTTTCAATACATAGTAACAGTCTAATATTAATATTCACTTTTACATTTATAAAAGTTCAAAAACCCTGGATCCCGGCTTCAGCCGGGATGACGAAAAGGCTCGAAATATAAAGCGTCATGCCGGACTCGATAAGCCTGCCCCGTACTTGATACGGGGGCATCCAGTGACTTTATGTTTGTTCTATATTGAGGCCCTAAATAAATTCAAAACTATGCAATTCTCTACTTGAACTTCAATATGTTAATCCGGAACCAAGGGGTTCCAGAATAGAAAGGAGTTTTCTATGGGAATCAATTTTTTTCGACGCGATGATCGTGATGCCAAATTTGTGCTCTTTGAATATCTGGATTTGGAACGTCTGCTCAAATACGAGGCCTTTAAAGATTTCGGTCTCGAAGATTTTCAGATGATCCTGGACGAAGGTCTGAAAGTGGCCAGAGAAGCTATCGGTCCAACGCTTCAGGACGGAGATCAGCAGGGACTGGTTTATGATAACG
>Ga0233425_10008093_pt1 | contig 14232 bp, 12 predicted proteins | sample Watercolumn_Towu_2_FD_181712 | JGI IMG/M metagenome (GOLD analysis project Ga0233425, IMG submission 181712) | Freshwater microbial communities from Lake Towuti, South Sulawesi, Indonesia - Watercolumn_Towuti2014_140_MG | ecosystem: Environmental > Aquatic > Freshwater > Lake | place...
GGCGAGCCAGTCCGGTGCCACAGCGAATGCCAGCTCGTCGATGGCCGCGCGCAGAGCGGGATGCTCGGCGGCAAGGGGCAGTGCCAAACCGATCTGGTCGAGCGCTTGGCGATGGAGTCCCTCGCGGACGCACCAGTGTGCGAGAGCGGCGTGTCCGGGCCCAAACCCCACGGGAATGGCAGCTGCGCGCTCGGTGTAGAGAGCGGCGTGCGGATCCGCATGAAGGCCCGCGTCAGTCTGCGCTAGGAGGGTCGCAAGCTGGAGCGAGAGGGCAACAAGGAGTTGGGGGAAGCGAACCCGCACGCCGAGGATGATACGGGTGAGGAGAGAATCGCGAGAAATCTCTCGCCAGAAAAGGCACAATCCTCCCATGCCGCGGCAGCTAATCATCGAACGCACATTCCCTCTAGTCTTGGGTGGTTCATTGCCGCGCCTCGAAATCTGCTGGGAAGAATGGGGGGATCGCAGTGCGCCCGCGGAACGCACGGTTGTGGTCATGCCAGCCCTCTCTGCCTCTAGCCATGTCGCGGCATCGGAGGAGAACCCTGAACCAGGTTGGTGGGACGGCCTCGTGGGGCCGGGGAAGGGCATCGACACCCAACACTGGCGCGTCATCTCCGCGAGCATTCTTGGTTCGCCCTACGGCTCGACCTCACCCATGAGCACGATTCCGGGCGCAGGGAAAGCTTGGGGCTGCGATTTCCCCCAAATCACTCCTGCGGATCAGGCGCGACTGTTCGCTTGGTTGCTAGATGCCTTGGCCATCGAGCGCGTGCACGCGGTGGTGGGGAGCAGCTTGGGGGGGATGCAGGCCTTGCAGTTTGCAGCCCAGTTCCCACGAAGACTGGATCGCTGGATCAGTATCAGCGCGACGGGCAAGACCACGCCGGGCACCGTGGCTTTGCGCCGCGTAGGTCGCTGCGCCATCACCACAGATCCAGATTGGAAGGACGGGCGCTACACCCCGGGCCACGGCCCCGTGCGCGGCCTCGCCGTGGCTCGCGAATTGGGCACCATCACCTACCGCTCGCGGGATGAGTTCAATCGACGCTTTCAATGGGATCCGGATGGCGAGGCATCTGCGCGCGGGCTCGCATTCGAGGTGGAGCGCTATCTAGAAGCCCATGGCCGCCGCTTCGCTCATCGTTTCGATGCGAACTGCTACGTCTTGCTCTCCCGCTGCATGGATCTCATGGATCTAGGGGCCGGTTTCGGCAACTACGCCGAAGGCGTCAAGCGCATCAGCGCGCCAGGCTTCATCGTGGGTGTCGATCGCGACATGCTCATTCCGGTCTCCGAGCAGCAGCACCTCGCGCATTTGCTCGAGAGCCTCGGCCGCAAGGTGGACTTCGAGGTGCTTTCGTCCGAGTTTGGCCACGACGCCTTCCTCAAGACGGATGCCTGGTTCGGCCCGCGCATCGCCGCCTTCCTCTCTAGAGAGTGAAGAACGCGCACGCGGCACTCGCGGAGTTTCGGCCTGCGGGCGCGTAGGATGCAGCCGTCTACGGACAGAGGTAAGCCCATGAAGATTCTGATGGTGTTGATGCTGAGCGCAAGCGTGGTGCCGCTTGCAGCTCAAGACCCCGCCCCGCCCGCGCCGACTGTGCAGCCAGCAACACTGATGCGCCCTACGGCGCTGCGTCCGGCTGGCGGCGCGGCCGTCGAAGACAAGGCCGATGCAACCGAAGCTCAGTTGCTCTTGCGCGCACTTTCTCGCGCGCAGCGAGAGCTTTTCGCGCGCTCCGATGCGGCCCGCAAGAAGGGCGAGCCCTTCAATGAGATCGAAGCCGATCCCACGCCGCGCTACCGCCCGCTGTTCCGTGCTCTAGCGGATCAGGGGGACGTGGATGCGTTGCTGTGGTGCACCGCACACACCACCCCCGTTCGCCCTGAGCGCGCGGGAGAAGCCGACGACCACCAAGCAACGCGCGCGGCATTCAGGAAGGACCTTGCGGCTCTCCTAGACAAGGCCCAAGGGCGCCACCTGGCCGCCGCGGCGCGTACGGCTCTCGGCCACGCTGGCGAAACGATTAGCCACGAAGAAGCGGATCGTTTCTGCGAAGCCGCCATTGCGAAAGACAGCAGCAGCGCGGGCGGAATCCTAAGCAGCATGGCCGGACGCGCCATGGACGAGCCCGGCGACGCGGCACGCGCGAAGGCCACCGCGCTGTATGAACGCGCGCTAGGAGTCGAAAGCGATCCTGCGGCGAAGCAGAGAATCACCGGGAGGCTTTTTGCTCTCAACCACCTGCGCGAAGGCATGAAGGCCCCCGAGCTTTCAGGCACAGACTTTGATGGCAAGTCCGTCAAACTCGCCGATTACCAAGGCCGCGTGACGTTCCTCGAGTTTTGGGGCTTTTGGTGAGGCCCCTGTGTGGGAGAAATCCCACACCTGAAGGCGCTCGTGCAGCGCCATGAGAGTGCAGGCTTCAGTGTCTTGGGCGTGAATACAGACTCCGATCTCGCGAAGGCCAAGGCTCGCTGCGCCGAAAGCGGCATCGGCTGGGCAAACTTGTACGACGGCAAGACCAAGGAGATTTGCAATGCGTGGGGCGTGAGTGGTTTCCCCACCGCGTTCCTCATTGATCGCCAGGGTGTCATCCGCAAGACCTTCTTGGGCATTGACCCCAAGGAGTTGGATGCGGCGGTGGAAGCTCTGATGAACGAGAAATGAGCTGAGCTCGAAGGGCGAATCAGCGCCAGGTGCCGAGTTGGCGCCCGGCGCTGATTTCGTTGGCGCACTGTGCAGCGAGCTCGAATGATCGCCGCGCTTCGGAAGCTGAGGCCAGCGCCAAACCGCAAACAGGCGTGACTAGGCTTTGCGCTGCAAGGCTGTCCGCGTTGGCTCCGAAGTGTTCGCGGAATGCGTTCACCATGGACGAGCTCTCCGTTGCGGGGCTCGCATGCACGGCTGCAAGTCCGAGCGCCAACCCCGGCAGCGATTCATCGTGAGAGATGAGCGAACATTCGGTGCCGTAGGTAGAGGCATCTAGAGACAGCGGCGTCGCCAGGGCGTGGAACAGTTCCCGTGACGGTCTTGCGCAGCAGTGGATCATCGGAATGGCACCTGCGGCACGAATGGCCGTGAGCACGGGCGCGAGCATGGATCGTGCGAGAGCGATGGACTCAGCATCGCGGACACTCATGAATGCGGGCTCATCCACTTGCATGAGGATGGGCCGTCGAAAGCGCGAGAGTTCGCCAACCTGCCAGGCCGCCACCAGAGAGAGGTGATTCACGAGCGCTGCGCGCAGAGGTTCGTCTTGCAAGGCAGGGTGCTGCCCGGTGTAGAGCGTTGAAGCCAGAGTCCAAGGGCCAGTGAGTTGTCCTTTAAGCACTCTCGCATGCGGGAACCGTTCGCGTCGCAGGGCCTCGCAGAACGCGAAGAATCCCGACGCATGATCGACATCTAGAGCGCCTTCGCTCGCGGCGAGAGCCTCAAGAAATCCGTTGCGCTCGGTGATGGCGTAGCCCACTTGGCGCTCCCGCGCAGCGAGAAACGGCCTAGCCTGCGCCACGAACTGTTGGATCATTCCTTCCCCTTGGCGACGCCGCGGAAGTTGCGGCCAGTAGGGGATTTCTGGACTCAGGTCGATCACGAATCGGATCGCCTCTTCACTCAAGGTGAACGGCAAACTGCCAATGCCCGTGATGGGGGACTTGAGGTCATTGGGCAGGGAAGACGCGTGGGGCATGGCGCACCATAGCGCGTGACGCTTGGAGTTTGTCTCGAGCCTGCAGGGCGCGTTCATTCGTGCACGCCGCGGCATCACGTTGGCAATCGCAAGCGCAATGCTCTAGGCTCTGCAAAGAGTCAGCGGAGACGAAAAGGCATGACGGGCAAGCAACCGGAGCGTCTTGGGCGATACGAAATCCGTGAGGAGATAGGTCGCGGCGGACAAGGGGTGGTCTATCGCGCGTACCACCCGCAACTCGGAAGAGACGTTGCGATCAAGCTCCTGCACGAGAGTGCTAGCGACGACGCGGATGTCTTGAAGCGCTTTCAACGCGAGGCGCACATCCTTGCCGAACTAGACATCCCCGGCATCTGCAAAGTGCTGGATGTCGATAAGTCCTCAGGGCGGCCGTTCATTGTGATGGAGTTTGTGGAAGGCACGTCTCTTGGAGTGCTGGTGGACCAACCCTCCACGGCGTGGGACAAGCCAGCGGAGTTTGCGCAGTCCAAGCAGCGTTCAGCGGAACGGAGCGCAACCGCTAGGACGACCCCCGTCGTGCTCAGCACGTTGGCCATGCGCGCTGCCGTCAGCACGGTGGAGTCCATCGCGCGTTCTCTTGCAGACGCCCACAATCGGGGCATTTGGCACCGCGATATCAAGCCGGGGAACATCATGCTCAAGCGCGATGGCACTCCAGTCATCCTGGATTTCGGCTTGGCGTTTGATGCGCGAGATGAGGGCGTTCAACTGACGCGCACCGGTGATCGCATGGGCACGCCGGCCTACATGTCCCCAGAGCAGGTGGCGCGCCGTCGAGCCCAAGTGGACGAGCGGACGGATATCTGGTCTTTGGGCGTGGTGCTCTACGAAATGCTGGCCATGCAGCGTCCGTTCAAAGGCGACAGCGTCGCAGAAACTGAAGACGCCATTCTCACGACGCATCCGCCAGACCTGAGGCGGCTAGCGACCAACATTTCGCAGGACCTCGTGGCTGTGGTGGAGAAGGCGCTCGAAAAAAATCTTGCACAGCGCTACGGGAAGATGAGCGACTTCGCGGATGAACTGCGTCGCGTTCTCGACCGGCAGCCGGTGCGTGCGCGGCGCGTGGGGCCGTTCGGCCGCGTGTTGCGTTGGGCCCAACGCGAGCCCGCCGTGGCCGGCAGCCTTGGAGCGGTCGTGCTTGCCCTCGGCATCGGGCTCACCAGCAGCATGCACAGCTTGCGTGTCGCGGAAGAGGCGCAAGCAGAAACCCAAGTCCAACTCGGCGTGGCGCAGCGACGGTTGGACGAATGGCAGCTTCTCGCGGACGGGCGAGAACTCGAGGGACTCTTCAGACTCGCGAAAGACGAGCATTGGCCAGCGCGCGCAGAGAAAGTGGCGGCTTTGGAGGAGTGGCTTGTGCGTGCGCGCCGCCTCGTAGCACGGCTGCCGACCTACCGCGAGACGCGCGTGGAATTGCGCAAGCGTATGCCGCCACGAGACGCATCGGCAGATGCCGCTGAGCGTGCCGAGTTCGATCGCAAGCTGAGAATAAGGCTCGCTGAATGCGACGCCATTGACGCACGGTTGAACATGCAGGAGGACGAAGCGAAGGCCGAGCTGGAATTGACCGGCCGGTTGTTGGAGGAGCTGAACACTCCCCAAGTCGTGCGTGAGTTTGGCGTTTGGTTGCCGCAGCGCCGCCGCCAAATAGAAGCGCGAACGGCCAGTCTTGAAGCTCGCCTCCTGCGCTTCCCCGACGACCATGCCAAGATTGCGCAGAAGCGAGCTGAGTGGAAGGAGGCCTTGGCATGGCTGCCCGATCCGTGGAGAGCAGACGAGCCACGTCTAGACGAATTGGCTCGCTCGCTGGGCATACAACGGAAGTTTGCGTGCGGCAGTGACTGGGGCCTCGGTGTGCAGCACGAGGCGGTGCAGAAGTTGGTGAACGACGTGAGTTTCTTGGCAGAGCCCATCGATCCGGAGGCCGCTCTTGAGCAATACAACATCGCGTGGATGGAAAAGCGTCTCGCGCTAGCGAAAGCGTTAGCCGCTCGCTCGGTGGAGGAAGCTGCGGATGCGTGGCGTGCCTGCGCGGAGCGCGTCGGGCGTCATCCGGCCTATGGCGGATTGAGCCTCGTGCCACAACTAGGGCTCGTGCCTCTAGGGCCTGATCCCGTTTCGGGTCTAGAGGAGTTCGCTGATTTGCAGACGGGGATTGCGCCACACCGTGGTGCAGACGGCAGACTGAGCACGGAAGACGACATGGCCATCGTGTTCGTGCTCATTCCCGGCGGGGAATTCCACATGGGAGCGCAGGCCACAGATCCTGCGGCGCCGAATCACGACCCGGGTGCATTGCCCGTGGCGGGACCGATGCATCCCGTGCGCATCAGCGCGTTCTTCATGGGCAAGTACGAAGTGACGCAGAGCCAGTGGATGTGCGTCAACAGCGCCAATCCGAGTCTCATCAAAGTTCATCACGTGGGCGGTGGGCGAGTCATTACGCCGCGCAATCCCGTGGATAACCCCAGTTGGCTCGAGAGCAACGAGTTCCTGCGCCGGCTCGGTTTCGAGTTGCCAACGGAAGCCCAGTGGGAGTACGCCTGCCGCGCGGGCACGAGCAGCCAGTGGCCCGGAGCGAAAGTTCCGGAAGATCTGAAGTTCTTGGCGAATCTCGCAGAGCGGTGCATGCAGGCACGCAGTGGAGCGCCTGATATGCCGGTAGAACCGTGGTCAGATGATGAATACGGCCACTGTCCCGTGGGGACGTTTGGGCCCAACGCGTTTGGTCTTCACGACATGATGGGGAATCAGTCCGAGTGGTGCCGCGATTCCTATAACGAAACAACCTATGCCGATCGCATCGAGGCGGAGACAAAGAAGCCTGAGGCGGAACGGAGTTCGGTCAGCGTGGACCCGTTCGTGCGCGCTGGAGTCGGGCGCTATGTCATGCGCGGCGGCAGCTGGCAGGACATGGCAGTGTTCGCTACGGCAGCACTGCGTTCAGCCGATGGGCAGAACTCCAAGCAGTATCTCTACGGACTCCGCGCTGCTCGGGCGTTGAGCCCGCGCTAGGCCGAGTTGACTCAACGCACGCGCAGGCGGCGTGAAAGCAGCAACGCGAGCAGCGTGAAGACGGCAGACATGACCAGCAAGGCGAGGCAGGGCGCGGAAATGTCCGCGATGGTTGTGCCTTCACGAATGAGAATGTCCTTGTAGCCGTCTAGTGCCCAACCATGGGGAAACGCAAGCCCGAGCTGGCGCAGCCCAAGGGGCATCAGGAAGCGCGGGAACATGCACCCCGACAGGAGCGCCATCACCAGCACCACAATGGTGCTGATGGCGGAAACCTGTTTCTCACTGCCCCCGAACGAGGCCATGAGGAATCCAAGAGTGGTGGCGGCGAGCACGAGCGCCGCGGTCAGCACCACGAGGGCGGGAATGCTGCCCGAGATCTGCATCCCGAAGAGCAGCACTGCCATTCCAAAGAGAAAGAGCATCTGCAACATGCCGATGACAAACCACGGCACGAGACGCGCAATCAGCAGCGCTGCGGCGGGAACCGGCAGGGAATGCAGGCGTCGCCACATGCCGCTCCTTCTGTCTTCGACAAACGAGAGGGCGATGGCGGAGCTCAGGAAGAAAATGAAAAGCACAGCGTTTCCGGGCACGCTCACTTGGAAACTGTCCATGTGCTCGCGCTTCTTGCGCATGGTGGCCGGAGCTTCGTTGCGCACGAGGCCATCAACCTCGCGCGTTTCTTGCTGTTCGTCGATGAAGGCGGCGTACTTCGTGAAATACCAGCCGCGATAGATGGCCGTGAGGAGAGTGCCTTGCAGCATGCCGGCTTCGGCGGTGCTGAGGGCCGGATCTGCGACAAACACAATCGGGCTCTTGCCGTTGACGTCGGGCTGATCGGGAATCACGACCCCCGCATCGGCACCGCCTTCCGCGACGAGTTGATCGAGTTCTGATCGCTGCGCGCAGCGGCGAATCTCAAGGCCCTTGGTGGCGCGCACAGCTTCCAAGATGCGCGCGGCGCTCTCGTTCGGCGCATCGCCGTGTTGCAGAGCCAACACGAAGCGCACGCCGGACTCGTTGTCATCCTCGTCGTCTGCGCCAGCGAACATGAAACCGAAGGCGCCCATGAACACGAGGGGCAGGGCGAACATCGAGAGCAAAGCGCCGCGGTCGCGCAACAGAAGCTGCACATCGCGGATGATGGTCGCGATGATCATGCGTTGTCCCTCAGTGCACGGCCTGTGAGTTTGAGAAAAACCTGTTCGAGGTTGCTGACGATGTGTGACGCAGCCGTGAGAGGTGTGCCAGCGTCGGCGAGCGCGGCCGCGAGAGGCGCGAGGGGCACGGCGGCGTCCAGCACGATGTTTGTTTCGCTCGCGGAGCTGGTCTTGATGTGGGCTGTCCCGAACGGGCGCACCGCAGCGAGAGCGCGCTCTGCGTTGCCCTGCACCACGAGGGCAAGTCCCGCCGGCGCATGAGCGGCGAGAAGTGCAGCCAGCGGGCCCGAGCACATGAGCCGCCCATGATCAATGATGGCCACGCTGGGGCACAGCGCCTCGACTTCTTCCATGTAGTGAGTTGTGTAGAGGATGGTGGTTCCTGCGGCGTTCATGGTGCGCAGGCAATCGAAGATATGCGCGCGGCTTTGCGGATCGACACCCACAGTGGGCTCGTCGCAAACCAAGAGTTGCGGGCTGTGCAGTGTCCCCATGGCGATGTTGAGCCGCCGCTTCATGCCGCCGCTCATGCGTTGCACGGGTTCGTGTGCGCGCGGTGTGAGGTCGGCGAGCGCCAAAGCCCGCGCAACCGCGCTCTCTAGCGCTTCAGCGCGGAGTCCATACAAGCGTCCGAAGAACTGGAGATTCTGGCGGGGAGTCAGCTCTTCGTGCAGGGCGATTTCTTGCGGAACGAGGCCGGTCAGTCGTCTCGCAGCGAGGCCATCGAGCACCACGTCGTGGCCGCCCACGTGCGCCGTGCCGCGGCTCGGAGCCAGTACGCCACAGAGGATCTGGATCAGCGTGCTCTTGCCGGCTCCGTTGGGCCCAAGAACACCGAAGAAACTGCCGCGGGGGACATGGAGATCCAATGCATGCAGCGCAACCTGTGGGCCGTAGTCGCGCCCGAGGGACCGGGTCTCAATCATGACGGGATCCTACAGCGACATGAGCATCGCACGGCGCCGCGTGAATGCGTTCGCGAGGAGAGTGCGCTAGATTGCGCCCCATGCGCGCCGATGGCTTGCCCTGTGTCGAAGTCGAACCCGAGAACGGGCCCGCGACGCACTCCATGATCTTGTTGCACGGACTCGGCGCCGATGGTCATGACTTGGCATCCCTCGCGGAAGAGTGGTCCTTGCCGGCGGGGGTCAGGCTGCGCACGGTCCTGCCGCACGCTCCGCAGCGCGCCATCACCATCAACGGCGGGATGCTCATGCCCGCGTGGTACGACATTCAGATGCTAGATCTGATGCAGCGGCGGCAGGATGAGCGTGGCATCAAAGCCAGCGCGGCGTCCATCAATGCGCTGATCGCGCGCGAGATCGAACGCGGCGTGGCTCCAGCGAACATTGTGCTCGCGGGCTTTTCGCAGGGCGGCGCCATGGCGCTGTACGCTGGCCTGCGCTATCCACAGCGCCTGTGCGCGATCGTTGCCATGTCCTCCTACCTCATCATGGCGGAGGAGTTGGCCAGCGAGCGCTCGGCGGAAAATCTGGCCACACCCGTTTTTATCGGCCACGGCCAATACGATGAGATGGTGCCGTTGTGCGGCGGCGAATCGGCGCGCGATCAACTCACGGCAGCCGGGCAGCCTGTGGCGTTTCATGCGTACCCCATGGCGCACCAGATCTGTCAGCCGGAACTTGCAGACATCTCGCGCTTCCTCTCCAAGGCGTTCGATCAGCGAGCAAAGGTCTGAGATGGGACTTGGCGGCGCAGCTATCGGCGGAATCCTCGGCGCCATGCTCGGAGGCCCCGTGGGCGCAGCGTTCGGTGCGCTCATTGGCAGCTCCGTCGGCGAGAGTGGCTCTAGCAGCCGCAGTGAAACGGAAGCAGGACGCCGTCAGGCTCTCCACATCATCGCGGGGCTCGCATCCATGCTGGCGCGCGTCGCCAAAGCCGACAACCACATGGATGAGCGTGAGCGCAAGGTGATCGAAGAGATCTGTCGCAACTACGCGGTGGCGTGGGGCCTCGGGCGCTGGCTGCGCTCGGATGCAGACTTGAGTGCGGCCGTGAGCGCGGGCATTCAGGAACCGCGCGCGGGCGAGCTGATCATCAGCAAAGCGCGCACGGACAAGCGCATGGCCTTCGATCTGTTCATGCAACTATGGCGCGTTGCAGCGGGCGATGGACGGATCGACGACAGGGAGCGCCAAACGTTGGCCCAGCTCGCACACGAACTCGGGTTGAGCGCCGAAGAGGCCGCACAGGCCGCGATGTTCTTCCAGCGCACCGACGACATGCATGGCGCGAGTCGCGGAGAGCGCGCCGATGCAGCGCTGGTGCTGGGCGTGAAGCCGGAGGCCACACCGGAGGAAGTGAAAAAGGCCTACCGCTCGCTGGCCATGAGGTGGCATCCCGATCGGCATCCGAACAATGTGAAGGAAGCCGAGGAGAAAACGGCCGCCATCAATCATGCTCGCGATGTGCTCTTGGCGGGTGACTCTGGTGGCGATTCAGTGGCCGAGTTGTTGGCGTGGTCCGACACGGGCAATCGCATGACCGAGCCACAGGCCGGCGAGATTGTGCGCTGCTTCCTGTGCGAGACGCGCAATCGCTTGCCCGAGCGGGAGCACTTTGGGCATTCGCGTTGCGGTCGATGCCAAGCCTTGCTGCTTTATGGACGCGAGGTGGCGCAACGGCTTTTTGCTGCGCGGCAGTAACGCGAGAGCGGTGTTCCGAGAACGCGCGAGTGCTCCCGCACTCAAGCGCCACGCGCGAGCACGAGGGCCTTACGAGCGAGGCGGAGCAAGCCGGCTTCGTGAACCACGCGCTCTAGTTCCGCGCACGGGAACCAACGCAGCGCGAGGGACTCGTCGCTGATGGCGATGGTGGCCTCCGGCGGCGCACGAAAGACGTAGCGCAAGTCGTGATGCTCGTGCTCTGGCTCTGAGCCGCGCGCGGGAATGACATGCACATCCACGTCCGCTGGCAACGGGAGACTGGATCCGTTCAAGTGCACCCGCTGCGCGACCAAGGTCAAAGCGTGGATGCCGGACTCTTCGAGCGCTTCGCGTTCTGCCACTGCCAAGGGATCGGTTTCGCCGTCTGCGTGACCACCGAATTGCAACCAGCGATTGAGCTTCTTGTGATGGTGCAACAAGAAGTGCTCACCGCGGTGATCCACAATGAAGGCCGAACCCGTGATGTGGCCTGGCAGACAGTCGCGGAAAAAGCAGCGCTCGTGTGCGCGCACGAGAGAGCTGATGCGTCCCGTCTCATGGGCCTCGGTGGGGTGCTGCTGCGCGTAGTGAGCGAGAACATGCAGGATGTGTTGGCGGTGCATGGCGGCCTAGAGAAAAGGAGTGAGATCCGGCAGAGCGCTGATGGGCTCCTTGGTCTCGATGATGCCCGTGGTGCCGGGTGTGGAGGGAGAGACCTGCCATGGCGGGCCTAGCGCGGCTGCGAGGCGAAGAGCATCTAGGGGAAGAGCAGGTTCCCGCACCACCGTGTCGGCCCACGCGTGCCGCGGCCACTCGAGTCGTGCATGAAACGTAGCCGCGGATTCTGGCGCGGCGGCTGAGTCGAACAGCATCCAGCGCAGGCTCGCATCCGGATGAGCGCGATGGAGCAGGGGACCGGGCAGTTCCCGTTGCCGCTCGAGGTGGTAACTCGCCGAGTGGCGGACGATGCCAAGGGTCCCACGGCGGTGGATGGTCACCTCAGTTTGGTGCAGCGCATCGATGCCAGCGCGAAGTGCCTGCCAAGCGTCGCCCCAGAGGTCTTCGCGGCTTGAGATGTTTGCCGCCAAGTCGGCGACCTGTGGCAAGACTGTGGCGAAGGCATGGCTTTCGTCGCGAGCAAGCTCGCCTAGCCGCGTGATCGCGGCGTCAAGGCGCAGGCCATCATCCATGGCGGGCCACTCTTGAAAGTCCCCCGCTTCAGCAGCGGCAACGAACAGCGCCCGATGTTGGCGCGCGCTGTCCGGGCAGAGCATGGTGAAGATCGCGAGCACGCCGTCGGTATCGAAGTGATTGTTCACGACGAAGCTGTGCTTCCACGCTTCGGCGAGGGGCGAGTCGATGAAGCGGAACGCGATCTCGGTGGATGTGTCGGCGCGCAATGCGGCAGGAGTCTGGTTCTTGCGCCAATGGGTGAGGTGCAGCGCGGCTCCTTCCACCAAGCCATCGCAACTGATGGCACTCGCTGGAGCGGATTCGCCCATGGGCACGAACAAGAAGCGCGCAAACGGAGCAGGCATGGGCCGCGATTATCCGGCCCGGCCCCCTGCGGGAACAGAGCACCGAACCCGTTGCGACCTTGGCCCAAGAATCGGAGCACGCCTAGCGGCGCCGCGCCTAAGCAGCAAGGCATTCAACGGCTTGCGAGGTGAAGCGGGCTGCACATGCGGGCTTGCCCATGGGTTCCGCTCCCTCGTGCGACAAAAACACGCAAGAACGAGCAGGGGCGCCATCATTCAAATGAGTGCGGCACCCGCAAACGGTTCTGCTGCTCAGGTTGGACGTGCGGTGAGACCGATGGCACAACGCGAATGGACGACTCTTTCGGCGACGCAAGGACCAACTCTATGGACTCGCGTGCGAACTTGGGTGCAGCAACGCGCCAAGCGCACCGAGGCGCGCTGCGAGGCGGAGGCGCGCTGGCGCGTGCTCTTGGACGAGGCCCCGGTCGTCGAACTCATTTGCAACTTGAACGGCCGCATCACAGCAGCCGCGGGTGGCGCGTTGGCGCGGATGCGGATCCGCACTCCTCCAAGGAGCGAGTCGCGCCCCATCACCACCATCATTCCCGACCCGCAATTCAAGGAGGCCTTCCATGCAGCGTTGCAAGGCGCGGCCAGTTACCTCGACATTGCCATGGAAGGGCGCCATTTTGTGGTGCGTCTCGAGCCGCTGCGTGGTCCGGATGGGGTATTAGGCGCATTCATCTTCGCAAGGGATCAGACGGACACGGTCACGGCCGAGCACGAGGCCGCACAGGCGCGGGACGAGTACAAGGCGCTGTTCGATGAGTCCCGAGAGCCGCTTTATGTCTGCGACCTGAATGGGCGCTTGCAACTGGTCAACGCGGCCATGCTCAGGCTCTTTGGCCACGAGACGCGGGATTCACTCATGGCCACGGATCTCGCGAAGAACTTCTTTGGCTTGCGTACAGGGCGCCGCGGAGCCTTGGACGACATTCTTGCCCGTGGCGGGGTGCAAAACCGCCCGCTACGCATCAAATGCCGCGACGGCAGTGTGCGGCAGGTGCTGGAAAGTTGCACGTTGTTGCGCAGCGCAGAAGACAAGCCCACGGCCATTCGCGGAATGCTTCAAGACGTGACCGAAGCCCGCACCGAAATGCGCCGCCGCAACGAGGAAGAGCGGGCTCGCGCGGCGGCCACGCTAGGCGCTGCTGCGGCTCACGACTTCAATAATCACCTCACGGTGATCGCGGCCAATCTCGAGTTACTGCGCGAGGACTTTGACCAAGCGGATCGCGAAATGCACGCCATGCGCATCATGAAAGCCGTGCGTGGAGCCAAAGTGGTCTGCGAACGCCTGACTCAACTAGGACGCCCGCTCGAATGCAGGTTGCAGCCACTGACGGTTGGCGAGTTCCTATTGGAGCAAGCGAGCGCACTCGAAGATCTCCTCGGGCCAGCGTGGGAGCTGGAGCTGCGGGTTGGCCTTGAGCTGCCACGCATTGAGGCCGATGCGTCACTGCTGGCTCAAGCCCTGATGAATCTCTGCACCAATGCGCGGGATGCCATGCGCGACGGGGGCACAGTGGAAGTGCATTTGGATTGCCCCGATCCTCTGCGCCGCGACTTTGTGGAGTTCAGCGTCATGGACCGCGGCGTAGGCATTCCCGCAGAATTGCGGCGGAGCCTATTTCAGCCCTTCGCCACTTCCAAAGGCCCGGGACGCGGCTCCGGACTAGGTCTGTGGATTGTGCGGCGGGTAGCGGAGCTCCACGGCGGCACGATTGACGTTCATGATCGCCAAGGAGGAGGGACGGTATTTCGCCTACGTCTTCCGGCGCAAGTCACGCCGGCTCTGCGGGATGCATCCGACTCGGGGATTATCCGCGTGGCATCCATGTAAATCCCGCGAAGCACTCCGCGGCGTGTAGGATCGCTTCCCGCTGGAGACCCCTCATGCTGCGCGTCATTCTTGGTTTCTTGCTTCTCACGGCGCTGCTTAGTGCTCAGACGGTGATTGTGAATGGGTCCACCACCGCGGCGGCCGTGCCCCTAGGAGGAACTCTGGCCGTGAGCGTGAGCGGTACGGCCTATGCGCCCCATTGGTGGGGATTCAGCACCAACCCTGGGCCTATCGTGGTCGGCCCCCACACCATTCCTATTGGTTATGGCCCCACGTTTATTGACG
>Ga0233425_10008094_pt1 | contig 14232 bp, 15 predicted proteins | sample Watercolumn_Towu_2_FD_181712 | JGI IMG/M metagenome (GOLD analysis project Ga0233425, IMG submission 181712) | Freshwater microbial communities from Lake Towuti, South Sulawesi, Indonesia - Watercolumn_Towuti2014_140_MG | ecosystem: Environmental > Aquatic > Freshwater > Lake | place...
CCATCCAAGCTCGGCGCGAGACTCAAGACGCGACTCGCGGGGGCTTCGACAGCGCTCGCCTTTCCGTCGGCGTCGATTGACACGATCCACCACTTTGACACTCCCTCGTTGTCGCTCTCAATGCCGTAGCAGAGCGTTCCATCAGTGACGACCGGTCCGCGCATCTGGCGCCATGTCCCCGCGACGCCAAGACTCTGCGCCTCCGAGTCGCCGGTCGAAGTCGAGCGAATGATCCGCCACTCAACCGGCGCAGGTCGCCGACCGTTGCCCATCACTTGCGCGTGCCAATGCGCTCCGGCCCACTCCACCGCAGGACAGTTCACGACCTGCGAGCCGGGAAAGATCGAGCCGCCGACGAACCAGGCGAGCGCCGCCGCGAGTACGACAAAGACAGCCACCTTGATGAGGAGACTGCGGAGTCCGAGCAGGACTTGTGTGTACTCGCGGGGCACGGTTCGATCATAGACCTCAGAGCGTGACCCATCCCATCACGAGCGCGAGCGCGACCGCGCCCGCGAGCCCGATTCGCCACCATCCAAAGAGCGCAAATCCGCCGCGACCTAAGAATCCCACGAGCCAGGCGACGCTGAGCGCCGCGCTGACAAAGGCGGCGACCAAGCCCACCGAGATCGACCCCCATCCTCCGAGCTGTTCGATCATCGCGCCGTTCTTAGCGAGCGCGAGCGACTTGTAGGCGCAAGCGCCGCCGAGCGTCGGCAACGCAAGCAAGAACGAGTACCGAGCGGCTTCTCGAGGAGCGAGGCCGACGATTAGCGCGCCGAGGATCGTCATCAGCGAGCGGCTGGTTCCCGGAATGAGAGCGACGCACTGCAGTGCACCGATCCCAAGCGCGGCCCAGGCTGAGAGCGTCGATCCGTCGAGCCCCGTCTCCGTCGCATTCTGCGCCTTGCGCCTTACCCACGGGCCGAGTGCGATCATCAGGATTCCGCCGAGCGCGAGCGCTGCAAGCACCGGCGCGGCGCGAAAGAACCGCTCTTCAACCCACTCGTCAATCAAGAGCCCAAGAACCGCGGCGGGAAGAAACGAGATGAAGAGATTGCGGGCTAATCGTGCAGCCTTTGCATGGCCTGGGCCCTTGCGAATCGGCAGCAGAGTCGCGGGAACGGCCCGCAGCATGGCCATCACCTCGCGCCAGTAGAGCCCGGCGACTGCCGCGATCGCTGCGCCCTGCACAACGATGTTGAAGGCATCGATCGAAGCCTTGTTCGCCGCGGTGTCCGCGAGACCAAGCGCGCGTGAGACGAGAATCAGGTGGCCAGTCGAACTCACCGGCAGGTACTCGGTGATCCCCTCGACGATTCCAAGGACGAGCGCTTGCAGGGGAGTCATGGTCACTGCGTATCGGCCGCGTCCGCGTTCGAGCGCGATTGATTCGGAACTCGAAGCCACGGGAGCATCGCGCGGAGCCGCTCGCCCTGATGCTCCATCGGGTGTCGCTCGAGCGCGTTCTCGAATGTTCGAAGGGCAGGCGAGCCTTTCTCGGCATCGCGCGAGAGCCGCGCGGCGAACGAGCCATCCTGAACGGATCGGAGCAGCGCGCGCATCTGTGTTCGGAGCGCCCCGTCGTCGAGTCGCGCGCTCGCCTCCATCGCGCCAAACCGCGCCGTGGGAGAGATTGCCTGCGCCATCCCTGCTAGACCGCGCTCGCAGATCAGATCGCCGATCTGCTTCACCTCGTGGCAGCACTCTGTGTACGCGAGGAGCGGGGGATACCCGGCTTCCACAAGCGTTTCGTAGGCGGCGCGGATGAGCGCGAGGAGCCCGCCGCAAAGCACCGCCTGTTCGCCAAAGAGGTCAGTTTCGGTCTCGTCCTTGAACGAGGTTTCGACGATGCCAGCTCGCGCGCATCCGATGGCGTCGGCCCAACGATGGGCAACTCGTCGGGTGTGATCGACGAGCGCTGCTTGCGCGTGTACCGCGAGCAAGCAGGGAATCCCGGTTCCTTGCTCGTATCGCTCGCGAAGCGCCGTCCCCGGACCCTTCGGTGCCACCAGCGCGCAGCCAATTCGGTCTGGCGGAGTGACGAGTCCGAAGTGGACGGAGAAGCCGTGAAGGAATCCCGCAACGCTGCCATCAGCCATCGCGGTGAGATAGGGAGGGCAAGCTAGGGCGTGCGCAGCGTCTGGAAGTGCGAAGACAACCAGTTCGGCCCAGGCGGCTTCGTCCGGGCTCCCAAGGGTTTGGAATCCGTCGGCTTGCGCGCGCAACATGGCGCGCGACCCCTTCCGCCCCCCAACCCGAACCTCCCAGCCGCTCTCGCGAAAATTTTGCGCATGCGCGCAGCCCTGATTCCCGTATCCGACGACCGCAACCCTGCCTCGGTGAGGGGCTTGGAGCTGTTCGGAAGACCCTGAGCTCCGAGTCTCGCGCAAAGATGGCACATTTCGAGCCTAGCAGAGAACTTTCGATTTGCAGGGAACACGAGGGATGGCATATTCGTTCAAGAGCCGGGTTGTCTGGCAAGTGTGTGGTCGGCGGGAAAGTCAAGTAGCCGCCCGGATTGGACGATAAAAACGCAATGGATCCCCAAGCACTAGAGAATCGACGCACCGCCGACAGGTACATGCCTGGCGCGGGCCTCTCTCGTGTTGTGGTGCAGTCCGAGGGGGGGTCACCAACATCGACCGGAACCATCACTGAACCAAAGCCACCGCAGGTCGGTCACCTTTACGACATTTCGGTAAGCGGTGTGCGATTTGACCTCGATGATCCTCTCGAAGAGGGGGAATCGGTCGCGATGGCCATCATGCTCCCGGGACTCGCCGAGCCGATTTGGACGCGCGGTCGGATTGTGCGCGTTTACGACGAGGACGGAGATGCCGGTCCGCGACGCATGGCGGCGTCGCTGCGCTCGTTCGATAGCCCAGACGATGCGACGCGCCTAGCGCGCATCTTGGGCAGCGGCTACTTCAGCCGAGAAGAGTGACCCGTGAGTCCGTGGCGGGGAGGGCCCCTTCGTGGATGAACGCGTATCCGAAGTAGAGCGACTTGTCGGCCACACATTCGCGGATGTTGGACTCGTAGAACGCGCGTTGACGCACTCTTCGCTCGCCGACCGTCGCGCAGATAGCAACGAGCGGATGGAGTTTTTGGGGGACAGCATCCTCGGGTTCGTCGTCTGCGAGCACTTGTACCGGCGCTATCCCGAAGCGGACGAGGGCACGCTCACGAAGATCAAGTCCTATCTCGTCAGTCGGCTGAAGTGCGCGGAGTACGCGCACGAGGCGGGGCTCGTTGGGCTCCTCTCGGTCGGTAAGGGCTTCGGTGCGCAGCCGTCGCTTCCGCAGTCGGTGGCTGCAGCAGTCTTTGAATCAATCGTCGGCGCGCTCTACCTCGACGGTGGACTCGCGATCGCGGAGCCGTTCATCATGCGCTTCGTGGGGCCGCATGTCGAGTCAACAGAACGACTCGGTCATCAGATGAACTTCAAGAGCGTGCTGCAGCAGATCGCGCAGGCGCGAGGCATGGATGTGCCCACTTACGCGGTCGTCGATGAGCAGGGGCCCGATCACGCGAAGGCGTTCGAGGTTCGCGTGGTCGTCGGAAATCGCGTGTTTTCCGCTTGCTGGGGGGCAAGCAAGAAAGTCGCCGAGCAGGCCGCCGCGCTCGCGGCACTTCGAGAGTTGGGGCACGCGGTTGGTTCGGATGACGAGGTACGGATCCGTTGGCCGCGCGCTCAGGATGCCGCGCCCTCGACGGCCGAGACGACTGACTCGGGCGACGGTGCGGACGCATCCACTACGCGATCGGCGAGCGACAAGTAGACCGGCCTGCGCCGCGCGTAGAGCGTGGCCAACTCATCGCTGGGGGATAGCGCAGTCAATGCTGGTCGATCGCCCATCATGTGTGCCAGTCGTGATTGGACGGAATCGATCGACGCGTCAAGAAAAATCACGCGCCAGCCCATCGTTCGCGCGGCGCGAATCGCATCTGCACTCGGAGGGTGCTCGGGTGCCCCCGCGCCGATTGCGATGATCGACGATCCGCCAGCGAGCACCGCGGCGAGCGCGGAGGCCTCCGCTTCCCGCCACTTGTGCTCGCCATGTCGCGCGAACGCCTCGACCACGGTCGGCGCGCTGAGGACCTCACGCGCGCGGTCGTCAAGATCGACGAACGGGCGCCCCAAACGCCTCGCCACGAGAGCTCCGATTGTTGTCTTCCCCGACCCCCGCATTCCGATGAGCAGGACTCCGGGCACCGAGGTCGCCACGGAGGGCTTGCCCGATGCCGAAGTCACCGGACGCGAATAGCCCGACCGGTGCGCCGCTTGCTGTTGATGATCTTGCGGCCCTTGCGGGTCTTCATCCGGGCGCGGAATCCAACGGCGCGCACCTTCTTACGACGGCTGACCTTGTGGGGGTAATGCATGGCGGGGGAGGGATGATAGCGCGGCTTGCGCGATGCGCAAGCCGACCATCAATCGGGCTGGTGGCGGACGACGCGACCTTCGATCAGGAAGATCACATCGTCGGCAACATGCGCGGCAAGATCGGCGATCCGCTCGAACCGCTGGCCGATGCTGAGCACTTCGATTGCGGCGGACGCAGAGGGGTGGCTCCGAGGCATCTCCTCGCGTGCCCAGGCGAGCACCGACTTGTGCATCTCGTCGATGCGTTGATCGGAGCGACGCACCTGCCGGCAGAGGCGGGGGTCCTCGTCGGTGAGCCCGCTCAGCACATCGGAGAGCATCGTTCGCGCGCCGAAGGCGAGGTCGGTGAGCACGGGGGGGAGTTCGATCGCCTGCCCTTGCTCCAACTTCACGATTCTCTTGGCGATGCCTCGGGCAAGGTCGCCGATCCGCTCGAGCTCGCCGCTGATGCGGATGACGGCGAGGACAAAGCGGAGGTCGGTCGCGACCGGATGAGCTAGAGCCAAGAGGCGCATGCACTGAGCTTCGATCGCCACCTCCATCGCGTCGATCTCGTCATCTCCCGCGCGAACCACTTCGGCGGCGGTGAGGTCGCGCTGAATGAGGGCGTCGACGACCGCGTTGACGCGCTGCTCCACCAGGGCACCCATGCCCAACAGCGCGCGGCGGATTTCGATGATGTCTGATTGCAGATTGACGGGCATGGAGGGTCCTTTCAGCCAAAGCGACCCGAGACATAGTCCTCGGTGCGTCGCTCGCGCGGCGTGGTGAAGAGCGCGTCTGTTTCGCCGGTCTCGACAAGTCGCCCCTCGTCGAAGAACGCGGTCGTGTCGGAGACGCGCGAGGCTTGCTGCATATTGTGAGTGACGATCACAATCGTGTAGGTCTCGCGGAGTTCGCGGATGAGTTCTTCGATCGAGGCCGTCGAGCGCGGATCGAGCGCCGAGCATGGCTCGTCCATCAGAAGCACCTCGGGGTCAACGGCGATCGCGCGCGCGATGCAAAGGCGCTGCTGCTGGCCGCCGGAAAGCCCGAGCGCGGAGCGGTGGAGTCGATCTTTCACCTCGTCCCAGAGCGCGCTCGCGCGCAAACTCTGCTCGACGAGCTCTTCGAGATCGGTACGCGAGTAGGTGCGGTGGAGCCGCGGTCCGAACGCCACATTGTCGAAGATGCTCTTCGGAAAGGGATTCGGCTTCTGGAAGACCATGCCGACGCGGCGCCGCAAGTCGACGACATCAAGCGCCGAGCCGAGGAGGTCGAGACCGTGGAGACTGAGCCCGCCGGATGCGCGCGCCCCTTGGATCGAGTCGTTCATCCGGTTCATCCATCTCAGGAGCGTGCTCTTGCCGCACCCTGAAGGGCCGATGAACGCGCAGACGCGGTTCGCAGCGATCGTGAGGTCGACGAGGTTGAGCACTTGGTGCGCCCCATACCACGCCGAAAAGCCGCGGAACTCGACGGCGGTTGCGATCGCCTGCGCAGGCGTGCGCTCGCTGGCGGTAGGCGCCAGCTCGCGGCGGACTCGGTCTGCAGATGGCGTATCGGAAGTTGGCATGGGCGTCGAGAGGTGCATCACTGGAGCGGTCTCTGGAGCTTCTGGCGGATGAGTACCGCCACAGAGTTGAAGAGCAGCAGCAGCGCCAACTGCACGATGATGGCGCCTGCAGCAATCCTATGGAACTCTTCCTGTGGGCGTCCTGCCCAGTTGTAGATCTGGAGCGGTAAGACGGTGAAATCGCTCATGAGGTTTTCGGGGACGCTGAAGAGCAGCAGCACGCCGCCGATCACGAGGAGCGGCGCCGCTTCGCCGATGGCGCGGCTCATCGAGAGGATCGCGCCCGTCATCATTGTCGGGAGTGCGGCAGGAAGCGTGACGCGGCGCACGACCTGCCACTTGGTCGCTCCGAGCGCAAGCGCCGCGTGGCGCAGCGATTTGGGTACGGTGCGGAGCGCTTCCTGCGCCGCGATGATCATGATTGGAAGAATCACGAGGCTCAGCGTTAGCGCACCAGCAAGGATCCCGCGACCGAGCGGCAGCTGGATGAAGAAGATGCTGTCTGGCGAGCCGAGCGCGAGCGGCTCGTCCGAAGAAAGCACGCCGAAGCATCGACCGAATGCCGCGAGACCGAGGATGCCGTAGACGATGCTCGGGACACCGGAGAGGTTGGAGATGTTTAACTGAACAAAGCTCCTAAGTCTCGACTTCGGCGCGTACTCCTCGAGGTAGATCGCTGTGGCGATGCCGATTGGAATCGAGATCGCCCCGCAGAGGGTGCAGACCCAGAGCGATCCCATGAGCGGTGCGAGGATGCCCGCGTTGGCCGCCTTGCGCGAGGCGTACGAGGAGAGAAAGTGCCAGTCAAGGCTCGATACGCCCTGCAGGAACACCGCGATGAGAAGCGCGGAGAGCACGGCGACAGCAAGAGTCGTCGCGCCAAGGCACGCGACCCAGAGGAGGCGGTCGTTGCGCGTGCGCCGTGCGACGGGGATGGCGACGCCGACGCTCATTCGTACTCCTCGCGATAGCGTTTCAGAACGAGCGCGCCGGTCCAAGTCATCACAAACGTGATGGCAAAGAGTGTCATCGCGACTGCGTAGCTCGATCGGTACTCGATTCCATTGGCGGGGGCATCGCCGAGGAAAATCTGCACCATGTACGCGGTCATGGTCTGCACCTGCTCCGATGGATTAGCCGTGAGCTGTGCGAGCCCGCCGGCCGCGAGCGCGACGATCATGGTCTCGCCGATCGCGCGCGTCAGCGCGAGCAGGAAAGCGGCGACGATTCCCGAGAGTCCGGCGGGGACAACGACGCGCGCCGTGACATCGAACTTCGTCGAACCAAGCGCGTAGGCCCCATCGCGCAGGCTCTGCGGAACCGCGCGCAGGGCGTCCTCGGAGAGCGAGCAGACGATGGGCAGGATCATGATCCCTACGGCGAGTCCCGCACCCATAGCGTTGTAGGTGCCGAAGTCGTCAGACAACGGCTGCAAGAGGTACGGCGTTATGAAGGTCAGCGCGAAGAAGCCGTACACGACGGTTGGCACTCCCGCGAGAATCTCCAGCACCGCCTTCAGCACGCTTCGTGTGCGCGCCGAGGCGTACTCGCTCAGAAACACCGCCGTGAGAAGGCCAACCGGAAGTGCAAAGAGCCCCGCGATCGATGTAACGAGCACGGTTCCGCCGACGAGCGGCAGGACTCCGTACTCGGGTTGCGCGCCCAGCAGCGGGCTCCACACCGTTCCAGTGAAGAAGGACCAGAGTGAGACGGTCGAACCGTCCATCGTGAAGAACCCCAGCGACTCCCGCACGACGACCACGATGATCGCGGCCGTGGTCAGCACGCTGAGGAGTGTGAGGCCGCACAGCGAGGCGTGGATGACCCACTCCACACCTCGCTGGATCTTCACGCTGCGCGGTCGCCCTCGATGTGAGAGATCGGCGGCGGCTCGGGCAGCAAAAGCGGTCATGCGAGGGTCAGAAACACGAGGTTACTTGTACAGCGTCGAGAATGTCCCCTCGACCTTTGCTCCGTCCTTCACGAACGCGGTGCCCGTCTTGCGCGCCTTCCAGTTTGCCGATGCGCGCTCGACGAACTGGCCGGGAAGGAGGACATAGCCGACCTCCTCCACGACCTCACTCGCCTTCGCCAATGTGAAGTCGATGAGGGCAGCCGTCTCCGGCGTAGCCGCGGCCTTCGCACTTACATAGAGGAACAGCGGCCGTGCCAGGGGATACGAGCCATCTGCGACGGTCGACGCTTCCGGGGCAACACTAGCGCCCGACTTGCCCACGACTGGGACGGCTCGCAACTTGTCCTTGTTCTCGGTGAAGTAGGCAAGACCAAAGAAACCGATGGCGTCCTTGTCGCCGCTCACGCCGATCACGAGCACATTGTCATCTTCGGAGACGCTCACATCGCGGCGCACAGATCCTTCCTTCCCGATGACCGCTTCCTTGAAGTAGTCAAAGGTCCCGGAGTCTGTGCCGGGAGAGAAGACGCGCATCGGCCGGTCGGGCCAGGATGGATCGATGTCCTTCCAGGTCTTCGCCCCGCCTTCCGAGAAGATCGTCTTCAACTGCGCGATCGTGACTTGCTTCATCCAATCGTTCTTCGGATTGACGACGATCGAAAGCGCGTCGTAGGCGATCGGAAGTTCAATGAACTCAACTTTGTTCGTCGCCGCCAGCTCGACCTCGCTCGGCGAGATCGGCCGCGACGCGCTCGAGACCTCCGTCTCACCCACGCAGAATCGCTTGAACCCGCCACCCGTTCCGGAGACTCCGACGGGGACCTTCACTCCTGGTGCGGTCTTGCTGAACTCTTCGGCGACGGCCTCCATGATCGGGAAGACGGTTGAGGATCCGTCGATGCGGACGGTTCCCTTGAGAGTCTTCAAGTCATCCGCGGCCAGACCAGCGAGGAGGGCGCTGGCGAGTAGGAGTCCGGCTGCGAGGCGCGCCGGCTTGACGATGCGAACAATGCTCGGTGTGGTGTTGGGTGTCATTTGGGGGAGTCTCGCGATCTCGTGTTCAGGTTTCGTTCACGATGTGTGTGGCTCCTGTAATCCGCTCGAAATCGAGAGAAAAAAGCGGGATCCGCCCGACGGGGGGCACTCAACCGAGGCAGTTCCGCCGTGCAGACGCGCGATGTGCTTCACGATGGAGAGGCCAAGCCCGGTGCCGCCCATATCTCGACTTCGCGCCGAGTCGACACGATAGAACCGTTCAAAGAGCCTTGGGATGTGGATCGCATCGATCCCGGGGCCGCAGTCGGCAACTGTAAGAACGAGCATCTGGCCTTCGAGGATGGCGGACACCGTGATCGGTGTTCCTTCGGGCGCGTACTTCACCGCGTTGGAGAGGAGGTTGAGCAACGCTTGAGTCAAGAGCGACTGATCTGCGTGCACTCGGAGGGCAGTATCAATCGAAGTCTCGATGCGCATCGACTTCGCCGCGGCTGCCGGGGAGGCTTGCTCGAGCGCATCGCGCACAACATCCTCTACCCGGACGAGTGCGATAGCGACCTGCCGTTCGGCCCCCGGACGCTCGAGGAAGGCGAGGAGCAGCGTGTCCTCAATCAGTGCGCAGAGTCGATTGGTGTTGCGCTGGATGATCTCGATGAAGCGCGTCGCTAGCGCAGGATCATCGAACCCGACCTCGCGCAGCGCGTCGAGATAGCCCTTGATGTTGGTGATCGGCGTGCGCAGCTCGTGCGAGACATTCGCGGCAAAGTCGGTGCGGAGCTGTTCGAGTCGCCGGACGCGCGTTAGGTCATCGAGGGCGACAAACAGCCCGACGAGTTGGCCCGCGGGAGTGCGAACGGGGTCCGCGGCGACCAGGATCCGTTCCGTTTTCCCCCCCGAGAGCGGCAGCTCGGCGGTCGTTGCAGTCGTGCTGGCGCGCGCCTTTTCCATGAACGCTAGAAACTCCGACTGGCGCACGACCTCGCCGAGGATCTTCGAGCGGTAGCCGTCTATCGGGAGGTCGAGCAGTCGTTCCGCGACCCGGTTGGCGCTCCTGATGCGGAGTTGTGGGTCAAGCGCCAGGAGCCCTGTGTCGACCGCGCCCAGCAGACTGCGAAACTCGTCGCGCTCGCTTTCAGCGCTCGCGAGCGCCTGCGCAAAGCCGCGCTGCACCCGCGCGATGCCGCGGTGGAGGCGCAGCGTCAGTTCGTCTCTGCCAGGCTCCTCGCACGCGGCAAACTCACCCTCGCCTATGCGCGCCATGAGCGCGTAGGCAGAGTCGATGCGCGTGCGTTCGCGCACGCGCGCGACAATCGTGTGAAGAATCGCCCCGACCGCCATGGCCAGCACGCCCCACCGTGATCCGGTCGCGAAGGCGGTCAGCACTCCAACCGCAAAGAGGAGACCAGCGCACCAGTGCAACGAGGTCGCGTGGCGCACAAGCAGGCGAGTCATGTCCTCGAAGGTATCCGGGACGGCGCGCCGCCCGACTACTCGAGGTCGCTGAGTCGGTAGCCGACTCCGCGCACGGTCTCGATCGCGTCGCCGAGCTCGCCCAGCTTCTTCCGTATCGCCGTGATATGCACATCGATGGTGCGCTGCGAGAGCACCGTGTTGGGACCGTGCACAGTCGCGATGATCTGATCGCGCGTGCGGACAAATCCAGGGCGACGGGCAAGCGCGGCGAGCATCGAAAACTCAGTAATGGTCAAGGCAATCTCATTGCCGTCGCAGACGACCTTGTGCCTGCCGAGGTCGATGACGAGCCTGTCGTTGAGCCGGGAGAGTGTCGTCTCTTGCTCGCTGGTCTCCCTCGAATCGACGCGTCGGCGCAGCGCGTTGCGCAGGCGCGCAATGAGCACCTTAGCGCTGAACGGCTTGGTGACATAGTCATCTGCCCCCGCTTCAAGTCCGGCGACGATGTCCGCTTCGCCGCCCTTTGCTGTGAGCATCACGATGGGTGTGGTGCGCGTCGACTCTTCCGCACGGAGCTTGCGACAAACATCGAGCCCGCTCAGATCGGGGAGCATGAGGTCGAGGATCACGATGTCTGGGACCGAGGCGTGGACGAGGTCGAGCGCGCGGCGGCCGGACTTAGCGTGCGTGGCTGAGATTCCCTCTCGCTGGAGATGAAAGCGGACGAGGTCAGCGATGTCCTGTTCATCCTCGACGATCAGTGCAGTGAAGTGCGTTGCCATGGGGTGGGTCACTCGGGATCCGTGAGCGAACGAGTCTCGCACAAAGTGGTTGGCAGGGAAGGATCCGAGTGTGAAGTTCGTGTGAAGATCGCGCGCTGCCGCACGGTCGTCCCATGTGCACAGTGGAGGTCGCCACGCCGCGTGACTGCGGGAAGGGTGATGTCAGCCCCGTCGGATGCGGCAGCGCCGAGCAGCGCCATCGCAAGCGCCTCGCGCGCGCCGATGTCTACACCGAACTCGGCGGTGGTGGTCGTGGCGAGTCCGGTTGTGCGAGTGATCGCCGCAACGAGCGCGAGATTGTGCGCGCCGCCACCGGCGAGCAAGAGCTTCGCTCCGCGAGTGCGCGAGGTGCGAGGCCAAGCCGCGTCGAGCGCGTGTGTGAGTGCGCGGGCGATTGCCTCGATAGCGGTCGCGATGGCGTCCTCTGGCGCGAGGGTGGCAAGCGCGTCGCCCATGGCGCGCGCGAGTTCGTCAGCCGTGCCGAGTGATCGTCCTTGCGTGCGCTGCGCGTCGAGTCGATCAGCCGCCGCGCGCGCTTTCGTCGCGTCGGCGCGGCCGCGCAGCGCGAGCGCGCCCCCTTTGTCGAACGCGCAGTGGGCGCGAGTCCTCGCTAGATGATCGAGCAACTGGTTGCAGAGGCAGACATCGAAGCCTCGCACGCCGGAGATCCAGGTGGAGTCGTCGCGGTGCCGAGGCGGAATCAGCGTCGCGTTGATGAACCCGCCGAGATTGACGACTGCGCGCGTTGACGATCGGGAGCGAAAGAGCATCCAGTCGGCGAGCGGGGTGATCGGCGCGCCCTCACCTCCAGCGGCGAGGTCCGCGCCGCGCAGTCCGCACAGGACCGAACATCCGAACTCCTGCGCGATCGGGAAAGGATCAATGAGCTGCAATGAAAGGGGGGGTGCGTGAAAGAGCGTCTGCCCGTGCGCGACGATGAGGTCGGGTTGTCCGTGGCGTGCTGCCGCCTCGCGCATAGGCGCCAGGTGCGCAATGGCGATGTCGCGCGCGAGCGCAGCGAAGTCCCCAGCGGTCATCGGAGTCTGCTGCTGCGCGCGACGGATTCGCTCGGCGAGCGAGCCAAGCGGGGACGAGTGCAGCGACAGTAGTTCGCCGCGCACGCGCACGCCTTTGCCGCGCACGCGAACGGCGGCGACATCGACGCCGTCGGCGCTCGTGCCGGTCATCGCACCGAAGACAAGTCGCGTGCCTCGTCGCGTTGCCACGGCTGCATTGAAGCAAGTGCTAGACTCCCGCGCCAATGAGAAAGCGGATTCTTGTGACAGGAGGGGCCGGATTCCTTGGCTCGCACCTCTGCGATCGCTTGGTCGGCGCGGGGCACGAAGTGATCTGCCTTGACAACCTGTTTACGAGCCAAAAGCTCAACATCGCGCACCTCATTGGCTCGAAGAACTTCGAGTTTGTCCGGCACGATGTGACGGAGAGCTTCAAGTACGAGGTTGACGAGATCTACAACCTCGCGTGCCCAGCGGCGCCTGGTCACTATCAGCACAACCCGATCAAGACGATGAAGACGAGCGTGCTCGGGACGATGCACGCGCTCGGACTCGCCAAGCGCGTCGGCGCGAAGGTGCTGCAAGCGTCGACGAGTGAGGTCTACGGCGATCCCGATGTGCATCCACAGCCGGAGTCGTATCGCGGGAATGTCAATCCGATCGGGCCGCGCTCCTGCTACGACGAGGGCAAGCGCGCCGCCGAGACGATCATGTTTGACTATCGCCGCGTGCACAAGAGCCGGATCAAGGTGGTCCGGATCTTCAACACCTATGGCCCGCGCATGCATCCCTTCGACGGGCGCGTGGTGAGCAACTTCATTCGACAGGCCATCGTCGGCGAGCCGATCACGCTGTACGGAGATGGCACGCAGTCGAGGTCGTTCTGCTATGTGGACGACCTAGTTGAGGGGTTGATTCGCGTGATGGAGACGCCGGACGAGTTTGTTGGCCCCATCAATCTTGGCAATCCGTCGGAGTTCACGATTCGGGAGCTCGCCGAGAAGGTGGTGTCGATTGTGGGAGGCGCGGCGCGAATCGAACTCGCACGGCCGCTGCCCGAGGATGATCCGAAGCAGCGCTGCCCGGACATTTCGCTCGCGAAGAAGATGATCGAGTGGGCGCCGACGATTCCGCTCGAGGTCGGCCTGCGCAAGACCGTCGACTGGTTCAGGTCGATCGACATGTCGCAGTGGCATCCGCCGACGCCGAACTATTAGGGGGTCAGCCGTGTGGGAGACACAACGATGAGATTCTTCAGAACACTTACCGTGCTGTTCGCCTTCCTTTGCGCGATGCCTGCCATTGCGCACGCGCAGGGTGCGGGAATCGAGTGGGAAACACTTAACAAGGAAGTCATGGATCTTTACCGGGCGGGCAAGTACGACCGTGCGGTGGTGGTCGCCAAGAAGGCCTTACAGGTTGCCGAAGAGAATGTCGGCCCCGACCACCACGATGTGGCCACGAGCCTGAACAACCTGGGCGAGCTCTACAAAACTCAGGGCGACTACGCCAAGGCCGAGCCGCTCTACAAGCGCTCGCTGGCGATCTTTGAGAAGGCACGCGGCCCCGACCACCCTTATGTGGCCAAGTGCCTGAACAACTTGGCCGGGCTCTACGACACTAAGGGCGACTACGCCAAGGCCGAGCCGCTCTTCAAGCGCGCGCTGGCGATCTTTGAGAAGGCACTCGGCCCCGACCACCCGGATGTGGCCCGGAGCCTGAACAACCTTGGCTTGCTCTACAACACTGAGGGCGACTACGCCAAGGCCGAGCCGCTCTACAAGCGCTCGCTGGCGATCTTTGAGAAGGCGCTCGGCCCCGACCACCCCGATGTGGCCACGAGCCTGAACAACCTTGGCTTGCTCTACCATACTCAGGGCGACTACGCCAAAGCCGAGCCGCTCTACAAGCGCTCGCTGGCGATCAGGGAGAAGGCACTCGGCCCCGACCACCCCGATGTGGCCGCGAGCCTGAACAACCTGGCCGAGCTCTACCGAACGCAGGGCGACTACGCCAAGGCCGAGCCGCTCTACAAGCGCGCGCTGGCGATCAAAGAGAAGGCACTCGGCCCCGACCACCCCGATGTGGCCATGAGCCTGAACAACCTGGCCGGGCTCTACGACACTAAGGGCGACTACGCCAAGGCCGAGCCGCTCTACAAGCGC